>ENA-OXVJ01000131-OXVJ01000131.1-human-gut-metagenome-genome-assembly--contig:-NODE-131-length-32779-cov-35.464216_pt1 | contig 32779 bp, 22 predicted proteins | sample MGYA00249248_ERZ652692 | MGnify/ENA primary metagenome ERZ652692 (study PRJEB26925, sample SAMN05826544) | human gut metagenome | biome: ENVO:2100002; feature: ENVO:00000062; material: ENVO:00002003... | reverse complement strand
AACGCGTGAACCGTTGGAAATCCAACGTTCCATCGGCGTGTCGAAACTTGACAAATCAGAGCCTCTTGTTCTCCCAATCGCCTATTTCGACGCCACGCAGCCACGCAACACACGTGATCACTGGCAGTTGAACTGGTACAACGCCCAGCCCTTCGCATATGAAGCCATATTCGAATAATCCTGAACCTTGCGCATCGTGCCATCTTTGGCGTACTGGTCGATCAGCTTTTGATCGTGGAACGTGTCGTACTGCTGCTTGAACGTGAACATCTGCAGGCTCGGCGCCTGGCCGCCCATGCTCAGGAAGTATGCATCGCCATCCGCGCTCAGCGGGCAGACGGTATTCGTCAGCGCCCTGCCGTCGCCCGACGCGAACGCATTCTCCGTCTGTCCGAAAATCGCACCATTCTTCTCGGCCTTCGCGTTGTAAATCGGGAACAGCATATCCGCGCCGTACATCGCCGTCGCATACATGGAACCGTTCAGCGGATCGGAAACCACCACCGAATCGGTACCAGTCTCCTTCACCACCTTCTTGAGAATCTTCTCCTTCGTGGCAGTGAGCTGCTCGTCCGGCCGCGCATCGTCAATCGTCATATTCGCATAGACGGCATCCGACAGGGCGGAACGAACAGTATTGCCGAATTGGCAGGAAATGGCGAGCGCCGCAAGCAGAACAATCGCAATGATTTTCGTGACGTTCGGCAGACGGCCGGCACGCAACAATACGACGGCGGCGAAGACGATCAGCGGCAGCACGCCGAACGGAATCATGGTAAGCGGTCGGGTTTCGGCGCGATACCAGGCGGCGGCCACGATGTTGGGGAACCAGCCAGTCAGCGCGGTCGAGCAGACGTAGACGAGACCGACCAGGAAGAAGGCCAGCAGAATGGCGATCGCGTCGCGGCGGAGTTGCGAGGCGTCGGAACGTGGAGTGCGGTAGCTGGCGGAAGTCTTGCGATTCCTACGATCGGCAGGCATAGCCGCAAAATCGGCAACCTGTTCGTGCGGTTGCGCTGACGTGCTATCGGATGCACGGTCAATCGCAGAAGCGCCGGGCACAGTAGCGGAATCGGCGCGATTGGCGGCGAACCATTGCGGGCGGATGATGGCTGCGACGGTGACGGCAAACGCGATCAGCACGATTGCGGCCATGAACCAGCCTTGCACGCCGCCGATATTGTCGGTGACGTAGATTTTGAGCGCTTCGGGAACCGTGCGGTTCGGAACGAAGGTGTGGAACCAGCTGGCGGGATTGAAGTAGCGGTCCGATTTGTAGCTGGACATCATGTATACGAGGAACACGGCGGCGCCGAGAACCACTACGCCAGCAAGGCCTGCGATGGCTTTCCATGGCAGTCGCGTCAGCACGAAGGGGGCCATGAGCAGGAGCCAGGTGAACACGATGCGCGGATGGGCGAACATGCAGACGCCGGCAGTGACGAAGAACCATATGATCCATTTGACGAGGTGTTCGCGGGTGGCGAGCGCGTCGAGCAGGCGAAGTGTGGCGTACAGCCAGAACGGCAGAAGCGTGGCGGCCAGGCCGAAGGCGATCAGCGGACCGGAAGCCAGCATTTGGAAGGGGTGCGAGGCGGAAGCGACGGCGAGCGGGGGGATGATGAGCGCGAGTATCGCGGGGAATAGCGGAACTACGACAGACGCGACATTGCGGGCCGAGGACTTTCGTGCGTTCGCAAATCGGGGGGAGCATACGGATTGTGCCGAATGCGACAGGCGACGCGTGAAATAGGAAGCGTACAGCTGAATCGCAATCGGCCAAACCAAGCCGGATGTGGCCAGCCAGACCGTGTTGAACGCGGCGTAAATCGACAGATTGACGCCGAACAAGCTGGCGAGCTTAATCATGCCGGCTGCAAGCAGATGGAACAACGGCGGATAGTATTCGTCGTTCGGCCACAGGTGGGCGGCCGCGCCGACGCCTTCGCCGAGGATCTTGCGGATGAAGTAATAGTGCGCGGGCGCGTCGATTTCGTGCAATGGGTTCGTCCAAGCGGCGGAACCGTGCGGAAACCAGGCCCATACGACCGCGGCGGCGAGCGCGACGCCGATGGCGGAACAGACCGGCAGTGCGATGCGGGATAAGCGGGGAACGGCGGAATCGCAAGGCAAAGGCAAAGTATCGTTCGTTGTCTTGCTTGATATCTTGTCCGTCGTTTTAGCCGTCGTTTCGTCTGTCGTCTTGCTTGCGGCGACTGCGCTGTCGGCTTCATCGACTGCGTCGTCGGCCGCTGTGGGAATCGTATTGTCTGTGCTGTGCTGCTTCATCGCCATCCATCGTAGCCGAAGCCGCGAAAGCAAGCCACAAATCGCAATCGCACCTGCATTTTGTAATTCAAAACTGGACCGTGCGGCAACAAAAGCTGGAAAGGCATCTAAAAACGGATGGAACATGCGCGGGATGGGCGCAAGACGGACGCGGAACGCGGGAAGAATAGGCGGACGTAGAGCGGAGACGAGCGCGAGCAGGAACAAAATCGCCGCTTATCCAACCTTCGATTTTCAGGAAGTATTCAGACTTCACACAGAGGTATAACAGTGTTGCGCAAGAAAACAATCACGTTGGATGGGCAGGATGATTGCACGGGGCGCATTGCGCTGTGAGCGTACTCGCTGTCGTTGCTTGACTGTGTGCGTCCCGGCCAACGCTGGCGTCGGCATGCGTCGACGCGTAACTACAGAGAACTGGAGAAGTACCGCATGTTCGTTCTCAAGAACGCATGGGCTGCGCTCGGTCGCGTCAAATGGCGTACCGCGCTGACGGCTTTGCTTGCACTGCTGGTGTCGTTCTCAGCCGCCGTGGATCTGGCGGTGCTGAGAGCCGACGACAAGGCGAATAACGAAACATACCAATCGCAGAAAGCTTCGGCGGTAATTCGGCCAAGCGCGAAAGTCACTGCGAAACGCGACGGCGCGGACTCCAATTACACCGCCAATTACATGACGTGGGACATGTACACCAAGTACGCGGAAGCGGTGCAGAAGAACAACTTGACGTTCGAATACACGCTCGCCACGTCGGTGCCGGTGCGCGCCAGCAAGTCGCTGCAGGCGATCGCGGCGAAAAGCGACACGAGCGAGGACAATACCGGCGGCAACCTGACGTTGCAAGCCTTCTACACGAACGATGCGGCGAAAATCAACGACTACGGCACGTTCAAAGTGGTCAAGGGCAAGCAGCTGAACTACAAGACGGCCAACGACGGCGTGCTGGTCTCTCAGGCAGTGGCCAAGAAGAACAATCTCAAAGTGGGCGACAAGGTGACCGGCGGCAATCCGACGAAGGCTTCCGAAACCTACAAATTCACCGTGCGCGGCATCTACGAGTACACCGGCGAGGCGCCGGCCGGATACGGTTCCGACGCGAAATACGCGAAAGACAACCGCGAGAACGTGGTGTACACGTCGTACATCAACTTCGCGCAAAGCGGTCTGGATGTGGCCGGCACCAAGGGCTGGGCCATCCCGAACCTCAACATCATCTTCACGCTGACCGATCCGGCCACATACAACAAGTTCGTGCGACTGGTGACAAAGGCCAAGCTGGACACGTCGAAGTTCACAATCTCATCGCCGTCGCTTGATGCGTACAAGAAGCGCATCGCACCGCTGGACGCCGCTGCCAAGGCCGCGCGCACGGCGTTGTTGGCGACCCTGATCGTCGGCGGGCTCGCGCTGCTGGCATTGGTGCTGTGGGCCGCGATCGGTGGACGCCGTGACGAAATCGGCATGGCGATGGTTTCCGGCGTCACCAAGGGACGTTTGGGATGGCAATTCATGCTGGAAACGTTCATGATGACCGTTCCAGGCTGGGCAATCGGATTGATTGCCGGCGCGCTGCTGGCCAAGCCGCTTGGCACCGCATGGGCCGGTGGACAGGCTGTGGCCATCACATCCGCATCCGTGTGGAACATGATCTGGTACGGACTGGGCGCCTGCCTGGTTCTGGGCATCATCGCGTTCATGCGCGTGGGATTCTTCGATTTGGGTCAGCTGTTCGCAGGCCGTTCTGACGATTCGAACGAATCTGCCGAAGCGAAGAACGCAGACGAGCCGGAGGAAACAGTCGAGTCGACGGAACGTACGGAGGTGAACGCATGAGCGAGAAAGACGTGAAAGACAACGAAACCGAAGCATTGAACAACGCTGCCGCTGAAAACGCGGAAAACGCGGACATCGAGGCGGGCGAAACCGATATGGCCACGTCGATCGAATCGGTCGATTTCGCGGTGGTGTATGACGATGGAGGCGATTCCATCGCAACCGAATCGGCAGAAAACGCGGAAAATACGGAAGGCATCGCCACGGAAGACAGCGTTGCCAGCGACAACGCGAATCGCGTGAACGAAACGCTCGCATTGGGCGCGACCGACGACGAACAGTCGCTCGACCAGCACGAAACCGTACAGGCGGACTCCGCAACCAGCGTGTCATCGCAGATCGACCGCGAAATCAAACATCATCGCAAGAAGGACGCATTCTTCTTCAAGGCGAACCCGACATTCGCGCTCGACCATGTGACGGTGCACAACCGCAAAACCGGTCGCAACGTGCTCGACGACGTTTTCCTGGCGTTCCATGCCGGCGCGACCCACGCGGTGCTGGTGGATGCCGAAGATGTCGAACAGCATCAGGCGCTGGTGGCCACCATGGTCGGCATGATGCGGACGACCAGCGGCAACGTGATGCACAAAAGCACGAACCTCGCCGACGCGACACCGGTCGACGTGCTTGGACACCGCATCGGTTTCATTCCGCAGCGGTTCGCCGTGCGCGGCGACCTTGACGCGGAAGGCAACGTGCTGTACGCCATGGACGCGTCGAACCGCAATTTCCTGCAGCCCAAGCCGGTGATTGCGCGCGAGCTGCTCAAGCGCGTGGGATTCGAGGAAGTGACTTCCGGTCTGCCGGTGGGCAAGATGAGTGCGTTGGACCAGCGTCGTGTGGCAATCGCGCGTGCGCTGAGCTGCGAGGCGGAGGTGATTATTGCCGACGAGCCGACCGCCGGATTGAACCGTGACGACGCCGCCGTGGTGCTGGGGCTGCTGAAGAAGGCCAAGCGCGATGAGGATCGTAAGCGTGCGATTATTGTGGTGACCGATAATCCGGAGGTCGCCGATCAGATGGAACATTGCGCGGAGCTTGAGTAGCGAGCGGCGTTCTGCGAGGCGAAAGCCTTGCGGACTGGTGTTGCATGCCAGTCCGCAAGGCTTTTTTCGTGCTGATTCTGGTTCGTGCCGATTCGCGCTGGTTTGCGGTGACACACCGCTAAAAACATGTCATATGCGCTATGTGTGGCAGACTCTTTCATCTTTGGAATCTCAAACCGCTATGTGTGGCAGATCGTTTGACGACTCGTGAGTTAGAGGGTCTGTTTTATACCCCCTAATGTATGGCGGGAAAAGAGAAGTGCCACAGATAGCGGTTTTCAGTGCGCAAAACTCGGGCGGCGGCCAGGCTTCGAGGAATTTTCGGGTGTATCTCGCTTATGAATGGCGGATTTTTCCGCTCGACGCGTGCTATCTCGCTTATAGATGGCGGATGGTTTTGCCGCATGAGACTTAGAGGGGATTGAACTTGCCCCCTAACACCTAGTCTTCCTGAGACACCCGCCATTCATAAGCGAGATAGCATCCGGCAGACACCGAAATCCGCCATTCATAAGCGAGATAAGTAGGTTCGCTACTCGGCGATGCGCATGTGGTACTGCTCGGCGAGCGGTTTGACGTCGAGGACGCCGTAGCGTTCCAGAAGGCGCAGCCATTCGCGCTTGTTGCTTTCGCCGAAACGGGCGGCCTTGCGCGTGTAGGCTTCGGCGGTCAGGAACTTCGGCGGAATCGACTTGCTGTTGTACTTGTCCGCCACCATGACGACCTCCTGCTCGAGGTTCATCGGCACGTAGTCGGCCGGGGGCAACGGCAATCCCTGCGATTCCACGGTTTCGCGGGTGAGGCCCACACCTGTGTGGTTGCGTGCGAACTGGGCGATCGATTCGTCAACGCCCTCGTTCAGCAAGTATTCGTAGCCTTTGAGCCCGTGCTGAACATAGTGCGGACCGTCGAATTTGAGCGGTTCGCCGTCGGAACCGTCCTGCTTGAGCAGGAAATACGTGCCGATGTCGTGCAGCAAACCGCCAATGACCACCAGATGCTCGTCGATGAGCCGCGGCGGAACGGTACCTCCGGTCAGCCCTTCCGTGGACGGCACCGCAGGCATGTGCAACATGCCGAGCGATTCCTCGCCGGTATTGTCTTTCGTCAGTTCCAGTCCGAAGTCGCCGGTTTTTTCGGGAGCGTCCGTCGGCAGGGTGCAGCGGCGGGTGAACAGTGCATTCTGCCGGCGGGCCATGCGGCGGGCGATGTCGGCCACGACCACGCAATGGCCGTGGATAAGGTCGTATGCGGCTTGCGATTGCGCGATTTTGCGATGTAGCTCATCCACTTGCGCAAGAGTGGGGATATAGCCGGTCGTCGGCTTGTTCGATTCGGTTGTTTCGTTCGATTCGTTCGTCATACGCCCATCTTAGGCACGTTCCATCACGCCCAGCATACGGTTCCTGACGCAGTTTCCAAAACGGTTCCCAACAGCCGAAGGGATTCATACACCACGCCAGATAAATCCCGGAACGGACACGGATTCAACGGTTTCTCCGTCTTGTCAACGATGTTCCAAGGAATGCCGCCTTAAAACGAGCATTCATCAGCTGCCCGCAGCGGACGGCACGATACGCGGGGACGTTATGTGCGGAAAATCAGATGGAACGGACGCGGAATTCGCCGGTGCGGTTGGAAGCCACGATCATCTGGTCGTTTTCGAGGCGGGTCCAGCCGTCTTCGGCGCGCTGGTCGAAACCGGAGCTGGCCACGACCACGCCCTTCGACTGATCGTCGTTTCCGCCGAGCGCACGGTAGCGCAGCACGCGATAGTCGCGCGCCTGCTCGCCGCGACCGTACTGGTCGTAGATTTCGACGATGCGCTTGGACGTGACCTCACGTCCGGCCGCGCACAGGGCGATGAACTGGTCCTGGCTTTGGACCATGCAGTTGTAGCTGGACTTCGGATAGCTTTTGCGCAGTTCACGCACGGCCTGCGCCACCGCCTCGTCGAGTGCGAAGCCAAAGCCGATGTATTGCAGGATGACGGCGAAGAAAATGGCGGAATCGGAACGGCCGCCAGTGGACTGCACGATGCTCGGATCGACCGGGAATGCACGGTTCGTAATGATGTTGCGGCCCTGGTCGTCAGAAATGTCGCCATTGTGGATGAAGCTCAGGCCGTTCGCATAGAAGGGCTGCTGGTTCTCAAGAATCAGCGGCAGGTTGGAGCTGGCCAAGCGCAGATGCCACAGGCCGCCGCGCGCCGGAGTGTTGGCGAGCTCGTCGAAAATCGGATCATGACGGGCGGCGATGGTGTTTTTGTAGATCGCGGTGCCGGTTTCCGGAGTCGGCGCACCGCCGTCGCGACGGTATGGCGATTCGTCCGGCACGGTGATCAGCGCGGCGCCCCAGCCGTCGTTGTGGATCTCGCTCAGATTTCGGAAATCGCGCACGTTCTGCATGCCGAGCACGCCATTGAGGTTGGTGTTGCTGCCTGCCGTCGCGAATCCAAGTAATCTGCACATGGTTGATTACTTTAGCGACGGCAGGTTTCGACGCGCGCGTGCCGTTATCGGAGTTGGTTATAGCCTGCGATTCAGCCGCCGATTCATACGCATCGCACGTCGCAAAACGCACGTCACGAACGTAAGTTGTCCCGCAAACGAGCAGGAGGACCGACATATCCTGTTGCAGACCGTAAAAACTCGGCCTGAGCGGCCCGGAGCGTGTCGGTAATAGGATATGCCGGTCCTCCTGCGGACTTGGCGGTATTCAGCCAAAGGAAAAGGGCTGGGGCATCTCGTTCGTGACACACTCAAGGCCGTTCGGCCAAGCCTACGGTCACAAACGAAATGTCCCAGCCCTCCTTGCGTAGATAAGCCGTGCTCGCAGAGCGGATTCACACGCGCTTCAGACGCGGCGGACGCTCGGTGGCGAGGAACAGCGGCTGAATCTCAATCAGCGGATTGTAGGGAGCGAGTCCGAACCATTTGACCGGAGAGCCGGCCAAATGACGAATCGCGTACTTGATCTGCAGTGAAATCGCGCCCTTCTGGGACACCTTCGACTCGGGCATCAACGCCTTGTGAATCAGCACGTAGCGGATAGGTCCGATGTTCGGATCGGCATCCAGCTTCGGGTAGCTGGTGGTCTGCTTGGGCAGATCGCCGGACTTCGACAGATCGTTCATGATCTGGTGGATGTATGCAGGAATCGACTGCGACACCTTGAAGCCCAAGCGAATACGCACGCGGAACAGGAAGTCCGTGCCGAAATTCTCCACCGAATACTCGCGCGTGAACGGGTTGTCGGACGTTTCCACCGACACCGCCCACCATGCGCGGGCGCGCTTCGGATGGTCCGCGAAAATCGAGAAGAAGATGTCGGTATCGACACGCTTCATTTCCGGATCGGACGTCAGATAGACGATGTTGTCCGCGAAATACGGAATCGAATCGTCCTCATGAAGCCGCTTCAGAACCGGCACGCAATCGGCGGGCTGCATATGCCGGCGTTGCGCGCGTTCCAGCTTCGTGCCTTCGTTCCACGTGTACATAATCAGCAGAATCGCCAATGTCAGCAGCATGGTGAACCAGCCACCGTGCAGGAACTTCGCCATCGAAGCGAAGAAGAACAGGAACTGGATGGCCAGGAACACCACTGTGAACACGACCGCGCCGACGCGCTTGCCATCGTGCCAAATGTAGACGGCCAGCAGAATCGTCGTGGTGATCATCGTGACGGTCAATGCCAGGCCGTACGCGGCGGAAATATGCTCCGAATCGCGGAACATCGCCAAAACCAGCAGGGTGGAGACGCACAGCACAGCGTTGACCACCGGAATGTACAGCTGGCCGCGGGTACGAGCCGGATAGCGCACCTGCAGGTGGGGCATCCAGTTGAGTCGCGTCGCTTCGGAAACCATGGTGTAGGCGCCGGTGATCAACGCCTGCGAAGCAATCACGCCGGCGCACACGGACAGCAGCACCGCCACGTAACGTACGGACGGGGTCATCATTTCAAAGAACGGATTAAGGCCGTGCATGTGGTTGTACGCGGTGTCGTCCCAATGGTTGAGCATCCACGCGCCCTGGCCGAAATAGCAGAACACAAGGGCGATCTTGATGAACGGCCACGTGAAGTAGATGTTGCCGCGGCCGACGTGGCCCATGTCGGAATACAGCGCTTCGGCGCCGGTGGTGGACAGGAACACGGTGCCCATGACGGCGAGGCCTGCCGCATTGTGGTGGCTGAAGAGGAACTCCACGCCGTACACCGGATTCAGCGCTTCAAGCACGCTCCAATCGGAGCTCAGGTTCACCAAGCCGACGACGGCGAGGAACGAGAACCAGATCATGACCACCGTGCCGAACGTGCGGCCGATGCGTTCGGTACCGCGCGACTGCACTGCGAACAGGCAGACGATGATCACAATGGTGATCATCAGCGTCAGTTCTTTGTTTTCGCTCATGATCGGTTCCAGCAGCGGCAGTGTTTCCAAGCCTTCCACTGCCGAGCTGATCGAGACGGCCGGCGTAAGCACGGAATCGGCGAGGAACGCGGCGCCGCCCAGCATGGCGGGAATCGCAAGCCATGCCCCATATTTGCGGATCAGCGAATACAGTGCGAAGATGCCGCCTTCGCCGTTGTTGTCGATGCGCATGGCGATGAACACGTATTTGACGGTGGTGATCAGCGTGATCGACCAGAAGACCAGCGACAGGATGCCCAGCACCGCGGCGCGATCCGTATGCGCCAAACCGCCTTGGCCGTTGAGGAACGTCTGCATGGTGTACAGCGGCGAGGTACCGATGTCGCCGTATACCACGCCAAGCGCCACGATGGCCATGGCCGGCGTGATCTTGTCCGGGCCGGACTGGAGACGGCTCCACCAGCGGCCGATGCGGCCCTTGCTGGCGGCCTCGTCAAGTTTCGCGGCTTCCTGCTGCTGCGCCTCGTGCTCCTTGATGAGCGTCTGGCGCTCCTCCTTGGTCAGGACCTTGTGCGAGACCTTTGGCGCCTGCGTGTACGTCGCTGCGTGAAGCAGCGACTGTTCTTCTTCGTTCGGCTCGTTAGCCATAACGCTTCCTCCAAGTGGCGGGCCTTCCAACCCGCTCCCCAAAATAAAACGCAAGGTGTGACACTAGGAGCTTGGCAAACCATTGTCAAATCTTCACACGTGATTCGGCACGTCACGCATGAAATTCACATATGCTTAATCGTTTGTATTTTGCTTATTTTCTGGCGATTACGCAACTGTTACGCTGAGGCCCATGCGACCGTCACGGAACCGCCACGGGATTACCGCGAAATCGCCATTCTTTTTAGATGCCGTACACTTCGCGCGTCGTTTCACGCGTGGCTTTGGCGATTTCAGCCAACGGTCTGTCAAGATAGTCGGCGAGCGCCTGCAGGGTGTACGGGATCATATACGGCGCGTTGGTGCGGCCGCGGTAGGGCATCGGACTTAAGTAGGGGGCATCGGTTTCGACCATGACGTGGCTCATGCCGACGAGTTTCGCCGATTCGCGGATTCCGTCGTTGCCTTTGTAGCTGGATGTGCCGGAAAGGCTGAGATACCAACCGTTTTCGCGGGCGATTTCGCCCATTTCGGCGTCGCCGGAGTAGCTGTGGAACACGGTACGTTCGGGGGCTCCGTCGGCGAGCAATGTTTCGATGACTTCCTTGTGCGAGTCGCGGTCATGGATTTGCATGGGCAGGTTGAGTTCCTTGGCGAGCGCGACGTGGGCGCGGAACGCCTCGCGTTGCAGTTCCTTGGCGGATTCGCCGGTACGAAACAGGTCCATGCCGGTTTCGCCGATGGCGACGACCTGGTTGGGGTAGGTGGTGGCGAGGCGGTGCACTTCGGCCATGGCTTCGTCGAAGGGGATGTCGTGCCAGGGCTTGTATTTGATGGGCAGGCCATCGGGGCCGGGTGCGCCGCGGTGGCCGTGCAGCACGGCTTCGTTGGGGTGTATGGCGATTGCGGCGTGCACGGTTCCGGGGTGTTCGCGGGCCATGTCGATGGCGGTCATGAGGTTGGGCAGCTCGCAGCCGCAGTCGATTACGCCTTCGACGCCGACTTTCTGGGCTTGTTCCAGCAGTTCGTCGACGCTGTAGACGGGTACTTCGCCTTGGCCTTTTTCCATGGCTTCGTGACTCATGGCTTGGGAGAATGGCACGACGGATGCGACGTGGGTGTGGTTGTCGATGACGTGCGCGTCTTCGGGCAGCGGCTGTGGGGCCGGGGCCCAATTGCGATTGCGGTGGTGCTTGCTCATGTTTTCCAGATTAGTCCCGATTGGCCCTGCACTGCGGGCGAACTCTCGTTCGAGGGTTCAAACGAGGGTCCGCCCGTTTCGCGGCATACACGTCACTTAATCGTGATGGTGGTGAACGACCATGCCGGTGCCGTGTAGTCGCCGTCTGTCAGATCAATCGCGGTCTGCCGCGGCCTGGTCGGTGATTCCTCACCGACCTGTCCCGCATACGGATTGTCTCCGGCTAGGACGGTGGCCGTGGCGGATGCCGCCGATGCTGTGGAAATATTCAACTCGGCAAGAATCTGACGTAGGTCAACGCTTATTGGCGCGTCCATGGCATTGACCACGCGCACGTAGGTCTCTCCGGCTTTGTCATTACGTGATACGGTGACGGTACGCCTTGGCTCGTCCTTAACCTCCGTGCCATCCGCAATCAGCGTTCCATCGATGTACAGCTTCATGGCTTGGCCGCGATCGGTGACGTCAACGTGCACCTGCCAAGTGGTGCCCGGTCGCACTTCGTTCATGGAGACTTCGGTGCCGGCAAGCGCGTAGGCGGTGCCGTCGCGGACCACGCGCACGCTGTGTCCTCGACCAAGTGAGATGATGTTGTGGTTCTTGCCGTCGATATCGCCACAGATGAGGTCCATGCCCCATCGTCCCTCGTAATAGACGACGGTAGTGTCGATACTGTAGGAATCAGCGTGCAGATCGAGAGCGGTGTCGATGGTTCTGCCATCGTAGGCCACGTTACCGAGATTAATCGTCTCCCCGGATGCGGTGGTGATGGTGAGATTGTTGAGATCGGCTTTGGCATTGCCCGCGATGCGTAGTTTCACGGTGTCCGGCAGGCTGCGACGCAATGTGGACGGGCCTTCGACGGTGACGGGCCACGCGGTGTCGGCCGTGGTGGTGGCGTACATCTGCTGCACCCAATAGCTGTAGGGGTGATAGGCACGCTCGTTGTCGAAGTAGATAAGGTCCGGATTCCAGCTGTGGTGGCCGTTCTTGGCAAACAGCGGAGCGTAGGAGGCCATGGCCACCACGTCGCCGTTGAGTTCCATGCGTCCCATGAAGGCCGCTTCGGACAGGCCGTTGATCAGTTGGGTGTTCCAGGAGCCGTATTCGCCGAGGTAGACCTTCGGCCCCTTGCGGTCCGTGTGGTCGTAGTGGTCGAGGTTGTGGAACCACCAGCTGGACGACTGGTAGGAATGTTCGTCGACGATCGGCAGACCCGCTTCGCGCGCGTACTTCCAGCCTTCCTCATAATCCTGACCGCTGGGGGCGGGACCGACGGTGCCGACGACGACGATGTCCGGATATGCGGCTTTGACGGCGTCGAAAATCTGCTGGAAGCGGTTTTTGAACACGTCGTCGATGAGATCCTCGTTGCCGATGCCGAGGTATTCGAGGCCGAACGGCTCCGGGTGACCCATGGCGGCGCGCTTGGCGCCCCATTCGGTGGCGGTGCTGCCGTTGCAGAATTCGATGAGGTGGAGTACTTCATCGATGTAAGCGGGCATATCCTCCTGCGCCACCGGCACCGGGCCTTGGCTGGTGTTTTGGCAGCTCACGCCGGCGGGCAGCACCGGCAGCGGCTTGGCGCCGATAGTTTCGCACAGGCACAGGTATTCGTAGTAGCCGATGCGGAATGACTGGTGGTAGCCCCAGAGGTTGAAGTTGTGCGGACGGTGCTCGACCGGTCCGATGGTGCGGTCCCAGTGGTACATGTTGTCCATGCCGAGGCCGTGGGTGATGCAGCCGCCGGGGAATCGCATGAATCGTGGTTTGAGGTCGGCGAGCGCCTCCACCAGATCCGGGCGGAAATGCTTGAGACCGTGGTAGGTGGTGCGCGGCTCCAAGGCGACGAAGTCGAGGTCGATGACGCCTTCGCCGGCGAAGGCCAGACGCAATGTGCCCTGTGTGGCCACGCTCGAGCCGGCATCGCCGTGCTCAGGAACGGTCAGCGAGGCTTGGTACGTCGTCCATGCCGAGGCTGAGACGGTGATGGTGTTTTCGGCGATGATGCTGCCGTCGTCTCCGCGCAGCGAGACCGTCACCGGCATCGCGCTTTCCGATCGCACGCGCATCCAGGCGGTGAAATCGTAGGTTTCTCCGGCGCGGAACACCATGCCGTCCCAGCCGGTGTTGTCCAGCGCGGCAGGGGCATGTTCGACTTCCACCGTCGCGTAATGCGGGTTTTCGGTGGCAACCGGGTCATTGTCATGGATACCGAAGGCTGCGAACGAGCCTTCCGGCACGATTTTGCGCCAGAAGCTGTAGTTGCTCCAATCGATGGAGTCGGCGCGGTTGTATTCGAAGGCGCCGTTCTGCACGAGGTCGGCGTTGAGGCCGCCGTCGCCGGAGTAGCTGATGTCTTCGAAGAAGATGCCCCACAGGTCGGTGCTGATGGCGCGCACGCCCGCTTTGTCGAGTGTGGCGGTGAGTTTGTCGGTCATGGTGTGTCCTTGAATGGTGTTGGTTGTTAGGTTGGATGGTGTTGGGGTATGTGCGATTGCACGGTTTGGCGTTCGTTTCGCGGCTATTCGCCGCCGGCTGGCGTCAGACGGGCTCAGTCGAGCGCGAACCAGAGGCAGCCGTGCGCAGGGATGGTGCCGCGGATGACGCGGTCCTCGCCTTCGCCTTCGATGCGGACGTCCGATCGGATGCCGTCGGGCGATTGCGGAGCGTCGGCCCACAAATCGGTGAGCGTCCAGTCCGCGTTGCGTTGGTCGATGCCGACGAAGCTTTGCAGCTGGATGTTGCCCTTGAGCTCGTACGGTTCGCTGCCGGTCCAGAAGATCGCGCCGTAGTGGCCGCGCGCATGTGCCGACGTGGTACCGTCGGCCCAGTCGGCCGCGTCGGCGGTCCATGCGATGAGCTCGCCGATGAAGGATTCCTCCACGTTCCATTCGGCGAACAGCCGTTCCCGGACGATTTCGCGGTTGCCGGACGAGCCGGCGGTCACTTCGCGCAGGGCCGGGTTGGCGAGCAGTGCGATGGTGTCAGCGTTGCTGGTAGGCAGATCGCCGCCGACCATCAACGGGGATCTGCCCATGCTCCACAGGGTGAGCAGTGTTTTCTGCTCGTCGCAGGTCAGTTTCGATTGGCGGTCATCGCCGCGTTCGGCGCGCAGGCCGATATGTCCGAGCGGCAGCATGTCGGCGTCGGCCCAATGGCCGGTGCGCTGCATCGGCGCCCATCGCGCGAGCCGGGGGAACTGCTGGTAGATGTCTTCCCAGCGGTCCCACAAATCGTCGGAGATGCGCCACATCTGCGAGACACCGCGGAGAAAATCGACATGGGTGCTGGCCACCCAGCCTCCCGGGGACAGCGATAGCGTGATCGGTCGGCCGTAGGCGGCTTCCGCGCGTTCGATAGCGTGATGGTAGGCCTCGATCTCCTCTGGGAAGAACGGGGTCTGCATGTCGTCGACCTTGAGGAAGTCGAGCCCCCAGGAGGCGAGCAGGTCGACCTGTGCGTCATACCAGGCCTGCGCGCCGGCATCGCCCCGCTTGAGACCATAGTTGTCGTGATTCCATGCGCAAGTGTGCTCGGTGTCGGCAACGTCCTGCGCATGCAGCGCGGTGCCTTTGACCGGCAGGTTCTCGTGCACGGCCTGTCTCGGAATGCCGCGCATCACGTGCACGCCGAGTTTGAGACCGAGCCGGTGCACCGCGTCGGCGAGCGGGCCGAATCCTTTGCCGTCTGCCGCACTCGGGAAACGTTGCTCGTCGGGAATCTGCCGGCCATATGCATCGATGCACAACGGCGTGCCGTCGGAATAGCCGTGCGCGTGGGCGTTGGGGTCGAACCAGCCGGCGTCGATGACCAGCGTGTCCCAGCCGGCGTCCTTGAGATGTTCGGCCATGAAGCGCGCGTTGTCTAGGACCTCCTGCTCGGTGATGGTGGTGCCGTAGGAGTCCCAGCTGTTCCAACCCATCGGCGGACGCCAGGCTTTGACTGGCGCAGGCGCGTCCGCCGGGCGGCTGTCAGTTGGATCGACGGAAACGGTGGTAGGGATCGTCATCGAACCTCTCTTCGCTCGGGGCCGCTATGACGCAGCGGTGGCAAAAGCCGGACGCCGTCATGCGAACCATATATGTATCGTTACATATTCTAGCGCAAATCCAAGCGTCCGCAATGGACACAATACGTCGGTGAGTCTTTGTATTTGCAACGATTTTACAGAATCGAAAAAATATAATATCGTTACATATCAATCGTATTGTTCAAGGAGCGGCATATGACCAGCAGCACACCGACGCTACGCGACGTGGCCGCGGAAGCGGGCGTCTCCCCCATGACCGCGTCGAACGCGCTGCGCGGCAAGCCAGGCGTCAAGGAATCGACCCGCGCCAAAGTGATCGCCGCAGCGAAGAAACTCAATTACCGCATCAATCTGACGGCCAGCATGCTCAAATCGGGCCGCAGCAACATCATCCACGTCATCGTCAACGAATTCGATTCGCCGTTCTATTCAAAGCTCACGCAGGCGTTGAGCAACGAAATCGTGTCCCGCGGACTTATTCCATTCATCGAGCAGACGCAGTATTCGCCGGACGCTGCCGAGCACGCGCTGAGCAGCAATCCGTTCTCCGGGCAGCTGTTCGATGGCGAGATCCTGCACGCCACAGGCTTGGGCACAAATGTGCCGCTGTCCAAACTCAATGGCGGCAGACCATTCGTGCTGCTGGACGCCTGCGAGGAGACGCCGACCGTCGATGCCGTGAACTTCCCCAACGAGGAGGCCGAACGCGCGGCGATGCAGCATCTCATCGACCGCGGATGCCGCAATATCGCGATCGTCGGCCACCGGTTCGCCCCCCGCGCCGATCTGGCGCATGCCCAGAACGCGTTCGCTCTGCGATTGCGCGGCGCATGCGGAGCGCTGTCCGACGCCGGACTGCCCTATGACGAGTCGATGGTGTTCGAAGCCGGGGATGTGGCCAATGGCATCATCGCCGGGCATGCGATTGCGGAACGTATTCTCGCCGCACGGAGCGGACATGGTGGCACCGAGTTCGACGGCGCGTGCTGCGCCAACGATTTCGCGGCGTTCGGCGTGATACGCGGGCTCGCGGACCGCGGACTGCGCGTGCCGCAGGACGTGAAGGTGATCGGTTTCGACGGCGTGACCTCCGGCTCGTACACGACGCCGGCGTTGAGCACCATCCAGGTCGATTTCACGCAGCTTGCGAAATTCTCGGTCGATATGCTGTCCGAACGTATCGATCATGGAACAGACGAGGCGTTGCCGCCAAGACGGGCCATCATCGGCTACCAGCTGGTGGACCGGGAATCGACCGCGGTCTGAGGATGACGCCCCGATGGCAGGCAATCCGCCATAGGCAGCAGCCTTCGCGGCCAATCCCACTCAATCGGAATCAATCGCCATCATTCATCAAGGAATCTCTAGGAGCATCATGAGCATCGACACCCAGGCCTATCTGTTCGTGCATTTCGTCGGCGAGGAACGCAATCCCACCGACGAACAGCTGTACTTCGCGCTGAGCCGCGACGGCGTGCATTGGAGGGATCTGCGCCCGGCCGGCAGTCCGGCGTTGACGTGGCTAGGCGGCGAGAAGGGCGTGCGCGACCCGCATATTGTGCGCGACCCACGTGGTGGATTCCACATTGTGGCCACCGATTTGAGCATCTATTACCGTGGCGGCTGGGGGCCGAACGATGGCGCCACCACGAATGGATCGACCGGCCTGGTGATCTGGGACTCCCCTGACCTGGTCCATTGGAGCGAGCCGCGCCTGGTGGACGTGGCCTCGAAGATTCCGGACGCTGGCATGGCTTGGGCTCCGGAGGCGAATTGGGATCCGGATCGCGGGCAGTGGATCGTGTTCTGGTCCACGAAGAGCAACGCCGAAAGCTCCGCGGATCCGTTGGCCAACGAGCTCGGCGATCCGACGAATGTGTATTATGCGACGACCGTTGATTTCAGGGTGTTCTCCGATCCGGTCAAGTGGATCGATCGTAAGAATGTGATCATCGATTCGACCATGCTGCGCGACGATGACGGCTGGTGGTACCGCGCGTCCAAGGACTCGGAAATCACCATCGAACGCACCCGTAACCCGTATGCGACGACCTACGAGGTGCTGCGCACCGACGACCCGAATGAGTGGTCGTATGTGGGCACGCTCACCGACATCTTCGGCAATGGCCGGTATTCCATGCACTACTTGGAAGGGCCGGAACTGTTCCGTTACAACGACGAAGACGTGAAGGTGGTCAACGGCAGGACCATGCCATTCGGCCTGATGTGCGACCAGTACGCGGAGTCCAAGGGCTACCTGTCGTTCCGCGCCGCCTCGCTCGCCTCGCATGATCCGGCCGATTGGCAGCGTGCAGACGATATCGATTTCGGCGCGCTGAAGAAGCGTCACGGCGCGATTCTGCCGATCACGGCCGCCGAATACGACGCCATCGAAACCGCCTTCGCCCTGTAGGCGGCGCGATTGCCCATCCGTCGCAACCGCTCAGGCGCGGCGGATGGCGAAGATGCGGGCGGACGGCTGCTTGGAGGTGGCCGCGTTGAGCCGGACCGTCTCGGGGTCCATGCGCTCGACGGTCCACGGCTTGGCGTCGGGCACATGCTCGGGAACGGCCGGATTCGGGAAGATCTGCTCGATATGGCAGTCCTCGGACAGCGGCACGTTCACGGAAGGCGTGCCGCCACGTCGCCAGACGATGATGTAATCGCACGGATCGTCGTCCTCCGACGGGAGGAATGACGGATGGCGCAGACCGACGACGAGCCAATCGCCATCGAAATCAGGCAGACGGGCCGGCCAGAACGGCACCAATTCCTGCTGCTCGGTCAGCACACGGCGGTGCAAGGCCACCGCATCCCGCACCAAGGCAAGCCGATGCTCGTCCATGCGGTCAATGAATCCGGACAGGTACAACCTGCCGAGTATGCCCGTGGCCAGCGTGAAGACGGCGGTCTCATCGTCCATCTCCTGCTGGGCGTAACCCCAGTTGCCTTGCTGTTCCGGCAGGATCGTCAGTCCGGCGCCGGCGGCGATCGCGGCGTAAATCAGCGGATCACACTGGTCGGAGGTGGATTGCAGGTCCAATCGTTGCAACTGCGCGTAATCGGCGCGCATCGCACCGGAACCGCAGTTTTCGATCATAACGTCCGGATGGCGGCGGCGCAGGTCGTCCAGCCAATCCAAATAGGCACGGCAGTGGCCGAGCAGGCCAGCGCCGGCGGATTCGGCGTCGAGATCAGTGCCGACGCCGGGGACGGTGTTGTAGTCGAATTTGAAGAAGACCGCGCCGAAATCGTCAATCAGCCGGTCGACGGTGCGAGTGACGTGCTCGCGTGCGGCGGGCGAGCGGAAGTCAAGCAGGTACCGGCCCGAATCGCAGACGCGCACACCGTGGCGCTGGAAGAACGCGTCATCGGGCAGACTTTGGGCGAGCGGCGATTTCACACCGATCACCTCAGGCTCGAGCCACAATCCCAAGCCCATGCCATGCGCGCGGATGGTGTCGGCCAAACCCTTGAGTCCAGCTTCGCCGAAACGGTTCGTGGAGGCCTGCCATTCGCCGACCATGTCCCACCAACCGCCGTCCGTGCTGTCGTACCAGCCGGCGTCGATGCAGAAGATGTCCGCGCCGACGCGTGCCGCGCCCTCGACGAGCGGCAGCTCCTTCTCCAAGCGCGGGTCGCCGAACAGGGTGTTCATGTAATCGTTGTAGATGACGAGTCCCTGCGTGCGTTCGAACTGCTCGGAACGACCCAATTCGCGAGCCTTGGCGGCACGCAACGCACGGCGCTGCAATGTCATTTCGGCGACGGACTGCTGCCAATCGCCGGCCGAGATCGCGAAGGAGACCGGCACCGATTCGAAATCGTGGCCTTCACCCAGCTCCGTATACCAATGGTGGTCCTGATATTCCGGTCCGAACGCGCTGATGTGCAAACCGGGATCATCCTCGCCGATCTCCCATTCCCACGGGCCGTTGTGCTCGATCTGCCACATCACGGAGAAGTCGCGCGATTGGCGGCGCGAGCCCTCCACCTGTACGATGCCGGCCGGCTCATGCACGCCGGTGCTCCATGTGGAGGCGGAGCTCATGGCGAATCGCGAGCTGGATTGGCCGGGATTGATGACTTGATTGCGATTGCGCACCGACACGTCGCGCAGTGGACGGCTGCGCCAATCGTTTTCCACCGCCCACGCGGAGTCTCCCCAGAATACGCGGGAATGGTCGATTTTGCCGCAGTTGACGCGCATCGGCACCGTCAGATTCAACGACGACACCGCCTCGATAGGCAGCGGGCGCGCAGAGCTCAACCGCGTGTAAGTGCGCACTGCGGACAGACCCGGGAACGCTTCGAATACGGAAGTGACTACCAGCCCAGCCGTGGCGTCGGCATGGCGGACGGTTTCCGGCGAGGGCTGCGCGGCGGCTTCGGCCCGTTCGGCGGCGGTCGGTTCGAACGCGCGCCCGTGCGACTCCAGTTCCGCATACGAAGCGAATTGGACGATCTCCAAACGATATGGTTCGGCGGACCCTTCCTCCGGCTCGGAAGCGGCGGCCGAGACGAATCGCAATACGCTGCCCGCCACCGTGGCGATCAAGGTGAGGCGATTGTCCTGCGATCCGGTGTTGGCGGCACGCACTTCGACGATTGGACGCGGATCACGTTCCAGCACGGTTCTTCCATCGTCGGCAACACGGCCGCCGATGGGCCCCATGCCGCGGCCTGCAACGTTGCACAATCGGACGGGGGAATCGCCTGCCGTGTCGAACAGCATGGAAACCACGCCATTGCCCCATTCGAGACGCCCGTCCTCACGGGGACATACGGGGTTCATTGCACCGGCACCGCTTATCATCTTCGACTCCTCAACCGTGTTCAGATACCGCCTGATCATTGACGTGCATCGATTGACGTACCTGGTACTAGCTTAAGCGGTAAATGGGGCAAATCGCACGTGCGTGTCTACTCGAAGCGGAGATATGCGATGAACTTGACTGGCGCATCCTTGGTTTTGGTGATGTTGCCGAAACCAAGGACAGCCCCTTTGTCGGGCAGTCCCTTCGTCACTCGTCATGCTCACCCGCGTAGGAACACCGTCATCTCGTTCTCGCCACGGTTGGCCCATGCGAAGTATGGAATCAGCGTGGCCGTCATCGTCTTGCGTTCGGCGGGACGCCAATCATGGTACAACGCGGAGGTTTGCGCGGAGTCTTCCACTTCACGCCAAGCGGGAATCGTCAGCGTGGTCATCGGCATATCGACGGCGTCCACCTCGCCGAGCCCCTGCTCGTCCTGTGCGGCGGCGCCGGCATGGAAGACGATGCTATCAACGGACACGCAGGATGGATCGGATGCGATGCGCGCGGTATCGGCGTGCAGCAGATGCAGGTTCGCGCCATTATCGACACCTTCCGCGCAGTAGGCCAGCGGTCCGCGCACGAACGCCACCTTTCCGGCGTCCTCGCGCACGAGCGGATTCGCGGCGACCATGTGGACCGGCATCGGGAAATCGAAATCGACGACGTCGCCGTCATGCCATGCGCCGGTCAGATACAGGTATCCGTCTCTGATGACGCGGGAGATGTCGTCGCGGCCGCGCACGGTGACCGCATCGGAAGCGGTTTCGCCACCGGCCCAGGCGGGCAGACGGAGGGCGATCGTGAAGGCCACGTCCACGGAAGCATCGGGAGCCGAATCGTCGACGGCATCGAAGGCTACCGTGACAGACCCCTTGCCGGACCAGGGCATATCGGACATGACGTCAAGGCGCACATCGGTGCCGGAAAGCCTGGCATGGACGCCGCCGCCCATATACAGATGCACATACAGGGTGGATGAGTCGTCTCCGATCGTGTAGGCGTACTGCTGCACGTCCTCCACGATGCGTGCGATGTTCGGCGGGCAGCAGGCGCATCCGAACCACTTCTGGCGCACCGGCTTGACGTGCGCCTTGCGTTCATCGCGATGGCATGCCTCGGGCACCACTTCGAGCGGGTTCACGTAGAAGAAGCTTTTGCCATCGAGTGCCATGCCGGCGAGCGTGGTGTTGTACAGCGCCGATTCCATGACGTCCGCATATTCGGATTTCGGCTGGATTTCCAGCATGCGGCGGGCGAAGAACGCGAGCGCGATGGCGGCGCAGCTTTCCGAATAGGCGGTGTCGTTCGGCAGATCATAGTCGAAGGAGAAGGCCTCCCCCATGTGTGTGGCGCCGATACCGCCGGTGATGTAGATCTTTCGGTCGACGATGTTGCGCCATAGTCGTTCGCAGGATGCCAGCAGGTCGGGGTCGCCGGTCAGGCGTGCCACATCGGCGGCTCCGGCGTAGAAGTAGGCAGCGCGGACGGCGTGGCCGAGGGCTTCCGTCTGTTCCGTGATCGGCTTATCGGCCTGGTAGTAGGCGTAGTTCTGTTCGCGCGGCTCGTAGTCGCGGCCGCCCTCATGGGCACGGCGGCGATCTTCGAGCTCGAAGTAGAGCGGCTGCTGGCCGCGTTGGCGCACGAAGTATTCGGCGAGGTCGGCGTAGCGCTGTTCACCGGTGGTCTCGGCGAGTTTGACGAGCGCCATTTCGGCGATTTCGTGCCCGGGATAGCCGTGCAGCTTGCCGTCGGCGGTGCCGAATCGGGAATCGATGTAATCAGCGAAACGGCAGGCCGCGTCAAGCAGCTTGCGTTTGCCGGTGGCTTGATAGTAGGCGATCGCACCTTCGGTCAGGTGGCCAAAGCAGTACAGCTCATGGTGGTCCTTCAGGTTGGTGAAGTGCCGGTCCATGCCGTTGAGGATGTAGTAGGTGTCCAGGTAGCCGTTGTCGAGCTGCGCCGCGCAGACGATATCGATGGCGGTGTCGGCGGTCGCTTCAAGGTCAGCGTCCGGGTGGTGGGTCAGCGAGTAGCCGACCGCTTCGATCCATTTGGAGAAATCAGTGTCTTGGAACACGAAGCCGTAGAACTTGTCGGGATCGGGGTGCGCCGGGTCGTCCGGCAGGGCTTCGAAGCCGCGGAACGTGTATTTCGGCGGCACAAAGGCCTTGCCTTCCTTGTGGTGTTCGGCGTTTTGCGCGGCGGCAGCCTTGAAGTTGTGCATGCAATAGCTGGGCGCGGCGCCGGGAACGTTGTCGTTCAGCGCATTCCACTGGTAGGGAATCACCTGGGTGCGCACGAGTTCCTGCCGCGATGCCCAGAACGGGTCGGTGACGGTGGCGTCGCGCAATGCGATTGGATGGCTGGTGCGATTGGTGGTAGTCATGAGTGCAAGCGCTCCTTAGTGCATCGTTGTCTTGTTAACGCTCACAATCCATTATTCCACGGGTTGCCCCAAAGCACATTCCGCATGGCGGCATGTCCGACGGGAATCCCACCACGGCAGCCGGCCCAAGATGGCCGCGCATTGGCTGCGCGACCGTTGGGCAGGCATTTCGGATTGCGGATATACGGGCTAAGGGGCAGAGCAGCTAGCCGCCGGGGCTGGCGGCCGGCTGCTCAGACCTTAATCATGGCGTACTGCGATTCGTAAAGCCGATAGTAGGCGCCATGACGGGCGAGCAGCTCGGCATGGTTGCCCTGTTCCACGATCTGACCGTGGTCGATGAAGCAGATCTCATCCGCATTCTCGATGGTGGAAAGCCGGTGCGCGATGATGAAGCTCGTGCGTCCCTTGAGCAGATGGTTCAGACCGGCCTGCAACGCCTCCTCGGTACGCGTATCGATGTTCGACGTGGCTTCGTCAAGAATCAGGATGCGCGGGTCGGCAAGCAGCACGCGTGCGAACGCTATCAGCTGGCGTTGGCCGGCGGAAAGCGTGGAACCACGCTCCTCCACCACCGTGTCGTAACCGTCGGGCAAGTCCATGATGAAATCGTGCGCATGCACTGCTTTGGCCGCGGCCACGATCTCCTCGTCGGTGGCGTCCAGCTTGCCGTAACGAATGTTCTCACGCACGTTGCCGGAGAAAATGAACGTGTCCTGCAACATGACGCCCATCTGTCGACGCAAGCTGTCCAGCGTGACGGAACGTACGTCGTGCCCGTCAATCGCAACCGAGCCTTCGGAGACATCGTAAAAACGCGACAGCAGGTTGATAATCGTGGTTTTGCCCGCTCCTGTCGGGCCGACCAACGCGACGGTTTCGCCCGGCTTCACATGCAGATCGACCAGATTCAAAATGTTGCGGCCGTCCTCCTCGTAGCGAAAGACGACGTCGTTGAAATCGACGCGACCCTCGACCGGTGGCAATGCGACGGCGTCGGGCGCATCAGTGATTTCCGGCTTCACGTCGAGCGTTTCGAAGATACGTTCCAAATACGCCGAGCAGGTGATGAGCTGGTTGTAGAAGTTTCCGATGCTGATTACCGGGTTCCAGAAGTTGTTCGCGTAGCCGACGAACGCGATCAGCACACCCGTGGTCACGTCCACACCGCCGAAACCGGTGACACCCACATAATAGATGAACGCGATCGTCATGACGGAAATGGTCTGGATGCCCGGCCACATAAGCGTCTGGATATGCACCGTACGCATCCACGCGGAACGCACAGCGCCCTGCTGTTCCTGGAATGTGCGGAACTGCGTGTCCTCGCGCGCGAACGTCTGGGTGGTCTTCACGCCGGCGATCGATTCGTGGATGAACGCGTTGAGATTGCTCTGCTTATTGGATAGCACCTGGTACGCGCGACGCTGGAAATGCTGTAATCCCAGCACCCACGCGATGAGCAGCGGGAACAACGCGAGACTGTACAGCGCGAGACGCCAATCCACGACGAACATGACCACTAGCGTGATGAAGAACGTGAACACGTCGGAAATCACGTTGACCAGACCGGAGCTCAGGGTGTCCGAAAGCGTGTTCACATAGTTGACCACGCGGATGAGGATTTTGCCATGCGGACGCGAGTCGAAATAGCTGAACGGCAACGTCTGAATGTGCGTAAACAGGTCGCGGCGCATGTCTTTAAGCATGAGCTGGCCGACGCGCGTGATTTCCACAGTACGGTAGCGCAAACCGAATTCGTAAATGACGATGAGCACCGCCAGCAGTGCCACCAGCTCGCCAAGCAGCGCAAGGTTTTTCGCCGGAATGACACTGTCGATCATGATTTTCGTCAGATACGGTTCCACGACGTTGATGCAGCCCATTGCCGCCACGACGATGAGGATCCAGACCACGCGGGCCATGTACGGTTTCAGGTAGACGCCGACGCGCGCGAGGTCGCGCATATTGATCTTCTCTTCAAGGTCTTCATCGTCACGGAAGGTGTTGCGTTGTGCCATGATGTTATCCTCCCCCGCGTCTTACGCTTCGAATCCCTGCGAGCGGCCGGCATCCACGCCCAACTGCTTGCTGTAAATCTGCCAATATCGGCCGTGCGAGGCCACCAATTCGTCGTGCGTGCCACGTTCCACAATGCGCCCATGCTCCAGCACGAGAATCAAGTCGGAATCCTTGACCGACGAAATGCGGTGGGCGATTGTGACAATCGTCTTCTTCTCGTCCAAATCGCGCAAGTGCCGCTGAATCTCTGCTTCCGTTTCCATATCGACGGCGCTGGTCGTATCGTCCATAATCAGAATCGACGGATTGTCGGCGAGAGCACGCGCCAAGCTCAGTCGCTGCTTCTGTCCGCCGGACAGGCCGACGCCACGTTCGCCGACGACGGTATCGTAGCCGTCCGGCATGCTGCTGATGAAGCCATCCGCGCCGGCAATGGCGGCCATGCGGCGCACGTACTGTTCGTCGTAACCACGTCGTCTGCGCTGGCCGTCGTACTGACCGTTGTACTCAAGTCGGTTGCTTCGGTCGCCCGCGCCAAAGCTGATGTTGCTGCCGATCGTATCGGAAAACAGGAACGTATCCTGCGCGACGATGCAGACTTGCGATCGCAACGTGGCGAGCGGCCAGTCGCGCGCGTCGATGCCGTCGATGAGCACACGACCGGCGGTTGGGTCGTAGAAACGGGAGATAAGGTTGACGAGAGTCGATTTGCCGGAGCCGGTTTCGCCGAGGATTCCGAGTTTCGCGCCTGCGGGAACGTGGAAGTCGATGTCGCTGAGCACAGGCGTCCCCAGATCGTCGGGGAAAGCGAAGTCGACGTGCTGGAAGTCGATGGTTCCTGCGATTCTAGCCGATTTATCGGCGGCTTGCGCCCCTTGCGTACCTTGAGTACCGACTCGCGTAGTGCTTTGCGTGGCTTTCCCCGCAAACTCCGGCTTTTCGCGAATACGCGATTCGGCGGTGAGCAGCTTACGGATTTTTATGCATGCCGCGTTGAAACGTTGCCAGTCGTTGGTAAGCCATCCGGATTGGCGGATTGGGCTGTCAAGCATCCACAGGTATGAGTTGAACGCCACAAGGTTGCCAAGAGTCATGTACCCTTTGATGACGAGAAAGCCGCCGAAACCGAGTGTGATAAGTTGCAGCGAAAAGCCGAGACCGTCAAGCCAGGGCATGTATTTGCGGCTGTTGTATGCCTGGGCCATGTTGCGTTGCATATAGTCGTCGTTGCGTTCGTCAAATTTTTCGGTTTCGTACGATTCGCGCACAAACGCTTTGACGACGCGGTTGCCTTCGATGTTTTCCTCGACCATCGAATTCATTTCGGCGAGCGAGTTTCGGATATCGAAGAACAGGGGTCGTGCATGCTTCGACAGACCGCGTGTCAAAATGAACAGTGGTGGCGTGACGCAAGCGAGCGCAAGCGCAAGTCGCCAATCAATCGAAAACATCATGGCGAGCGCGCCGATGAACATGACCACGCAGTCAAGCGCTTGCAGGCTCACCCAGCTCAGTGCGTGGCGGATGGCGTCGGTGTCGGACGTCATGCGGCTCATGACGTCGCCAGTGCGAGTGTGGTTGAAGTAGGTGAAGTCAAGTTCGTGGAGTTTTTCGAATTCGTCGCTGACGAGACGATAGATGGAGTTCTGTCCGAAGCGTTCCATCCACATTTGGCAGCCGTAACGGGAGCCGACACGCACCACGGTGAGCACGAGCATCATGACGCACAGTCGGGTCAGTTCGTCCACATGGCCTTGGGTGATGACGCGGTCCACGATCAGTCCGGACAGCAGCGGGATGATGAGGGCCATGGTGTTGTTCACGCAGAACAGTACGACCGCGCCGGCCACGCGCGGCAGGTCGGGTTTGCAGTACGGCAGGATCCATGCAAGGTTGCCCGCCTGCTGGTTGCGTTTCGGATCGACATACATACGTAGCGTTCCTTCGAATTGTTTGCTTGGGTCTTGGTTGGGTTGTTGTTGGGTTGTGGTGTTGCGGCCATTCGTTGCCGCCACGATTCACGTCCGTCGTGTGTCGAGCGTCCCGTCACCGGCATGCCGCCGCCGGCCGAAACCCCTGTTCGGATTCGCAAACTCGACTTATTTTAAACGAACCGTACGCCGATGCAACAGATGCGTTTTCGGCGTGTCGCAATCATAATAAAATCAACATATATACCGTTACATACCACTGGTTTGCGGGTGCTGCGAAAACCGTCATCGGAGCCTGGCTCGCCGGAATCGGAGCATCGCATCGGAACATCGCACGATAATGGAATCAAGCTCGAACTATCGATACAAGCATCGGCGACGCACGTCGAGGAAAGGACGGCAAGGATGACGGACTTGGAGCGCATCCGCGCGAAGTTCGCTGCGGAATATGGCCTGTCGGAGGACATGCTCAGGAACGCGGAACGTTGGACGGAGACCACGGGCGACCTCGAAGGGGTTCCCGAGAACCTGCTGCCGGGCATTCTGGGAATGCGATTTGGCGCGATCGCCATCGATACGCCGCGTTCCGAACGCTGGAGCACGCCGGAAGACATCGATGTAATCGCCGACCTCGCCTACCTGCCGGATGGCGGGTACGATACGGCCGCGGGAGCGTGCCGCGGCCATTTGCTCGACCTGTATCTGCCGCATGACGCGGTATTGCGCGGTGGGCACACCCTGCCGGTGTACATCGATATCCATGGCGGCGGATTCACTTACGGATACAAGGAGCTGAACCGGAATTTCAACGTGCATCTGGCCGATATGGGATTCGCCGTGTTCTCACTGAATTATCGCCCGGCCCCGCAGACCGACTTGAGGGGTCAGCTGGCGGATGTGCAAGCGGCATTACGTTGGATCAAGGCGCATCTGGCCGATTATCCAGTCAATCCAAACGCCGTATTCCTCACCGGCGATTCGGCCGGCGGCGCATTGACCATGCTGACATTGGCCATTGAAAACAGCTCCGAAGCTGCGGCCGCATTCGGCATTGACGAGCCTTCGGGCATCGGTTTCGCCGGCGCGGCTCCGGTTTGCGGCGTGTACAGCCTGGCTTCCAAGCAGACCGCCGACAAAGCCGGCTTGGGCTCTACCGCATTCTCCCCAGACACGCGAATCGCGCTCGACGAAGCTCTTGGCACGGAATTCTTCGCCGGCCTCGAAGCGGCTGATCCGCGATTCCTCACCGCAGAAGGACTCGTCAACAACGTTGATCTGCCGCCGCTGTTCATTACCACCTGCAGCGACGATTTTTTGGAGGCAGATAATCTGGCGCTTGCCACGGCCCTATCGCGCAAGAGTGCCGATTTCGAACTTTTCGACCCGAAAACGGGCCGTCACGAAGCATTGGGGCACGTATTCGTGATCGGTATGCCATGGCTGACGGCCAGCGTGGATTGCCTCGAGCGCATCCGTGATTTCTCATACGACCGCTGCTGAATCACAAACGCTAACACGCAACCACACATAATCACAGACCGCCAACGGTCGGCCATACGCAAACAGGCGCGTGGCCGACCGTTTCTTTTCATGCGCCTTTTACGCAACCGAAAACACCAATCGCAATCGCATGCATCCTGTTTAGAAAAGAAGAAAGCCGGCGGAGAGAAAGGCCGCCGGCTGAGAGAGAGAAGAGAGAAGAAGGGTTCAGTTATGGGGTTCTTCGGGAACCTCGCCAGCTGCCGTAACCGCTGACATGTTCTATATAACCGCCCAAGTCTTGGAAGAATGATGCGTGTTCCTGTCAATTCGCTGGGAAAAATGTATCGGACATGTAAACGGAACATACACATTCGTGAATTCCGTCGAATGATCGCAACATTACTTCCGATTTGCCCAATCGCACGTCCATATCACTCACCCACTCTGCAAAATCATCCAGTAAAATGGACAATTCTGCAATAATCGCAAAATCATCCATTTCACTGGACGATATGTCGAACTTAAGATGCTGCCACTGTCTTTCTCGGAATACCGAAATGCATTGCAATCAACAGCAAATGACAATGCGCTGTTCGACCGGTATCTCACATATGGAGGACTCCCCCAAGTTGTGCAGGCACAGAACGCAAGTTGCACAGACAGCACAACACCCCCGAACCGACCGGATAGACCAAAAATCGCAGGTTCGGGGGCGAAAATCAGCGGGGCTGACGGAAGTGGCGATCGCCAATCGGCGTGAACGGTGTGTGCGGCTCGAGCTGATACCAGTACGCGACGGAAGCAACGTCGTCCTGACGCTCGAAATTGCCACCCTCTTCAGTGCCGATCTGCTGCCATTCCACACGCAGATCGTGCTCGAAATAAATCGGATCGGGAATGTGCCAGCGATACAGTCCACGGGTCACAGGCGTATTCACATCCCAATACGCGCTTTCGCGATGCGAGGCGAGACGCTGTGAGTAGAACGGGAATCCGACGTACGGCGCGCAGAACGTCTGCTCATGCATGCGCCCATGCTCGTCAAAATCAGCGAAACTCCACGCGCCACCGAAATAATCCTCGGCACCAGTACTGCACCATGTAGGGTACTGGTCGTCTCCATCGATGTACATTTTGACTTCACCCTCGCCCCACCAGCGGCTTTCCAACGCGGTGAGCGCCAGATATGTGCCGATATACGCGGTCAACGCCCAGAACGTCACGACCGCATTGAATCCGGCGAACACCGCGTTACCCCAATTATGCGAAAACGTATCGGCATAGAACACCATGCACGAATAAATAATGATCACCCACGGCATCGTCACATACAATGCCGGAGACGCAGTACGATTATTGACCTTCGGCGTACGCGCGAACGGAATCTTCGTGTTCGTCATGCCCTGCTGAATTGACTTGAGCGTACCGGAAAGATTCACCGTCAACGAACATTATGGGCGCAAAATGGTTCAGACGATTACGTCAACGAGTCCGATGTTCTTCGCCATGCGCTTGAAGACAATACGATTCCCGTACGCCTCGCGCGAAGCAGATCATGCAGCGCACGCTCGATATTTCGCGCGATAATGATGCGTTCCATGTGGTGTTCGATGGCGTGGAGACTTTGGATCAGGTTGAGTTCATCCGTTCCATTGGAGGCACGATTGCGGAGGGCACGCTGTTGAGCAACGCCATGAGCGCCAACGAGTTCCTCATGCGTCTCGAAACCATGGGCACTTCATTGCCCGAAGCCGCCGCGAGGCAAGCTGAGTAAAGAGGATTCTCGTTTTGCCGCACGACTGCTTTATCTCGTAAAATGCTTGAAGGAAATATAGCAGGATGGAATCATATGTGCTAAATTAATTAGTAAACCTGTTTAGCCAATGATGGCTTTGAGGAGGATTCGAATGGCCACTATCAGAGAGATAGCAAAACGGGTAGGTTTCTCCCAAGCCACTGTTTCGAGGGTTTGAAGGACGATCCCACCTTTTCGGTGAAGGATTCCACCCGCGAGAAAATCCTAAACGCCAGTCTGGAAATGGGGTACAAGAACGTACCGCAATACCAACGCATCACCATTCCGCAAGATGTTGCGATTCTCGACAATGTCGTTCCCGACGAGGGTTTGCAGGACGCGTATTTCGACGAGTTGCGCGAAGTGCTCGTCAAGCATGCCGAAGAGCAGCTCATGAGCGTGACCATGCAGAAGGACGTGGATTCGCTGATCGCCAACGCCGACAAATACGCGGGCTTCATTTCGATTGGCCCGTCGCCGTTGGATCGTAAGACGTTGCACCGTCTGCATAAGAAACTTCCCCACGGCGTCTTCATCGACATCAATCCTGCGCCGGCATTGTTCGATTCGGTGCAACCCGATTTGGAACAGACGATCTTGAATGCGATTGACGCGCTTATGGCGTCCGGCTACTCACGAATCGGCTTTATTGGCGGCTTGGGCAACATTATGGGCGAGCATGAATATCCGGAAGACGTTCGTACGTTCGCATTTCGCAATTGGGCGCTGCGTTTGGGTTTGGATGTGAAGGGATTGGTGTATGCGGATGGCCCGTTCATTGTGGAAAACGGCCGTTTGCAGGGGCATCAGTTGGTGCAGGATCATGCTGATGATTTGCCCGATGCAGTGATCGTTGCCGCCGATCCGTTGGCGGTCGGCGTGCTACAGGCGTTTGCCACCGAAAATGTGATGGTACCGCGAGATATCAAAGTAATCAGCATCAACAATCAGGAGATCGCGAAATACACGTCTCCCGCATTATCGTCGTACGACATCAGCCAGGACGAACTTGCGAAAGCCGCAGTACTCATGCTTGCCGAAGCACTGACCGCCAACCGCAAAATCAGCCAGCATATGCGAATCTCCACCAGTCTCGTCGCCCGCGACAGCTTCACCCCGCAAGACTGAAAACAAAAACTCGAGATACAGCAAGGACCGGCATCCTGTTACGGAGCCGGTCCTGCAATTACGTTTCAGCAATCGCGCCCTAACGAAGAAGGTGGGCGTCGCACCAGACGTGTTCGACGGCCCAGGTGGCGGGGTTGATCAGAAGCACGTCGGCAGCATAGCCGGGGGCAAGCAGACCGAGCGGCTGCTTGGTGACCGGGTTCGCACGATCGAAACCGAATGCTTTGGCCGGAATCAACGTGGCGGCTTCCACCGCGTCGGTAGGCGTGAATCCTAATTCGAGCACCGCACGCTGAACAGCCTTTTCCAACGTCAACGTGGAACCGGCCATCGCACCATTCGATTCAAGACGAGCATGCCCGTCAATCACATTCACATCCAACGCACCCAGCAAATAATGACCATCCGGGCAATCGGTGGCAGCCATAGCGTCGGTCACAAACGCAATACGATGCGGGGCAAAGCCGATTCCTAAACGCACCATCGGATCCTGCACATGAAAACCATCATTAATCAACTCAACAATGACGCGCGGATCCTCAACAGCAGCCGGAATCGGACCAGGCTCACGATGATGCAAACCATTCATCGCATTGAACATGTGCGTCATAATGCCAGCACCCGCATCAAAACCTCTGCAGGCGGTTGCATAATCGGCATCGCAATGTCCCACCGCAGGAACCACTCCAGCCGCAGCAAAACGACGAATCGCATCAATGCCATGCGGTAGTTCGGGGGCGATGGTGATCTGTCGCAAACAGCCGTTCGCAGCATGCAAAAGCCGATCAACATATTCGGGAACCGGATCTTTCAAGCATTCCGGATCATGCGCACCTTTGCGAGACAACGCAAGGAACGGACCTTCCAAATGCGCTCCAAGAATGTCAGGGCGAGCACCCATCATGCCACGCACGGTTTGAAGATTGGCGCACATCACGTCAAGCGGGTTAGTGATCAAACTGAGCACCTGACGGGTGGTGCCGTGCATCATATGACCTGCGCGGGCCATGCGTATGCCTTGCACACCATCATCGAAGGAACTCCCCCACGAACCGTGCGCATGAATGTCGACGTAACCGGGAGTCATCATGCGGCCTGCAGCGTTGGTCACGAAACCGGCCGAACCGGTCATGGAATCGCCGGAACCAACCGAACTGACCGAATCGGAATCAGCATCGGCATCCAAACCGACGCTTGCGCATGCCGCAGCAAAATCATCGTCCCGATTCCCAGTCGCAATAATCGCGCTACCATCGGAAACCAGCCAATAATGTTCCGCAACACCTCGCGCATCGACTTTGCGCGCATTGTGAATCGCAAACGGACGGGCCGACTGCGCTAACGCAACGTCCACCTCATTCGCAAACCGCTCCCGAGACTGTTCCATATTCAAACCTTCCGACTCACTCACAGCCATATTCCTCAATTAGCATCCAATTCTTCCAGCGAGTGGAGGAATCCTCCCGCTGACAGGCCAAAAACGTCCAGAATGTTCCAGCAGTTCGTTCGGCACGGAGGTTTGCGCGTATACGCGACCCAGGAAGAAGCCGAATGGCGAAACGCAACACGGGATGATGAATACGATGGCGAACAGTATGCCGAATGGTGCCATGAACGCCCATCCTGTTCGATCCTCGCGGCGTTGCGCTTCAGTGCGCTTTTTGTCATAGAAGAGCCTACGTACCATCTACGTAGCCATAACGTCTCGGAACCACTTTCGGCGCGAAAAGTCTCACGACCCATATGACAATTGAACGTCAAACAACAACATGACGCTTATCCGC
>ENA-OXVJ01000125-OXVJ01000125.1-human-gut-metagenome-genome-assembly--contig:-NODE-125-length-33868-cov-38.002100_pt1 | contig 33868 bp, 30 predicted proteins | sample MGYA00249248_ERZ652692 | MGnify/ENA primary metagenome ERZ652692 (study PRJEB26925, sample SAMN05826544) | human gut metagenome | biome: ENVO:2100002; feature: ENVO:00000062; material: ENVO:00002003... | reverse complement strand
GGCTTCTTCAAACGAATGATAGGTCGTTTGATAGACTTCTTCTTTCTTCAATGTCGCGTGAAACGATTCGATACAGGAATTGTCGTATGGAGTGCCTTTGCGACTATAAGAGTGCGTCATCTTGTTCGTGCGCAACGCTTCCTCGAAATCGGAGCTCGTATACTGCGAACCAAGATCGGTTTGGATGATCAGTCCGTCTGTTGGTTGTTGATTTTGAATCGCGGAATCGAGCGCGCTCATCACGATTTCAGTGTTCATCTGTTTGGCGTACGTGTAGCCGATAATTTTTTTCGAATAAAGATCAATCACAGAAGCTAGGTAGGTCCAGCCGTCTTTTGCAGTCGAGATGTACGTGATATCAGCGGCCCATTTTTGATTGATGCTGGTTGTGGAGAAATCTTGGTTTAAGAGATTTGTCCGTTCTTCAACGCGCTCTTTAGAAGCCTTGGTTGGACGATATTTTTTTACGGTGATCGAATGGATGCCAAGGAGACGCATCCGTTTTTGCACCCGTTTGATCGACAAATCAAAGCCTTGTTCTATCAGCTGGTGATGAATTTTCCACGCACCATACCGTTTCTTGCTGTCTGTGTAAATCGATAAGATGGCTTTATCAATACGTTCATTTTCAAGTTCACGCTGACTTGGTGTATGTTTGAGCTCCTTGTAATACGTGCTTGGCGCAACTTTCATCACTCGTAGAAGCATCCGAGTTGGATACTCCTTGCTTTCATTTTCGATGAAGAGGATTTTACTGTGTAAGTTTACTTCGTGAATATAGCCATTGCTTTTTTTAAGATTTCGTTCTCCTGACGCAGCCGAGTCATTTCTTTTTCCATCTGTTTGATTTGAGCAGGAGTCAACGAACTGCCAGTAACGGGCGTGTTGCTTTTCTTCCATTTATAAATTGTTTGTTCTGCAATGCCATATTCACGGGAAATTTCGGCGACTGGTTTCCCAGTTGCGACGAGTTGAAGGATCATGTCTTTTCTTTCTTGACTGTATTTTTTCATTTAGCGAACTTCCTTTCGTTCGAGGCTATTATAGTCCTCTCCCAAAATGTGTCCACTAAATCATCCTAACACCAGTTTGGTGTTTCATAAAGTGGTACAGAAATGGAACATTTTAACTCTGGTTATAGTTAAATTTATTTAGATGTAGGAGGAGTATATGACCTTATTAATTGGTGTCACGATATTCCTGAGTGGTGGATTTGTTGGAGTAGCATCAATGTGTTTATTACTAATAAATGGCGTTGCCGAAAGAAATAATACAAATTCTCAGAATTTAAGGAGCAACAAAGGTAACGAAGAGAGGAGTCAGTGATGATTATTCTTTTGCGAAACAAAAGTAGTTCAATATTCAAAAGAGTTTCTATAAAGTTATTTGAATAATCTGATCATGGTTCAAGTTAATATACATGCTTTTCATTTAACTATCACCAAATGCAATTAGCAACTAAGAATTTCTCATAGTATATTGGACGGAAATTTCTCATACATTGGATTAGGCGGCAGTTTCATTTCTTTTCCTTTAGATAATGTACCCAATATTTTCAAGAAGAGCAGATTAAGGCTGAAATGGTTTACAGATACAAGTATCTAATTGTTGATGATAAGAATGGCCTAATTTTGAAATATGCCTTTAAGGTGAGTTAGTATTGCAAAGCCTTTTGATTAGTAAATTGCAAAGAATAATAATTAATCCAATTGTATATGATATTTCAGCATAGAGATATAGCTTATTCATGCAACAATTGACCGCATGATGACACCAGTACGCGAAAAATGTCGAAAACATTTTTCAGCAAAATCATATAATAGCAATTCGTTAAAAACTAATTGATCGAACGAATAGTTTAGATTAAAAATCTTATCCTCTTTTTAATGTGTCTTTTTGGTGAAATCTATGTAATGGTTAACAAAAATCTGATTTTAGTGAAAGCATTGTTAGATTTAAGTTTACTGGAAATTAGGTGGAAAATATGAATCGAATTTTAATTGTTGAAGATGAAGAATTGGAAAGAAATTTTTTGCAACTGATAATTGAAAAAAAGTTTAGAGACAAATGTCTTGTTTTGAGTTGCGCCACAGGGACACAAGCGATAGAGTATGCACAAAAATATCTACCAAATATCTTATTTTTAGATATAATGATCCCAGAAAAAGATGGTCTGTCAGTATTGAAAGAGGTTCGGACCTTTTTGCCTAAGGCTACATTCGTAATTATTTCAGCATTATCTGAGTTTTCTTTTGCTCAACAGGCGATTGATTTAAATGTTCACAAGTATTTACTAAAACCTGTTACACCAAGAGAAATAGAGGGGATAGTTCAAGGTGTAATAGATCAACAAAAAAAGATTGCAGATGTCGCAATAAAATTGACAGCGAATAGTAAATACGATGAACAATTCTGTTTCATTCAAGAAGCAATTTGTTTTATACAAAAAAATTATCGTGAAAAGTTAACACTGGAAATGGTGTCAGCCCATGTCTATATGAATACGCAATATTTTAGTAGAGTCTTTAAAAAAAGAATTGGAATATCCTGTACTGATTATGTCAATAATTTACGGATTCAACATGCCTGCGAATTACTGGAACATTCAACTTTTCCATCTTTTCGTATTGCCAGTGAGTGCGGCTTTAATGATCCATCCTATTTCAATCGCGTCTTCCATAAACAAATGAAGACAACACCAAATAAGTATCGAAAACTATTCTGTCAAAAATTTTTTTAATACTAAAATGCTTTTTTAGTAGAGTAGTTTATTTTTACAATAAGTTAGATTTCATTCTCAACACCGTGGGAATGGAATCTGCTTTTTAAAGACCTCATTGCAAAAAATAGAGGAGATTGCGAAAGTAGGATGGTCTACTGAACTAACAAAACGAAGGTAAATAGTAAAAAGTGTGAAATCAAAAAAGGTTCTGATCGCAAGGAGATATCAGATAAATGTAAATGGAAATTCCAATTTGATAATGGTATCAAATTAGATGCAACAGAATAGACCTAAACGAACATTTCAGAAATAAATTGTGAGGTAATTTAGTGGTAATACAATCAGGTTTTTCTTTTGTTGAGTCTATGGAAAAAAATTTACTAAATCTAATTAATAATATTTTGATGCCAGATTGTAATAAAATGTGATTTGATTATTCGAATCTCTTTTTTTTTGGGAATTTAAGAAAAAAAAGGACAAATTGATTAGAAAAATAATTAAATGGTACTTATGTTAGTAATATAATTAAGCGAAAAAAATTATTTTAAATTTTTATTTTGAAAGGAACTGGAAATGCAAGCCAATGATTTATTGATGGATGATGATCGTTACAAATGGTATCTACTTCAGTATTTAGAATTAAAAAAAAATTCATACTCCTCAGTTGATCAGCTTAGTGATATTTTAAAAGTTTCTCGCTATAAATTGGAAAAATATATTCTGGAACTGCAGATTGACTTGGAAAGAATTGATTTTGAGGCAACGATAGAACTGCTTGATACAGGAGAGATAAAGGTACATCAACTGACACATGCGATTGTGAAAAGAATTCGACTTTGTTTCGTTGAACGGAGCCTATCGTTCCAACTTTTTCACCGCTTTATAATAGATGAAACTAGTATTGACAAGCAAATCGAAGAGCTGCATGTGAGTCGTTAAAGCACCTATCGATTATATAAGCGGTTGAAGTGTAAGTTGACTGACGAGGGGTTTCAAATAAAGAAAAATCAATTAATTGGCGATGAGTCTTTGGTCCGAAGTTTTCTATTCGGTCTATATTATGAAATATTTAATGGGTTATCGAATCCATTTGGAAAAAAAGTTCAGCAGCAAACCCAAGAAATATTTTGTTACTTGAATCATCAGTTGAATCTATCATTGCCCAAAACCAGAGAACATAAATTGTTGTTTTTTTTAAGTATTTGGTTGATTCGAATAAGAAAAAAACACTTGATGGGCGACGTAATCATTGAGTATAACGAGAATAAAGTGAGCGATTATCTTGCTACATGGTTGGATCGTCATTTTTCATTAACAGATATAGAAAAGATGAGAGAGATCGCTTCTTTATTGCTATTTTGTCAAATGATGGAAATCGATTCGAACCAGGATTTGACCTTCATTGCGTGTAAAGAAAACCAACAAGCAGAGGAATTGTTAGAAGAGTTTTTACTCTATATAGCAAATCATTCGAGATTCGATTTAAATCGATTAAAAGAAGATACTGAATTACTTTCAGGTTTGCTACGAATCAATCGTAAATGGTTGATCTATCACTTTCGCGAGACGACATCTGTAACAAAAATCCAGCAACACTATTTTCAAGGAGTTAATCCAAAACTGGATGAGCTGATTCAAGATTTTATTGAAAAATTCGCCCAAAGAGAGCTGTTTCATTCGGAGCAAGAGCGAAATAAATTATATTATGACTATTTGTTTTTCCTAATTACGCGAATCTCAGTTGAAGAGCTGGAAGATCCAATATATATCTGCATCGATTTTTCTCATGGGAGCAGATACAACGAATACATTCAAACGATGTTGCGTTCGCTCCAAAGCATGAACATTTGTTACGAGGAAAAATTGAGTTCTAAGACCCAGGTATATTTATCTGATTTTTTGATCGACCGACTTCCTTGTAAGCAGATGATTTGGAAGCGACCTCCGACACCAGAGGATTGGGCAGAGTTTGGACACTTGTTGTTAACGGTTAAGGGAGACGCTTATGAATAGAAATCTATTGATTCGGATCGCACTGCCGTCAATGATGTTTTATCAGTCCAATAAACTGATCTTGTACAACAGTGAAAAATTGATTGCAAAAATTATAGAGGATCAGTCATTGCACACGTTTGATTTAGCAGAGAACGATAACGTTTTAATCAATAGCAATGATCAAATGGAAGAGAAAAATGAATCAATTGAAACAGGTTACTCAGAACAACAGCTGGATCAATCGTCTGAAGCAGGAGAGAGTAAACTTTCGCAAAAAAAAGTAAACCTAACTGAAAGAAATTGTCTTCTGAAAAATAGCAAGCGAACTTCTGAGCAATCAACAAAAAGAACACGTAATGACGTTCTGGAAACAATTGAACAGAAAATTTGTATCTTGTCACTAGCAAACCCACCAGATGTTCAGTCAAATGGACATGAACTCGTTCGAATGTTGGCGTGTATGTCTGGTACGATATTATTCGGCACAAACATGATTGAAACAAAAATATATGAAAATATCACTTTTAAGGGGATGGAACAGGATGAAGTTTTTAAAAAGATTATGGTCATTCATGGCACTTTGCGGAATGACGCTTGGAATTTTTCCGATATCGATCTTTGCTGAGACGATTGAGGCAGCCGATGTGGTGATCAATCAAGTAATAATTACAGATACAGAAGACCAAGAAATTTCTGAAAACAATCGTGTGAAACGTAAAGATAAAATAAAGATAAAATTGAAATGGTCACAATCAAAGCCGTCATTAATCGAAGGAAATACGAGGATGTCGATCAATTTGCCGAAGAATCTAAACTATCCAGATCAGTCTGGCAGTTTAGGTGAAATAGGTAACTATCAAGTTAGTAATCAACAGCTAATTTTTCAATTCAACAAAAACTATCAAGAAAGCGAGGATGGGCGGGTACCTGATTTTTCAAGTGCGAAGTTTTACAAAGGAGTACTGGAGCTAACTGCAGAAACTACATCAAAAGAGTTGGAAACTGAAGATGTGGATTTTGGCAATAATCTTATTTCAACGCTTTATTATGACCAGAAAGCTAACTCGAATTCAAAAAAAATTGTCGAGGCGGAAACCGAAAAGGTAGAGAAAGCAATTCCTTCAATTACGCAGCCTCGGGCTCTGAATAATAATCTCAATGATAGAGGAGTAAAATTGTTTGATGCTATTACTATAACGGATGAAAATGGGAATGCTTTTACTGATGAGAATCCGGCTAAATATAATGATAATATCAAAATTCATATCGATTGGTCATTACTAGATTCGGTTGACATTACTAATGGGGACTACTATGAATACAAACTTCCAGATAGTTTCGCTGTCCATAATCCTGTAGATGAAATTCTTAAAAATGGAGGGCAAGAATTAGGGAGATTCCAATTAGATACAACTGGAAACTTGAAAGTCATTTTTAATCAAAATGCAGAAAATCTTTCCAATCGAAAGGGGAAAATTGATTTAAGTACTTCTTTTAATATACAAACAAATGAAAGAGAAGTTGAGATTGAAACAGGGATTTATGATAATGAGAACAAAGAAATTATCATCACAGTTCCAATTTTCCAAATTGATTTTTCGAAATCAGGTGAAATCAAAAGTAATGGAACGGTAAATTGGAATATTGATTTCAATAAAGACTCTAATAGTATAACAAAAGTTGTAGTTACCGATGTGATGCCCGAAGGACTAGGATATATTGCCTCTAAAGGTTTATTATTTAAAAATGGAAAATGGGAGGAAACCGCTAATCTGTATACGTATAATCCTGTAGCTCAGACGTTTACTTTTAATGACATTATCAAAACACCAGTTAGATTAACAATTAATGCATACGTTGATCAAAAGAAAACAACGATTGACACATATACTAATACTGCAAAAATTACTGGAAGTGAGTTTTTAGAACAGGATGCGTCAGCTACTGTAAGTTTTAAAGATGTGGATAACTATAAACGGTTTATCAGTTATACAGCAGAAACGGGAGAGGCAAAATGGGAGGTTTCTGCTACTTTTACTAAAGAAAACGGGATTTTAACAGATAAGACTTATGCCGGATTGGATTCTGAAGGAGCGCTACACTATCTTGTAGAAGATAGTGTCGTAATTACAAAAAAGCAAGATGGTTCTTCAGTGAGTAAAGACAGTTGGAAACTTGAAAGCACAACTAAAAATAGTTTGGGAAATACTGTTGCTTTTGAAATTAAGTTTAAGGATCCGGGTTCATATATAGTCAGCTATAAAACAAAGATGGCAAAGCCTACTTTGTCAGACACCAAAATAGACAACTATATGTCTGTTGTCGATGATGGAAATAAGAGTGATCACAGCTCAGGAGGGACTGTTACTCCTGAAACAGGAATTGGCGTGGATAAGGCTGTCGATGCAGCTAATAAAGACGTAGACAAAATGATTCTTGCATGGAGCGCCGAGATAAACAAAGCAGGTAAAACAATTAATAATCTAATTGTTACTGATATATATGAAATGGCTAATGGGAGCAACGTGAGTGCCTTATCATTGATTAAAGATGAGCTAGTGATTAAAACAGTTTCCGGTAAAGTATTGAATGAAGTAACTGACTATAAGGTTGAGATATTAACAAGACAGATACCAGGTACTTCAGAAATGATGGAGTCTGGATTTAAGATCACTTTTAAAAATACTGTCACCGAAAAATTAATGATTAGCTACAAAACGAAATTTGATATTAACAAGCAAAATGAACTAAAAGAGTCAGGAAAGTTTCCATCAGTAGCTGGGAATCGATTCAGTAATACTTTATTTGCTGAATATTTAGATGAAAATGGGGACATTCAAAAAGTTGGAGACCAAGCAGAACAATGGATAAGCAGTAATTGGTTGAAGAATGCAGATAAAGGTGGTTTCTTTGTAAAAAAGGGTGAAAACGTCCATGAAGCAATGAAAAAATTTTTGAAGAAAAACAATTTATCATTCAATAATATCTTTGAAGAGGCTGTGGCACCAGAAGACAGTGTTTATTGGATTGCAAAATTCAATTTATTTAAAAATAAAATTCCAAAAAAATATAAAATCATTGATACACTAGGTGAAGGACAAGTCCTACGAAAATTGGCAATTTATGAAACCACGTTAAATCGTGATGGAGATCTAACAGAAAAGTATGAGAGAAAACTAGAATTAGGTGAAGACTACGAATTTGAAGAAATAAATGGAGATATCGTCATTACACTTCTTAAAGAAACAGATAAGACATTATCAGTTGCAGTTGCTGTTGATACTGACGAAGATAGTTATAAATACAAAAATTACGCCGAGCTACAAAATGGTGACGGTAAAAAGATAGTCTCTGCCGATGCGGAAGTAAACGTTTCCTTAAAAGAAGACTGGCTAACAAAAGATGGACTTCAAAATGAAGCGAACAATCGATTAGTTGATTGGCAAGTAGTCATCAATAAAGATGCTAAGAAGATTCACAATGCCACAATTATGGATACAGTGAAATTAAACCAACAGACATTTATTTTGGATGAGAATAACGAAGTGCTTGTGAAAGTTTTCAAAGGGATCAAAAATGGAAATAATTTTGAAAAAGGAGAAGAAGTTTCATTCTCTACTGGGAAAGGCGCAATGCTATTAACGGATTCGACAAACGGAACCCAAAGTTTAAAAATTGAGTTTGATGAATATATTGAAGAACCTTATATAATTGAATATCAAACAAAATTGGATCCAGGGATAGTGAATAGTGAGAAAATTACGAACGATGTAAATCTTAGCGGCGGTAAAACGGAAATTCACAAAGTTATCGAGGAAGTTATTGTAAAATCAACTGACGGTTCAGGTACTTCAAGTGGAGTAAATGGTTCATTAATTATTCATAAAATCGACAGTAGTGAAAAGAAACCTATTAATGATTCAGCTTTTTTCAATATTTATCGAAAAAACGGTGAAGGTATTTACGAAATCTTCATTCCCAATCTAGAAGTGAAGAATAATAAAATCGTTACCAGTGATGGGAGTTCGATCGAGCAGTTAAGTAATTTACGCTATGGTACTTATGCTATTCAAGAAGAGATTGCTCCAGACGGTTATGTAAAAGACGATAAGTTATATGAATTTACGATTGATTCTAACAATCAAACCTACACATTTACTTTAGAAAACAAAAAGAAAGCAAATGTAGCAACGGATATTACACTAGAAGCTAAAAAAGTTTTGAGTGGTCGTAAGTTAAAAACCAACGAATTCAGCTTCAATCTAAGAGGCAGTGAAGATAAGATAAATCAAACGAAGAAAAACGATTCAGATGGCAATATAGCATTTGACAAGATATCTTATGAGAAAGAAGGGACCTATACTTATACAATTTCAGAAATCATTCCAGCAGAGGCCGAAAAAGAGATTGGCATGACGTATGACGATACACAATACAAAGTGACTGTCACAGTTGAAGAGAATGCCGGCAAGCTAGAAGCAAGGGCAGTGTATGAAAACGTTGAACCTGGTAAAGTTCCGGAGTTCAATAATATCTATTTATTACCGGATAAACCAACAGCAAACATTGCAATGGAGGCTCGAAAAGAATTAACTGGACGTGAGCTGAAAGCCAACGAATTCAGCTTCAATCTAAAAGGCGAGAATATCGATCAAACAGTTAAAAATGACAGTGAAGGCAAAATCTTATTTGATTCGATTAGTTATGACAAAGCCGGAATTTATAAATACACAATTTCCGAAGCGATCCCAGCAGATACCGAAAAAGAAACTGGTATGATTTATGATGATACGAAACAAAATGTCACAGTTACGGTGGAAGAAAACGCCGGCAAGTTAGAAGCCGTGATTATTTACGAAAAAGTGGAGAGTGGCAAAGTGCCCATTTTCAAAAACAAGTATAAAGCTCTACCAACAAGCATAGAGCTTGAAGCACAAAAAAAATTAACGGGTCGCGAGTTACAAGACGAAGAGTTCAGCTTTAATTTAAAAGGCGAAAATGTCGATCAAACAGTAAAAAATGATAAAAAAGGCAAAGTTGAATTCACCAAGATTGATTATAACAAAGCTGGAACATATGAATATACGATTAGTGAGGTTATTCCTTCACAAACTGCATCAGGGATCATCTATGACGATACAAAACAAAAAGTTACGGTTACAGTGGAAGAAAAATCCGGTAATTTGGAAGCTCGTGCAGTATATAAAAATGTTGAAAACGGTAAAATTCCGATTTTTAAGAATACCTATTTAACACCGAATGTGTTGCCAGCAAAAATTACGTTAGCAGCACAAAAAGAATTGAGCGGTCGTTCACTAAGGTCTGGCGATTTTAGTTTCAAATTAAAAGGTAAAAATGTCGATCAAACAGTAAAAAATGATGAACAGGGAAAAATAACTTTCCAAGAACTGAGCTATGACAAGGTCGGGGTCTATGAATATACGATCGTAGAAGTAATTCCTGCAGAAAAAGAGCCGGGAATGAGTTATGACAAAACAGAATATAAAGTCATGGTCACAGTAGAAGAAAAAAACGGTAAATTAGAAGCCGCAGCGGTATATGAGAATATTGGAAAGGGTAAAGTACCAGTCTTTAAAAATGAGTATAAGGTCTTGCCAACTAGTGTCAAACTAGAAGCTCAAAAGAAATTAACCGGCAGAACTCTAAAAGATCAAGAATTCAGCTTCAAACTAAAAGGTGAAGGTATTAACCAAATTGTAGAGAATTCTGTCGACGGAAAGATTACATTTGATGAAATCAATTATAGTAAGTCTGGTACTTACAACTATACAATTTCTGAAGTGATTCCGGGAAAAAAAGATTCAACGATTACCTACGATGACACGGAGTTTAAAGTAATGGTCAAAGTCGAAGAAAAAGCTGAGAAACTTGAGGCGAAGGTCATTTATTCATTCAACGAATCGACTACTGATATTCCAACTTTCAAGAATCTATACACTCCTGAAAAAAAAGTGCCAGCTGGTGAAATTCTATTAAAAAAAGTGGACAGCCAAACTGGGCAAACATTAGCTGGTGCGGAGTTTAAATTAGTTAATAATAAAGGTCAGCAAGTAACTGGTCATGAAAAAATTGTTACGAGTGAAGATGGAACAATTTTTATCAAAGGATTGACAGATGGTGATTACAAGTTGTTTGAAACGAAAGCACCTAAAGGCTATCAATTAGATGAAACGCCGATCAATTTCACAGTAAAAAACAACCAGCCAAGCAAAAAAGAAATCAATAAAGAAAACACTAGAATCGGTTTACCAGCAACTGGAGATTCTTACGATACTAAGACAAATGTACAAAAAACTTATCGAAATAGTAATGAAAGCAAGTCAATGACTTCAAAACGCTTGCCCTCAACAGGAAGCATCCAAAGCAATGGTTTAATTCTCTTAGGACTACTCTTCTTAGCGATGAGCAGCTTGGTTGTATTTGGAAGACACAGAAAAGTATAACTTATATAATAAAAAACGAGGTGGAGTATGCATTACAGTGGAGAATTAAGTTGGTTTTCGGAATTGAATTTGGAGGAGCTAGAGTTTGTTAAATACTTCATTCTCTCATCAGGATCAATGAAGGAACTAGCAGCGATCTATTCAACCAGTTATCCAACGCTGCGTAAGCAGATGGATAAGCTGATTCAAAAAGTAAGAATCAGCGAACGTAAGGCCAATGATAAAATCATTCGATTAATCCAACAGCTTGAAAAAGATGGGAAAATTGATCAAGAGATTGCGAATACTGTAGTTCAAGAATATAGCCAATCTCTAAATAGTCTGCTAATCGACTGACAAAAGTTCCAAGTCCTTATCTTATAAGGGCTTGGGACTTTTATTTCATGAACAGTTTCAATTTGTTAGGAATTGATAAACAGCTTATTGGCCTTTATAAATTACTTTAAGTAACCTTGTACTTATTTGGAAATCCGATTATGGTGAAGCTTACTCATGGCTCTGACCGAAACTAAGCAGGTATCTCCATTAATGAGATTTGCTATTCTTTTTTTTATGTCGACGCTTTCGATTTTTTGATTATTTACCACATAGGATTTGTGACAGCGAATAAAACGCGGGTCGATTTTTTCTAGGTCTTTAATCGGATAATAAAACTCTGTCATACTGTTTTCAGTATGAAGAATAATTTTGTGTGGTGTATCAGACGTTTCGAAATAAATAATATCATCATAATGAAAATTCTTTCTTCTGGAACCGACCTTTATAGTAAAGATGTCTTCGCTGAAGCTTTCGTGGGATTGACGCTCATTTGCAACTTTTAGACAGGACGATACATCAATCCTCAATTTTTCAGGTGTGTCTTTAATAATATAATCGATGGCTTCAACCTTATAAGTAAAAGTTAAGTAAGCCATTTCCTCATGTGTAGTTACAAAAATAATTGTACCGGAAACATCAAACTTACGAATTTCTGCAGCAAGTTCAATTCCGTTGATTGTAGAGTTGAGATCGACATCTAAAATATATAAACCAATTGAATTTTTCTTCTTTTTTACCTCATTCAACAAATTCAGAGGGTTTGTAGTCGCCAATTTTAGATTCATATCGTATTCTTCCATCATAATTGTTGTTCTGACGATAGCGGTCAATCCATCTAATTGTCGTTTATCATCCTCGCATATATAAACATTTAGCAAATTTATCCCTCCTTAGAAATAGTCAAGACCTGAGTAAATTGGTTATCTTGAACTTTTGTTTCTAAATATACTCCTTTTAATTGATCGACAATCTCTGAAAGAATGGCTAAACCAAGTCCTCTATTGTCTCCTTTTGTTGAAAAGCCTTCTTTTTTTAGTCGGCTCAATGGTACGTCAATGTTTCTGCACGTATTGGAAATGATAAAGACAATATCATCTTCGAAATTGATTATTGCGACATCCATTTCTCCAGATCCAACTGCTTTTAATTCCTCAATTGCATTATCAAGAATGATTCCAATTGCCCTTACCAAGAGAACGGTATCTCTACTCGCAAAATTAATGGAGTACTTTATCTCAATGTTAATGTGGAAATTTTCTTTAGGTAATGAGAGAAGCTTCGTTGTTAAGATTCCTTTGATATCTAAATTATCGATATTTTGCAGCTCAATCAATTGTGCTCCTTTATTAAATGAAGAAGGAGTATCACTCGATTTTAAGCGAGAAAAGTAATCTTCTAGACCATCGAGATCACGTTCAAAGATGTAAGACTCTATTGATAGCAAAAGGTTTTTGTAATCGTGTTGAGCTTTTCTCAACTCTTTATACCGGGCTTCAATTTCCTTTGTATACAGTAATGTAGCGTCATATGTTTTACTTTGGATTTCAATTTTATACTTTTCCTCTAACAAAGAAAAGTACTGTTTTGAAATGAAAAAAAGCATCAGAAAAACAATTAATAGTGAAGAAATAGTACTTAATTTATCGATTGAAAGGAAAGGTCCACCATAAAAAATATATTTGCTAGTAATAGTCATTATTGAGAATCCCAGCAGCACTATCGAAAAAAATAACTGCAATTGATTTGCCATTTGTTTGAAATGAGTAAAAAAGTATTTGATGGGGTAGTAAGAAAGTGCCAAGCAGAAACAGTATAGAATAATGCGAAAAGTAATTTGAGGAATGGAATTGTCTTCAAGGGTGTGATCAAAATAAGCGTTAATCATACCTGAAGAAAGATAATTGATAATGAAGATTGTGCTAGAAGTAAATATAGAATCTTCAATATTCCGACTTTTCTGAACAAGATAGATTAATAGTAGTAAGTAACATGATAAAGCAACAAATGTTTGAACAGCAACAAATAATTTATAGCCCCCAATTATTTCAAGTTGGCCCAACAATGCTGAATAGGGCAGTACAAATAGAAAAATGATAAGTACTTTTGAATTGAAACTCTTTTTTAGTATCAAGAAAAATATCAGGGTCAGAAAAAATTCTAAATTTGAAATTAAGTGTTCTGCCATTCTATTACACCTCCCAAGAGCTTTATATTTTACAGATTATTATACATTAGTTTTCTGATTAACTAGCAATGAATGTGAAGTATTAAACAATATTAAAATACGCGTTTGATGAATTTCTTTGAATGCATTGAGGGATAAATCTAACAAAAAGATATAATGCCAAATAATAAGGAAAAATAACATTCAATTAGGGGAAATTAGCGTTCTTTTGAAAATTTGTTCCGACGGTTTTGATAGAAAAATGTTGCTTTATGCGAACTCCATACGCAAAAACGATCCTTCGTAATATAGTTTTGTTAGAAAAAGGAATTGAGGATTTGCTACAAAGCGAGGGAGGAACTGAAAATGAAAAAACCCCAAGCCTTACGAACCGTAACTATAATTATGGCTAGTTTACTGATTGTCACTATCAGTTCGTTCTTCTTTTATCGAGAGAGTAAAATGGAGATCGAGACTGTCAGTATTGATTCCCCAGCAGCAATTGCCGTGGATACTAAAAACATGGATATTCTTTATCAGAAAAATGCTGAAAGCCCAAGATCAATTGCTTCTCTAACAAAATTATTATTGGTGTATGTTGTGATGGATCAAATAAAACTAGAAAAACTTTCATGGGAGGATTCCTACTCTTTATCAAATTATGGAGCAGAAATTGGTTCTATCCCCTCTTTGTCAAATGTACCGATGAATTCTTTCCAGAAGTATTCAGTTAGAGAATTAATGAATGGTGTACTTATTGCTTCAGCAAATAATTGTGCGATCACATTAGCAGAAGGAATCGCTGGCAGCGAGGATGCGTTTATTAAAATAATCGAGGAGTATTTAGCTACGTGGGGAATATCATCTTATTCCTTAGTAAATGTTACTGGTTTAGATCCGGAGTTTATTGAAAAAACGACAGTTGAGAGTGAAGAGTATAATAAGTTTTCTGCTTACGATATGGCGATGATTTCTACAAAACTGATTAACGATTTTCCAGAAGTATTAGAGATAACGAAGCAAAAAGGTTTCACTTTCTCAAATGTTTATTTTGATAACTACAATAAATTATTACCAGCGATGAAATATGGCTATAAAGGTGTAGATGGTTTGAAAACAGGGACGACCGATACTGCTGGAGCCTGTCTTATTAGTACCTGTAATAAGGACGATAAAAGAATTATCACTGTTGTGCTAGGAGCTGGATCAGATAAAGAGCGATATAGAGACACGATTAAGCTATTAGATTATTCCTACAAAAAGAAAGGAATCAAAATATGAAAAAAATTGCAGTAATTTTTGGTGGTAAGTCTACAGAATACGAGATATCTCTTGAATCGGCGTCATCTGTCATATCAGAATTAGAAAAGCTGGATTTTGAGGTCCTTAAAATAGGCATCACATTCGAAGGTGAGTGGTATCTTTTTAACGGGGATAATAATTTAATAAGCAACGATGAGTGGTTATCAGAAGGAGATTGTTTGAAAATCCAGCCTTCACTTAACAAAAAAGGATTTTTTGCCGCTTCTGAAAAAGGATACATCACGCCTGAAGTTTTATTTCCGGTTCTTCATGGACAATTCGGAGAGGACGGATGTATTCAAGGAGTTTTTGAAATGATAGAGATTCCTTATGTTGGATGTCCAATCCTTTCTTCCTCTTTATGTATGAATAAATGGATCCTGCATCTCTTTTCAAAAAGTTTGGGGATCGAAAGCACTCCTTCAATAATAGTTAGTCAAAAAGATTCATTAGAAGAAAAAATCAACACATTCACCACTGAGCAGGGGTTTCCGATTTTGTCAAACCTAATGAGGGAGGATCCTCTAAAGGAATTACTAAAGCAAATAGTATGCATGAGCTGAAACTAGCGTTAGATAAAGGTTTCGTTTATTGTAATAAATTAATTATCCAAAAAAGTGTTGATGGAATAGAGATTGGCTGCGGCATTTTAGGAAATGAAGAGTTAATTATTGGAGAGTGTGACGAAATTGATCTACAAACTGATTTCTTTGATTACGTTGAGAAGTATCAGCTGCTATCCGCTAAAATTCATACACCGGCACGAATCCCAACACAATTGAGTAAAAAAATAAAGCAATCCGCAGAATTACTTTATCGTTCTTTAGGATGCCGAGGATTATCTAGAATTGATTTTTTTGTAACTAAAAGTGGAGAGATATTACTTAATGAGATTAATACGATGCCAGGGTTTACGAGTCATTCAAGATTTCCTGCAATGCTCGCAGCAGCTGGGGTAAGCTATCCTGAGATACTTACGAAACTCATTTTTTTAGCGGAGGAAAGCTATGGAAAATATGTTTCTTCAGTTAGTTAATAGGAAATATCCAATAATACGGAAAAATTTAAGTCCTCCACTAGTAAAGGTTCCTTTCTCATCAAATGAAGTTCTCCTTCATCCAAAAGTTCTAGAAAACCTGACAAAGCTATTAAAAGAGGCGGCGATAGAAGGCGAGATCGACATACTTGATGGCTATCGTTCGATCGAAGAGCAAAAGGCGTTGATCCAGTATTCCATAAAGCATCATGGAGAAAAATATACAAAAGAATATGTTGCGGCTGAAAGATGCAGCGAACATCATACTGGTCTAGCCTTTGATATTGGGATTAAGGGAATAAAAAATGATAAGATTGCTCCTACTTTTGATCGTGGTAAGGTTGTGGATCGTTTTTTGGAAAGGATTGCTAGTTATGGTTTTGTTCTACGTTATCCGAAAAACAAAACTCATATCACTAAAATTGGTTATGAGCCGTGGCATTTTAGATATGTTGGCGTTCCGCATAGTCAAATAATGTCTAGTCAAGGATGGGTATTAGAAGAATACATTGCATTCATTCAAGGTCTTAAGGTAACTTTGGATGAATAGTAAGAAAATACTTGGAATCGATCAGTTTAGATTAATTGCTGCGGTAATGATTATTGCAATTCATACATTTCCTTTTGGGTCGGCAGATTCAAATCTTAATACTTTGTTGACGTTAACTCTGTTTAGAATTGCGGTTCCTTTTTTTTCTTAGTAACTGGCTATTTCGTATTGGGGAATATCGTAGTTGAAACGACTTCATCAAGTAAAAGAAACTACCTATTGTTCTTAAAAAGGCAGTGTAAATTTTATTTACTAGTCACATTATTATATGTTCCACTAGCAATATATAATGGTAACCTATCCCTCGATACATCAGTCAAACAGCTTATAAAGTTACTCGTATTTGAAGGGATAATGTATCATTTGTGGTATTTTCCTGCAGTAATATTGGGATCATTAGTTGTGATAATAATGTTGAAGCATCTTTCATTTAAAACAACAATTTTTGTTTCCTCTTTGCTCTACGTAATGGGTGTCTGGTTGGATATATCAAATGAAGAAAATACTAATTATTACTGAAACAATTCTCAATGAGCAAAATCTTCAACATAAACTTCAACGCTTGAACTGTGAGGTTCTTGTATCAGAAAGTATAATTAAATCATTAAGTAATAAGTCGTATATTAATTGGTTCTCAATTGTGATATTGAGTGAAACACTTTCTTATAAAACTATTGATTATCTATTGAATAAGCTGAAAGATAAAAAGCCAATACTTATAAAAAGGGATGTTCACACGACTACTAAGTATAGTGGAAATAACATAATGAAAACTTCAAGATTAATAGATACAGAAATTTCATTGGGTGATTTACGAGAGGTCATTAGTAATGTAGCGCCTTCAACTGATGATAATGAGCACAATAGTAAAACAGATTTTTTGAGTCTTTCTATATTAAGTAGATCTGAAGCAAAAGTACTTCGCTTTTTAGAGTCAAAAAAAGGAAAATCAATTAATCGAGAAGAATTGTGTAAATTAGTATGGGAAGACGGTTATGAAAAAAAATCCAAGTTGGCCCAGATATCGGCTATTGTTAAGCGGATAAATAAGAAATTATCCAACAATGACTTTGAAGATATATATATAACTACTGAATGGGGCGCTGGATATAAGTTGGTCGGAAGCATTGATGAACTTCGATATTAAAATAATTGAACTTCACTATAGAAAGTTATTGCTGTGTTTTTAGGTCAAGCGGATACTATAAATACGTGGATTATTGTATTAGTTTCGATTCTATTCTACACGATAATCTTTATTTGGTATTCAGACAGTTGAAAAGAGAAACAATAATAGTTATGAAAAAAAATAATTGAGAAATACAAGAAAGTTGCTATATCAGACCGACTACTTTGCTCACTAGGTATTTTACTGTCATATTGCTTGACAATATCCCCCATAATCGTATACATCTAGAAAATTCATTTAGAAATATATTAATCACCACATATAAGAAGCTGTAAAATGAGCAGACTTATATATGGTGATTATTTTCTTAATCAGAACAAATTTGTCACTTTTTAATTTAAATGGCGGTTTCTTCAAATATATATGGCGGACTTACAGGCCAATGACTAAGCTATCTCTTGCTGCTTCTACTACATCCACGGTGATAGTATTTAGTTCATTAATCTCCAATATTCGATGAATTTGGGTAAATAGTCGGTGCAGCAATCTATAGTTACCTTTTGTGATTTTTATGATACTAGTTATAGCTTCGTAGTCTGAAAAATCTTCAAGTTTAAGATCCAGGCCAAGATCAGCCCACTTATATTCAATAATGTGATGGGTTTCATCTTTACTTAGGTTATCAAACTCATGTGCAAATCCGATTCTTGAATAGAGTTGAGGGTATCTACTTAATCGTTTTTCTATTCCAGGCATACCGATTAAGACCATAGCTATATTATTTTGATCATAGATATCTCTTAATTGCTCGAAATGCTGAAGTTTCAAGCGATCAATTTCATCAACGATTATCAAATCAATTTCCTTATACGCGTCGGTCGATAAACCTCCGTATTCTTCTCCTTCTTTTTCGGTAAGATATATATTACTAGTCAGCCCAATTCGAATTCCGTAGGTATGAATATCACTGCTAATCCTAGTTTGTCTTTCTGCTGGTGCTGTGCAAAATATCGTATTGGCGTGAAGAATTTCTTTTGTTGCATTTATCCCTATTTCTTTATTGACTTTGAAATCTATTTGTTTAAAAATACTATCCCAGTTGGCATAATGACGTGCTGAAACAGTCTTTCCGACTCCAGGTATACCATAACAAACACCAATATACTTATACTTTATACATGCGTCACAAAACTCCGCAAATCTTTTGTATTCCTTTGTCTCAATAAATTTTTCGTCTTATTCATTGATATACCTCTTTAGAGTTGATTTTTTCTTTCTATTAGAATAGGTATCTTTTTCCTCTTGTTCTGTAATCAAAAGATCGACTGAGCTTGGAGAATGAATTTTTTCTTTCAGTATCTTTTTGCGTTTATTCCTTGCAGCAATCAAATCGTTTATATTAATCGAATATTTTGATATCTCGGGAGATATTGCGTTACATAAAAATTGATTGCGATAAAACACTCGAATTTCTGCTATGTCTGAAGGGTTGTATCGAATTAGGACTGACTCACCTACAAAAGCGGAGAGGTTAGGATTGGTATATCGTAGTCCTTGGAAATGAATGCCATCTGAATGTACTTTTCTTGACTTAGAAATTTCCAATAACAATAAGTCTAATTTTTCAAGATTTTCTGGAAGGTTCGGTAAAAATGATTTTGAATTCCATTTATCGGTTGGACACATCTTGATTGAAGAATGTTCTTTATGGTTATTGTCATAGATCAAAAAATGATGAAGTTTATTCCGAAATTCTTGAAAATTAAGTCGTTGAGCTTTATCAGAACTTCCAATATATCCTGGTAAAGACTCTAAGAAGAATTGATTAACTGTGAGAAAGAAACGTTCAATTTTCCCTCTACCACGTGGAACTCCTACTTTAGAAAATAATAAGTTAATTCTCAGGTCAATCGCAACTTGTTCCAAGTGATCTGAAGTGAAGTCACTCCCATGATCCGTATAAAAATATTCCGGTATACCACAAACAGGCCATTTGGAATCTCGTTTGGTCCAAACAGCCTGGTGCAAAGTTAATGCGGTATGAATAGCAGAAGGGGAGTCAAAAGATACAGAATAGCCGGCTATTGCACGGCTATAATCATCCATAATAATTGTTAACCATGGACGTTTCGGAACTCCTTTAGTATCAATAATCTCGATATCTAATAAAGTATGGTCAGCTTGCCACACTTCATTTGGTCGTTTAGGCTCTCGAATCTTAATAAGGTCGAACTTTTCTGAATAAACCTTCTCACCCTCATGAGCCAGTACACCAACAGAAGAGGGAAGAGATTTAGTCGCTTTATAGACCTGACTATAGCTAGGAGGAACACACTTCTTTTCGGAACAAAAGTCACCTAGCTTTCTTTGAATGGTTGCAATACTCATCTTTCTATAACTTAAGAACAGTCTTTCAATTTCAGTGATAACTTCTGGTTCTAAACGAGTTTTTCCACTATCTGATCTCTTTTTATGAACTAAACCTATTAATCCTTCTTCCTGATAGTGCTTCTTCCAGCGCTGTAATGTCCGGAGGGGAATTCTTTTATCTTCAGAAACTTCAGCCAAAGATTTTGTATAATCTAAATTGGGTTTGATCATTTTGTACTTGGCCATTGCAGCTTGTCTTTGTGCGTCAGAATGATTAGCTAACTGATCCTTTCTGTTTTTCATTATCTTTGGCCTCCATTTTATTGAGATAACGATAAATTGTTGTTCGAGACACGTGCCATTTTTCCGCAATAGTTTTTATTGGCGTTCCACTATCAACCAATGTTTTCAGTAAATCTAAATCGCTAGATGTTAATTTTTCTGGCCGCCCCCCAAAGCGACCCCTTGCTCTTGCTGCTGCGCGACTAGCTGCAGAACGTTCTAAAATCAAGTTACGTTCAAATTCAGCAAACGCTGCGAATAGATGAAACATCAATTGACCGGTAGAGCTGGATTAATCCATCGTAATATTTTCTTGTAGACTATGGAAACTGACTCCACGTTCGTTCAATCTATTGACGATCGAAATCAGATCTTCCATATTTCTACCAAGTCGATCCAATCGCCAAACAACCAAAGTATCACCCGAACGGACAAAATCGATTGCTGTTTCTAATCCAGGTCGATTACTTTTTGCACCACTCATATGATCAGTGAAAATTTTCTCACAACCAAATTTGTTTAAACTATCTTCTTGTAAATCTAAATTCTGCAATCCGGTAGAAACCCGCGCGTATCCTATTTTCAAAAAAATCGCTCCTTTTCACTGATTATTGTGCCATAACTTTATCGTTAGGGATTATTTGAACATAGATTTTGAAACGAGTTAATGAACACGAAAAAGAATCATTCCAGTAAAATAATGATGAAATAAGAAAGTGTACAGAAAAGGGTCATTTTATGAACATTCAAACAATCACTTGAATATAGATAGATGTTCTGATACAATACATTCAAACGAACATTTTAATGTAAAGGAATGAGCGTATGAATAATGAAATTTGTGAAATAACTTGTATTCATGAAGATAAAGTTAATCGTGCTAAATCTAAACTAGCAAACTTTGATACTCTGTCAGTAAGTGGTTTCTTTAAAATATTGTCAGATGAAAATCGACTTAAAATTGTACATGCTTTAGTTCATGAAGATGAGCTATGTGTTTGTGATATTGCTAATATCATTGATGCTTCGGTCGCAACAACTTCACACCACCTGAACTCCTTAAAAAAATTGGGAGTAGTTGATAGTCACAAGGATGGTAAGTTAGTCTACTATTTTATTAAAAATATCAAAATCTTAAATCTTATGGAGCTTAGCGTAAATTTTAAAGAAGAGGTGCTAGCATGAGTGAGAAAATGACCGAAAAAAACTATCGAATAGAAGGATTAAGCTGTACAAATTGTGCAGGTAAATTTGAAAAAAATGTAAAACAGTTACCAGGAGTTACGAGTGCAACAGTAAACTTTGGTGCAAGTAAGATTTCAGTACAAGGCCAAACAACTATTGAAGAACTCGAAGAAGCGGGAGCTTTCGAAAATCTTATCATTCGTGATGATCAAGAAAATGATGAACAAGTCAGATCAAAAGAGTCTTTTATTAAACGGAATATCGCTTTAATCATCTCTCTTGGTTTTATAATTATTGCTGTGATTTCCCAACTCTCATTGGGCGAAGATCATTTATTAACGAAAGCTCTTTATATATTGGCAATAATAATTGGTGGATATGATTTATTTAAAGAAGGGTTCTCTGATTTGATAAAATTGGACTTCTCCATGGAATCTTTAATGACTATTGCAATTATTGGGGCCGCATTTATTGGAGAATGGGCCGAAGGTTCTATTGTAGTAATACTATTTGCTATTAGCGAAGCTTTGGAACGATTTTCAATGGATAAAGCAAGACAGTCGATTCGTTCTCTTATGGATATAGCTCCCAAAGAAGCTCTTATCAGGAGAAACAATGTAGAGCAATTAGTCAGTGTCGATAAAATCGAAATCGACGATATTATGATCATTAAACCCGGACAAAAAATAGCCATGGATGGACTTGTTATCAACGGTCATTCTTCAGTAAATCAAGCAGCAATAACAGGAGAATCGGTTCCTGTTGAAAAACAGTTAGATGATGAAGTGTTTGCAGGAACACTAAATGAAGAAGGTGTTCTTGAAGTCAAAGTAACAAAAAAAGTAACGGATACAACGATCGCCAAAATCATTCACTTAGTTGAAGAAGCGCAAGGAGAACGAGCTCCTGCACAAGCCTTTGTAGATAAATTTGCAAAATACTATACGCCATTCATAATTATTATGGCCCTTTTGATAGTTATTGTTCCTCCGCTATTCTTTGGTGGTGACTGGAATAAATGGCTTTACCAAGGGTTATCCATTTTAGTGGTCGGATGTCCTTGTTCATTAGTGATCTCAACACCTGTTTCAATTGTTTCGGCTATTGGTAATGCAGCAAAAAATGGTGTTTTAGTAAAAGGCGGAATCTATCTGGAAGAAATTGGTCATTTGAGGGCAATTGCTTTCGATAAGACTGGAACCTTAACAAAAGGAAAGCCTGTCGTAACGGATTTCATTGCAACCAGTTCTGAAACTGATATAAATTATCTATCGATTATTTCATCGTTGGAATCTCTTTCTCAACACCCATTAGCTTCTGCTATTTTAAACGAAGCGGATAAAACTAATGTGGATTACAAGTCAATACAAATCGAAGATTTCCAATCTATCACAGGTAAAGGACTTACAGGGATATATCAAAACATACGTTACTATATTGGAAGCCCTAAACTGTTTTCTGCATCAGTAATCGACGAAACAGCGGTCAAAGTGCAATACAGACAATTTCAAGAACAAGGTAAAACCGCCATGTATTTCGGTACTGACGAACAAATTTTAGGAGTAATTGCTGTCGCGGATGAAGTAAGAGATTCAAGTGCTGCCGTTATTTCTGAACTCCACAAATTGTCAATTGAACACACTATTATGCTTACTGGTGATAATACTAAAACCGCTGAATCTATTGGTAAGCAATTAGGTGTGACTGAAATAAAAGGAGATCTAATGCCTCAAGAAAAATTAGATTCGATTAAAGCGTTGCGGACAACTTATAATAAAGTAGCAATGGTGGGCGACGGCATTAATGATGCACCAGCATTAGCTGCATCAACGGTTGGTATTGCAATGGGCGGTGCAGGAACAGATACAGCTCTCGAAACTGCTGATGTTGCTCTAATGGGCGACGATTTACAAAAATTACCATTCATTGTTAGACTTAGCCGCCAAACTCTAAAAGTAATTAAGCAAAATATCACCTTCTCATTAGGTATAAAACTATTAGCTCTACTACTAGTCATACCAGGTTGGCTAACACTATGGATCGCTATTGTAGCAGATATGGGAGCAACGCTTTTAGTAACATTAAACGGATTACGTTTGATGAAAGTTAAATAACTCAACAAAAAAAAGAAGGCATATTTATAGAGGCCACTGATAAAGTTCAATAACAAAAATTGTCGAAAGAGAATGTGTACATTTTCTTTCGACAATTTTTCTTTTAGGTAGTGATTCGTCGTCCGAATATCTTTATACTTAGAAGTATCTAGGAGGCGATCTCATGCTTAAACAAACATACCAAACCACACTTAGTCCATACAGTGATCTTTATGATCTGCTCATTCCAGCTAATCATATTTTGCGTCGGTTCAATGAGTTAGTTGACTTTTCTTTTGTCTATGAAGAACTAGAAAGCAAGTATTGTTTAAACGATGGTCGCAATGCCTATGATCCGATTAAGTTATTCAAATATTTGATGTTAAAAGCGATGTTTCCTGCGTCTGATGTTGATCTCGTTGCTCGTAGTAAAACAGACATGGCTTACAAATATTTTCTTGGCTTGGCTCCAGAAGACGAAGTGATTGATCCAAGTCTACTGACGAAATTCAGACGGCAACGCTTGAAAGATTCAAATTTATTAGATCTCTTATTGAACAAAACCGTTCAACTCGCGATCGAAAAAGAGATACTCAAAAGCAAAGGAATCATCGTTGATGCCACGCATACCGCTTCCAGATACAATAAAAAATCTGTAGTAGAGTTATTGCGCGCACATTCGAAGAAAGTGCGAAAAGCGATTTATACATTTAAACCAGAAGCGAAACAATTCATGCCAGAAAAAAATAAAAAAAATGACTACCAAGCAGAAAAAGACTATGTAAAAACGCTCTTAAAAACAATCGAGAAACATCCAGAATGGTCCGTCACACCCGCAGTCACGGAGTCAATCAACCAGCTAAAAGAAACCGTTGAAGATTGCCAAGAATATGAAGTCTATTCTCACGATACGTCCGCAAAGGTTGGACATAAAACCGCAGAAACGGAATTTTTCGGCTACAAAACCCACCTAACCATCACTGAAGAACGAATCATCGCAGCGGCAAGCGTGACTGGCGGAGATGTTGGAGACGGGCCGTATTTGAAAGAATTGATAGAAAAGTCCCGTGCTAACGGGATTGACGTGAAGGAAATTATCGGTGATACGGCGTATTCAGGAAAAGCCAATTTACTTTTTACAGCAGAAGAGAAAATCAAGCTTTATTCAAAATTGAATCCAGTGATTTCAAACGGCACACGTGATCCTGAAGACGAGTGGGACTATAATAAGGACGCCGGAATGTACGTCTGCCCTAATGGACACCTAGCGATTCGAAAAGCGGTTCAAGGGAAAAAGAATCAGGCGAAAAACCAACGTGTTGTTTTCTATTTTGATATAAAAAAATGCCAGAGCTGTCCACTAAAAGAGGTCTGTTATAAAGAAGGTGCCAAGAGTAAAACGTACAGCGTGACGATCAAGTCGCAAGCCCATAGCGATCAACAGACGTTTCAAGAAACCGAAGAGTTCAAGGAACGGTACCGTTCGCGCTATATGATTGAAGGTAAAAATAGTGAACTGAAAAACAGACATGGCTACGATGTTTCTTGGTCCAAGGACATTGACGGTATGATGCTTCAAGGAGCCAGTACGCTCTTTGTCACCAATTTAAAACGAATCGTGAAGCTAATGGATGAAAAAGCGGAAGAAAAATAAGAAAGGAAGCCCGATGATCGATGGTGGGCTACCCGTCAATAGGACAATGAAATATTTAAAGATTTTGATAGCTACTCTTCGTTTGATGGAGGGTAGCTTTTTTATTTTAGAAAAGTAACTACCATGATAACGCTTCTTTGAAAATTAAGCTGCTTCGTAATACCGGTTATGAAATTCCATCGGTGTCAATACCTGCAATTTTCGTTGATAGCGTCCATTGTTGTAATAGTCCATATAGTTCATAATCATCGTGACTAGTTCTGTACGACTCGTAAATTTCTTGCCGTAATACTTTTCTCGTTTAATCATTCCCCAAAAACCTTCCATCGGACCATTATCGATACATTTTCCAACACGAGACATGCTTTGTGTCATTTCAGCTTCAAGGATTCTTTTATAAAAATTCTGATGCGTATATTGGAATCCACGATCGCTATGAAAGAGCGGGTGCGCATCAGGGTCTGCTTCGATTGCTTGATCGAAAGTATCGAAGGCGATATTCAGGTCATTCGTATCACTGATGACGTAAGAAACAATCCGGCGATCATAGAGGTCTAAAATCGCACTTAAATACACTTTGTGGATTTCCGGTCCCTCATAATATTTGAATTCCGTTACATCTGTTAGCCATTTTTTATTCGGAGCTTCGGCAGTAAACTTACGATCTAAAATGTTTTCGGCGGTGTGGTAGGGATGATTCGCTCCTTTTGCGATACTGTTGGCAGAGTGCTTGATGGTCGATTGAATGCCTTCCTGTCGGCAGATACGCAACACGCGTTTATCATTGACATGAATATCGTGATCTCGATATAGGATATTGTTAATACTGCGGTAACCTGTTTCGGGAAGCGCATCATGGATGGTTCGTATGACTCTAGCTAATTCCATATTTTCTAGGGCTCTCTCACTATACGGGTGCTTAATCCAACGAAGATACGCAGAACGAGTGACCTTCATAATTTTACACATCGGAAGAATCGCGTAGCCTTTTTCTTCGTGAAGTTGTTTGATCGCTTCGTAAGCGACTATTTTTCTGACTTGTCCTAGCGATCCCTCCTTTCTAATTCCTTTACTTTTTTTAATAGATCAATTTCCATCTGTTGGTATTTTACTTGTTCTTCAAGTTGAGCGATTCTGATCTGTGCTTCTTCTTCTGACGTCCGACTTTCTTGTTTGGCTTTTCTTTGTCCGCGACGATCTTCTAAACCGGCTCTGCCTTTTTCTTCATAACGCTTTACCCAATTGTAGAGATTGGTGTATTTCACTTGATATTTAACGGCAGTTCCACTGTAATCATAGTTGTTGGCAATGCAATAGAGTACCATTTCTACACGTTCTTCTAGACTGAATTTTTTCGTTTGACTCACTTTACTTCCACCGCTTTCTGATTTGAAGTCTCCATGAGTATTATATCGCTTAATCCAGTCTCGAAGTTGTGTTCTACTTCTTAATTCATATTTTTTAGCTACTGTTCTTAAACTATCTGTTCCATTCAGATACTCAAGAACAGCTTCAAGTTTCAATTCTTTGGAATAGCACTTGTTCTTTTTTGCAGCGAGTAATCCAGTCGGTCCATCATTTTCATAAATGGCACACCAACTCTTAATAGTCTCTTTGGCAACTCCAGCTTCTTTAGCTACCTGACTTAGTCCACTTTCTCTATTCAGATATTTTTCTACAAACATCACCCGGCTTTCAGCGCTGAGTTTCATCTTTCTTTTACCCATAATAAATACCCCTAACTAGGACTTAATTATTTCTTTGTCCTAGTTAGGGGTAGCGTATCAGACTTCAAAGATTGATCATCGGGCTTTTTTACGTTTATTAATCTGAGTTCTTGAAGAAATTAGGGTACTTTATCAGTGACCTCTGTTTATAAGCGTGCCTTCTTTTTTAAGATACATTTTTAGTTTTTTTGAACGCTAGTTATGAAGCAAACTATGCGCCATTTAAATATTAAAATGACACAAATTAGTTTAGAAAAGTTTTATAAAATGTTATTGACATATGAATGGTGAATCATATATAATGTAATCAAACATATGAATGAATAAACATATGTATATAAGATCATATGAAAAGAGGAATCATTATGGAAAAATTGAGTACATCTACACACGATCACGATCATGAACAAGAGCACGATCATGACCATAGTCATGGAGGGAAACTCACTATTATTATGTTCTTTGTGGGGGTTGCAGCATTTATTGCAGGGTATGTTTTAGAAGGTATGTCATATGTTTTATTGGCAAATATTTCTTTTGTCATGTCTGTTATTACAGCCGGTTACCATATTATTCTTGAAGGAATTGGAGATACGATCAGTAATACAGTTAAGGTCAAAAAGTTTCAACCAAATGTTCATTTTTTGATGGCTCTTGCAACAGCGGGAGCAATGGCTATCGGTAACTATGAAGAAGCCGCCATGTTAATTGTAATTTTCGCTGGGGCTCATTTTTTAGAGGAGTATGTTGATGGAAAGAGTAAGCGAGAAATAACTAATTTACTGAATTTGAATCCAACAGAGGCTCGAATTCTTTTGACAGATGGATCAACCAAAGTTGTATCTGTCGAAGAAGTAAAAATTGGGGACATACTTCAAGTTCTAAATGGAGCACAAGTACCGACAGATGGTGTCGTACTAAGTGGTAGCACCTCAATTGATGAATCGTCAATCAATGGAGAGAGTATTCCAAAAGAAAAGAATATTGGTGATGAAGTTTATGGTAGTACGATAAATGGTGCTGGTACTTTTACAATGGAAGTGACAAAGGACAGTTCTGAAACAGTCTTCTCCAAAATTTTACAAATGGTTAATCAATCACAAAAGAGTTTAACTAAAACGGCTACTTTGATTCAGCGTTTAGAACCTAAGTACGTAACAATCGTTTTGGCTTTATTTCCCCTTGTACTTTTAGCTGGGCCTTATGTTTTTGGTTGGTCGTGGGAAATGAGCTTATACAGAAGTATGGTGTATTTAATTTCAGTTTCACCATGTGCTCTGGCAGCTAGTGCAGTGCCAACAACTTTAGCAACAATTTCAAATTTATCAAAGAAGGGTGTGTTAGTAAAGGGTGGTGCATATCTTTCGAAATTACAAGAATTAAAAGCTATCTCATTCGATAAAACAGGAACACTAACCAACGGAAAACCAGTAGTAACTGATTACTCGTTTGAACAAGGTTTAGACCAAAGTGAGGTAATTGATTTGATTGTTGCAATGGAAAAACAATCGAATCATCCATTAGCAACTGCAATTATCAATAAGTTTCCTGATAGAAAAAAACTCGATGTTGAAGTGAAAAATGAAGTAGGGAGAGGGTTATCAACAACTTATGGTAACTATAAATACCGAATAGGAAAACCTACATCATTTGAAACAATTTCATTTGTTTATGAACAAAAAGAAAAACAATTATCATCTGAAGGGAAAACAGTTGTTTTTGTTGGGAAAGACGAGCATGTAATCGGTTTAGTCGCTCTGATGGATGTTCCAAATCAGTATGCGAAGGATGCTATCACATATTTTAAGGACGCTGGCCTTCATACTACAATGATTACTGGAGATGCCAAACTAACAGGCGAAGCTGTTGGAAAACAAATAGGTGTTGATGAAGTTGTAGCTAATGTCATGCCAGAAGATAAAGCTAGTATCGTTAAAGAACAACAACGTAACTTTGGATCCACAGGGATGTTAGGTGATGGCATCAACGATGCACCAGCATTAGTTACTGCTGATGTTGGTGTTGCGATGGGAGACGGAACTGATGTTGCTATGGATGTAGCTGATTTAGTGCTAATGAAAAATGACTTATCTAAGTTAGTATACGCGCATAAGTTGAGTAAAAAAATGGACAGAGTTACGTGGCAGAATATTGCGTTTTCAATGTTCGTTGTATTGATGCTAGTTACATTAAACTTTCTAGGAAAAATGGACATTACGATTGGTGTAATAATGCATGAAGGAAGTACTATTATTGTAATTCTTAATGCATTAAGAATGTTAAGAACTCCAAAAAATCTTTTATAGAGAGTAGTACTGGAGGGAGTCTCATGACGAATCCAATAAAATATAAACAGAATAAGCTTCAGGAAATTGATCTAGATCGAAGTCTAAATCTATTTCATATTCTAAGAAACAAGACAAGATTTAAAATTTTGTTGCTGCTCACAGAACAGGAAAGAAATGTGACTGAGATAAGAGAGGAAATTCAACAATCACAATCAGCGATTTCTCATCAACTATCGCTTCTAAAAGAGGTCAATATTGTTAGATCGAGAAGAATTGGTAGGAAACAGTATTATAGTATAAATGATTCACATGTAGAACAAATTATCGATTTGTCAATAAATCATGTCATAGAGAATTGTTGAATTTTTTTAAAAATGTCTGAATATGTTATGTCTATTGCTAAATAAAAAACTAGTGAACACATGAATTTGCTATCGTGTGTTCCGATGTTTAAAGATAAGCTTAATTACGGAACAGGGGTATGTATTTATGTCAGAAGTAAATAAAGATGGCATTGATATTGAACGATTCTTGTGGAGTATTCGAGAAGTATTTGTCTCATTACTACCTCAAATTTCGGGATTTCTTTTGATTCAAATGGTATTTAAAACATTAATCAATATAGAGTTAGTAAATAGGGGAAACTCTATATACACACTATATATTGTCCTAACGAATATGGGGCTCTTTTTACTTCCAGTTCTAGTTGGTGTCAATTTAGCTAAAGCTTTTGATGGAAATGTGGGAAATGCTTTGATCTTGAGTTTATTAATACACCCTGATTTATTTGAGAATCTACAGAATACGAAGAATTTAGATCTCATCGAGGTCATAACTAGAAGCGAACCATCTTTACTTTACATTTTCATACCAGTATTGACTATTTACTTAATGCTCATACTTGAAAATGTTTTAGAGAGTAAGGTATCAACATTTTGTAAAAAATATTTCCTACCCTTAATTATTTTAGTGATGATGGCTCCAATATCTGTTTTTCTGATTAGTCCTTTTGGAAATCTTGTCTATCTCAATTTAATGTTAATTTTTGAAAAAATACATTTATTTTAATACTTTCATGATAGTTCGAAAGGTAGTTAGGGTTATCGGAAAGATTTCTCAAGAGATGATTTATTAATAAAAAAATGAACTACAACATTTAGAAAAATAGTAATAGTTTTGAACAGAGTCAATGTGAAATATATTATTTCATATTGATTTTTTTTTGGTGTCACTTATAGAATATACAAATCGATGACAGAGTAGGAATTTGATAAATTATTCTCATAAACCATTAAGCTTTACACATTTTCAAAAAAATAATCGTGACTCTTAAAGTGAAAAAATAATATGTTGGTTTCAAAACTGAAAATTAAATGTATTTATTTAGTGAAAGAGAAATGATCTATAAAATTGAGTGAATGATTAGAAAACGTCGGAAGCTAATTCTATTTTGAGCCAGGAAGAATATAGAAGGAATGAAGCAAAGATTTTTATGTCTTATTTATTTATGAAAAAGCAGATTTAATGAAAAGCAAAGAGAGTAATCGTGTCGTAATCATTTTTTTAATTGTTTTTATTCATTGAAGGGAGAGGGGCAATAGATAATTTTGATGAAAAAGATACACTTTATCATCAAATGATGAGGAAAGGAGAAAAAATTATAAAGATTTATTTTTCGAAAAAGTATCAAAAACAACGAAAGAATAGCTCCACTTAATGAAAGGGGAAGAGTTTCAGAAAATTAGCGTCTAAAAGATTTGAAGATGCAAGAGAAAGATATGTATCGTTAGTTGAGGAAAATTATTTTTTTGTCATTGCAAAATGCGAAGTTAGAATTACTTTACTTAAAAAAAAGATATTCAGTTAAAGTAGAGAGAAGTTATCAGATCTTTAACAATATATAAGATCAAAATACACATCAAACTATCTGTTGAATTGTTCTCCTTTTGAGACAAGTAATGGAGGGGAATGTATGAGTTTAAATAGTGAAAAAATAGAAGGGAAATTAATTTTATTTTTTAAAAAGGTGATCAACAATGCAGCAACGAATTACTATAAAAAGAAAAATCGATATCAAATATACGAATTTTCCTCTGATAATTTTGATAATGATTCATTAATAGAATTGGCAAATGATTCTTCAAAATTAGTAGTAATTGTTATGGGAATGCCCTTATTTATCGAAGATGAAGTTCTAGCAATGAGAATTGAAAAACTCAATTTGCGAGAAAAGTATATTTTGCGAGAAAAATTCATTTTAGGAAAAACTGATAGAGAAATTGGCGAGGATCTTGGAATTAGTAGACAAGGAGTCACAAATTTGAAACATAGAATGTATAAGAAAATCAGGGATGCTATCAAATAGTTAGGAGCGACTTATTTTGGATGAAATTAGTGAGCTTTTTTTGAAGGTCAAAGATGGAGACGATGACGCTTTTGAGGAGTTGATAAACAAGTTTAATCCATTGTTAGTAAGTGTTTCAATGAGATCTGGAAAATTTGATGAAGATTGCTATCAAGAATGTATGACGGCTTTTTTCCTTTCTATTCAAAAATTTAGTTTAGAAGACTAAGTTGCACAGTCATGGAGAACCACTAACTAGTTGGTTTTCCTTTTTTGTGTCATTTTTGCGGTAAGATTTGTTGATAGATAGTATAAGGAGTACGAAAGAGGTGAAAGACTTGGATAAATTAATATCAAAAAAGGAATTAATCGATGTAGGTTATTCTGCTTATTCAGCAAGCAAAATTATCCGAGAAGCCAAAGAGTTACTGGTTAAGGAAGGATTTATTTATTATAAAAACCGTCGTGTTGGAAAAGTGCCGACTACTACTGTAGAGAAAATTTTAGGTATTTCATTATGAGGGAGGTATTAAAAAAAACTATGGCAATTAGAAGGGATAAAAAAACAAAAAAATGGATAGTAGATATATCAACAAAAAACATTTTAACACAAAAACGTAAAAGAATTGTTCGAAAAAACATAGCAAGTAAGCGTGAAGCAATGGAAATTGAAATTCAACTTAGAATACTTTTGCTCGGACAGCCAATCAGTGAGGAAGTATGTTTTGATTTACTTTTCAAATTAGTACTGGTTGAGGATAGAAAAAGGGAAAGAAAAGAGAGTTACATTGCGACGCAAAAGTACATTTATAACTCACGTTTAAAAAACTATTTCAAGGATGCTCAGGTTTCCAAAATTGATGAACAAATAGTTTTGGAATTTCGTGAAACTCTTAGAAACAAAGAACTATCAAATAATTACATTAATAAGATCATGATAGTTTTGAAAAAAATAATCGATGTGGGTGTTCGACAAAAAATATTAGCAGATAACCCATGTCGATTAATTAAAAAGCTTCCTATTAAAAGAGTAAAAATGAAGTATTGGACCTTAAATGAGTTTCTAGCATTCGATCGATTATTTAACAAGGATGAAGAGATTTTTCGAATATTTTTCCATTTAGCATTTTTTACTGGTATGAGAAAAGGAGAAATATTAGCTTTGACTTGGCAAGATATAGATTTCACTAATAATCGAGTTTCTGTAAATAAGTCAGTATTGAAAATTAAGGGAAAAGAGTTAGTTAGTAATCCAAAGACCTCATCCAGTGAACGAGTGATAGTGATTCATAAGAAATTGGTTTACTTACTGCTTGATTGGAAAGAAAATCAAAAAAAAATATTAAGACAGTATAAGAATGATTGGGAACTATTAGAGACTCGAGTATTTGAAGATAACCCATTTAAATCAATAGACTCAGATAGATTAAGAAAAAAATATAGCTCAATCTTAAAAAGAGACAACTCAATTTCTAAGATAAGGATTCATGATTTTAGACATTCCCATGTAGCTTTACTAATTGAGCTAAATGAAAAACCTTTTACAATTAAGGAACGTTTAGGTCATGCTTCAATTCAGACAACGTATGACATCTATGGTCATTTGTATCCGAACAAGCAGAAAGAAGTTGTACAAAACTTAGATGAACTTTACTAAGCAGATGTATTGGTCAAACTAAAGCACGTGAAAACCTGTTATTAATAAGCAGTTAGGTGTAGATTACATAGTTCAACTGTTAGGACAATTTATATATAAAAAGGAAAAAAATCAGAATGGGAATTTTTAGTGTTATATTAGAAAGAAAAGAAATAAAAAAAATTACACTTTTTTATATTAGAACACTGAGAAAGATATGCCAAAAGTATGCCAAAAAATGAAAAATGAAACAAATTCAAATGATCTGAAACATGCTAAAAACCTTTTAAATAGTATGTTTGTATTTTAAGATTGTTCTGGATAAGAGACTCAAAATCCAGTGCCCTCACGGGCGTGCCGGTTCGACCCCGGCCGCCGGTATAAAGAGCTAAGATGGTTATTTCATCTTAGTTTTTTATTTGAAATTGAATAGGGTAATGGCGGATGTGGCGAAGTGGTTAACGCATCGGATTGTGGCTCCGACACTCGTGGGTTCGATTCCCATCATTCGCCCTAATGAAGACTCAGCAGAAATCTGTTGAGTCTTTTTTTGATGTGCGCCCTGCATGAGTGAAAACTTGGTGGTGAAAGTCCACTACAGGCTTGGCA
>ENA-OXVJ01000124-OXVJ01000124.1-human-gut-metagenome-genome-assembly--contig:-NODE-124-length-33884-cov-22.438825_pt1 | contig 33884 bp, 47 predicted proteins | sample MGYA00249248_ERZ652692 | MGnify/ENA primary metagenome ERZ652692 (study PRJEB26925, sample SAMN05826544) | human gut metagenome | biome: ENVO:2100002; feature: ENVO:00000062; material: ENVO:00002003... | reverse complement strand
GGTTCCGTAGCCCGTCGCGCTGTAGAAGTCGCGATACCTCACGCCGCCTATGGTCACGTCGCCTTTGAGGCTGTAGCACCGCCCCTGCCACTCGGCATGTTCGGGGCGCGCTCCCGGATGGCTCGAAACCTCCACGAGCGCCACGTCAAGCTCGTTCATGCGCTCGAGCGTCATGCGCGCGCCGTCCTGCGCGATCTGCGTGCGCACGTGGCGGCGCACGGCAACGTCAACCTTGTTTTTCACCGTCTGCCGGCCAGTGGCCGCGTTGCGATAGCTGATGATGCTTATCCCTTCGCGCTCAAGCTGGCGCACGGCTTCGTGTATTGCCTTGTCTGGCGTGGTCGCGCTTATGTTCACGCTGGTGATGGCTCGCGTCGAAGCCTCCAAGAACGCCCGCTTCGCGCCGTCGATCATGTCGAGGTTGTCGCGTTCGAGGATGCGCGCTATCCCATCGACGGTTGCGGCGACCTGGCGGTGGTAGGCGGTCCTCCCGCCGCCGAGCCTGCGCACGTCGTCCTCGTCCGACCGCTTGAGCGCGTCTTCGACTGACGCCATCACGGCCGCAGCGATTCCGCCGGAATTGCGCCGCAATATCTCGCGTAGCGCGCCGTCGTGCGTCTGCGCGAGCATGGCCAGCGACGTGTAACCGCGCGAGGTGAGCTTTTCGTCTAGCAGCATCTGCGCCACGAGGTAGTCGAGCATTTCCGCCTCGATCTGCGTGTAGGCAGCGGCCACCATGTCGCCGGCCTTGTCGATGTAATCGGGATCGAGCATTAGAACCCGATATCGACTATCTGCTCCGCCGGCACGGCCGCAACGGCGTCCTCTTCGCTCATGCCGTAGTACTTCATGAGGTATTCGACCTTAAGGCGGGGGACCCCCAGCGCGGCGATCTCCGCGAGGGCCATGCTCTTCTCCGCCTGCGTGTCTGTGATGATCGAATCGTCGAAGCCGATGCTCACCAGCCCGACCTTTCCGAGCTTCGCGCCGCAATGGAGCTGCGCGCACAGCAGCGCGGCGCGCATAACGTCGTCGATGGCCGCGCGCACGACGTTCTCGTGCTTCCTGATGTTGCGCATAAGCGCCGAATTGTCGCTCGATACCTCGGTGGCCGTCTTCAAGCCGCCGCCCTTGTCGAGAACGAAGTAGTTCTGTCCGAATCCGCACAGGTCGCCAAGCTCCGCGAGTGCGACGCCGAACGCCTCCTTGAGCGGGGTGACGCGGATATCAGGGCTGAACACCTCGAAGAAGTCTTTGCCCGTCTGCCCCGCGATCTTGCGGAAGAACCGCCCCTTCGGCCCGCGCGGCGCGACGGGAACCATCCGCCCCTTGTCGTCGCGCACGTCGATCATCTCGTCGGACATGAACACCATGGCCTCGGTGAGGTCGATTTCGTTGCACAGCGCGTCGAACGTCAGATCGACCGCCTTGATCGCGTCCACACCGTCGGCGAAAACGCTCATGCCGTAGGGCGACAGATCGACGCACGTGTTCTCGATAGCCGGCTTGATGATGCCGAATGGCGGGAGGTCGATCAGCGTGTCGAAGTCGGGGAGCACGCCATGCCGCTCGGCGTCAACCTCGCGGCCGTCCATGAACAGCTTCGTTTTGATGTGGTACGTGCCTTCGTCCAGCACGTAGAGCTGCAACTGATAGGCGCGCTTGCCCTTGAGCGAAACGCTCGTGCAGAACGCGCACTCGGTGATGCCCTCTTCGTCCCACGACAGCGGCACCACCATTCGCGCGTCGTAGCGACGGATCTTCATGGCGGTTTCCGTGTAGCCCCTCACGTCGAACCACAGCGCCCACGCGCCGGTGCCGAGCGCCATGCTCTTCTCTACGAGCGATTGGCCGTTGACCCAGAAGTTCGAGGCGTCGAGGAACCAATCGAGCCATTTAGCGGCCTTCGCCCCCTCGCAGGTGATCGTGGTTCCCTCGTTGAGGATCAGCGATGCCCACTCGCGGCACACGCGGCGCGCCGGCCTGATGCTCATGCGCCGACGCGTCTTCTTGCGGCCCTCGACGGTCGTATAGCCCTCGTCGTACCACTGCGTGGTGCCGGTGTACCACTGCCACCACGTCGAGATGAATCCCTCCATCGAGGTGTTGGCGGTGTAGCCCGCCTCCTTGATGGCGTCCTTCACGCAGCTCGGTATGCTGAATTCGTCTAGCGCCATTGCCGCCCTTTCCGTCCGTGTTCGCTGTCCCTATTCTTCGGCAGGTGTCGCGCGGTATGCGCTCCTGGCGCGGCGCACCACCGGCATGAGTGAGTAGCGCACGGCGTCGATCCAGTGGTCGTTCCCGTCGGGTATCTCGTTGAGCACTTCGCCGTCCTTGTTGACCGCGTACTGCATCGCGCGCACTTCCGCCGCGAGCTTCGGGCACCGCACGGGATCGATGACCCACGTCGATGACTGAACGAACCGATACGACGCGTCGCGCATGTTGCCCTTGCCGGCCTCGCGGGCGTTGATCCCCGCGTCCCTCTGCGCCGCTATGGCCTCCGGCGCGGCGTCGTCCGACCTCACGGGGATATGGTGGTAGACGGGATCGCCGTCGGGCGTGTCACGCCACGTGAGCAGCGCCCGTATGCGCTTCGCCTGCTCGCCGGGATGCAGCTTGTTCGCGCCGTCCTCGGCGAACGTGAGCAGCGTACGGGTGCCCTGCCGCCACTCTGACAACGTGAACGCCCAGGGGTCCGGGTACCATCCGAAGTCCTGGCCTGCCTTGAGGTTGTCGAACGCCGCGATCTCCTCGTCCGTTATCTCGCGGAAAACGACCTTCTCTGGGTCGAACACCTCGAGGCCCATGCCGACGGCCTCGCCCATGTATTCGTGCAAATATGCCTTGAGGTCGATGCGCCGCAATTCCTCGGCGTCCGTGATGAATTGATCGCCGAGCCATTCGCGCGGGGCGTTGAGGTAGTTCGACACGAACACTGGTTCGCCCGCATCGCGCCGGCGCTGCATTTCGATGTTGATCCACGAATGCACCGAGCGGGGCGGGTTGTAGGTGTAGAGGCGTATGCAGTCGTTGCCGCCGCGCGTGAGCGATTGGTTCACCTTGCGGATTTCAGCAAGGCCACGGAACATGTCGGCTTCCTCGTACCACGCAACGCCGATATGGCCGAACGGCACCTTGATCGATTTTATTTTTTGGGCGTTGTCGCAGCCTCGGAAGATAATGAGCTGGCCCGTGCTGCGCTTCTTGATGCGCAGCGTCGAATCGGGCATTTCGTACTCGTCTTCAAGCCCCAGCATCTTGATCGCCCACACGACCTGGGCATAGGCGGCATCGCGTATCGCCGTCTTGTACTTCATCAGCACCAACGCGTGCTGCTCTGGGTTGCGCTCGATGTAGTTGACCACTTCGAGCGACGCGTAGGACGATTTCATGGAGCCTCGCCCGCCGCCGAGCCACACGTCGGTTATCTCGCGCCGCGCGATCATGCGGTGGGGGCGGCAGAAGTCGGGCGATATCAGCAGGCCGAAGTCCGCGACGAACAGCGGGCGCACCGTGGCATCGTCCTCGGCATAGGGTAGCAGCTCGCGGGACGCTGCGACGAGCGCGTGCGAGGCCGCAGGGTCGATTCTGCGGCCCGTTTCGGCGTCCTCGGCCACCCGTGCCCATGCGGTATCCGCTAGGCTGTCGAGGCGGCGCAGGAGCCGCCCACGCGTGAGCTTCGCGTCGCGCGCCCCGGCCTCGTTCAGCTCATTCAGCCTTGCCGAAACCTTAGCTTGCTTTTCGAGGTTGCACGCCTTCGCGTCCACCGCCGCGTCGGTCGAATTGCACTTCGGATATGCGGCCCTGTAGGCGCGGCGCTGCGACAAGCCCCTCGCGCGGGCTTGGCAATACAGCTCTTGGTTCTGTGTCAACTTCTGGGCCATGCCTAGCATGTTCCCGGAGGCGTCGCGCCATAAACGACGAGCGCCGCCCGGTGTGGACGGCGCTCTCGGAGGAGGGTGGTGCGCGGTAAGGAGAATCAGGAACCCGCGCAGTTCGCATTGTCTGGCCGGTGTCGCGTCATGCGAGCACTTCGGGATCCGTGTGCTCGCCGCATACGTGCTTCGGCGGGACCCTCGGCGCGTGCTGCACTGGCGCTCCATCGTATAAGAACACCTCGGGCGGGTATCGCCTGCATTCGATCATGCCGTCCTCGTCGATGATTCCGCCCCATGCGCAGTTGCCGCAGCACGGCCGTTCGTCTACCATCGGCGCTTGCCCTTCTCGCGGAACCTCTGGCGCGATCCCTCGGGCTTCGTCTGCTCGTCGGCGATCCTGCGAATCTCGGCCATGGATTCGGCCATGCGCTCGAACGCGTCTTTCGCCGATTCGCCGACGCTGGCTAACCCGGCTGCGAGGGCGGCAATATCGGCCTTGCAGAACTTCGAGGCTTCTGCGACGCGCCTCACCGTATCTTCGAGGCTATCCGGCATATGCCCTCCTTCACCCATAGAGCGAGGCTTCCAATTACACAGAACGGCACAATGAGGAACACGAACGCGGCCAGCACGACGAGCACCAGCGGCACCAAAGCCGCGTCCTCCATGAACCCGGCGCAGCCGGACGGCTGGCGGTTCTTGTAATGCGTGCTCATAGCGGCATCCCGAGCGTCGCCTTCAAGCTGTCGCGCGCCTGCGCCCTGGTGCTTCCGCTCGCCGCCTCTTCGACTTCCCATCCGCATTCTTCGCAGAAGGCGAAAGCGGCGATCTTGCCTTCCTCGTACCCGGTGTACTGCGTGGCGATGCGCACCGCAGCCCCGCACTCCGGGCATTCGATATCGTATTTGCTCATAGCCTGAACCTTTCTTGCGCCCAACGCCGATAGATCGCGCCGAGGCGTTCGCTGTTCTCCGCGATGTATCGCTCGCTTTCCTCGTCGTCTGGCATACCGCCCACGTAGCAGGCGTATTCTCCGTACTTCTCACGGAACCCCGCGAGGTCGCCCACCCTGCAATCGCCGGCGTTTGCGCCTCCTGCCTCGAATAAGCATTCACCCGAGTTGCACACCATCGGCCTCGCTTTCCAGCCATTCGAGCGCGTAAGACTTCCTGTAGTCGCTGCCGAGGTGCTTCCATTCGGCATCTATGCCGGGGAAGCGGGCGAACACTGAATCGTTTATCTTCTGCCGCACCTCGCTATCGGCGATCATTTCAGCCGCCCGCTCCGGCGAGCCGAAGTATTTCTTCCAGTTGGTCATTCGATGACCTCGATTCGATGCGGCGGCGTTATCTTCGTGGGGATGATTCTGCGCGGCATGTTCCAATCGGCCATGGAATCGTGCAGCACTATGTGGTCTACGTCATCCGGTTTGAGCCAGTCGTTAATTACGCACGGTTGCCTGTTCTCGTGTCGCATGTACCAGCCGCGCAATACCTCGTTGCCGTCCTCGTCCAGCACGCGGACCATCGGCACCCCGGGAATCGGCTCTGTTCCGATCATTCGCCTGCGCCTTCCTCTTCGCTTTCCCTCTTCTTCCACATTTCGCACACTGGGCGGTGCTCGCAGTCGATGATCACGTTCAGCTTCGTGTCGCCACTGCGTTTCCCCGCCACCACCGCCTCGGCGGAAGGAACGACGAGACTGCATCCTTCCTGGCATTCTTCGAGCATGCTGTAAACGTTAGCCTTCATGACGTGCCCGCCTTTCGCGCTTCTGCTCCACGGCCTTGAAGTTGTAGACGGGGTACAGGCGCTTCTCCACCTTGACGGTTGGGTAGAGCGCATCGACGATCTGCTCCGCCGGCTTGTACGCGTCGGGTGCCTCGTCGAGCGTGCCTTCGCACACAGTGGACGAGTAGACGTTCGCCATCTGCTCCCGGAAGCCATCGACGGACAGCTCGCGCTTCGCCTTGGCGCGGCTCATGGCGCGGCCGGCCCCGTGCGGTGCCGAGTTGTTCCAATCCTCGTTGCCGCGTCCTATGCCGAGCACCGAGCCGTCGCGCATATTGAGCGGAATGAGCACGCGTTCGCCCTCCTGCGCGCTGATCGCTCCCTTGCGCACGATACCGTCGTTGCCGATGTAGTTGTGGACGGTGTGGAACGTCCCTCCCATCAAGACGCCCAATCGAGCCTCGCGGTATATTGCGTGCATCATCGCCTCTCGGTTCAGCCCCGCCCATCGCTCGCACAGGTGCATATCGTGGAGGTAGGCGTCGCGAAGCTCACCGGTGAGGTATTCGAGGCCCTTCGGCGTCGGCTCCTTGCACGTCTCGACGGCCATTCGCTGGTAGATGTTGGCGACTTGCAGTCCGAGGTTTCGGGAGCCGGAGTGCACGACGAGGTACGCGTCGCCGTTGCCGGCGGCGTCGATCTCGACGAAGTGGTTCCCGCCGCCGAGCGTTCCCATGCTGCGCTCTAGGCGCTCGACGTTCTGCAGCTCGTTGCGGCACAGCAGCCCCATGGCGTCAACGTCGCATGTCTGCTCGCTGTGCACGGAGAAGCCGGACGGCACGCTCTTCCTCACCACCGCATCGAACTCGTCGAGGTGGCATTCCTCGATGAATTCGATGCGCGAAGTCAGCATCCCGCATCCGATATCGACGCCCACGAGGTTGGGCACCACCTTGTCCCCGAGGTTTGCCGTGAAGCCGATGACGCAGCCCGCGCCAGCGTGAGCATCGGGCATGATGCGAATCCTCGCTCCCTCGAACGCCGGCGCGTTCACAAGCGTCTCGATCTGCTCCATCGCTGCTGATTCGAGGTTTTGCGCGTATATCTTCAAGTCGTTCATAGCGTTTTCTCCTTAGGTAAGTATGGTTCGGGTAGTTCGTGCCATGCGACGGCTATGCGTCCGCCTCGGCTGTTCGGAACGGCGAAGTATCCGAGGCCGACGTGGACGCCGAGGAACAGCCCGCCGTGCGCGCCTTGGCAAAGCACGAGGATCCCCGCCGGCGGTTCCTCCTTCGCTATGTCATGCCACGTCGCGCTCATTCGTAGTACCCTCGCTCTTCGTTCTTGCGTATGGTTGCGCGCTTGATGCTGTCGAGTGTGTCTTCCGGCACTTCTCGCAACGCGGTTTCGCAGGCGTGGATGACGTCCATAAGCTCCATTGCGTAGAGGGGATCACCGGCCCTTTGAGCTTTCATCACCTCTTCTGCTTCCTCGATGATTTTCAATGCTTGGTCGCGCCGCATACGTCCGTTCTTCGGTATCCATTTCGAGCACGGCGGGAACTGCCATTGCCAAGGCGTTGCTACTTGCATGTTTTCCGTCCTCTCTTCGCTGGCATCCTGGCGGCCCACTGGCTGACGGTCTTAACGGGCATCATGAGGCTGCGGGCCACGTTGGCCTCAAGCTGCGCGCCCTCGCTGCGCTCCCATCCGTCGAGCATCGCGAGGCCGTCGGCCTGCGCCAGAATCGCCATGAGGGTGGTCCGCATCGCCGCCGGCCACTTCTCGCCGGGTCGCACGTCCCAGTGCGGTATGCGGGCGATGTAGCCGCATGCAGCCAGCTCGTCGGCTGCGGCCTCGAACGCCTCGCGGTTGTCGTCGGGCATGCCGGTGACGGGGCCGGAGACGTACAGCACCCGGCGCGTCACCAGAACACCACCTTGAACACATGGCTCTCCGCCTCTCCCTCACCGTGGAGTGAAACCGCCATATCGAATGCGTCTTTCTTGCGCTCTGCTCCGAACACGGGGTTTCCCAGCGTGTCCGTGACCACGTAGATCCTGCTCACTTCTGCACCCATCCTTCGTATTCGCATGGCGGGGCGAAGTTGTCGCCCCACTCGCATGTTTCCTTGCAGTACGCCAGCCCGCAATCCGGGCAGACGATTCCGTTCTCGCACGTGCCGCAACTGGGGTTCGCACGCTTGAGGGCCGCGAGCGCGGCGTCCTGCGCGGCGCAGTGGATATCCCATGCTTGCGGCCCTCCGAAGCGGTCTAGCACGCCCATTCGTCCGGCCGTTCCGTTCGCAGTCTCCGCCACCCGTCCATTGTGAGGGCGGCGTCGTACTTCGTCGGCTCGTCGGTCAGCAGGTATTCGAGGTGCCCGCCGTCGATCTTCGGGTACGTCGATCCAATTGCCTCGTAGGTCGGCACCCAGCGGAAATGCAGCATTTCGTGGTGTGCGAGGCCGTGGCAGTAATACCGGCCGTCCGCGTCGCGCAGGTTGTTGCCGAAGCCGCACAGCGTGATCTCGGGCTTCTTGCGCTTGCGGCCGTGGGCATCGAAAAGCTCGCCCGCCGAACGCTTGACGATGTGGTGCGAGTTGAGCGGGTACGACCGTCCGCAGATGGGGCAGCGTTCGAGGCGGATGGTCGGTGCGTCCATCAACGGCCACCAAATCGGCGGCAAAGTCGTTTTAGCCATCTACCTGCCCCCCCCCCTCACTGAATCGAACAACTGGCCTTGGGATGCCTCGGCTTCGATGCGCCTACGCGCCACCTCCGCTATTGCCGCGTTCGCCTCGATGCCTACGAACCTGCGTCCCAGCGACACGGCGGCGACGCCTGTGGAACCTGATCCGCAGAAGCAATCCAGCACCGTGTCGCCGCGCGCGGTCGTGAACTCGAGCATCATGCGCAGCAGGGAGACGGGCTTCTGCGCGCTGTGCACGCGGTGGGCGGTGGGAACCGGCTTGCACGTCTGCACGTCGAGCGTCTTGGCGTTCGGCCGTTTGAAGCCCTCGCAGGTGTAGAGAAGGCACAGCTCGTGCGACGCCCGCAGCGGGTCGCCGGTTCCGGGCCAGTCCTTCGACCACACCATGCACGAGGCGGGGAGCCACTTGGCGTCACATGACGCCTTGTAGATTGCCGGCAGGCCGCGCCAGTTCATGAACAGCCACATGGCCCCGTCCTTGGTGAGCTTCGGCCGCACCGCATCGATGACCTCGCGGTAGAACCTCGCGCCGTTCATGAGGTCGGCCCACGGGTCGATCATGTTGTCGCGGTGGACGCTCTGCGTGCCGATCATGTAGGGCGGATCGATCAGCGCGCAACGGCAAGAAGCCGGCTCGACGCGCCCGATCTCGTCGAACATGTCGCCCGCTATCACCTCGAATTCAGGCATTGCGCAGCCTCCGATCCGGCCCGGTGATCTCGACAACGCGGGCGGTCCCGAGCCTCGAAACGACCGATTCGGCCATGGTGCGGTCGCCCTTCATTGACATGTGCGCCAAGAGCTGGGCGGCGTTCATGTTCGTGGTTATAATCGTCGGCTTGAGGCGCGTATACCGCCTGTCCACAATGTCGAAGATGATGGGCAGCGAGTAGTCCGTCGGGTTCTCCTTGCCGAGGTCGTCGAGCACGAGCACCGGCACGTTGCGGTAATGGCTCTTCACGTCCTCCTCGCTCTCCGGACGGCCGAACGTCTGCTTGCACTCGTCCAATATGCCCTGCATTGTCGCGAACTCCACGCGGTGCGTCTTGGCGAGGTGGCGCAGCGCCGCGCAAGCCTGGTGCGTCTTTCCGCGCCCGTTGCGGCCTGTGAGCAGGAGCCAGCCCGTGCCGCCTTCCGCGACCTCGCTGGCGTACTCCGCGACCGCAGGGTGGCAGTCCCCGAGCGATGCGGAGGCGTACAGCGGAGGGATATGCGCGCTCGCGATCCTCTGCCTGGCAACGCGCACGCGCTCCCGTCTCGCCGCCTCCTTCGCCTCGCGGTCGCTCGCCGCCCTCTGCTCGTCGGTGAGCACGGGCATTTCCATTACCTTCTCAAGGCTGCGGCGATCAGAACGTCGCAGCATATTCGCTAGTTTCTGCACTCGAACCTCCTTCGTCCTTCTGGTTGAGGTATTCGTCGAACTTGTCGCCGAACAGGGTGGACGGCCTCACGAAACGTGCCATCCTCTTGTCGTCCTTCCATTCGGCGTTCTTCTTCTCGATGACGGCTTTCACGTCGTCGATGGTGCGGCCTGCGTCGAACACGCGGCGAAGGCCGCACCACGCGTCACCGGGCATGTCACGCACGTCCTGCCCCGTCACCGAGTTGAAGACGGCCAGGGCCTCGACGGCGAACGCGGCCGCCTCGTTGTCGCATTCGTCCAAGGGGGGTAAGGGGGGTTCTTTAAGGTCTTTCCCTTTCTTCCTCTCACTCTCCCCCTTTAATAGACGGCCTCCCGTTTTGCCAGCGCCTTGCTCTGCGCTTGGTGCGTCGTTTGATTCAGGCGATGCATCGGGTTTGCTTTCGCTACCGCTTTCGTTTGATCCAGGTTTGTTTCCGTTTTGATCGTCGTTTTGATTCGGCTTCGATTTGCCAGCATCCGATCTCTTCTTTGCTATCAAAACGCGATCTCGGAAAGCGACGAACATCGCCTTTGAAGTGCCCTTGATATCCGGCTCCTTGTCCCCCTTGAAGAAAAGGCGGACAAGGGAGCCGAACACTTCATCCTGCGTCTTCTCCGGCAGCTCTTCGCACGCTTCCCAGAAGTCATCTTGGATGTAGAAACCCATGGTCTGACGCCTAGAAGGGGATATCTTCGTCGAACACCGACATGGGCACCTGAACCGCCTGCGGCGGCACGGCAACGGGCGCGGGCTGATGGTAGGCCGCTGCGGGCTGCTGGACGGGCGCAGGGGCCGGCTGCGGCGCGTACTGCGGCGCATACGCCTGCTGAACCGGCTGCGGCGCGTACTGCGGCTGCTGCGGCCTCGCGGGCGGCTTGATAAGCCCGATCTCGCGCACCTTGCACACGATCTCGCTGCGCTTGCCCCCGGTCGATTTGTCGTCCCACTGCTCGAACCGCAGGGCACCCCAGACGAGCAGAAGCGCGCCATCGACGATGTTCGCCGCCTTGGGGTCGTTCTGGCCGTTGTGCCAGTACTCGCACCGGAAGAAGGCCGGCTCGCTCTGCTGCGTGCTGCGGTTGTAGTCCGGCGAGTTGAGGGTGAACTTGGTCACCAGCTTCCCGGCCTGCGTGCTGCGCACCTCGACGCCCTTGCACACGTAGCCGTCCATCACGAAGTCTTTCACGCTGCTCCTCCTTGTCCGCCGCTGCTCCATACGCGGCTGATCTGCGCATCGAGCATTCGCATGCGCAGCTTGTATACGTTAATCGCCTCTTGCGAAGCCTTGTAGATGGCCTCCGAGCAGTCGCGCCGCTGCTTGAGCGCGGCTATCTCGGGCTTGCCCCGGCAAACGTCGCTGATGATGGTCACCGGCGTACGCTTGTCGCGTTCTGTAAGGATCTCGATGCGCAGGGCCTTGCGGTATTCCGCCTCGTTCTCGGCATACTGGCACCCGCTCGTCTTGCACGTTTCCAGCTCGTGCATGAGGGCGTCGGTTAGCTCGTCGAGCTGCGCGTAAAGCTCCTGCATCACTCCACCTCGAAGTCCGGGCTAGGGCAGCAGCGGAACGTGCGCATCTGGTCCGGGGCGAAGAACTGCACGCGGGTGCCGCAGCTCCGGCAGCGGCCGAAGAACGGGCCGTTGGCAGGAGGTTCCTGCTTCGGACCCTGACCGTCCGCATCGGCCGAGCTGTCGAGCGCGAACAGGTTGCCGAGGGCGCGCTTTCCGGCGTAGGATGACGCGGCCCCGGTTATCTGCGAGGGGTCGGTCTTCGCCTTCTCCGCGACCTCGCGCGCCCATCCGTGGCGCTCCTCGAACTCGCCGCTGTCTACGTCCGTGAGGCGCGCGCTCGTGACCACGTACACCCATCCGTTTCCGATCATTCGCACTTCGTCGTCGCACGTGATGGTGCACCCAAGCTCATGGCACAGGGGCTTCGCTGCTTCGAGTATGTCTTCCATGTTCCGATAGCTAAACCCGCCGTAGGCTTCGCTGAAATGGCTTTTTTCAACCTTGAGTTCTCTTTGAATCTCGAGCAGCTTGGCATTGATTGCGTTACCGGCCATAGCCGACACCTCCCGCCTCGCGCATATACGCATCGACCAACGTTCCGCGCTTGAACACGCCGGTAACCCCGATGCTCCCGGAGAACCGGCCGATCTGCTGAATCTGATCGAGCGTCGCCAGGTTGATGATCATGACGTAAGGGCCTGCGTCGGGCGGGACCGGCTCCGGCATCGGCGCGGGCATGGGCTGCGGCGCGCACGCGACGACGGGCGCGGGGGCGGGCTGCGGCGCGCTCACGGGCACCGGCGCGGGGATCGGCGTAGGTGCCGGCGTCGGCTGCTGCTCTTGCGTCGGGGCGTCCTCCCGCGCCTCTTCCTCCTGCGCCATTTCGCGTTTAAGCTCTTCGATGCGCCTGTGGTCCTCCACGAGCTTGTCGTTATAGGTGCACGCCGCGCCGAGGTCCAAGTGCTCGAAGAAGAACGCCTCTGCAGCATCGTGGAATTCGAGGTTGCGCTTCTTGAGGCTGTCCCAGTCGTTCGCGACCTTTTCCACCTTCGCGTCAAGCTCCTTGATGGCCTGCGGCAGGGTGGGGCGCTTGTTGAGCCACTTGGGATCATGGAGCCTCGCGTAAGGCACCACGGGCGCGAGCAGTTCGGCGAACTCGCAGTAATGGGCTTCGAGCGCGGAATACTTGGCGTCCTTCTCCGCCTGGTCGGCCTGCTTCTTCACGTCGTCGAGGCGCTTGGCCGTCGCCTTGATCTTGTCGCGGATCGAGTTGGCTCGCGCCTCGAAGGCGTCGAGGGGCTTGAGGTATTCAGACTTGACGGCCTTGCGCCGCGTGTCGAGCTGGGCAGCGAGGCCGTTGAGGTACTTCTTCTCGCGGTCGCACTGCTTCACGTCCTCGGCGCTGTCCGCCGAAGGCTCCCAGTCCTTGTACTCGGCGAGGATGCCATCGACGTATTCCTCCAACGCGTCGAAGTTCGCCTCGATGCTCCCGGGCTTGTTGGTGACGGACAGCTCCGCCTTCTGCTGATCCTCTGCGCCGTCGATGATCTCTGCTTCCACCTCGACGACCTCGACCGTATCGGCCGCTTTCGCCCTAGGCATGGCGCACCTCGACTTTCATAACGCCACCCATGCTGAAAATCTTCCGGGAGGCAATTTCATCGACGAGCTGCGTCGCGGCCTCGTTGATGTAGGCATCGTGCGCGTTCCTCACGAATTCCTCGATGGTCGTCCCGCGCATGTCGCCGCTTTCGAGGCAGACGAAGAACAGACCGACGGCCACCCCATTCGCGAAGTAGTCGGGGATGCCTTCCATGCTCGAAACCTTCTTCATGAGCGCATCGGCCTGCGCCTCGGTGATCGATCCGCAGCCACATAGGATTTGCTTCTCGTCGCCGGTCTTCTTGTCAAACATTTTTTCTCCTTAGAATGCCTGTTCAGGTATCGAAATATCCAAAAAATTCAGTTTTTCAACTGGTCTTCCATGCGCTCGATCCGCCGTCGCCTCGCGGCGTTCTCGCGGTCGAGGTTGAGCGTTTCCCACCTCTGCACGAGCACGGCGTTCTGCTCTTCGATCCTCGCCGCAGCCCATGGCCTCATGCCCTCGGTCACCGCTTCCAGCTTCGGCTTCGGGTCGATCCTCGATTCGTGCAGCTCCGGGCGCTTGAGCGCCCGTTCCTCCGGCGCGAGCCTGTCGAGCAGCGCCTTCTCCCTCTCCATCTGCTCCGCGCGCGTCTGCTTGCGCGAGCACACGGGGCAGAAGCCGAGCGTGAGCCTCGTCCGCCATGCGCAGCAGTTCGGGCACCATACGAGCGTGCTTTCGTAGTGCTTGAGGGAAACCCCCATGCGCTGCGCTTGGCGCTCCACGGCCTGCTTCGTGCGCTTGAGGTGGCGTGCGATCTCGTGCGCCGGCTTGCGTCCGGCCCATCGCCTGATGTACGCAAGCTCGCCGACGGTCCACGCGCGTCCCCTAGGCACCGGTGACGCCTTCCACGGAGATCCGCACGCTGTCGCCCACGCGGCGCTCGCGGTCGTGCTTGTAGACGTGCAGCTCCACAACCTGCTTGTCATCGTCGTAGGCGATCCCGTTCAACCCGTCGAGCACCGCCTTCGCGATGTTGTCGATATCGGGCGTCATGGTGTCCGGCTCGCCGAGCACGCGCTTCGGCCTGCTTCCGGGCAGGGCGCGGAACACGTCGATGCGCACGGAAACCGGCCCTTCGTGCCTCGGCCCCTTGTAGGCTTGCCCGAGCGCCCGTTCCTCGTCGATGGTCGCCTGCGGGGTGTACACGTGGCACCCCTTGAGCTTCCAAGGGCAACTCGTGCACTTGCCCCGGAATTCGAGCTTCACGCGGCGCTTGACCGGAACGAAGTTGAGCAGGGTACTGCGGTTCATGCGGCCTCACCTCGATTGCACATTTCCAACGCCTCGCGCCACGACGACGCGCGGAAGACGGTATCGGCGTCCACTTCCTCGCGCCAGATGCGGGCGAGGGGGGCTTCGTCGATGGGCGCACCCTTGAAATGCACCGTATGGGCCGCTCTCGGGTACTTCATGGCCGCGTAGCGGGTGAATATGGCCCACAGGCTGTTGTCGCGGCAAAGCTGCTCGACGTTCGACAGCCTCACCTTCTTCTCGCGTGCCAGCTTGAAAGCGTCACCGCGCATGAAGCACGGGTTACCCTTGTCAACCTCCGCGAGGATAACGCCCACGAGCCAGTCGAAAGCGTCGAGGTTGCCGGCGATCCACCGGCACGCCTCGCGGGCGCGCAGCTCCGGCGATTTTGCGGCGCTCATATCGTCACCGCCGTCATGACGGCGTAGCCGTAGCCCTTCTCATAGCCGACCTGGTAGGCCCAACTGAACCCCCAGATGATGGTGATGCAAAGGGCTAAGGCGAGCGATGCGCCTAGCAGCTCGTGGCTGCGATGTGGTATGCTGCGGTTCGTCCGGTTTCGGATAGGGCGCGGCTGTCGTTGGTAGCGGGGCCGCGCTTCTCGTTTTCCGCGCGTTTCCGCGCGTTGGCTTCGAGCCATGCTTGGTATCTCCTTTCGTTTTCGGGGTCCTCGTAGAACTGCGAAATGATCCTCGACAGCCTCGTAGCCATCGAACGCTGTTCCGGCGTCATGGCTACGCCGCGTCGTCCGGCTCTTCGGCTTCGTCGATCTCTCCTTCGTCGAAGAATTCGCCAGTTTCTTTGCTGACGAAAAGAACCTGCTGGTCGTCGATGATTTCGAGCCTGACCTTCGTTCCGGTCAACAGCGCGAGGTCGGGAAGCGTCGATTTGTACTCTTGGTCAAGCTCGAACTGCATGGTCGTTTTGCCGGCCTTGATGTTGCAGCCTGTAAACCACGCTTCCACTTCTGCACGTTTGAACATCTTTCCCCCTTTCTAGCTTGCTCGTTGGATGGGCTGCTCGTCGAACAGGTATTCGATAGGCAGCGTTGGGAACAACTCGCGTTGAACCTTGATCGCTTGCTTCACGGGGAATGCGCTATCGACCTTTCCGTTCATCCAGTCGGAAATCGTGGTTACGTGCTTTCCGGTTGTCTGCGCGATATCCCTCTGATCGACGCCGAAGCGTTTCATTTCCGCTTCGAGGTTGGGGTACAGCAATAGGCTCACCTCCTCTCTTTTGACGGCAAAATCGCAAAGTTTCGCGATCTACGAATCAAATAATAACGAAAGTTCGGCAAAAGACAATAGAAAATAGGGAAACAATCGCGAAACTTTGCGATATGGCTAAACAAAGTAGCGAATTCCCGCTATACTTGTCGCAATAGATCAAGGAGCAAAAAATGGAGAACAGAATCGCAGAATTGCTCAATGAGCTAGGTATGCGCCCCGCAACCTTTGCGGAGAAGATCGGTGTACCGTCTTCAACGATTTACTCGATTGTGAACGGCAAGCAGAAATTCGAGAAAATCGGAATAGGAACTTTTATCAAAATTGCTCGCGGTTTGGGCATGACCGTCGAAGAGCTTTACTTCGGCACATACGAAATCGATCCTGCGTTGTCAGAGATTACGGCGACATATCGGCAGACAACGCCGGAAGGAAAACGATTTATGAGCGCGAATGCAAAAACCGTCCGCGAGGTTTACCCGACGGACGAAGCAAAAAATGGTGGGGAAAACAACGTGCAGGATGATCACGTTTCCGGTGTAGCATAGGAGGGGTTGTTCATGAGCAAGGGTAAGAAGATCGGCATAGCCGTTGCCGCCGTTTTCGTCGTGGTAATCGCGGTATCTGCTATAACGTACCAGATCGCGCCACCTGCATCCTCCGCCACCGATGCGCAGCAAACCGTGGCGGACGAATACACCAAAACCGACGCTTCGCAAAGCTACGTTCGTGATGGCGAAGAGTGCATGGGGTACCGCGTTGCCGTTTCGGCCACAGCAACCGAAGAACAGCTCTTGAGCGTGTTCGAGGAAGTAGTCGCGGGCGACGGATACCCGATGCACACCGTTTGGTTCTACAGCAACGTCGATAAGGCTCAAGGTGGCGACCAATACGACGTTGCCATGGTCGAGGAGGAAAGCGCCGGCGGCGATCCCGTCGTGACGATGGCGTAGCATGGCGAAGCGGGCGAAACGTTCTGCTCCAAAGAAGGGCGCTCGTGCCGCGATATACGCGCGCTACTCGTCGCACAACCAGCGCGGCGAATCCATCGAAATACAGCTTGATAACGACTACGCCTATTGCCACGAGCACGAGCTTGAAGTCGTGAAAGTCTATATCGACGAAGCGAAGACGGGCCGCGATACCAACCGCGCGGATTTTCAGCAGATGCTTGAGGACGCCAAGCGGCATTTGATGGACTACGTGGTTATCTACAAGGTCCCGCGCATCATGCGCAACCGCGACGAAATGGCGTTCGCTCGCATAATGCTGCGCAAATGCGGCGTTGAAATCCTCTACGCAGGCGAGCAGATCGCCGAGGGGTCGTCCGGCGTGTTGCAGCTCGGAATGCTCGAAGTCCTCGCGGAGTGGGAGAGCGCCGTCGATTCCGAGCGCATCACCGAGGGTATCGCGAAGAACGCCGAGCGATGCATGGCGAATGGTCAGCGGTTGTACGGCTGGGATATCGTCGATGGGTTCTATGCACTGAACGAGCAGCAGGCGACCGTAATGCGCATGATGAAGGACATGCTGCTTTCCGGCTCGATGATCGCTGATATCAGAAGGGCGTGCGAACCTTACCGAACGCAGTTCGGCAACAAGTTTACCCAGTCTGCAATTACCAAAATGCTCAAGCGCAAGCAGAACGCGGGCATATACGTGTATGCTGGGTACGAGATTCCGGGAGGCATGCCGGCTCTGTGGTCATTGGAGGAGCAGCAAATGATCTGGAAGATTCTTGAAAAGAACGCGCGCCCGCGCAAGCGCGAGAACACGGAGAACTACGCCTTGACCGGTAAGCTGTTCTGCGGAAAATGCAAAACCCCGATGATCGGCACGAGCGGCACGTCGAAGGCCGGCGCTCGCTACTATTACTACAGGTGCAAGAAATGCCGGAGAAACGTTCGGAAGGACATTATTGAGGCGAACGTGGCGGATGACGTGATCGCCGCACTGTCCGACGAGGCAACGCGCGAGAAGATCGCGGATATGGTTGCCGAGATCGAGCAAGATACCGGCGCGAAGCCTCAATCGGAGATCATCAGGTCGGAACTGCACGATATAGAGTTGTCCTTTGATCGAATATGGCAGGCGATTGAAGGAGGGTACGCGCCTCCCGGTGGAAAAGAGCGCGTGAAAGAGCTTACGAAGCGCAAAGAACTTCTCGAAGACGAGTTGCGCGTGGCAGTGTCGATTGAAAGCGTGACGGTTGATCGCAACCGCATTTTGTTCTGGCTTGAAGATATCGCACAGGAGGAGGACCCGGAAACTCTGATCGAGGTGTTCGTCTCGAAAGTTGTTCTCGTAGGCGATGACGATTTGCATATCGCGTTCACCTTCGAGGGCGGGGACGACGATATCGGACAGATCGTTGATGACAGCGGAGGTGTTCGGGTAAATGGTCCTGAACTCCTCCACGAAATGGATAGAGCCGGAAGTCGCTTCCGGCTCTATTATCCTCGAGCGGAGCAAACCCACCTTTCCGCTTAGTATAGGATCTTGCTATAGGATCTTGCCATGTTTGACGGTAAAATGACGAAAGGTCAACTTTTGCATATGCTAAAGAAGCTATGCGAACTTGCCGGAAGGCGCGAGGAAGGGATAGGGGAAAATGGAAAAGTTCTGTTCCGCTTGGTGGCGTATTTCGCCAAAGAGGGCAATGGCCGAGCCGAACGGAGAAGAGAATAAGCAGCTTGTTCCTGAATCCTACGAATCCTTCGATAAGGCCGGAAATGGCTCTATTGAAGACTACCGACGCGTTGTATCCAGCATAGAGCTTCGAAGCTTGAAAGACAAAACCCAGGTTTTCCCTCTCGATCAAGAGCATCACGTTCGCACTCGTTTGTCGCATTCGTATGAGGTTGCGACCACCGCAAGCAGCATTCTCGAAGAAATACTTTCTCGCAACGCTGAGAATCCCAACAATGCGTGGCATGCGCGTCGCAACCGCGAAGCGGGCATCGGAAAGAGCATAGGGTCTTGTATCGACAGCGAGCAGGATGTTACTTCGCTGCGTTACTCGTTGATGGCCGCTTGCCTGTTGCATGATGCGGGGAATCCTCCGTTCGGTCATTTTGGAGAGCAGGTGATAGGCTCTTGGTTTAGCGAAAACGAGCGAACGTATTGCCTGGAAGGCAGCGATGGGCATCGGGCTGGTATTTGCAAAGAGGGCTACGCTGACTTGAAGAAGTTCGAAGGCAATGCCAATTCGTTGCGAATCGCTCTCTGTTCCTCATGCATGTACGACGGCAGGAGGCTTAACCTGACGGCGACGACCCTTTTCTCGATTGCAAAGTATCCCTGGGTATCGGACTCCGAAGAGGCGAGCGCCCATAAGGGGAAGTACAATTGCTTCTTGTCTGATCGAAAGCGGGTCGAGGATTTTATCGAATCGGTTGCAGAGGATTCGAGGCTTTACTCGGAAAGCACTCCGGGTTGTTATGTGAATATTCTGGAAGGCTGCAGGCACCCGCTCTCGTTTATTCTCGAGGCTTCGGATGACATTTCTTACGTAACCGCGGATTTCGAGGACGCTTTTCGCAAGGGTATGTTTTCTGTAGGCGATGTTGTGCGCTCGTATGCGGCAGGCGTAGGTGGGATGCCTCAAGGATACGAAACGTACACAGCTACTCTTATGGACTTGCTTGTTGTCATGGCGGGATCGATGGACGACAGGCGGCTACTCGATGCCCTGTGCCCAAATTTGCGATCTCGTCTCAAAGGCGAAGGAACGCATTCGTTTTTGGGAGAAGGAGAGCTGCATACGTTTCAAGCGGCTTTGAGGGAAAACCCCTCTATCGCTAACGATGACCATCAATGCTCCCAGCTCCAAGAAACCTACGTTTCTCGATGGGTGGACATCACGCGCAGGTGGTTGCGGTTTTCTGCTGCGGGCGGGATTGCCGGCAGCGACATTTTCTGCGGATCGAGCGTGGAGCTTCGAAAATGCGCCGATGTCGATTCCGTCATTTTCGGGAACCACTACGCAACCATAAAGTTTTTGAAGGTCATCATGAACAAGTACGTGTACAACTCCCCGCAAAACATGAAGAAGAATCTGACCGCGAACACGGTTCTCAGGGGCCTGTTAGATAAGTTCGTTCCGGCTGCCATTCATTGCACGAATCCCGTTAATATCGATTCAGATGAAAATAGCGAGATGAAGGCGTTTGAGAAGTCTCTGATCCTCTCCGTCCCGCTTCGATTCCGTCTCGACTATCAAGCAAGGAAGGCAGCCGGTAGTTGGAAGCTGGGAGAAGGAAGAGACGAGTACGAAAGGGTGATGATGGTTTTGGACTATATCACCAGCATGACCGATGGGTTTGCCGTGCAGCTTCATAAAGAGATCTGCTAGATCTTCCCACCGATAATTTCTCGTGCGCGCTGGTCGGCTAAGCGGCAGAATGGCTCCATACTTCTCTCTGACCTGCGATTCGATACCGGAAGTTGTCATGCTGTCCGCGAAAAAGAAGCCGGAAGTTGGTTGAGTGTGGGCCGGGTCGCCCGCAAGATAGGGGCATCGACCGCACGAACGAAGGATGGACCTATGAGCTTTCGCGACAACATGCAGCACTTGCGCGCCACGCGCAACATGACGCAGGAGCAGCTTGCCATGCTGCTGGGCGTCAGCCGGCAATCGGTGTCGAAATGGGAGGCCGAGCGCGCGTATCCTGAGATGGACAAGCTGCTGAAGATGTGTGGTCTGTTCGAATGCACGCTCGACGAGTTGGTGACGGGCGACTTGACCGGCCGTCCGGCCAACGGGGCCGCCAGCATTCCGCCGGGAAAGTCCCAGCAGGACGTGACCGGGTACGATCAAGCCATGCGCGTTTTCGCGTGGAAGCTCCCGCTGGGCATCGCCGTCATCTTCGCGAGCTCGGCATTGGCCCTCATCCTGTCGGATCCCGGACTCATGCCGATAGCCGAAGTGAGGAGCTTCGCATCCGCGCTCGTGTTCGTCGGCGTGGCCGTCGGTCTCGCGCTCATCCTCCCTGCATCGTTCGCGCGCGGCGCATTCCGCAAGGCGCACCCCTTCGTCGACGACTTCTACACGGCCGAACAGAAAAACCAGGCGCGCACCGCTCTGTCGACGGGGCTCGTCGCGGGTGTCGGCCTGCTCATGGCGGAGCTGGCCGCGACTATCGTGCTGCAAGCGGACGTGTGGCTCGCAAGCGCGACGTTCTTGGCGTTCGCCGCGATCGGCGTGTTCGTTATCGTACGAAGCGTTTTGTTGGGGACGCGTTGCAATCTGGAGCGTTACAACCGCGCATCGCTCGGGGGCATGAGCGAGGAGCAGATCGAGGCTATGGGCGACGACGGCCTTGCCGAGCGCGCCCGCCGTGCCAAGCGCGAACGCGGCACCTATGCAGCCGTTATGCTTGCGGCGACGGCGGTCGGCCTGGTGTTGATGTTCACGCCGGCGAGCAGGCTGTTCCTGCTGGCATGGCCGGTCGGCGGCCTTGCGTGCCTTGCGATCAAGGCGTTCCGTTCCGCGCGAAGCGACGGTTAGGCGTTACGCGAGGTTCTTCTCAAGGCGGCGGTTGCGTACTGAGGCGTGCCGAATCCCCGACTCCTCGACGCCTCTGACGCACGAAGGATCGGCTCCATGTTGCCGTTCCGGCGGTTTCGCCGCCCGCATTCCAAACAACAAGCATGTTCGACCAGGGCGAAGCTCGCCTCTGGCGCGCCATTCCCAAAATCGGTTCAAAGGAGAGCACATGAGCACGACGATCGTCGCACGAGAGGTGAAGAAATCGTTCAGCATCGGGCGCGGAAGCAAGCGTCGGGTCGCCGACGTGCTGCGCGGCGTCAGTTTGCGCGTCGAGTCCGGCGAGATGGTGGGCATTGTGGGGCCCAGCGGATCGGGGAAGTCGACGCTGCTGTACTGCCTGTCCGGATTGGAGGCGGCCGACTCGGGCTCCATCCAGATGATGGGCACGCAGATGGTGCATGCGGGTCGCAACGCGCTGTCCAGAACGCGCCGCGACCACGTGGGCTTCATCTTCCAATCGTACAACCTCATCCCGTCGCTGAGCGCGGGGGAGAACGTTTCGCTGCCCGCGCGCCTGGCGGGTCGTCCCATCACGAAGGCGCAGACGAGCGCGGTGCTGAAAAGCGTAGGCCTCGACGGCAGGGGAAAGAGCCGCCCAGGCGACCTGTCCGGCGGCGAGCAGCAGCGCGTCGCCATCGCCCGTGCGCTTGCGGGCGGCGCGGACGTGATCTTCGCGGACGAGCCTACAGGCGCGTTGGATTCCCGGAACGGCCGCGCGGTGCTGGGCATGCTGCGGCGCATCGCCGACGATCCGAAACGTTCGGTGGTGATGGTGACGCACGATTTGGAAGCCGCATCCATGGCGGATCGCATCCTGGTGCTGCGGGACGGACGGGTTGCTCGAGAGATGGGGCGCTCGACGCCCGCTCAGATCCTTGCAGCGTTGGAAGACGCGGAGGTGCCGGCATGATGCGCTTAGTGTTCTCGGATCTGCGCGATCACGCCGCCACGTGGATCGGCACGTTCCTCGTGGCCGTGGGCTGCGGCTACATCGGCGGCTGGGCGGCATCGATGCTGGCGACTGCGGAAACATATCGAAACTTAGATAGCATGGTTTGGACGATGGTCGCGTTCTCCTCGTTCGCGGCGGCGGTTGTTCTCGCATCGGCGGCGAACCTCACGGTGTCCGCGCAGCGACGGTCGTACGCTTTGTGGCAGATCGCCAACGTCGGCCCGCGAAGCGTGGGCGCGGTGGTGCTTGCTCAGCTCGCCGTCGTGGCGACGTTGGGCGCCGCATGCGGAACGCTCGTCGAAACGATCACGTACGCCCCTCTGTTTCCCTGGGTGTTCAGCTCCCCGTTCTACCAGCCGATCGACCAGGTGGTTCTCGAAGTGGGGGTTTCGAAGATGCCCGCAGTGTGGCTTGCGGTGGCGGCCGTGTCCCTTGTCGGAGGATTGAGGGCCGCTCGCAGCGCGGGCAAGACGCCTCCTTTGGAAGCCCTGCGCGATTCCCAGCCGGAGCGCAAGGGGATGACGTGGCTGAGAGCGACCTTGTTCGCGGGTTTGGCGACAGGCACCTGCGCGCTTTTCGTCTTCATGGTTGAAGCGCAGTCGTACGCCGCACTGAGCAATGCGTTGTTCATGCCCCTTCTTGCGGTCGCAACGCTCGCGACTGTCGCTCCGGTGGTGCTTTCGGCGCTGATGAGGGCGTGGACGTCCTTCGTGCCGCAATCGCTTTGGAACGCTTGGTATCTGGCGCGACATACCGCGCGCTACGGCCTGTCCCTCAGCGCGTCGGTGGAGACACCGATCATGGTGGGTTTCGGGTTGGTGGCGGGCATCGCCTCGCTCAGCAACATGCTGGCCTTCTACGCGCAACAACAGAACTTGCTTGACTACAAGACCTCGCTCGATTTCACCTCGTCGCTCCTCATGCTCGGCGGCCCCGTCCTCCTGTGCGCCATCGGGGCGGCGGTCAGCGTGGTCATGACGTCGAAATCGCGCACCCGCGACGTGGCCCTTCTCATCGCCGGCGGCGCGCGGCCGCGCACGCTGCTGGCCGCGGCCGCGTGCGAGGCCTTCATCCATGCCGTCACGGCAACGCTGGCGGGCATGGCGGCCGTGGCCGTCTCCAACGTCGTCACCGCGTACGCTGTCGGCATGCCGCTGTTCGACGGGTTGGCTTTCGGAGAGGGTCTGGCCGTCTCGCTCGCGGGCTTCGTCCTCGTCCTCGCCGCGACGCTCGTGCCCACGCTCGCCGCCCTTCGCAAAGAGCCTGCAACCGTCCTCGCGATGGGGGAGTGAGTCGCGGGACGTTTCAGGATTGGTCTTCGGCGGCCGCTTCGGAAGGCTCGCGACGGAATCGGCGCAACAGCGGAAGGGGCAGGGTGGCAGAGAATGCACGCTATGCATGATTTGCAGGCGCTTTCCGCTGTGATCTATGAAAGAAACCCCAGGTCGTCAAAAAAAGGCGATAAAGAAAATCGTGCATAGCGTTAAATCTCTTCCATGCGGGAGGCGACCCGCTGCTGATCCGGCTTCGGCAGCGGGCCGTTCGAGCCCCTCCTGCCTTGCGGTCTGCTTGGGTCGGCGGCTGCTGCGGGAAGTTGGCAAACCCGTGCCAATGTGGCCGCAGGTTCTTCTTTACCATTCTGACCTGCGAATAGTTAGATAGGGTTTTTCCCTAATGGGGTGGTGGGAATCCCCGAATACCCTCGTTTCTCGTGCATTCCGTCAATAAAAGTTGTATATTTTGTGAAGGAGAGATCGTCAGTCGAAGGGAGGAGATTGTATGGTTAAGACCAAGAGGAACAAACTCGCTGTCTGGACCGCCTCCGTCTGCGCATTCGGTATGGTCATGGGGCTGGTTGCATGTGCGCCCCAGGCTACCGAAGACGCTACGGAACAGAAGGCAGATGAGAACAAGACGGTGCAGCAGGTGGAAACGCCTGAGCCCGATAAGTACGGCGTCGTCACCGCCGAGTCGTGGAAGGACGCGTATCCGGACCAGTACGCTTCGTACATGGAGAACAAGTCCAACGCGCCTCTTCAGGATGGCGGCGACAAGCACAATTATCTGGAGCTGTACCCGGCTCTGAACACCATGTACAAGGGTTATGCGTTCGCGCTCGGCTATGACGAGGCGGCCAGCCATCTGTACACGCTGCAGAGCGTGAAGGAAACTCCGCGCACCACGCAGAAAGAGCAGCTCGCCGGCTGCATCACCTGCAAGACCCCGCAGTTCACCGCCATGGTGAACGATGAGGGAGAAGGCGTGTACAAGGAGAAGTTCAACGACTTGATCGGCGAGTTCACCGAGCCGGTCAGCTGCTACAACTGCCACGAGAACGATCCTCAGTCGCTCAAGGTGACCGGTTCGTACTTCGTGAAGGCGCTGGGCAACGACGCGGGCGAGGGCAGCAAGGCCCCGATGAACTCCCAGGTGTGCGGCCAGTGCCACAACGAGTACTACTTCGATGGCGAGACCAAGGCCACGACGAACCCCTACACGGGCCTCGATCAGATGACCCCGGACGCCATCCTGGCTTACTACGACGAGCGCAACTTCAAGGATTGGAACCACGCTGACACGTTCGCTCCGATGATCAAGGTTCAGCATCCCGAGTTCGAGACCATGCACGGCGGCGAGCAGTCCCCGATGGCCAAGGCCGGCTACGGCTGCTCCGACTGCCACATGGCTCCCGCTGAGGGCGCGAACGGCGAGTACACGTCGCATAACTGGGTGAGCCCGCTCGAGAACAAGCAGCTCATCGAGAACGACTGCAGCAAGTGCCACGACGACCTGGAGAAGAAGGTCAAGGACATCCAGGCCAGCGAGGAAGAGCGCGTGACCGCGATCAGCGAGAAGATCGAGGACATGACCAACAAGATCGCTGCGAAGTACGCTGACGAGATCGCCGCCATGAAGGCTGCGAACGAGGCAAAGACCGATATCCCGGCTGCGTCCGAGGAGCTTGCCAAGCTGCAGAAGCTTCAGCGCAACGCGCAGTTCTACTGGGATTTCGTGATGGTTGAAAACAGCGAGGGAGCGCACAATTCCAAGCTGACCAACGAGACGCTCGACAAGGCCGAGGCTGCTGCCGACGAAGCCCTGGCGATGCTCGCTTAGCCGACAACGACGTTCTCTCCAACGTCTTTAGAGGGGTGGGGAAAGGAAGCCTGGCTTCCTTTCCCCGTCTTAGGGTCCCTCGACCGGCTTGATGCATTGTTTTTGCCGAAAAAGGGCCGAATCACACGAAAAACGGGGTGAATCCGGGCTAATTCCCCCCAAATGGGTGATAGGTTTTTTGTCGGTTGACCGCTAGTATGCATGTGGTAAAGTGCTTGTGTTTCCGTTTGGCAGCGAAATCGATGCCACTTTGTAACGGAGACGACGGAAATGCAAGACGAGATCATGAGAAAGGGGGTTAGAGAGCATGAGCGAAGAGGAAACCAAAGTGGAAGCCGCCACTGAGGCACCTGCGACCGAGGGCTCTACGACCGAGGAAGCCGCTCCCAAGAAAAAGGGAAAGAAGTGGCCGATCGTCGTGGGCGTCGTCGTGGTTGTCTTGATTGCAGCCGGTGCCGGCTTCTGGGTTTGGCACGAGCAGCCGAGCTTTTGCGCCGCCATCTGCCACACGCCGATGGACGAGTACCTTGAGACGTACGAGCAGGAGCCTGGTACCACGGGCGTCGACAAGTGGGGCAACGAAGTGAGCAACACGAACGCGATGCTGGCCGTCTCGCACAAGGCCCAGGGCAAGGACTGCATGTCTTGCCACGTGCCCACGCTGAGCGAGCAGATGTCCGAGGGCATCAACTGGGTCACCGGCAACTACGTGTACCCGCTTGAGGAGCGCGACACGGACATGCTGACCGAGGCGCGCGGCCTTGACGGCGACGAGTTCTGCCTGAACGAGAGCTGCCACAACCTGACGCGCGACGACCTCGTGAAGGCTACGAGCGGTATGGAGTTCAACCCGCACAAGGCGCAGCACGGCGAGATCGAGTGCAGCGAGTGCCACAAGGCGCACCGCGCTTCTGTGATGTACTGCACGCAGTGCCACAGCGAGGCCGAAGTGCCCGAGGGCTGGCTGACGGTTGCCGAGGCCAACAAGCTTTCGACTGCGGCGTAAGCCACTGACAGCACCACCGCTCGTTCGCGAGCAAAGAACCGAATAAGCAAGAGGGAGCCCGCCGAAGCGCCATCGTACGCTTGGACGGGCTCCTTTTGTCAAAGGTCCGAGGAACGAAATGGTGGCCCTGCGAATGCGAGATATGCAGGAGGCTTCCACGCCGAGGCGCCGCGCATGGTAAATCTTTGAATTCGGCGCCATTGCGCTCCTCGGAACTTTGAGGTACGTGAAAATGACGGTTGGAGAGAGGCAATTGAGGAGGCGAGCGTGAACGCGAAAACGAAGCGTCGCATGGTAGTGGTGACCGGCATCATCGTCATTGTGCTGGTGGTTATCCTAGCTGTAGTCGGCGGTACGAGCTCGGCGAAGACCGTGTCGGTGGCAGAGGCTGCGACGGGGAGCTATGCGGATCAGAAGATCCAGGTGAGCGGCAACGTCGTCGAGAATTCATTCGCAACCGAAGGCAACGTGCTGACGTTCGACATCTACGATCCGAACGGGGACATCACCCAGCAGCTCCGCGTGCGCTTCGAGGGCGGCGTTTCCGCCACGTTCGGCAACGACGTGACGGCCATCTGCACGGGCAAGGTCGGCGAAGACGGCGTGCTCAACGCCAGCGAGCTGGTCACGAAGTGCCCGTCCAAGTACGAGAACGCCACGAACGCGTTGACGGTTTCCCAGTTGACGGGATACGGCGACGAGGTCGTCGACAAGCCGGTGAAGGTGGCCGGCGCGGTGAAGGACGGCACGCTGAAGGCGGCGGGCGAGGGCGACCGGTTCGTGCTCGTCGATCCCGAGAACGGCGAAGAGCTTGCCGTCGAGTTCAACGACGCGATCTCGGAGGAAGTGAAGGACGGCTCTTCGCTCGTCCTGACCGGATCCATGAACGCGCAGGGCAAGTTCTCCGCAACCGAAGTGGCCCTCGAAGGCTAGACCGGTTTCTACAAACGAAGGGCGGTCGCATAGCCGCCCCGAAAGGATAGTACATGCCAACTATAGGTTTGATAGGAGTGCTCGTCGCATTCGCCGGCGTAGCGGTGTCCATCGTGTGCCTGGTCGCGGGAGCCCTGTTGTCCCGCAAGAAGTCGGGCGGTGCAGGCGAGACGCTGACGTGGGGCGGGCATGTGGCCGTGCTGGTGACGCTGGCGGCTCTGACCGTGTGCTGCGGCGTGCTGGTGTACTGCTTCATGACCGGCGATACCAGCATCGAGTACGTGCTGCGCTATCGCAGCGACTCGTCCAGCGACATCGCCTGGCTCTACAAGCTGTCGGGTCTGTGGGCAGGCCGCGAAGGCTCGCTGTTGTTCTGGGGTTGGCTCATCGCCATCTTCAACTCGGTGGTGGCCGTTCGCAATATGAGGCAGGGCAGGAAGCTGGATTCTATGGCGCTGCTCGTGTCGCAGCTGGTGCTGGCGGCGTTCGTGGGCGTGATCCTGTTCTCCGAAAGCAACATGCCGTTTGCGGCTACGCCCGCCAAGTACTTCGACGGCTCGGGCAACCTGACGGCTGCAGCTTCGGTGCTGGGCATGAACACGCTGCTGGAGCACTGGGCCATGGCCATCCATCCGCCCACTTTGTTCGTGGGCTACGCGGGTCTCACCATCCCGTTCGCGTACGCCATCGCGGCTATCATCGTGAACGATTCTTCTAAGGAATGGGTCGTGCGCTCGCAGCGCTACACGCTGTTCTCCTGGTTCTTCCTGGGCGTGGGCATCGGCCTTGGCGCCATCTGGGCGTACGTCGTGCTCGGCTGGGGCGGCTACTGGGGTTGGGACCCCGTCGAGAACGCCAGCTTGCTGTCGTGGATCGTGGGCGTCGCGCTCATCCACAGCTTCACCGTGTACCGCCAGCGCGGCGCGTTCAAGCGCTGGTCGGTCATGTGCGCGTGCCTGACCTTCGCGTTCGTCATCGTGGGCACGTTCATCTCCCGTTCGGGTCTCGTGCAGTCGGTGCACGCCTTCGAGGGCGATCCCGTGTCGCTCGCGCTGTTCGGCGCGCTCATCGGTGCGTCCATCCTGGCCGGCATCGTGGGCCTTATCGTGCGGTGGAAGAGCTTCGGCCCGGCCTCCTCGGGCGCCGACGACGTGGAGAACATGCTGTCGAAGGACGCCGCCTACTACTTCAACAACGTCATCATGGTGGTGTTCGCCGTGCTGCTGACGTACATGACCGTGTCCTCCGCGTTGCCCGCGCACCTGTTCGGCATCCCGGTGCCGTTCGGCGGCCAGACGGTGTCGGCCGGCACGTACAACGCCATCGCCCGTCCGCTCGGCGTGATCTACCTGGCCATCCTGGCCGTGTGCCCGCTGCTTTCGTGGGGCCGCACCGAAGGCAAGCAATTCTGGAAGCGCGCCCGCATCCCGGGTATCTGCGCCGTCGTGCTGTTCGCCGTGCTCATGTTCTACTTCGTCACCTACCTGCTGCCCAGCTACGACGCCATCCTGGCGGCGGGCGGCACCGAGGCCGACGGCCTCTTGGAGCAGGGCCCGTCGTGGTACTACAACGGCGTGGCCGTGGTGGGCTTGCTGGTGGCCAGCCTGCTGTTCTTCAATTCGCTGTTCATGCTGGGCCGCGCCATCCGCGGCTACCAGAAGGGGCACCAAGGCAACGTGCTGGCGTCCGCTTGGGGCATGCTGGTGAACCGCGCGTCCACGTTCGGCGGCTTCGTCGCCCACCTGGGCATGGCCGTGATCCTCGTGGGCCTCATCGGCTCCTCGATGTACGTGACCGAGAAGACGGGCTATGTGAAGTACGATGAGGAAACCGACTCGGCTTCCGAGCCTTTCGTCATCCAAGACTTCGAGCTGCGTTACACCGGCAATAATATCGCTCCGCAGCCGAACGACGATGACATCCTCTACACCGTGTACTTCGACGTGTACAAGAACGGCGAGTTCGTCGGGGCCGTTGATCCGACGGTGCAGTTCGTCCAGTCCACGCAGCAGCAGAAACTGGTGGCCAGCGTCATCACGTTCCCGACCGAGGATCTGTTCGTCGTGTACCGCGGCGTGAACTCCGACGGTGACTTCTCGATGGACGTGCGCGTGAATCCGCTGATCCTGGAAGTGTGGATCGGCTTCGGCCTGCTGATGGCTGGCGTGCTGATAGCCACCGTCGGTCGCCGTGGCGCGAAGCGCAAGCTGGCCGACGGCACCGCGGCGCCTGCCGACGCGGATGCGGAGGCCGAGGTCGAGACCGCCGAGAAGCCCGAACCTGAGAAAGTCGAGGCGTAAAGCGCCATGGAGGCCGTTGTGGAACCTGCGATCAAGACCAAGAAGCTCTCGAAAGTGTTCGGCAACCGCCGGGCCGTCGACAACGTGTCGATCGAGGTGCCGCAGGGCGCGTTCCTGTCCATTTTCGGTCCGAACGGCGCGGGCAAGACGACGCTGTTGCGTGTGCTGTCCACGCTGTCGCGGGCCACGTCGGGCTCGGCCACGCTCATGGGCGTGGACTTGAAGGAAGATCCGGACAAGGCGCGCGACCACATAGGCCTCATCTCGCACAACTCGATGCTCTACCCCGATTTGACGGCCGAGCAGAATCTGATGATCTACGCGCGCCTCTACGGGGTGGTCGACCCCGAGGCGCGCGTCCTCGAGCTGCTGGAGGCGGTGGAGCTGAAACACCGCCGCCTCGACGTAGTGCGCACGTTCTCGCGCGGCATGACGCAGCGCCTGTCCATCGCCCGCGCGCTCATCCATGATCCCGACGTGGTGTTTCTGGACGAGCCGTACTCGGGGCTCGACCCGCACGCGGTGGAGATATTCGACGACCTGATCGACCAGCAGCGCGAGGGCCGCACGTTCGTCATGGTCAGCCATGACTTGCAGAAGGGCTTCGCCATGTGCACGCATGCGCTGGTGCTGGCGAAGGGCAAGGTGGTGGCGTTCGACGAGAAGGACGCGTTCGATTTCGACGAGTTCTCGACGCTGTATCGCTCGACGGTTGGCATGGGGGTGGCGTAGATGGCGGTCGAGCTAAAGAAGCCCTCGACCTTCCAGCAGTACAAGACGCTGCTGCGCAAGGACTTGGAGCAGGAGTTCCGCACGAAGGAGATGCTCACGTCCATGGGCATCTACGCGCTTTTGGTGATCATCGTGTACGGGGCGGCGCTGGCGCAGACCTCGCAGACCACCGACGTGCTGCAGATGAGCGGCGGCCTTCTGTGGGCGCTCATCGTGTTCACGTCGCTTTTGGGCCTGAACCGCTCGTTCGCGCACGAGAAGGAGCAGGGCTGCATGGAGGGCATCCTGCTGGTGCCGATGGACCGTTCGGTGGTGTTCCTGGCGAAATCGACGTCGAACCTGCTGTTCTTGCTGGTGGTGGAGGCGATCGCCGTGCCGCTGTTCTACTTCTTCTTCCTGACCACCACCACGCCGTCCGAGAGCTTCTGGTTGCTCGTGGTGCCGCTGCTCGTGGGCACCGTCGGCGTGGCGGGCATCGGCACGCTGCTGTCCACCATCACCATCAACACGCGCGGCAAGGACGTGATGCTGGCCGTGCTGTTCATCCCGCTGATCTTCCCGCTTCTGTACGCATGCGTGTCCGCGACGACGGCGGTCATCGTAGGCGCGGAAGGATACGCGGACATCATGCTGACGTCGTTGGCGCTTGCGGGCGGCTACGATGTGATCATGATCCTCGCATCGTGGGTTCTGTACGATTTCGTGATTAGCGCTTGATGTTCCGTCGGCCTGCCGGCCGACGGAACTGCTCGATGCTGCGAGGCGCCCTGGCGCCGAAACTCGCCGCTTTTGCGCTTGCCCTTGCGTGCGAAAGTACGCGCGGCCGCGCAACACGGCGATTTTCAGCACCAGGACCCTTCTCGCTGACTTTGGTTGGACCCGTGACAGAAGGAGAGTAATGACTGAGAAAACGAAAAAGGCGCTCAAGCTGCCGGAAGCGGGGCAATGGCCCGACCGGATAGCGCCGACGGTGCTCGTTGCGGGCGCCGTGCTGTCGACGATCGGCTTTTTGCTGGCGTTCCTGTGGGCTTCGCCGGTGAACGGTGCCGCGGTGAACGGCGTCGAGATGATCGGCGGCCAGATGGTGACCAGCGTGCTGCTGTTGTCGCAGAAGATCTTCTACTTCCATATGCCGGTGGCTATCACGTCGTTCATCGCGCTGGCGTTCGCGGGCTATTACGCGGTGCGCTTCCTCATGACGAAGAACCGCCGCTTCGACACCTGCTCGAAGATCGCGATGGAGATCGCGCTGCTGTTCGTGGCGTGCACGATGATCACGGGCGACTTGTGGACGAGGTTCGAATGGGGCGTGTGGTGGACGTGGGATCCGCGCCTGACGACGTACCTCATCCTCATGCTCATCATCATCGCGTACTTCATCCTGCGCAACGCCATCGACGAGCCCGAGCGTCGCGCGACGTACGGGGCGGTGCTCAGCATCATCGCCCTCATCGACGTGCCGATCTGCTTTATGGTAACGCGCCTGATTCCCTCCAGCATCCACCCGGTGGTCGTGCGCGAGGGCGGCATGTCGGCCGATATGGGCATCACGCTCATGTTCTGCCTCGTCGGCATCATGCTGATCGGGTTCGCCCTGTTCCGCTTCCGCTTCCGCCAGGTTCGCCTGACCGAGCGTGTCGAAGCGCTGAAGGAGCAGTTGGAAGACTGAGGGTCCGCCGTTCTGCGAACGGCGGAGCGGGGCGATCTCGGGCACTGCGGAAGCCCTCGCTGACCTTGCTGGACCTGTGGGATGTTCGTTGTTGATAAAAGGAGAAACTTATGAATCCGGTTCTCGTAGAGATATACAGCACCATCGTTCCGTCGATGCCGTTCATCATCGGAGCGTACGTGCTCATGTGGTTGGCTATTCTGGTGTACATGCTGGTCATCACGCTGAGCTACAAGAAGGCCGAGAAGCAGATGGCGGTTCTGGAAGAGGCCGTCGCGGAACTGCAGGCAAAGTAGCAGGATGGCGACGGGTTTTCCCGTCGTGCTACAATAACCGAACACCATGGACGAGGCGCCGCTTCTGCGGCGCTTCGCGCACGTTACAGAGAAAGGTATGCCCATGAAGGCTCTCATTCCCGCTGCCGGCCTCGGCACGCGCTTCTTGCCCGCCACGAAGGCGCAGCCGAAGGAAATGCTGCTGGTAGTCGACCGACCGGCCATCCAGTACGTGGTGGAGGAGGGCCTCGCGTCGGACGCCGACGAGGTGGTCATCATCAACAGCCGCGAGAAGAAGGCCATCGAGGATCACTTCACGCCGAACCCGGAGCTTGTGGAGCTGTTGCGCGCCCGCGGGAAGGATGCGTATGCCGACGCAGTGGAGCGCGTGGGCGACTACAACGTGAGCTACGTGTACCAGGACGAGGCGCTGGGCCTGGGGCATGCGGTGCGCTGTGCGCACGAGAAGACGGGCGACGAGCCGTTCTACGTGCTGTTGGGCGACGTGCTGGTGCCCGACAACAAGATGCTGCCGCGCATGCAGGAAGTGTCCGACGCGCACGGCGGCGCCAGCGTCATCGCGGTCATGCCGGTGCCGGACGACCAGGTCAGCCGCTTCGGCGTCATCGCGGGCGCGGCCGTGGCCGACGACGTGTGGAAGATCGACGCGCTGGTGGAGAAGCCGGCGTTGGAGGACGCGCCGTCGAACCTGGCCGTCTTCGGCCGCTACCTCCTCAGCGCTCGCGTGATGGAGCTTCTGGCCGACGTGGAGCCCGGCGTGGGCGGCGAGATCCAGCTGACCGATGCGCTGGACGCCGTGCTGCGCGAGGAGGAGATGTACGCGCTGATTATCGACCCCGCCGACGGCTTCGACACCGGCACGGTGGAAAGCTGGCTGGAAACCAACAACGTGCTGTTCAAGCGCGCAGCCGAATAGCGAGAACAACCGTCGCCGAGCGTAACGGAGCGATTGCGAAGGCCTGCCGTCATCTGGCAGGCCTTCGAATAGTATAATGTCCTCGAAAAAGCGTATCCGGCAGCTGGAGGTGTCATGAGGCACGCGCGCGGCGAAAGAGGCATGATCGGGCTTGCGGCTGCCGTTGCCTCCGTGGTCATCGTCGCCGTTATAGGGGGAGCGCTGCTCGTCCACGCGTACTCGGACACGGTTCGCAATCTTACCCGCAAAGACAGCATCGGATACTTGGCTGATATATCCAGCCAGATCACCGAGAACGTGCGCACGGTCACCTCTCAGATATTCTCGGCGATGGAAACCATCGAACGCGGTCAGATGACGTTGGTGGAGAACGGCGCCACGCTCGACGAGCTGAACGGAGAAATGGCCGAGGATAGGGATCGGTGGAATCTGTCCCGCCTTGCTTATGTGGACGAGGACGGCGGGTGGTACTTCGCCGACACCACGCAGCGCTACACCAGGTCGCAGGACTATCTCAACAAGACGTTGCTTGAAGGCAAACGTTCCATCTCGGGTATCGAGACCATGGACGGCCAGGATGTGCTCGTGTTTTCAATTCCCGTGAACGCGGTCATCGATGGGCATCACATGAAGGCGCTTGCGGGCGTGTACGGGGTGGACGAGATGCTGCAGCTCCTGTCCATCGATTCGTTCGAAGGGAGAGGATACGCCTGCATCGTCAAGGACGACGGTTCGGTGGCGGTGCGTCCCGAGGATCAAACGGCCATCAGCGGCGAGTACAATATCGTGTCGGCTTTGGAGAGCCAGAACGCCGATGACGAAGAGCCGGTCCACGTTCTGCGGGCGGGGCTCAAAAAAGGGGAGCAAGGCGTCGTACTTGTGAAGTACAACGGCGTCAGTTCGTATTTCTGCTATACGCCTGTGGGCGTGAGCGATTGGCATCTGCTGTCCATCGTTCCCAGCGATTACGTCGATCAGAGGACGAACAGCCTGTATCTGCTGACCGTGGCGGTGGGCGTTACGGTGGCGTTGGTGTTCGGCGTGATCATGC
>ENA-OXVJ01000117-OXVJ01000117.1-human-gut-metagenome-genome-assembly--contig:-NODE-117-length-35668-cov-29.887316_pt1 | contig 35668 bp, 30 predicted proteins | sample MGYA00249248_ERZ652692 | MGnify/ENA primary metagenome ERZ652692 (study PRJEB26925, sample SAMN05826544) | human gut metagenome | biome: ENVO:2100002; feature: ENVO:00000062; material: ENVO:00002003... | reverse complement strand
CCACGCCGTACTTGTCGATCTGCACGGAATGGTCGATGACCATGTCGGACTGGACCTGCGGGTTGATGACTTCCGGATCTCCGCCAAGCTCCTTGACGGCGTCACGCATGGTGGCGAGGTCGACGATGCACGGCACGCCGGTGAAGTCCTGCATGACCACGCGGGACGGGGTGAACTGGATCTCGTGGCTCGGCTGTGCGGCCGGATCCCAATCCAACAGGGCCTTGACATGATCATCCGTGATGTTGGCGCCATCGATGTTGCGCACCAGGTTCTCAACGAGAACCTTCAACGAATACGGGAGATGATCGATGCCCGGCAAATCCGCGATACGGTAAAAGTCGTAATCCTTGCCGCCCACCTTCAGGGTGTCGAGCTGGTCGTCGCGCACAGACATGCTACCTCCGAGCTTTTGTGGCTGGTTGAAACTTTCCAGCAGCCGATTATCCGTTGCCAACGATACAGCCACGTTACTTCAGCACTGGCGTGTCTTCTTGAAACGTGAGAAAATGGCGACTATTTTCGGCACGCACCACAGGCACAGCACGAAAATGATGGCGGACACCACAAGCGCGATGCCCGTCGCCGCGAGCATTTCGCCGGACGGTATCACGAGCGCGAAGAAACGCGCGACGGGCGGAATGAACATGCCGGCCACGCCCGCCACGGCGAACGCCAATACCAGACCGCCTCTCCACGAGTTGAGTGGACGGGCCACGCGCGCCAGTACGAAGATGCCCATCATCAGCAGGATAATCGCGTTGACGCCACGAAGCATGCCCAGCTGCGCGGCGGAATGCTGTGCGTCCCAGCCCATGAACTTCGGCAACAGCCACGAATCGGCGAGAATCGACAGAGCCGTGGCGATGCCTCCCGGCAACGCGAAGTGCACCACGCGCCTGAGGAAGCCCGGAATGTAGCGGCGCGTGTTCGGCGCAAGCGCGAGGATGAACGCCGGCATGCCGATGGTGAGTGCGCCGATGTAGGTGATATGGCGGGGCAGGTATGGGAATGGGATCTGCGTCAGCACCACGCCGAGCGAGATCAGCGCGGAATATACGGTTTTGACGAGGAACAGGCTGGCCACGCGTTCCATGTTGGCCATGACCTGGCGTCCACGTGCCACCACATCGGGCAGATGCGAGAATTTCGAATCGACGAGCACCACCTGCGCCACGGCCTTGGTGGCGGGTGCCGCGTTGCCCATCGCGATGCCCAGGTCGGCCTCCTTGATGGCGAGCGCGTCGTTCACGCCGTCGCCGGTCATCGCCACGACATGATCGCCTAGGTGCAGCGCCTGGACGATCGCCTTCTTCTGGTCGGGCAGGACACGGCCGAGCACGTCCACGTTCTCCAGTACTTTCGCCAGTTCCGTGATGTCGGCGGGCAGTTCGCGCGCGTCCATGAAGCGTGGCTCCGCGTCTCCGGTGAGCCGTACTTTTCTTGCGATCGCACCGACGGTGACGGGATTGTCGCCGGAGATGATGCGGCAGCGCACGCCCTGCTCGCGGAACCAGGCGAGTGTGGCTTCGGCGTCGTCGCGAATGTGCTCGGAGCATAATACCAGCGCGACGGGCCGCGATGCGGGGTCGATGGCGGGATCGCTTTCGTAATCGGCGGGCGCCTTGCCGTCATGCCGTGCGATCAGCAGCACGCGGTTGCCGTCGTGTGCGGAATCGTTGACCAGTCGAAGAACGTCGGCGTAATCGCCATCCAAGTGGGACAGCACGACTTCCGGCGCGCCCATCGTCCATACCGCGCCGTCATCGGCAATCGAGCTCCATTTGCGTGCCGACGAGAACGGAACGCGCGCCGCAACGGGACCGGCGGAGAATCCCTGCTTGCCCAGTCCGTTGAGAATCGCCAATCCGGTGCCGTTCGGCTGTCCTTCGTTCGACAGGTCGTACAACGCCTGTTTCACGGCATGTTCGTCAACGGTATTGGCTCCGATGCCATCCAGCATGCGTATTTCGTTGAGCATGATGCCGCCGTCGGTGACGGTGCCGGTTTTGTCGAGGTTCAGGCAGTCCACGCGTGCGAGGGTCTCCACGGATTCGAGCTCCTGCACGAGCGTGTTCTTGCGTGCCAAACGGATGGCGGCGAGCGCGAAGTTGAGCGAGGTGAGCAGTACGAGGCCTTCGGGGATCATGCCGACCACGCCAGCCACGGCGGACACCACGGCGGAACGCCATTGGCCGGTGGAGATGGCTACATCCCAACCGCCGACCGCGTGCACCTGCGACCAGATGAGCAGCACGCACAGCGGTACGACGAGGAAGGTCATGAATTTGAGGATGGTGTTGATGCCCTTGTTGAGGTCGGACACGGTCTTTTTGTAGACCTTCGCCTGCGCGGTCAAGGTGGCGGCATAGCTGTGCGCGCCGACCGCGTTGACCTTGACCAAGGCCATGCCGGAGACCGCGGTGGATCCGGAATAGATGTCGTCGCCTTCGTTCTTGCGCACGGTGCGCGATTCGCCAGTGAGCATGGATTCGTCGAGTTCCAGACCCCAGGTGCGCACGATCTGCGCGTCGGCGGGAACCTGTTCGCCGGAGCGGATCCACATGAGGTCGCCGAGCACGATTTCGTTGTGCGGCACTTCGACGTCCTTGCCGTCGCGTCGTACGAGATAGTCGGAGGCTACGAGGATGGAAAGCTTGTCGAGCGTTCGTTTGGCTTTCAGTTCGGTGATGATGCCGATGCCGGTGTTGATGAGGATGACGAGGCCGAACACGGCGTCTCTCCATGATCCCGTGACCAATACCATGACCATGGCGGCGAAGATGATGCCGTTGAACAGGGTGAACACGTTGGCTCGCACGATGTCGGCGAACGAACGTGACGTGGACGATTTGACGGCGTTGACCTGCCCGCTTTCCGTAAGGGCGGCGACTTCCGCTGCGGTGAGCCCCTTTTCACTGGTTTCAGGCATGGTTTGACTTTCGCTCATGCTGCCAGCATACCGCTTGGCGATGCGCGCCCGCAGGCTTTTCCCGTAAAGCTCCGGCAAAATTCAGGGTTTTCTCAGGGTGCGTTCAGCGCCACGCATCCGAACCGATTCGAACTCACCCGAATGCGTGGAGCGGTTCACTGTTTGCCGCCGTGGCTGATGGTGGTGACGAGGATTGCTCTGTCGTGCGGGTCGTTGTTGGCTATGCCGGCGACCGCGTCGGCGAGCGGCGTCGCATCCGTCATGCGGTCGTTGATTGTGAGCGTCGCCGCGAACAGCGTGCTGTCGGTCGGCGTGGCGATCGGGTTGAGCAGTGCCACTGGAATGCCCGCCTGTCTTGCGGTTGTCAGCGTGTCGTACCAGCCGTCATGGTTCACGCCGGACACGTCGATTCCCGAAATGACGATGATGCTGACCATGCGTTGCGCCATATCCTCGACCGCTTGCCGGGCGGTGTCCTGCATGTCGACCGTGCCGGCGACTGGCAGATACACCGGCCTGAGCCCGCCCGCCTCCATGGCATCCAACGCCAGGCGATCGGTCTGTTCGTCTTGGGAGCCGATCATGGCCACGTCGAGACTGTTGCGGTCCTTCATGCTGTGGGCGACCGCATCGCCTGCGGACTGCGTATCTCCCACCGCGGCATTGTTCGGCGTGCAGCCGGCCAGCATGGAGATGCCGAAGACGGCTGCAAGGAGACCGGCTGCGGCACGCCGCGCGAAACCGGTCATCGTGTGGCTTTCCTGAATAGCGCCACCGTTTCGACATGGTGGGTGGTCGGATAGATGTCGAATGCGCGAATATCGGCAAGATCGTATCCGAGCGAGGCCAATGTGGCGGTGTCGCGTGCCAGCGATGCCGGGTCACAGGCGATGTATACGACGCTTCGCGCGCCGGATTCGGCGATCTGCCTGCATACCTTCGCACGTGCGCCGGCACGCGGCGGATCAAGCACCACGATATCGGGTTTGGCCAAATCGTTGCGTACGTTGGCAAGCGTCTTGGCCACATCGCCCACACGGGCGTCGACATTGCCCAAATGGATGGCCCTCAGATTGCGTTGCGCGTGTTTGACAGCGGTCTTGCCACCTTCCACGCTCAGCATGCGCGTGCGGCCGGCGCTTAACGTGGCCAACGGCAGCGTGAACAGGCCGGAACCGGAATACAAATCCCACAGGCATGCGGAAGCGGCGCCGTCAAGCTCGCCATGCACCAAGGACATCACATGGCCGGTCAACGCGATCGGCGCGTGACGGTGCATCTGCCAGAATCCGCCGGCGTCCACACCATATTCGAATTCACGTCCGCACACCGTCACCTTTTCGGTAAGCTCGCGATTGCCCGCCGTCACCTCGCCATCGACGAGCACGGCGTAGTTGTCGGCGATTTTGGCATTGCCGCGAGGCTCGGGAACAGACAGACGAATCTGCGATCCGGGAGTGAATCCCCCATCCCACACGTGTTCCTTCTCGGCCACGTTAAGCAACGCGCGACTGGCCAACGGCATGGTGTCGATCGGCACGCGCACGTGGGTGCCGCGTCTGCGCATGGACGGTCGGCCGTTCTCGTCCGCGATCATCTCGATGCGGGTACGCCAGTGCAGCCCCTGCTCCGCCTCATCCTCGGGCATGCGCTCGATCGGCACGTCAACGTCGACATGGCCGAGACGTCTCATCTGTTCGGCGATGGACGTGGATTTCCATTTAAGCTGTCCGGGCAGTGAGACGTGCACCAAATCGGCACCGCCGACGCCGCCGCCCATGGCAAGCGGACCCGCCAACGGCCATACGGGTTCGACGCGGTCCTCGCTGGCTTCCAGCACTTCCGTCACTTCGCCAGTCCAAAAACGGTCCTCGCGATCATGTGGCTCGTCCAACACGACGCGTACCAGCTCGCCCGGCAACGCGAATCGCACGAACACGACGCGTCCGTCGATGTGGCCGACGCAACGGCCTTGGTCGGCGTATCGTTCGATGCGGATGGTCGATTCCATCAGTGCTGTTCCTCCGTTTCGTTGTTGTCGTCCATCGCGTCGGCGTTTGGTTCGGCCAACGTCTTATGCCGATGCATGGGGGTGGCCACGATGAGGTACGACACCCAGATGGCCAACGCCCAGAACGGAATGCCCATGAGCAGACGTGCAGTGCCGAGCCAGCCGACCTGGTTGGACAGGTACAACGGCACCTGCACCACCAGTCGCAGTGAGAACACACCGATCCACAACGCGGTGATGATGGTGTACGCGCGGTTCAATGCCTTGTCGCCACGCCAATCGGCAAGCCATGCGCGCAGATGCTCGGTTGGCAGTGTCCGGATGAATTCGATCACCAAGCCAAGTCCCGGTACACGTACCATCAACGAAATGGCGAGCAGCACGATGTAGAAGGCGTTGGTCAGGAATCCGAACATGTAGTAGTTGCGCGCCTCGTGGCTGTTCCATGCCCAGATCAGGCAGATGCCGACTGCCAGAAGGCCGGAGACGGCGCCCATGACGGATTGGCGTTGGCATAGGCGGACGATCACCTGCAGTACGGCGAGGGCTGCGGATACGCCGATGGTCAGATGCAGGTCGGAGGTGATGACGAACATCACCACGAACACCACGCCCGGCAGCATCGATTCGACGACGCCGCGCGGACCGCCGATCGCGTCGATGACGGAGAAATCGTCGGCATCGTCGGCGTCGGCGAGCGCGCCGAGGCCGGTTCTTTTCTTGGTTTCGGTTTCAGCCATGCGTTTGTGTTTTCGTGGTCGTCGTTCGCTCAGCGCACTTCGGAGAACATCGGTCCACGCGACAACGTGGTCTTGACCTCGACCTGCTGGTCGGAGTCAAACGGTCCCTTCGGCTGGCCTGGAATGTCCATCGTCCTGCCTGCCTGTTCGGCTTCGGCGGCTTCCTTGGCGGCCTTGCGTTCGGCCGGGGCGACCGGCGGATGCATCGGGATGAGGTCACGCGGGGCCAGCGGGTCCTCGCCGCGTTCCACGACGATGTTGGAGAAAAGCTGGTTCAGCGCCTTGGTTTCGGCGTGGTCCGGATCGGTGGCGGCTTTGCCGGAGAAGATGCCGCGCAGCATCCACCGCGGTCCGTCCACACCGACGATGCGGGTGACGACCTTGCGTCCGCCCTTGACCACGACCGGCAGTGTCAGTTCGGTGCCGAACACGCCGTCGGCCTCCTTGGCGTCTTTGTTGGCCTCAACCAGGTCGGCGCGCACGTCATCCCACAGTCCCATGGTCTTCGGCGCGGCGAAGGCTTCGATCTCCACGCTGGAGGATCCGTAGGTGATGGTGGTGCCGAGCACCTGCTGGGTGGCGCGGTTGGCCTTCACGCGCAGTTCGATGCCTTGGAGAAACGGCAGATAGTAGGCGCCCATGTCGAGGTATTCGTCATAGTCGGGCACGTTCTCGTCGTCGACGTCCCACGGACCGTGCTCATCGCCACGGCCGTCGTACTCATCGGACGGTTCCGGAAGGATGGTTTCCTGAATTCCACCGGCGGGCGCCTCGGCGGTTTCGGAGATGGCCTCATCGGCCTTGTCGTTCTCTTCGGCGGCGGCTTCAGCGGCTTCCTCGCTCTGACGCTTCTTCTTGCCGAATCCAAACAGTCCCATGATGTTCCTCATTTCATTACGGTTGCAACCGTGACTAGCCTAGCACCCATGCTTAATACGGGCTGGGAATCGGAGTGTGTCCTCCCGTTGCCCGGCATTGGCCGGATGGCGGCCGCAAAAACTCACACGTCGTAGGTGATGCTCAGCGGCGCATGGTCCGACCATCGCAGGTCGTAGGTCGGAGCTTTGTCGATGACGAATCCGCGGGCCGTTTCGGCGAGTTCGGGTGTGGCGAACTGGTAGTCGATCCTCCAGCCGACGTTGTTGTCGAAGGCGCGGCCCCGCTGGCTCCACCAGGTGTACGGTCCTTGGATGTCTCCGCACAGGGAACGCATCACATCCACGAATTCCAACTCCCCCAGCCATTTGTCCACGTAGGCGCGTTCCTCGGGCAGGAAGCCGGCGTGCTTCTCGTTGGCTTTCGCGTTCTTGATGTCGAGCGGCGTGTGCGCGATGTTGAAATCGCCGCACAATACCGCCTGCTTGCCGCCGTGCGCCGCTTCATCGCGCAGTTGTCCCATACGTACCAGCATGGTGTCGAGGAAACGGTATTTCTGCTTCATTTTCTCCGGATCGTCGGTGTTGCCGGCGTGCACGTACACGCATACGACAGTGACGGTGTACCCTTGCGGGGTCTTCACATCCGCTTCGATCCAACGGCCGGAATCGACGTCCTCGGCAAGTCCCGGCAGTCCGTAGCGCTTGTCGATGACGGGCAGCGCGGAGAGCAGACCGACGCCGGCGCGTCCCTTGATACGGCAGATCTCGTTCATGCGATCAAGCCCGCTTTGGTCGGCGATGCGTCCGGCGGTCGCGTATTCGAAGCCGAATTCGTCGAAGATGGGGTCGATTTCGTTTTGCGGGGCGCGTACTTCCTGCATGCACCACACGTCCGGCGTGTTCTTCGCGGCCCATTGCTCGATGCCTTTGCGTTTCGCCGCGCGGATTCCATTCACATTCGATGTCGTGATTGTGATCGTCATAGCGCCTTAGCCTAGCCGGAATACAAGAAAACCTCCCTTGTGGGAAGGGAGGTTTTCCAGATGGCTGACGCGATCAGTCGAGTCCGAGCTGCAGCTTGCCGCCTGGGATGGCGTCCAGCAGGTCGCGGGTGTACTGCTTCTTCGGATGGTCGAAGACCTCGTCGGTGGTGGCATGCTCCACCAGCTTGCCGTGCTGCATCACCACGACCTCATCGGCGATCTGACGCACCACCGCCAGATCATGGGTGATGAACAGGTAGCTCAGTCCCTTTTCCGCCTGCAGGTCGTTGAGCAGGCGAAGCACCTGGTCCTGCACCAGCACGTCCAATGCGGAGACGGCCTCGTCGCAGACGATCACATCCGGATCGAGGGCCATGGCGCGCGCGATGGCGATGCGCTGCCTTTGGCCGCCGGAAAGCTCGTTCGGATAACGGCTCATCACCGATTCCGGCAATTCCACCATGTCGATGAGCTCGCGCACACGCTTGGCACGGCTCTTCTTGTCTCCGATGCCGTGGATGCGCAGCGGCTCCTCGATGGACCGGTAGATGGAGTACATGGGGTCGAGCGATCCGTACGGGTTCTGGAACACCGGCTGCACATGACGTCGGAAGTCAAGCAACTCCTTGCCCTTGAATCCGGAGACGTCTTTGCCGTCGTAGGTGACGGTGCCGGCGGTCGGCTCAAGCAGTTTCAGCACCATGTTGGCCACGGTGGATTTGCCGGAACCGGATTCGCCGACGATGGCCAATGTGGTGCCCTTCTTGATGGAGAAGCTCACATCGTCGACCGCCTTGAACATCTCCTTCTTGCGCGGCAGTTTAAATTCCTTGGTCAGGTGATCCACCGTGATGATGGCTTCGCCCTTCTTCAGGGAATCCTCGTTCACCGCGTGCTCCATGACCGCGGTGGCGTCGCCGCCATGTTCCTTGACGGAGATGATGCGCTGCGATGCCAAGGACGGCGCAGCGGCGACCAAACGCTTGGTGTACGGATGCTGCGGATGCTGCAGCACTTCCAGTGAAGGACCGGATTCCACGACCTGGCCCTTGTACATGACCACGATATGCTGGGCGCGTTCCGCGGCCAGACCGAGATCGTGGGTGATGAACAGCACCGCGGTTCCCAGGGAATCGGTCAGCATGTGCAGATGGTCGAGGATCTTCTTCTGCACGGTCACGTCAAGCGCGGAGGTCGGCTCGTCGGCGATGAGCAGTTCCGGACGGCAGGCCAGACCGATGGCGATCAGCGCACGCTGACGCATGCCGCCGGAGAATTCGTGCGGGAACTGGCGGGCACGGGTGGCGGCGTCAGGCAGACCGGCCTCGGACAGCAGACCGGCGATGCGGTCGCCCATGGTGGAGCCGACCACATACTTCTTGGCGATGTACCATGCGTCATCGTCCTTCACCCCGGCTTTGATCAGGCCATCGGCCACACGCCAGCGGGTTTCGGATCCCGGAACCCATTCCTCGGCGAACCGGGCCATGATCTTGTCAAGCTCGTCACCGCTCTTGCCGATCTTGACAAGAGCCTCCTTGGCCGCGGCGATCAGATCAGGCAGTTCCTTGGAACCAAGGAAGGTCTCATCGTCATTGCCCTTGAGCTCCACTTCGTCACCGGCCAAGGCCTTGGCGAATTCGGAACGCTTTTCGTGGTCGATGTCCATGTTGTTGGCCACCAACGCTTCCTTGACCTGGGTGCCGATGCGCCACACCGGGTTCAGGTTGCTCATCGGATCCTGCGGGACAAGACCCATCTTGCTACCACGGAGCTTGTCGAAATCCTTCTGCTTGAAGCCGGAGATCTCCTGGCCATCAAGCTTGATGGAGCCGCCGACCACATGGCCGGTTCCCGGAAGCAGGCCAAGCACGGCCATGGCGGAAGTGGATTTGCCGGAACCGGATTCGCCGACGATGGCCACCCACTGGCCGGGATACACGCTGAAGGACGAGTTGCGCACGGCATGCACGGCCTTGCCTTCATCGGTGGTGAAGTCGACCTGGAGGTTCTTGACCTCCAACAGCGGCCCGTGGGCGCGCTGCATGGCCTCGAGGTTGTTCTCGGTATTCATTTCAGTCATCGAATATCCCTTCACTTACACTCAGGCCGTACGGCTCTTCGGATCGAGCGCGTCCTTGACGGCGTCGCCCATCATGATGAATGCCAGCACGGTGATGGCCAGCGCGGCGGACGGGTAGAACAGCACCATCGGGTCAGTACGCAGGATGGACTGCGCGTTGGAGATGTCTCCGCCCCAGCTGACCGTGGTGGTGGGCAGACCGACGCCCAGGAAGCTCAGCGTGGCCTCGAGCACGATGTAGGTGGCCAGCGAGGTGGTGCCGACCACGATGATCGGAGCCAGCGAATTCGGCAGGATGTGGCGGAACAGGTTGCGGATCGGGGTGGATCCCAGAGCGGTGGACGCCGTGTTGAATTCAAGGTTCTTGGCTTCCATCACAGCACCTCGCGCGATTCGTGCCACGGAGGTCCAGCCGAACAGCGTCATCACCAGAATGATCTTCCAGATGGAGCTGCTCGTTTTGAACATCTGGAGCACCACGATGGCGCCAAGCAGAATCGGCAGCGCGAGGAAGATATCGGTCAGTCGGCTCAGCACGGCGTCGACCCATCCTCCGAAGAAGCCGGCGATTGCGCCGATCAGCGTTCCGAGCAGCACCACCAGCAGTGTGGCGAACACGCCGACGCTCAGCGAGGTGCGGGTGCCGTAGACCACACGGGAGTATACGTCGCAACCTTGCAGGTCGAAGCCGAACGGATGGCCTGAGGAAGCCGGCTCAAGGGAATTGTCGAGCGTGCAGTAGTTCGGGTTCTGCTTGGTCAACACGCTCGGGAACAGCGCCACGAACACGATGAAGATGATCAGCAGTCCGGAGATGATGAACAGCGGGTTCTTACGCAGGGTTCGCCATGCGTCGGCCCACATGTTCGAAGCCGGTGCGGATTCGTCCATCGAGTCGACGGCCTTCAGGGGCGTCTCATCGAGCGGTGCCACATAGCGTTCCTGTCCCGGAAGCACGGTGGAAGGATTGGTCTCATTCATTTCGGTCATTTCTTGTTCCCTCCCTCGACTCACGCGTAACGGATTCGCGGATCAAGCGCGGCGTACAGCATGTCGACCAGCAGATTGCAAACCACGAAGATCAGCATGAGCAGCGTCACGATGGACACCACCAGGTTGCCTTCTCCCTTGAGGATGCTCTGATAGGTCAGGTAGCCGATGCCATGCACGTTGAAGATGGTTTCGGAGATCATCGCGCCGCCCATCAGTGCGCCAAGATCCTGGCCCAGATAGGTGACGACGGGGATCATGGAGTTGCGCAGCACGTGGCGCAGCATGACGGATTTGTTGTCCATGCCCTTGGCGCGCGCGGTGCGCACATAGTCGAGGGCGATGTTGGACGAAATCTCCGTACGGCTCAGACGGATGATGTACGCCATCGATACAGAGCCAAGCACCATGGCCGGCATCAGCAGATCAAGGAATCCTGGATTCGCTCCGGCGGTGACCGGCAGCAGATGCCACTTCACACCGAGGAAGTACTGGCAGAGGAAGCCGGTGACGAAGGTCGGCACGGAGATGAGCAGCAGGGAGAAGATCAGGATGACGGTATCGCACCACTTGCCCTTCTTCAGGCCGGAGATCACACCGAAGATCACGCCGAAAACCGCTTCGAACACGAAGGCCATCAGGGCGAGCTTGATGGTCACGGGGAAGGCGCGGCCGATCACGTCGATGACAAGCTGTCCGGAGAAGGTCTTGCCGAAGTCGAGGGTCAGCGCGTTCTTCAGGAACAGCAGATACTGGACGATGAACGGCTTGTCCAGATTGTATTCGGCACGGATCTGGGCCGCGACCGCTTCGTTGACCGGCTTGTCGCCGAACATCGCCTTGACCGGGTCGCCCGGCAACGCGAACACCAGGGCATACACCAGAAGCGTCGTGCCGAGAACCACAGGGATCATCTGCAGAATGCGTCGCAGAAGATACTTGCCCATTGGTTTCTCCTTTTGATTACTCACTCGTTCGCCAGCCGTTTGCGGCTTCGTCCCCTACGCTCACGCGTATAGGACATGAGGCCCGGGGCGGCCGGCGCTTGCCCCGTTACGTATCAGTGATACTGCACCACAGTGCTTTATATTGCAGTTTCATGAAAGACAGCTGAAAATATACCCCACGCGCGGACATCTTCTGTTGATGTCGCATGTCCAGCCGTCATGGACCTCCGATGGAAGCCCCGTTTATTACGCGGAAAGGAAGGAACGGATATTCGAATCCGTTCCTTCCTTCATGTCGATCCTACGAAATCAAAATCAGAGAACGGCTCACTTGCCGGACTTGGTCATGTTCTCGTAGACCGGCAGGTTCTGCCAGTTCATCTCGAAGCCGGAGACACCGGTCGAGGCCACACCATAGGCATTGGCGTAGTACAGCGGAACGGCCGGCAGGTCGTTGAGCAGCACTTCCTGTGCCTGCTGGTACAGCTTGTTGGCGTCTGCGACGGACTTGGAGGCAGCGGCCTTGTCGCACAGCGCATCGAACTCCGGGTTCTTGTAGTCGCCATCGTTGGAGCCGTTGCCATCGGCAGCGGCGGAGGCGAAGTTCTGCACCAGGTAGTTTTCGGCGGACGGGTAATCCGGCTGCCAGCCGCTACGGAACGCGCCGTTCACCTTGCGGTCGGACACGGCGGTGCGGAAATCGTTGAAGGTCGGGTACGGGTTGGTGGCGGCCACGCCGGCGCCCAGCACGTTGTTGATGGAGTTGACCACGGCGGTGTAGATGACTTCGTGTCCACCATCGGCGTTGTAGGCGAAGGTGAACTTGTCATCGGAGGTCCACGGGCTGATGGCGTTGGCCTTCGCCCACAGTTCCTTGGCCTTCTTCTCGTTGTACTTCAGGTTGCCGGAGCCCTTGAGGGAATCGGAGTAGCCCGGGGTCAGCGGGGAGGTGAAGTCGGCGGCCGGGGTGCCGGTGCCGTTGAGCACCTTCTTGCAGATGTTCTCGCGGTTGATGGCCATGGAGACGGCCTGGCGACGCAGGGTGCCTTCCTCGGTGTCGGTTTCGAAGTGCTTCAGCTTGGCCGGGATGGTGAACTGCTGGATGACGGAGCCGGCCTTGTTGTAGGCCTGTACGGTGGAGTCCTTCTGGAAGGTCTTGGTGGCGGAGGCCGGGACGGACTCCATCACGTCGAGGGAACCGGACTGGATGTCGGCGTAGGCGGCCTCATCCTTGGTGTAGACCTTGAAGGTCACGCCGTCGTTCTTGGCGACGCGGTTGCCCTTGTAGTCGGGGTTCTTCACCAGCACGATCTGGTTGTCGTGGTCCCAGGACTGGAACTTGTACGGGCCGTTGCCGACCGGCTTCTCGCCGAAGGCCTTCGGATCCTTGAAGAAGGATTCCGGCAGCGGAGCGAATGCGGTGTAGCCGACCTTGATGGCGAACACGGAGTCGGAACGGTTCAGGTCGACGGTGAATTCATGGTCGTTGACGACCTTCAGGCCCTCGAGCTGTTCGTCGCCCTTGAGCTTGTCTCCATCCTGGAGCTTGTCGTAGCCCTTGATGGTGGAGAAGAAGGAGGAGCCGAGCTGGGCGTTCTTGGCGTTGGCCGTGTAGCTCCATGCCTTGGTGAAGGATTCGGCGGTCACCGGGGTGCCGTCGGTGAACTTCCAACCATCCTTGAGCTTGATGGTGTACTGGGTGGCGTCATCGTTGGACTTGATGGACTCCGCCACTTCGTTGGAGGCATTGCCCTTGGCGTCGAAGGAAATCAGACGTGCGAACAGCAGGTCGAGCGGCTTGCCGCCGCCGGTCTCGTTGCAGTCGCCCGGGATGAGCGGGTTCTGCGGTTCGGAATTGTATGCGGTGATGACGTTGGAACCCTTATCAGCGGTGGAGTCACCGTTGGAAGAGCCGCAACCGCTGAGCAGCATGCCGAATGCGCATGCGGCCGCAGCGAAAGCCAGAGCTTTCTTCTTCATGGAATTCATATTCTCCTTATCCATTATTTCCAGAGCCGTAAGACACTGTTCAAAAAGAAGGCGGGCGTCAATACCGTGGCATCAACGTCCGTCTTCGTTCTGATGGTGGGTTCATTATCACTCGATTGAGGGACAACCGCTCCATATCCGAGGGAGGCCCATGCAAAATAATCAAATCAAAACTCATCATCTGATAAAACAATCCGTTTTTCCCGCTTATCGCCGGAACAACTTATCCGCATCGTGCGTATGGACGGACGCGGACATATCCGTTCGCTGTCAGCGTACTTTGCCAATCCGCGTCACGCCCGTGGAAACGCCTGCCCGTATCGTGCCTTCAACTGTTCGATGGACACGTGTGTGTAACGCTGCGTGGTCTTCAGCGAGGAATGCCCCAGCATCTCCTGCACCTCACGCAGGTCCGCTCCCCCGTCGAGCATATGGGTCGCCGCACTGTGGCGCAACGCATGCGGACTGATGTCTGGCACGCCGGCCTTCCGTGCCCGGTCGTGCACCACCTTGCGCACCATACGTTGACCGATCCGCCCGCCCTGCGATCCCAAAAAGAATGCGTCGTCCGACATGTCACCGCATAGTACGGGACGGCCATGTTCCAGCCAATCGCGCAAGGCCTTGTCGGCTGGTGCGCCGAATGGCATGACACGCTGCTTGTCGCCTTTGCCGGTCACTTTCACCGTGCGGTTGCCGAATGTCACGTCGGCCACGTCGAGTCCGACCAGTTCCGCCACACGCATGCCGGTGGCATAGAGCAGTTCCAGCATGGCCGCGTCACGCAGCGCGATCGCCTGTTTTTTCATATTCGGTTCCTGCGATCGCGCCTCCATGCCGTCCTCATCAACGCGGTCCATCAGCTGCTGCGCCTGCGTTTCGTTCAATACCGCCGGCAGCGTATCGGGGATTTTCGGCGTCTGCAACGAAGCCGCCGGGTTGGCGGACGCCATGTCATGGTCGTATGCCCATGCGAAGAATCCACGCACGGCGACGGTTTTGCGCGCCATGCTGCTGCGTGCGTGATTTTTGGACGATTTGGCCATCCACAGGCGCAAATCCTCGATGGTCACCTCATTCAGATCCACGCAACCCTGTTTCCGCAACGCCACCAAGCATTCCTCGACATCGCTGCGGTACGCCCTACGGGTGTTTGCGCTCAACCCTCGGTTGGCTTTCAGATAGGCGTCGAATCCGTCCAACGCATCATCGAAACACATGCAAACCACCTTCCGCTTCGTCTGAAATGAACAGACACCACGCAGACACCGTATAAATGCCATTCCGCAGCGCGATCGAATGTCATCTCACGCGATGGCACGATTCCATTATGTCCCCATACCGATAGACTGATGACGATTAGGCATCCTACGAACAGGCGGTATTATGACTCGTCATTCCATTCATGACGTACAGCATCCGACAGCCGAAAACCCCGATGATGGGATTGTGGCCAGCGCCATCGACCTGACCAAGGTCTACGGCTCAAAAGACAACGAAGTGATGGCGTTGGATCATGTGAATGTGGAATTCAAGCGCGGTGAAATGACCGCCATCATGGGCCCTTCCGGTTCCGGCAAGTCCACGCTCATGCATTGCATGGCCGGACTCGACGCCCCTTCGTCCGGCAAGGTGATGGTGGAGGGCCTCGAGGTCTCCTCCATGAACCAGAAGCAGCTGACGGATCTGCGCCGCGAACAGATCGGGTTCATTTTCCAGTCGTTCAATCTGGTGCCGACGCTGTCCGCCGAGGAGAACATCCTGCTGCCGTTGCAGATAGCGAAACGTCCGATCGACCGCGACTGGTTCAACCAAGTGGTCAAGGTGGTCGGTCTGGAGAAGCGGCTCACGCACCGTCCAAGCCAGCTGTCCGGCGGCCAGCAGCAGCGCGTGGCCTGCGCCCGCGCCATCATGGCACGACCGTCCGTGATCTTCGCCGACGAGCCGACCGGCAACCTCGACTCGCGTTCCAGCCGTGAAGTGCTTGGCTTCCTGCGCGATTCGGTACGCGACTACGGCCAGTCGATCGTCATGGTCACCCACGATCCGCGTGCGGCCTCCTTCGCGGACCGTGTGCTGGTGCTCGCCGACGGCAACATCACCCGCGACATGCAGCATCCGACGTACAACGAGATTCTTGAGGTGTTCGCCGGCGACGACGACATCGACGATGTTTCCAAGTACGCCGCCTCCACCGCCGTTCCGACCGTGACGGAGGACTCGCAGGCATGATTCGCATAGGATTGCGCGACGCGCGCAGCCATTTCGGCCGTTTCATCATGTCGATCGTGGCCATCGCGCTCGGCGTGAGTTTCGTGGTCGGCTCGTTCTGTTTCCGCGAAATGCTCAACAACCAGGTTTCACAGATGATGTCCACCAATGCGGACCATGACGTGTACGTGCGCGGTTCGCAGGAGAAGAAAAAAGATTCGTCGGCGATGTCGATGGGATCGACGAAAAGCTACAACGATGTCGACGTCGATCTGGCGGGTACGATAGCCAAGGTCGACGGTGTTTCCTCGGCACGCGTCGTGCACATGCTGTCCGGCGTGGTGCTGCTCGACAAGCATGGCGATGCGGTGACCACCATGGGGTCTCCGACGCTCGCCATAGGCATGGGCAAGTCGTCGCCGTGGCGGTCCGCCAAGTTCACGACCGGCACGTGGCCGAAGAACGGCGATGAGATCGCCCTTCATTCCTTCGCCGCCGAACAGTCGGGTCTGAAGGTCGGCGATAAGACGAAAATCGTCTATCCGGACGGCGCTCATAAGGTGACCGTCAGCGGCATCTTCACCACCGATGCCAGCCAGGCAGGCGCCATCATCATCGCCATCGATCCCGTAACGGCCAAGGAAAAAGCCAGCAAGCAGTCGGACGATCCCGACAAGACGTCGTTGATCAGCGTCTACGGCAATAAGACCACGCCGCTTGACGACAACGCGCAGCAGCAGCTGGCGGACCGTATCAACAAGGCGCTGCCGAGATCGGCGAAGGCGCATGCCATCACCGGTGACGAATACCGTGACGAATCAACCAAATCCACGCAGGACGCGCTCGGCTTCATCCAACCGCTTATTCTGATTTTCGCGGTGATCGCATTGTTTGTCGGCTCGTTCATCATCGCCAACACGTTCTCCATGATCGTGCGCGAGTCGATGCGCGGCTATGCGCTGCTGCGTTCCATCGGCGCTTCTCCCCTGCAAGTGTTCTCCACGGTGATCGTGCAAGCTCTGTTGCTGGGCCTGGTAGGTTCGCTCGCAGGCATCGGGCTCGGCTGGGGCATGGTCAAACTCATCGCATCCGGTTTGGCGAATATGGGTATGCCATTGACCGGCGCCACCAATCCGACCGTTTCCGACATGCTCGTCGGCCTTGTGGTCGGCATTGTGGTGACGTTGATCGGTGCGGCCCTGCCGGCGCGAAATGCGGCGCTTGCCCCGCCGATTCAGGCGATGAACGAAACCGTCAATCCGGAAAAGCCTGTCCTCGCACGTGGCATCCTCGGCACCGTCATGGTGCTGTTGGGCTTCCTGAGCTGGGGTTTCACCTACGCTTTGGCCGCCGCGGATGGTGACGGCGGTCCGACGCCGTGGAAGGCGCTCAACAGTATCGCTGTCGGCTGGCCGCTCGGTATTGGCGCGGCGCTGGCCGTGATCGGCGTGATTGTGGCGGGACCGGCATACGTGTCCACCGCGGGCGCGGTGCTCGGCTGGCTGCCATCGAAGGTCTTCACCGTGACTGGGCGTCTCGCGCAACGTAACATTTCTCGTTCGAAACGTCGCACGTCCAACACCGCAGCCGCCCTGTTCGTGGGAGTGGCGATTGTCAGCTGTCTGGGCGTGGTGGCCACGTCGGCGAAGGCTTCGGTCAATTCGCTGGTGGATACCGGGCTCAAAGCCGATTTCGCCGTATCTTCGGCTTCGACCGGGCAGATTCCCGACCAGGCCATCAAAGACATCAAAAAGGTCGATGGCGTGAATCATGTGGTGTCGAACCGTGTGGTGCTTGGTGTGAAATATGACGGCAAAGCCATCAACGGGTTCACGTTCGCCACACAGCCGGAGCTGTTCACCAAGATCTTCGCCGCCGAAACCACCGAAGGTGATGCCGCTGCCGCGTTGAAGGATGGCAAGCTGCTCGTCGGCAAGACCATTGCCGACGATCGTGGATGGCATGTGGGTCAGAAGGTCAAGGCCACGGCCGAGAACATCGTGGTAGACAAGGAGGCCACAGCCAAGGCGCAGGCCGATTACCAGGCCAAGGTGCAGGCGCATGTGCAGGAATTGCAGTCGCAGGCCCAGCAATTGGCCGCATCCGGCGACTTGGCAGGAGCGCAGGCCAAGGCTTCGGAAATCGAACAGTACACGAACGACGCCAAGAACGTCGATCCGAAAACGCTGGTCAAGACGAAGAAGGTCACCACCGGAAAGACGCTGACCATCGGCGCGATCGTGTCGAATTCCGTATACCGCGATTTCTCGATCGTCAACGACGATTTGGCCGAGCAGATCGGCAACAAGCAGACCATGTTCGTCATGCAGGCGTTCGTCACGGACAAGCGGGGCGCCGACACGGCCCAAGTCAAGAAGGCCCTGAAGAAAACAATCAAGAAATACTACACAATCGTCGTGTTCGATCGTGACGAGTACAAGTCCACGATGAGCTCGATGATCGATCAGATGCTCATGGTCCTGTACGCGTTGCTGGCTTTGTCCATCATCATCGCCATTTTCGGCATCGTGAACACGCTGGCGTTGAGCGTGTCGGAACGCACCAAGGAGATTGGTCTGCTCCGTGCCATCGGCACGTCACGTGGCCAGGTGCGTGGCATGCTTGGCATCGAAGCGGCGATCATCTCCGTGTTCGGCACGGTGTTGGGTTTGGTCGTCGGCGTCGCCGCGGGAGTGGTGATTCGTGCGGTCTACGCGTCCGAAGGTTTGGAGACGCTGGCGATTCCGTGGTTGCAGCTGCTCGTGTTCCTGCTGCTGTCGATTGTGGTCGGTCTGGTGTCCAGCATCTCCCCCGCCTCCCGCGCGTTGAAGCAGCCGGTCCTTGACGCCGTGGCGAGCGAGTGAGACAGTTGGAGCGGAACATCGAAAGGAGGCAGCAATGCCTATTCCCAATGAGATTCCAGTAGGAGCGCGCATCGTGGTGCGCACCTTGGAAGGCGTCGATCCTACCGATCATCGTATGAAGTTCCGCGATTACGTAGGCCACGTGCGTTCGTGGGACGGTCAGAAACTGGAGATGACGCGCGATGCGGCGGCGAACGGCTCACGTCCCGAGCAGCGTGTCACGATTCCCGCCGACGAAATCGTGACGATCAAGCCGGTGCCGGAACGTTCCATGACTCGGCCACGTCCGTAGTCGCATACCTCCCCCTACCGCGCGCAAAGACAAGAGCGCCGCAATCGCACTGATTTTCTGCGATTGCGGCGCTTTTGCATAGCGATGGCGTCAGTCGTCAGACCACGGAACGCGCCTGCGCGATCGCGGTGCGCTCGCCGTCGAATCGCACGATATGCTCGCCTCTGCGGGCGGATTCCAGCAGCGTGCGCTGCCAATCGTTTTCGGGAATTGACAGTTCGACCGTCGCGCAATGTTCGGCGTACTCCGGCTGCCTGCTGGCGGCCTTGTAGTCGCGGAACGGTTGGCCTTGGGTGAAGAAACGGTCCATTTGCTTCACGTCGCCTTCCGTGGGGCGCACGCCGGTATCGGCCATGTCATGCAGCACGTTGGCCACCAACGTCAATCGGTTGGCCATGTTGCGTAGCAAGGTCTCCACGTTGGCCGCGTCCTCCTCCACCATGGCACGTGTGCGGTTCGGATCGGTCAGCGCCACGCGCGTCATGTCACGCCAGGACCCGGCTGCGAGCGCGGCCGCGATGTTGCGGTTCGGGTTGGCCACCAGCTCGTTGATCATGGCGGTGGCGATGACGTGAGGCATATGTGAGATGAGCGCGGCGCAACGGTCATGGGTGGCGTCGTCAAGTACGATGAGCCGGTTGCCGCAACGGTTCACTATCATGTCGGCCACGGCGCGGAACCGGCGGTATTCGGTGTGTTCGTCGACGGTGATGGCCCAGAGCGCGTCGTCATAGAGTGTCGGGTCGGATGCCTCCCAGCCGGACAGTTCGTTTCCGGCCATCGGGTGTGCTCCGACGTAGCAGCCGTCAAGACCAATGGCTTTGACTTGGTCGCGGACCATGCCTTTGACGCTGCCCACGTCGGTGAGCGTGGTTGTTTCCGTGTCGATCAATGGTTTCAATGCGCCGAGGATTTCGGGCATGGCCTTGAGCGGGTTGCACAGTACGAGCACGTTCGGTTTGGTTTCGGCGAGTGCCGCCAAGGTGGGTTTGCAGATGATGCCGTCGGCTTCGGCGGTGGCGTAGGGGCGGTCGTTGTGGTTCCATGCGGTCACTTCGCAGCCGGCGTTGACGAGTCGGCGTGCCAGTGATCCTCCGATGAGGCCGAGTCCTACGATTGCGATGCGTGGCTTCACCACATCAGCTCCCTTCTGACGGTTTCGTCGTTCTGCCAATCGTCCGGCAGGTGGCTGTCGTCGAGTCGTACGCCGCCTTGCGGCAGCATCCATGAGGTGACGGGCGGGTTGGGGCGTTCCCTGCGAGGGTAGACGGCGAGTGTTTTGGCCCAGTCGCCATGTTCTGCGATTTCCACAAGCGCGTCGCGGAAACGTTCCTCCCAAGGGGCGGCGTCGAGGGTGACGATGAAGCTGTATGTGCCGGTGCGTCCTTTGATGGGCCGTGAGATGAAGCTGGTCATGTTCAGTCCCGCGTCACGGAACACGTCGAGCAGGTTGGCGAGCACGCCTGGGCCGGTGACGAGCGGGATGAGCGTCAATACCGATTCGTATTCGACGTTAGCTTCGGCGCGTGGTTTGGCGAGCAGCCGTGCGACTTCGGCGCGTGGCGAGAGCACGAGGAAGTCGGTGGCGGCTCCTTGGTAGTCCTGGATGGCGGTGCCGATGCGGGTGATGTCGTACAGTTCGCCGCAGATGGCGGGACCGAAGGCGATTTCACCTGGGATAAGGTCCCGGCAGGCCGCCGCGTTGGATGTGGCCGGCTGTGTGGAGAGCCGATGTTCGGCGATGAATCGTTTGCATTGCGCGAGACCGTGCGGATGGGCTGTGGCGATGCGCGCTTCGGCTGGATCGGCTCCTTGCGCCACGTATGCGTCGAATTCGACGTTCACACCGACGCGTGCGAATCCGACAAGGTCCTTCGCGTCGATCAGCGCGTCGAGGTTGGGCACCACGTACCCTTCGACGTTGTTCTCCCAGGCCACGATTCCCCAGCCGTCGCCGTGCTGTGCGGCGTCAAGAATCTGCGGCACACCGTCCATGGGCATCAGGTCGAAGCCTTGCGGTTCGAGCCGTGCCAACTCTTGGGCGGCATTGACGGCCGCCTGATGGGTGAAGGTGCCTTGTGGCCCCAGATAGAACAGCTTGCGTGCGCTCATTGCCGCCTGTGCTTCCTTGTTGCGGGTCATCCTAAGCACCTTAGCGCATTCGCGAGGCTGTGGAGGGGTCTAGTCCACCGGTTGGGCGGTGTCATGGTCCGGTTCAGACGATTCGTTCTGGTCATATTCCGTGGAGTCATCCTCAGTGCGCGGCGGCATCGTGAACCAGCTTTTGGGCAGCGCCAGCATGATCAATGGAATCAGCACCACGCCGTATAGCCAGAAATAGCCGGCGTTGTTGCTGAAATACGGCAACGTCGCCGTCTCGCCGAATCCGACGGGAATCATGGCGTCCCCGCCCGGACCGTAACCGGCCATGACGGTCCAGACCACCAGTGACGAACTGATCAGATGCAATGCGAGGCCCGACACGCCATCACGTGAACGCGCCGACCATGTCGAGATGATGGCCAGAGCATATGCGATCACAAGACCGTAGGGAATATTCGCCGACGCGCCCATGCGGTGCGCCATCGTGCCGATCACGCCGACGACGGCACCGGCGAGCAGGTCAACCAAAAACCGCGCCCATACCGGTAGACGATGCGACCACGGCAGCAGCCTGCGGTCGATGCCGTCCTGTGATTGCGATTGCGGTTCCGGCTGTGTTTCCTGCGTGCGTTGCGTCATGTCCTCCACTATGCCCTACGTTCCTTACAAAACAGCAAGAAAGGCAAGAGATACGCGGAAAACCGCCGACATCTCTTGCCTTTCTTAAGCGTTTAGCGCACTAGCGGAACACACTACCGTGCCCGCGAAGCGCCAAAACAACGCGAAGAATCACTTGTTATTCTGAGCGTTGTTCTGGCGACGCTGCTTGGCGCGCCACTTGTACCAATCCTCACGGCTCAGAATGATCTTGCGCACGCGGATGGACTCCGGAGTGACTTCCACGCACTCGTCCTCGTTGGCAAAGTCCAGGGACTCTTCGAGGCTCATCTTGATCGGCGGGGTCAGGGTTTCCAGCACGTCCGCGGTGGCGGAACGCATGTTGGTCATGTGCTTGGCCAGCGTGATGTTCACATCCAGCTCGTCCGGCTTGTTGTTGATGCCGACGACCTGGCCCTCGTACACCGGGGACTGCGGCTCGACGAAGAAGTTGCCGCGTGCCTGCAGACGCTGCATGGCGTATGGGGTGGCGACGCCCTGCCGGTCGCAGACCATGGAGCCGTTCTGGCGGGTCACGATCTGGCCGGCCCACGGAGCGTAGCCAGCGGAGATGGAGGAGGCGATGCCGGTGCCGCGGGTGGCGGACAGCAGCGCGGTGCGGAAGCCGATCAGGCCACGGGACGGCACGGTGAACTGCAGACGGACCCAGCCGGTGCCGTGGTTGGTCATGTTGTCCATGCGGCCCTTGCGGTCGGCGAGCAGCTGGGTGACGGCGCCCATGTACTCTTCCGGCACGTCGATGGTGGTGTTTTCCATCGGCTCGTTGACCACGCCGTCGATGGTCTTGGTGACCACCTGCGGACGGCCGACGGTCAGCTCGAAGCCTTCACGGCGCATCTGCTCGGCAAGCACGGCCAGTGCGAGTTCGCCACGGCCCTGCACTTCCCAGGCGTCCGGACGGTCGGTCGGCAGCACCTTGATGGACACGTTGCCGATGAGCTCGCGGTCGAGGCGGTCCTTGATCATGCGGGCGGTAAGCTTGTGGTCCTTGCCTTCGGTGCCGGCAAGCGGGGAATCGTTGATGCCGAAGGTCATGGAGATGGCCGGGTCGTCAACGTGGATGAGCGGCAGCGGACGCGGATCGTCCGGGTCGACGATGGTCTCGCCGATCATGATGTCGTTCACGCCGGCGACGGCGACGATGTCGCCAGGGCCTGCGGATTCGACCGGGGTGCGCTCCAGGCCCTGCGTACGCAGCAGCTCGGACACGCGGAAGTTCTCGATGGAGCCGTCCACACGGGACAGGCCGTAGGTCTTGCCCTTCTCAAGGGTGCCGTTGTAGATGCGGACCAGACCGAGTCGGCCGAGGAAGTCGGAGGAATCGATGTTGGCGACGTGGGCCTGCAGCGGCGCGCCTTCCTCGTATTCCGGAGCCGGAATGTTCTTGATGATGGCCTCGAACAGCGGCTCGAGGTTGTCGTTGTCCGGCAGGCCGCCGTTTTCCGGCTGGTTTTCGGAAGCGTAACCGGCCTTGGCGGCGCAGTAGATGACCGGAAGGTCGAAGAGGGAATCCTCATCGAGGTCGATGCCTTCCTCGATGACGTCCTGGGCCAGGCCGAGCAGCAGGTCGGAGGATTCACCGACGACTTCGGAGATTCGGGCGTCCGGACGATCGGTCTTGTTCACGCACAGGATGACCGGAAGCTTGGCTTCGAGGGCCTTGCGCAGCACGAAACGGGTCTGCGGCAGCGGGCCTTCGGAAGCGTCGACGAGCAGCACGACGCCATCGACCATGGAGATGCCGCGCTCCACCTCGCCACCGAAATCGGCGTGGCCAGGGGTATCGATGATGTTGAGGGTGATGCCTTCCGGATGGCCGTACTTGGCGGCCAGCGGGCCGGTGTACTGCACCGCGGTGTTCTTGGCGAGGATGGTGATGCCCTTCTCACGTTCCAGATCGTTGGAATCCATCACACGGTCCGGGACTTCCTCACGCTCGTTGAACACGTGGGACTGGGCCAGCATCGCGTTGACCAGGGTGGTCTTACCGTGATCGACGTGTGCCACAATCGCTACATTTCGGATATCGCCGCGAACCGCCATCGAAACCTCTCTTAGTGTTGCTGTTTTCTTACGTAAACGTTCGGTACGTACATGCTATCGGTACTTAAAAATCCGTACTTACACACAAACCGAGCCAATTCTAGCGAAGCATTACGACACATGAAAAACGGCGGACCTGTCAGATCATGCCGACAGGCCCGCCGTCAATCACGCGAAGAGGCGCGCGGACCTTAATCCTCAAGCTCCTTGCCAGTGCGTTCAGGCAGGCACAGGGCCGCCACGCAGGCAAGGATGAACGCCACGGCGAAAACGATGAACGCCACGGCCTTGTTGCCACCGGACAAGGTCAGGAACCATGGCATCAGCAGCGGCGCGATAATCGCGGCCACACGACCGCAAGCCGCGGCGGCACCGGAGGCGGCGCCACGCAGACGTGTCGGATAGATTTCCGGAGTCACCGCGTACAACACGCCCCAAGCGCCAAGGTTGGACGCGGACAGCAGCATGCCGAAGCCCAGCACAGCGGCCACGGAACCGGCTTGGGAGAAGGCGAACGCTGCCACGGCGGACACGGCGAGGAACACGCTCAGGGTCTTCCTGCGGCCCCAGATCTCCACCAGCCATGCCGCGAGGAAGTAGCCGGGCAGCTGTGCGATGGCGATGGCGAGCGTGTAGCCGAACGACTTGGTCAGCGAACCGAACTGGTCGGCCAGCAGAGACGGCATCCACGTGAACGCGCCGTAGTAGGAGAAGTTCACGAAGAACCATGTGGCCCAGATGGCTGCGGTGCGCGCAAGATACTTCTTGCCGAACAGCTCGCGGGTTTTGATCTTCGGCAGCGGCTCACCCTTCGGGGATGCGACCGGTTCGACGCCTCCGGCCTGTTCGAAGTAGCGCACGGCCTGCTCGGCCTCATCCTCACGTCCCTTGGATTCGAGGAATCGCACGGACTCAGGGATATGAATGCGCGTCACGATGGCGTACAGCAGCGGCAATGCTCCGATGAGCAGCGCCCAGCGCCATCCCCAATCGCCGGTGTTAGGAATGACGAAATAGCCGATGCAGGCGGCGATGATCCAGCCGATTGCCCAGAAGGATTCCAGCAACACCGTCATACGGCCGCGTTGTTTGGTCGGAGAGAATTCCGAGACCAATGTGGAGGCGACCGGCAGCTCGGCGCCCAGGCCGAGGCCGATGACCAGTCGAGCGATCAGCAGAGCCGCCAGCGACCATGACAACGCCATACCGCCATTGGCCAGACCGAAAATCACCAGCGTCGCGGAGAAGACCGTCTTGCGGCCAACGCGGTCGGCCACGAAGCCGCCAAGCGCGGCGCCGATCGCCATTCCGACGAAACCGATGGACAGCACCCAGCTTTTCTCGGTCGGCGTCAGATTGAAATGCGGGTCAGCCGCGATGGCGGCCACGACGAACGACACCAGACCAACGTCCATCGCGTCGAACGCCCATCCAATACCCGAAGCCACCAACAGCTTCCTGTGCGCCTTGTTGAACGGCAGTCGGTCAAGACGCTCGTTGCGAGTCAGCGAGACCTCTCCCCCGACGGTTTGTTGCGATGCGGACATCAACACCCCTTTATCATTGTTTTCCTATTGTGTCGTGAGCTCGTTCAAGCCCGACGATGGCAGGCGATCACGCCGTCATCAATGCGGATAACGCGTCGTCATCCTGGAAAGCAATTCGAGTGTCGTCCGATTCGGATGCCGTTCCGGCTTCGGTCCACAAATCCGTTCCCGGCTTCCGGCTGTACCGGTAGACCGCCGCCGGCCTGTTACGGCCGATCCGCAGTTTCTCACCGGTGTCTTCCAACAGTCCGGAAGCGAGCATTTTACGGCGGAAATTCGCCAAATCGATACGCCGTCCGGCAATCGCCTCGTACACGTCATGCAGTTGGCTCAACGTGAATCGCTCGCCCACCAATCGAGTGGCGATGTCAGGCGATTCGATTTTGCCGCGAAGCCGGTTCATGGCGTATTCGACGATGGTGCGATGGTCGAACGCAAGTTCCGGAAGATGGTTGACGGGGAACCACTTGACGTTGTCCCCTCCGGCGAAGTCGATTCGTCCATCGGCCTCGCCCACCAGGGCCCAGTACACGATGGACACCATCGGCAGACCGCCATGCGAACGTGCCGGATCGCCGAACGTGTAAAGCTGCTCAAGATATTTCGGATGCAGCGACGTCGTCGATTCCAGTGCGGCATACGCCGACTGTTCCAATGAATGGTCGGCCCTCAGACCGCCTCCCGGCAACGCCCATTGCCCCAAAAAAGGCTGACGGACGCGTTTGACCAGCGGCATCCACAGGGTGGAGCCCATGCCGGACGAAGCGGCACCAGCGCCCACATCTGACTGCGGAACCGGTCCCAAAGCCAGAATCACCACGGATACGCCGACCTGCGGAGGCTGCTTGCGCCGTTCCGAGACATTGCCCATGATCAATTGATGGCCTCTTCCAATACTTCGAATTGCTTACAGGAAAGGAGTCTAACACTTATAGTCAACATGACTATAAGTGTGTCGAGTCGCTCATAAACACCAAGAGCCCCCAACGGGGCTCTTGCAAAGTTCAGGCCACGATGTCGTTGGCGATCAGCTCGCGGGCCACTTCACGGTATTCCTTCGCCGTCTTGTGGTTCGGCGCGTAGATGGTGATCGGCGCAGCCGCCACCGTGGAATCCGGCAGCTTGATGGAACGCGAAATCACGGAATGGAACACCTTGCCTTGGAACGCCTCGTAGATACGCTGCAACACCTCCTCGCAATGCAGGGTACGGGTGTACATGGTGACCAGCACGCCATACACTTCAAGGCTCGGATTGATGCGCGACTGCACCTTCTCGATGGATTGCATGAGCAGCGCCACGCCACGCAGCGCGAAGAATTCGGCAGCGACCGGAATGATCACACCGTCGGCCGCGGTCAACGCGTTCACCGTCAGCAGGCCCAACGATGGCTGGCAGTCGATGATGATCACGTCGTACTCGTCCTTGACCTGGCGCAGCACACCGGCAAGCACCTGCTCACGTCCCACTTCGGTGACCAGTTGCACTTCGGCGGCGGACAGATCGATGTTGGCCGGCATAATGTCGAGATTCTCGAAATCGGTGTGGTGAATCACGCTGTGCACGTCCATGCGCGGATTGAACAACGCCGTGTACACGGTATCCTCCACCGCGTTGGCGTTGATGCCGAGACCCACCGTGGCGGCGCCTTGCGGATCGAAGTCGACGATCAGCACGCGCCTGCCGTATTGGCTGAGCGCGCCGCCGATATTGATGGAACTGGTGGTCTTGCCGACGCCACCCTTCTGGTTGCACATGGCGATGACCCTTGCCGGACCGTGCGTCTGCAGCGGCTCCGGTGCGGGAAACGTCTCATAATCACGTCCAAGCAAATCCGTAGGCATACCGTTTACCTTACCAACATCCTCGTGTCAAAAACTCCACTGTTTCCATGCTAGCCCATCATCGCCGTCAGAAACGGCAGCAACACATGCATCTCATGCTATCTTGCCCTTGGATGCGAGGTCAGATATGTCTCGATGAGGTTCTCCGGGCTTACATGCGTGTAGATCTGCGTGGTGGTGACGCTCGCGTGACCCAGCAGTTCCTGCACGGTGCGCACGTCGGCCCCGCCTTGGATCAGATGCGTGGCGAAGGAATGGCGCAATGTGTGCGGATGCAGGGGCTTGTCGATATGCGCGCGTTCCCCGGCCGCACGGATGATCTCCCACACCGATTGCCTTGACAGTCGTTTGCCGCGCTTGTTGAGGAACAACGCGCGTCGTTCGGTGGGCCCTTTCGCCTTCGACTCGAGCTGCGGCCGTCCGTTTTTGAGGTATCTTGCGATCGCCTCACATGCGTAACTGCCGACCGGCACCAGACGTTGTTTGGAGCCTTTGCCCATCAATCTCGCAACGTTCGATTCCAAGTCGACATCGTCAAGATTCGCGCCGCACGCTTCCGACACGCGGGCTCCGGTGGCGTACATGAATTCCAGCAACGCCTTGTCGCGCAGCATCGCGGGATCGTCGGGCATGTCCGCCATGCCTTCGGATTGAGGCCGATTCTGCGAGACGGGGATCGCGTCCAGCAAACTGGCCACCTCGTCCACAGTGAGCACGTCAGGCAGCGTCGTCGCGCCTTTGGGAGCCTTGACCTGTGCCGCAACGTCATTGGACACCACATGTTCGTTCAGTGCGAAGCGATGGAATGCATGGATGCTGGCCAGTCTTCGTGCCTTGCTGCGCGCGGATTCTCCGGAATCGTCAAGAAAGGCGATGTATCGTTCCACGTCCTGCGTGGTCACTGCATTAAGGTCTTGAATGCCTTGCGTCGCAAGCCAGCCGTTGTATTTGCGCAGGTCCGAGTCATATGCGCGCACCGTGGCTTTCGCAAGTCCTCGTTCCACGTCGATGTACGCGAGGAACTGATCAATCAAGCGTTCGATATCCGTCATCGTGGTCCTCCGTTTGCATCGTCATCATTTGTCGTGTCCGTTCCGTCACGTTCCCGTACGGAACGCGTTGCCCGCATGGAGGATTCCAAGGACGTTCGTTCCAAGTGGAAGCCGTCATTGGATGGAAATCAACATTCCGGAAAATCTATTCAAAGTATCCGGTATGGGGAACGCGATACGCAAGAACCCCCGTCCGTTTGCCGGATCGGGGGTTCTGAAGTTCACAGGTGAACCGTCGGGGAAACTCAGGCTTCCTTCGGAGCGTTCACGTCAGCCGGAAGAGCGGCCTTGGCCTGCTCGACGATGGCCTTGAAAGCCTCCGGATCGGAGACGGCCAGCTCGGCGAGAGCGCGACGATCCAGCTCGATGCCGGCAAGGTGCAGGCCCTGGATGAAGCGGTTGTAGGTGATGCCTTCGGCGCGGACGGCAGCGTTGATGCGCTGGATCCACAGCTTGCGGAAGTCGCCCTTGCGAGCCTTGCGGTCGCGGAAGTTGTAGGTAAAGGAGTGCAGCAGCTGCTCCTTGGCCTTACGGTACAGGCGGGAGCGCTGGCCGCGGTAGCCGGAAGCCCTCTCGAGAACGACGCGACGCTTCTTGTGGGCGTTTACTGCGCGCTTGACACGTGCCATATTTGATTCCTCAGCTTTCTATTAAGTCTTTGTTTCTAAGCTCTCGCTATGCTCAGCGACCGAGCAGCTTCTTCATGTTCTTGCTCTGGGAAGTGGCCAGAACACCGTCGGCCTTCAGCTCACGGCGCTTACGAGCGGACTTGTGCTCGAGGTTGTGGCGCATTGCGGAGCCGGCGTGCATCAGCTTGCCGGAACCGGTCACGCGGACGCGCTTGGAAGCGGCGGAATTAGTTTTCATCTTCGGCATTGCTGCCCTCCTTGTTTGTTACTTCGTTTCGGAAGTCTTCGGTTTGTCGGATGCCACGGCTGCCTTGGCTGCGGCTGCGGCCGCTGCCTGGGCCTCCTGCTTGGCCGCCAGACGGGCGGCCTGGCGGGCCTGGCGCTCGGCACGGGACTGATCGCCACGACGACGCTGCTCGGACTGGGTGTGAACCTTCTTGCCCTTCGGCGCGAGCGTCATGATGATGTTGCGGCCTTCCTGCTTCGGAGCGAATTCGACGGTGCCGTATTCCTCCACTTCGCTGGCGAGACGCTGCAGCAACTCGACGCCGCCGATCGGTCGCGACTGCTCGCGGCCACGCAGCATGATGGTGACCTTGACCTTGTCTCCGCCGTTCAGGAAGCGCACAACATGGCCCTTCTTGACCTCGAAGTCATGGTCGTCGATCTTCAGACGGAAGCGAATTTCCTTGATTTCCGCGGTGCTCTGGTTGCGGCGCGCCTCACGAGCCTTGATCTTCTCGTTGTACTTGTACTTGCCGTAATCGATGAGCTTGGCGACCGGAGGCTTCGCGTTGGGCGCCACCTCGACGAGATCGAGGTTCGCTTCCTTTGCCAGGTTCAGTGCGACGGAAGTCGCGATGACTCCCACCTGCTCGCCGTTCGGGCCGATCAGACGCACCTGGGAGACGCGAATCTCGTCGTTAATGCGTGGTTCGTCGCTGATGATGACTCCAATCCTCATATTCCATGCAACGGAACATCCTTTGATTGGCAGTTTTCCAAAGTCTCGATTGTTCAAGGCATGCCAAAACGCATCACAACGCGCCGTAAACCCGTAAGAGCGGCTTACATATCTCACCGAGACGACCGGTGGAAGGCATCTGCCTGAACCCGAGGCCCTGAAAGGCTTCCAGGTGGGGATATCCCGCTTTCTTGATTTCTCAAGCCTTGTAGATAATACCACACCCCGGGACCAGCGCGTGTCGCACCGGTCCCGGGGTGTTCGTCAGCATTCGGACGGCATCCGCCGTCAGGCGATGGCGATGACGTCCGGCTTCTCGCCGTCGTGCACGAAGTAGACGTCGTACCACGTCAGGAACGAGTATACGGTCCAGATCTTGCGGCGATCGTCGGTTTTGCCGGCATAGTTGTCATCGATCATCTTCAGCAGCGCGTCCTGGTCGAAGAACTGGCTGACGTAATCGCGTTCGAACACGGAACGGACGTACTTGTAGAACTTCTCCTCACGCAGCCACTTCTTGATCGGCACCGGGAAGCCAAGCTTCTCACGGTCGTACCATTCCTTGGGCAGATGACGTCCCGCCGCCTGGCGGAACGCGTATTTCGTGTTCTCGTCGGTGATGAGGTACTTGGTCGGCACCTGCTCGGCCACGCCCATGAGCTCCTTGTCGAGCAGCGGCACACGCAATTCCAGCGAATGCGCCATGGTCATCTTGTCGGCCTTGAGCAGAATGTCACCCGGCATCCACTGATGCATGTCAAGGTACTGCTTCTTCTTCAGTTCGCTCAGACCCTTGCCTTCCACACGCGCATACGTCTTGTCGACGATGCTTTGCACGCTCGGCGCCTTGCGGTATTCAGGCTTGAGCAGCTGTTCGGACTGCGATTCCTCAAACACACGTGCCTGTCCGATGAAGCTTTCCTCGGCCGGCGCAAGATTGGCGTACAGATGCCATGCGCCCGGGAAGGTCTTGCCCTTGCAGAACCGGGCGATCGCCTTGCGCGCGCCGGCTGGCAGATGCGTGAGCCAGCGAGTCACCACCTTGATGGGCCTGAATTTGGTGTGCACGCCGTAGTCGATGTATCCGGCGAACAACTCGTCGGCGCCTTCGCCGCTCAGCACCACCTTCACGTCTTTGGCGGCCAATGCGGACAGGAAGTACAGCGGCACGCAGCTCGGATTGGAGTCCGGCTCGTCGAGATGCCATTGGATGCGCGGGAACGCGGCGAACGCCTCCTCGTCGGTCAACGACTCGGCGGTGTTGTTCAGTTTGAGCAGTTCCGCCAGTTCGCCGGCCTGCTGCGATTCGTTGTACGTGCCTTTGCCGAAACCGATCGAATACGTGTGCTGCGGACGCGCCACGGCGGCGACGTAGCTGGAGTCGACACCGCTCGACAGGAAGGAGCCGACCTCCACATCGGCGATCTGGTGCGCCTTGACGGAATCGCACACCGTCTGGTCGATCGAGTTCACCAGCTCGCCCAGCTTCTGCTTGCCTTCGCGGAAATCCTCGTCGTAATACCGGTGGATGTCCATCTTGCCATCCCGGTACGTGAAATAGTGCCCTTCCGGCAGCTTGTAGACGCCTTTGAAGAAGGTCTCACCGATCGCCGGATACTGGAAGGTCATATACGGCTTCAACGCCTCGGCGTTGAGCTCCTTGACGAAATCGGGGTGGCGCAACAGGCTCTTGATCTCCGACGCGTACATGAACGTGCCGTTCATCTTCGCATAGTAGAAGGGCTTGATGCCGAAATGGTCGCGCGCGCCGAACAGCTCCTGCTTGTTCTTGTCCCAGATCACGAAAGTGAACATGCCACGTACGCGCTGCAGCAAATCCACACCCCACTGCTCATAGCCGTGCAGCAGCACCTCGGTGTCGCTTTTGGTGGTGAAGGTGTGTCCGGCCGCGATCAATTCCTCACGCAGCGTCTGATAGTTGTAGATCTCGCCGTTGAAGGTGATGACCTTCGAGCCATCCTCGTTGTAGATGGGCTGCTGGCCGCCGCCGAGGTCGATGATGCTGAGCCTTCGATGGCCGAGCGCCGCGTGCTCGTCGATGTAATGGCCTTCGCTGTCCGGCCCGCGATGCGCGATCATGTCGGTCATACGTTGGAGGACCGGGCATTTCACGTCAATGGGCATATCGTTGACGAAACCAGCAATTCCGCACATTATCTGCAATCCCTTCAAAACAAACTCGGTGTCAGTGTACCAGCATCCGCATGTCGAAAAACCGCCGCCGCGCCTCCGAACCGATTCATGCGTGACAATCTCCACAGGTTTCAGACATTTTAGGTATGCCGCATAGCCATGAAAATGACGATTCTTCCCTTTCGCCCGTCACGGCTACACTACCGGGTATGGATTCCCACGATGCCCGCACCTGCGTGATCTTCGGCGCAGGCGATTATTACGATGAGACCCCTGCGATTCCGGATGACGCCTTCGTCGTCGCCGCGGACGGCGGCCTCGACCACGTCCGAGCCTTCGGCATCGACGCCGATTTCGTGGTCGGCGACTTCGATTCGATTACCGGCGACCGCCCCACGCAAAACGACCACACCATCGCATTGCCTTCGGAAAAGGACGATCCCGACCTGCTGTCGGCTTTGAAGATCGGCTGGCTGCGCGGCGCGCGCACGTTCCACATATACGGCGCGCTCGGCGGACGAATCGACCATACGATTTCCAATATCCAGCTTATGGCGCTACTGGCCGACCGTGGCGCGACCGGCTACCTGCACGGCGACGGATCGATCGTCACCGCGATCTGCGACGGCGCGCTCGATTTCCCGGCGGACGACGCCGTTGCGGGACGCATGGTCTCCGTGTTCTCCCACAGCGATATCTCGACCGGCGTAAGCGAAACGGGATTGAAATACGAGCTGCACCACGCCGACATGAGCAGCACGCGCGTCAACGGACTGAGCAACGAGTTCCTTGCCGGCAGGCCGTCCCGCATCACGGTGGAGCATGGCACGCTCATCGTCACGTTCCCCATCGAGGCTCCCCTGCCGCACGTGGCGCGATGGCATGGCTTCTCCGGAGATCTCGGTGCATTGGACACGGACGTATCCTCCGCGCTGGTCGAGCCAAGCGGCCGTTGAACGCATGCGGGACATGCATGTGAGCGTTCACTGAAAATCGCACTGCATTTTGGAACACGCGCCTCGGAACGTTGCCCTAAGTACAGGTGACGCACTACAGTGGACGGTGTTGGTAAACAATGGCTTCAGTGTGCCTGGCACACGCGTGGCCTACCCTAAAGGGAGAATTACATGACAGTTAAGATTGGTATTAACGGCTTTGGTCGTATCGGCCGTCTGGCTTTCCGCCGTATCTTCGAGCTGCAGGCTCGTGGCGGCCAGGCCGGTGACATTGAGGTCGCTGCAATCAACGATCTGACCACCCCGTCCATGCTGGCCTACCTGCTGAAGTACGACAGCACCCACGGCACCTTCCGTCATGACGATGGCACCCCGGTCGAGGTCACCTCCACCGACGACTCCATCGTGGTCGACGGCAAGGAATACAAGGTCTACGCCGAGAAGGATGCCAACAACATCCCGTGGGTCAAGAACGACGGCGTTGAGTTCGTGCTCGAGTGCACCGGCTTCTACACCTCCGCTGAGAAGTCCCAGGCCCACATCAACGCTGGCGCCAAGAAGGTCCTGATCTCCGCTCCGGCCAAGGACGAGACCACCCCGACCATCGTGTTCGGCGTGAACCACGAGACCCTCAAGGCTTCCGACGTGATCGTGTCCGCCGGCTCCTGCACCACCAACTCCATGGCCGCCATGGTCAAGCTGCTGGACGAGAACTGGGGCATCAAGGCTGGCTTCATGACCACCATCCACGCCTACACCGGCACCCAGATGATCCTCGACGGCCCGCGCTTCCCGAAGGCTCGCAACAACCGCGCCGCCGCGATCAACACCATCCCTCACTCCACCGGTGCCGCCAAGGCCATCGGCAAGGTCGTGCCCGAGGTCAACGGCAAGCTGCAGGGCCACGCCCAGCGCATCCAGGTCCCGGACGGCTCCATCACCGAGCTGACCACCGTCCTGAACAAGGAAGTCACCGCTGACGAGATCAACGCCGCGTTCAAGGAAGCCTTCTCCAACACCGAGTACTACGGCTACAACGAGGACGGCATCGTCTCCTCCGACATCATCGGCGACACCCACGGTGGCGTGTTCGACCCGACGCAGACCGACGTGAACACCGTTGACGGCACCACGATGGCCCGCACCGTGTCCTTCTACGACAACGAGTATGGCTTCACCTGCAACATGATCCGTACCCTGCTGTACTTCGCCGAGATCTCCGAGTGAATCCCCGCGGTCTAGGCCGCTAGATTCCACAAGGGTTTATGGTTTGGGCTCCCACAGTGCTTCGCTGTGGGAGCCCAAACCATAAACCCTTTGTTTTTACCGGCTCGGCACTTGCCGGCGGGCTGAGCCGGACTCCGTCACCACGTACCGATGGGCGCAGCGACCGCGTTCAACACCTTGAGCAGATCATGCGGATTGACGCCGACCGAAAACCCGCGCTTGCCGCCGGACAGCAGGATCTCGTCGAATTGCAGAGCGCTCTCGTCAAGCACGGTCTTGTGATGCGTGCGCTGCCCGAGCGGTGAGATGCCTCCGACCACATAGCCGGACTCGCGCATCGCGACCTTCGGGTCGGCCATCGATGCCTTCTTCGCACCGACCGCCGCCGCCAACGCCTTCAGATCCATGTGTCCGCTGACCGGCACCACGCCCACCACGCGCTCGGAACCGGTGTCGGCCATCAGCGTCTTGAACACCTGATGCTCATCGAATCCGAGCTTCTTCGCGGCTTCCACCCCGTAACCGTCATCCATGTGGTCGTTGGAATGCTCGTACTCGTAGGTCTTGAACGGCACTCCGGCCTTCTCCAGCTGCACAGTCGCCGGCGTAGAGCCGGCACCCTTCTCATGCTTCGATTTTTTGCCCATGTTTTCCATACTACCGCTCTCAAAACTCGAAGATACGAAATCGGTAACCGCCATTTTCCAATAAACGGCTTTTCGTATCTGCGAGTTTTGAGAGCGCGAATCGGGAAGGCCTCGACTATTCGGCGGATTCTCCGCCGCTCGGGCCACTGGTTTCACGGTGTCGCAGCAAGGACCCGGCTGCGGTCGGCAAGCGCGACGGCGCCCACGGGCGCACCGGTGGCGGACAGTCCCGCCGCCGCATACCCGTCAGCGCCCACGTTCACCGTGGAGCCTCCCGTCAGCGTCACCTTGCCGTCGACCGCGAGTGTGGAGCACTCCCCCGCCGCGATGCCGGGAACCGTGGCGGCCCCGTCATTGGCGTTGAACACCCTCACATAGGGTTTGCTATACGCCTCGTCCCGCCAGCGGCGGTGAGGCGAGCAGGCGCACTACCGCGCCTGCGAGGGCTTCCGGCGGAGTTCCGCCGGAAGCACGAAATGCATGTTCTCCTTGATGGTCTCCACGGTGGATACATCGGTGAAGCCCCGTGCGCGCAAGGCCTCGATGACGCCCGCGACCAGTTCGTCCGGCACGGATGCGCCCGACGAGATGCCGACCGCCTCGACCCCGTCGAACCATGACGGGTCGAGCTCGTTCGCGTCATCCACGCGGTGCGCTCGCCCGCGCTCCCCCAACGCCCCCTGCGCGACCTCCATGAGCCGCACCGAGTTGGAGGAGTTCGCCGACCCCACGATCACCACGCTATCGGACTGCTCGGCAACGAGCTTCACCGCGGTCTGGCGGTTGGACGTGGCGTAGCAGATATCGGAGCTCGGCGGCTCCTTCATCCACGGGAACCGGCATTTGAGCGCCGCGATGGTGCCGGCCGTCTCATCAATGCTGAGCGTGGTCTGCGTGAGCAGCA
>ENA-OXVJ01000098-OXVJ01000098.1-human-gut-metagenome-genome-assembly--contig:-NODE-98-length-39736-cov-36.666389_pt1 | contig 39736 bp, 30 predicted proteins | sample MGYA00249248_ERZ652692 | MGnify/ENA primary metagenome ERZ652692 (study PRJEB26925, sample SAMN05826544) | human gut metagenome | biome: ENVO:2100002; feature: ENVO:00000062; material: ENVO:00002003... | reverse complement strand
GATTGGTTTCAAAAAAACTCTCAAAAAATGAGTCCACTTTATTGACACAGATCCAAACTTCAAAAATTTCTTCATTTGATTGACTTAGAAAATCAAAAGTGAAATACTCAGATAGAATATTCACATTAAATCCTCATGTAAATGAAAACTGGTATAAATAGTATTGCCAGTAGTATGATCAAAAGAATTATAAGTATTTTCATATACTTATTCATAGCTAATCCTCCTCTTTCGTAAGATAAAAAAGCATTTTTAAACTAAGATAAGATATATTCAATGTCTTCCAAGATTAAGGGTGATCCCCAACTATCCTTCTGTTTTTTTAAATCTAACCTTCTCGAAATCATCTTACTTAATTTACTCATACTCGGGCCAAATCCATGTGAATTATATCCAGCTATTTCCTTTTCTTCAATTAGTTGCTTTATCTCGTTCCATTTCCCCTGAATTCCCACCATAAATTGATAATAACTGTAGTATTTAACTTGAACAGAATCATTCAAGTCAAAACCTTTGAATAAAACGTCTTGTTTTCTAATATTATTTTGAATTTCAATGGATTTTTCCCAAGACCAGTATAAATCCCTATACAATTCCAAAACATCAATGACAAACTTGCATTCCTCATTTGAAAGTTCATCGCTAAAGAGTTCGATGGAATCTTCATAATCTCTAACATAACCATTTGTAAAAATAATTGCCAATTCATTGTACATTCCAGCTTCGAGATCATTTCCAGCAATTCTTGATAGTATTTGATACTGATTAGCTAAAAGTAGTCTCTCTTTTAAACTCAACTCTAAACTCATAATACTTATCCTCCATTATTATTTTTTTACACTTATCAGAAATGTAATTCTCACAATCTAAAAAAATTCTTTCTACTTCTTTTTGTGGGAAAACTGTATTTTTCAAAAAAACATACATTCAATTTAGCAAACGTATATGTACATTATGTGGAGGAATACTCTTACAAGAAGAAATCCATAATTTCTACACATCTGTCAATTACCTTATCGATAGAAGAAACAAATTGATCGTTAGGTAAACCTGGCTGAAAAAATGATTTTTATATTCTTACAATTTAGTCACTCAACTTAATGAATGGGAGTATTTTTATGTTAGCAAAAATATATGTTTTCGGAATGACTGGTTCTGCTTCTGTTGAACTCATTCAATATAATCTTGATAAGGTAAATGGGATTCAAAATGTAAAAATAAGTTTAGACTCAGAGTTACTAAAAATAAAATTTGATGAGAAAAAAACAAATGTCAAGGCTATTATCTCTGTAATTTTTGACTTGGGTTTTGAAGTGGAAATTAAAGAATGCAGCCAGCGATTTTTATTTGAAATATCTGGACTAAGTTGTTCAACAAACCTTGAAACTATAAAAAAGGAACTATTACTTATAGAAGGGATAAATCAAGTTCAGTTTGACATTAACAAGCACCAACTAACTATATTAACTTCAAAAGAGTCCTCCCTCTTCGAAGCTGAAGAATCATTAAAAAAAAGGGGGTACTTAATCTTTACACTTCCGGATGAAAATGAAGTAAAGAAGAAGAAAAGAAGTCTCATATTTTTCCTTATATCATCTTTCTTTGCATTAGCCGGGCTTGTTTTCTCCGCAACTGACAAATTTTTGTTATACCCTTATAGTACATTTCTAATAATTGAAGATCATTTCATTTTTAAGAATTTTCAATTAACCGTTCTTTTGATTCTAACTATTTTGTGGTTCGTACGTGTAATGGATAGATACTTCTTTTCAAAAAACAGTAGAACTTTTTTCACAGATATATTTACAATAGTCGTATACATGATGGCCTTTTTTATTGTCTATTCGAATCAAGATATGAATAATCGGAGCACATTCTATTTCTCAATTTCTATTCTTTGTTTGATTTTATTATGGATCAGTGATTATTTAGATTCAGTTAATTCATTTCAAATTTCAAAAAAATTACAACAAGCAAAGGGCCTTACATCAAAATATAAAACAATTATTGAAAAAAATAATGAAATCGAAATTCCAAATAATGATGTTAAAAAAGGAGACTTAGTTCTAGTAAATCCCCATGAAATTTTTCAATACGATGGTTTTATCGTCGAGGGCAACTCATTTGTAAATGAATCTTCACTGACAGGATCGAGTTTATTAGTAGAAAAAGTAATCGGCGAAAAAGTTAAAGGGTTAACTAGAAACGAAAATCAGAGGCTTATATATAGTCCAAATGAAGTAGGTGCAAAAATATCGTTAGATCAAAATAATTTCGCTGAACAGCTAGGAAAAAAAGTGAGCAAAAAAAGCACATTGCCAATTCTTTTATTTATTTTTATCATTGCTAACCTCTTTTTTCTTTATCTCAGTAAGAATCTATTCTATTTAGGATTGTTGGTATACATTGTTATATTTTGCTTTATCAAATTTTTCGACTCACTCGCTCAGTTTCTTACTACAAAAACTGGGCTTACCAAAGGTGTTTTACTCAAAAACTTCTACAAAATGAATTCAATAAATAAAGTTGGTAATATCTTTTTCGATAAAACAGGAACCTTAACCAATGGGATTCAGGAAATAAAGGAAGTAGTTGGTACCAAAAACAGTGAAGAAGATTTCATTTTAATGATTGCGGCCTCCGCTCTTAGAGAGACCAATTATCCGTTCACGGAGGTAGTGATACGAAATTCAAAAAAGAAGAATATAGACACGATATCCATAGATTCTATTGAGTGCAAAAATAATTCTGGGCTTTCTGTTTATATTGATGGAATTAACTTCAAAGTTGGAACTGAAAACTTTTTTCGTTCTTCCAACTTGAATAGATTTGTTGAGAAGAAAAATAGACAGCGTAAAAAAAATAATGTTTATATTTCAAAAGATAATACTTTAATTGGTTTGATAGAATTTTATGATAGCTTGAGAAAAGAATCTGTTCCAACATTAAAAAAATTGAAATCCATGGGAAGCTCCTTAACAATTTTAACTGGAGATACTATGTTTAATACAAACCAGTTTTTTCCAACAAGGGCTGGATTATGTGAAACAATCTGTGAACTATCAGACTTTGAAAAAGCTGAAATTATTAAAACTAAAAATCTAGATGGAAACAACTCTCTTATGGTTGGAGATGGATACAATGATATAATGGCCTTAAATGTCGCTGATTTAGGCATAGCACTAGGAAGTAGTGAGAAGTCAGTTTTAATGAATGCAGATGTCATATTTGTTAATGATAATTTGGAAGATATTTTTACTATACTAGAAATGATCAACAAATTGAAAATCAGTAAAATATTCAGTCGCTTTTTACTGTTTCTATTAATTATTTTGATTCTGTTCCTTTATTTTTGAAATCTCTCCAATAATTGTATTATTGCATTTTTAAACTAGTCATTTAATTTCTATGTTATGCATTATCTCCAATAAAGAAATATTGCTTTTTAAATAAAAAATAGAAAGTGTGATATTACATGAAAATATTGATCGTGGATGATGAGGTAAAAATTCTGGACATTATAGAAGCTTATCTGATCGCAAATAATTATGTTGTTTATAAAGCACAAACCGGCAATGAGGCACTGGAAAAAATAGAAAAATATAATCCACAGCTAATTGTCTTAGATATAATGTTGCCTGATGTTGATGGTATAAATATTTTAAAAAAAGTTCGTGAATCAAACAACACTCCAATCATTATGTTGACAGCTAAATCTGATGAAGATGACATTTTGACTGGATTACATTTAGGTGCTGATGACTATATGGTTAAACCATTTAGACCTAAGGAATTAGTCGCTCGAATTGAAACTGTATTGAGGCGAGCGGATCCTCATTCGACCGAAAGTAAACTAATATTTAATAATCGAGAACTTATTATTGTTCCTGAGAGTAAGGAAGTTTTTTTTAACAACAAACTTATTTCAATGACTTACACAGAGTTTGATATCTTATTCACATTAGCAAATACACCTAATAAAATCTTTTCTAGAAGTGAACTTATTGAAAAAATAAAAGGATTTGATTTTGAAGGTTTAGATAGGTCCATAGATTCACATATAAAAAATATCAGAAGGAAACTTGAGTGCGATCCCAAAAATCCCAAATACATTCTTACAATCCATGGAACTGGCTATAGATTCGGGTATAAAAAATGAAAAAAAGAGCAATTCGAACTCAACTATTTGCATCTTTTCTAACACTGGCTGTGATCATTATTGGGTCAATTAGTTTAATAACTTTCAGATTGATTGAGTCCCATTTTAAAAAGTATATTGATGAGCAGCAGGATTATAGATTAGAACAATATGTTAATACACTAGATTTACTATGGTCAAATAGTGAACAATCTTGGACTGATAAACAACTTTCTTTACTGTCCGAGAAAGCTTTAAAAGATAATTTTTATTTTTCCATTTCTGACAATAATGGCGATACTATTTGGGAGTTGCAAGGTAAAGACTTGAGTAAAGCACAAAGTATTCTGAAAAAGAGCAAAACATATTTAAAAAGTTCGAATGAAAATTCTTTTAAGAAAAAAGATAAACAACTGATATATGATGGAAAAAAGATAGGGAAAGTTTCATTCTACTATTTTGGTCCTTTCTCTTATACAGCTCATGACGCACAATTTATCTCAAGTTTTCAAAAGAGCTTAATTTTTCTTTTTCTCTCTGCTTTGTTAGTTTCATTTCTTTTTGCTTCTTGGATATCTCGAAAGTTAAGTGAACCATTAAAACATATAAGTACGTTTACTCACGAGTTATCCACTGGGAATTACTCAAACCATATTCCTCAGGAAACAAGTATCACCGAAATTAACTTTTTAATTGACTCTTTAAACGACTTAAATGATCAATTAGAAAAACAATACAGTCTCCGAAAACGATTAACTACTGACATCTCTCATGAATTAAGAACTCCCCTCACAACATTGATGGGAAACCTTGAAGGGATGATTGATGGGATATGGGATTTAACTCCAGAAAGACTTCAGTTATGTTATAGCGAAGTCGAACGATTAACTAGGTTAATCGGGAACATTGAGCTTTTAAATAGAATTGAAGCTAATTTTGAAAACTTGCATAAGACTACATTTGATCTTGGAAAATTAACAAAGCAAGTTATTCTGAACTTTTCTAGTAAAATAGAAGAAAAGTCTCTAAATGTGAGTATTGATGATAGAAAAGTGAAAGTTTATGCTGATAAGGACAAAATAAATCAAGTGATTACCAATTTACTAAGTAATGCAATTAGATTTACACCGAATGGTGGAACCATTTCTTTCAAATTATGTACAATTAACTCCTTCCCTACTCTAATTATTACTGATGACGGCATTGGCATTAAAAAAGACCAGATTAATAATATCTTTGATAGATTTTATACTTCGGATCCTTCAAGAAATGCTAATTTTGGAGGACAAGGTATTGGTTTAGCAATAGTAAAAAGTATTGTAAATGCGCATCGTGCATCTATTAGCGTACAAAGTAATTACGGACAAGGAACTTCGTTTACAATCACTTTTCTATATACTAAATAATAAATTATGTCTAGGAAAACTAAATTCGAATAGTTAGTGAAGAAAGTTGGTAAATTTTGAATCACCTTTCACCTGTTGAAATGAAAAACAAAATGGTTAAAAATAGACTAGCCTCGTATAAGTATCAGATAGTAAGGCAAATTTAAAAGCCCATCAATCACCCTGTATATTTGAGGTTGATTGATGGGCTTGCTTTTTCTGCTAATAGTTTGCCGCGAAAGTTAGGATTAGCGCGACATATGGATGAATTTGTTTAACTATCTAATTGATAAATTCGCTTCCACAGTTGTGTTTGATCATTTAACAACCCTTGAATACATTCCAACTAAATGTTTAATTGCTGCCGTCATTGATTTACCTGTGTTATTCGGTATCTTAATGGCAACATAACGCCTTGTTTTACGCTCTATGGATGTTGTGATACCTTGCTTAGACACTGCAGTATCGGCTCCTAATGACCGAACTTCGTTCGTAGCTGAATATCTTTTGGTCGATAATCCAACGTACGACCTTTAAAGAAAGCTCGATCCGGCCGTTTTAATCGGTTCCCGGTATTCCTTATTTTGTAGCGTTTTCCGTGACCGCGTAATTTCTTAATATCGAAAGAAACGATCTTTTTGTAAATTTAGTTATAAATCGTTGATGAACAAATCTTTAAACTACGAACCGATTTCGCTCTCGGTTCCGGCGAATACTTCATATCAAGATATTTCGAGAAATCCCCCCTAATCGATAAGAAATTGTTCAAACATTTTCATGTCTAATTTCCCCTTCCTCTACAACATATATACGAAAAATTCATTAAAACCAACTTGAAAGAAACTGCCTATCAGAAAGGCTAAAAGTAACTACGGTAAGTAAATTCTTTTTTCCACTACAAAAATGGTCTATTTTGAGACACCAATCTGTTTTACGAGTTCACTTTGAGTTAGCCTCGCCAACACACGATATTCGTACACCTTGTTAGTAATAGAGTTATCAATAGTTTTCTTTATAATAGATTACCTGTTATTACTAGGAAAAACTATAATTGTACAAAAGTAAATCAAACTTATACCCAGAAGTTTTACATAATAATAAAAACATCCAACAGAGAACTGCTGGATGTTTCCTTGATTCTAATATTTGGGGTTGGAAAACACCTTATGAAGTCTTCTTTGATAAAGTTTTGCACTTAATTTGACAATTCAAGTTTCCAGATCCTCATGCCCCTTGGCAGCGAGGAACAAATGAAAATACAAATGGTCTCATTCGAGAATACCTGCCTAAATCGAAAGAGATGGATACCGTAGATGACTCAGCGATTTATCGAATGGTTGAAAAATTGAATAGCAGACCTAGGAAGTGTCTAGGTTGGAAAACACCTTATGAAGTCTTCTTTAATAAAGTGTTGCACTTGATTTGACAATTCAAGACCGTAAAAACGTCAATTTTCTCTTTTCGAAGAATATTCAATGCTTCCTGATCAATCATTTTACCCGTAAAAACTTTACTGATCTCACTAAATATAAATTCAGAAACAACCCTGTTTTGCGAGAGACGAAAACTTCCGCAAGTTTATCGAACAGTTCGACTTGCTCTATTTAGATATGAAGCATCACGATGATACGCAGCATAAAGTTGGCACTGGTGTTTCACTGAAACCGATCTTGAAAAATCTAGAAATTGCAATCGAACAAAAGCCAAATGTAGTGGTGCGGATTCCTGTAATTCCTAACTATAATGATGGACCATCAAATGCAGCGAATTTTGCTAAGCTATTCAATCAATGGTGCGCTTTTTTCGCTATACATTAGGCTTTCAAGCAGAGGTGGACGACGGCGATTTCGCTGCATTTGAAACGGTGGGCTTCGAATTGTCACTTTTTATGCATAGCATTGAAATTTAAAAATCTTTTTTTATAGATGATGCTGAGTGCCTACTTATATCTTTATTTGTCCACAATGAGTTACCGAAATAAATTATGATGGAAAAAAAAAACAATCCAACTAAGAAATCTGAAAGTAAATATGTAGCGAAAAGAACTGCACTAACCTTTATTATTAATAGAACTGATCGCATAAGCAATGCCAGAACAACGAAAAAAATGAAAAGTACAACAACTATAGCAAGTGTCTTTGACGATGGTTGTTCATAAAGAATCCTACTGATAAAGTATTTATCCAATAAATTAATTGGAATAAAGAGGATGTATGCCAATACTGAGCCAATAATCTTAATGAGCGAGCCTATCTCAGTTATCAAAAACATGTTCTTCACTCCTTCCAAAATAATTTTACCATAGATTATCATATTCTTAAAGACATGTTTGGTATTTGAGTTCATTTCCGTTCTAATACTTAGAGATTTGTTGTGATATACTTTCTTACGAAGGGGCGGTTTCATGGAAAAAAAAGAAATTGATGACTTATTTGAGCAAATCAATTCACAAGAAGATTTAGACTATCTTTTAGATAAATTAATAGACTCAAAAAAACAAGATTATCTATATTACTGGTTACAGGACAATCTTTTAACAAGAAGTGAAGCTCGGTCATATACGGATCAATCGTACACTGCGATCGGTCAATCCATTAGAAATGGCTTATTATTCCCTTTTTTCTCAAAAGGAGATGGCCCAGGGAAGGTAAATCTATTTCTAAAAAAACAAACCATTGAGTATGGTGAAAATAAACGAAAAAACGTTCCAAGAAAACCTGAGAAAAAATAGTTCTCAGGTTTATTCTTTCTCTTGAATTACTTGTTTTACAATTTCCTTTTTTAATGCATCCAATTCTATTTCACGTGTTATCTCGCGTTGCCTCTTAACTTTTTCATCTAATTCTCCCTGCTTTATAAAAGGTTTTTCAATCGTCTTCTCTGCACTGCTAATCTGCTGAAGAGTATCTTGAATAACTTCTTGAGTAATTTTGGCGTTTTCAACCACCTTGTTCGGTAAGTTCATTAACCTGGTGATATTTCCAATTCCCGTTTCGATATTGAATCCAGTGCGATAGGTGGATTCACCTTTTAGAACAAGATGATCTTGAGTCGAACTCCTCTCTATAGCAACAGTTAATCCCCTAAAACTACCAATATCAATCGTCGCATTCTCATGATGATCTAATGGTGTTAAAAAATATTGTGCTTGAATTTCATCAAAAGCTTCTTGTCTTTTTAAAAAGGACTTTCCATTGATGGTCATTTCAAACTCTTCAAACTGATTCTCCTCTAAAGTTCTATCATCGGTCTCATATTTCCCCAGCATTTCCTTCGATTTGGCCAATTTATTGGGATAGGTAATTCTCAAATCTTGATCCAATCGACTTCGTTGATTCTCCCATTGTGATCGCAATAGTTTCAATCGGGTAACTTCATTATCGACAGACATTTTTTCTGCTAGCAATGGATTTTCTGTAGCAATCGCTTTTACTTCACTCGCTGATAGAACGGTTTCATCCAAGTCTTCACAAGATCTAGAGATACTTTTTCCAGTCATAACCTGCGAAATATATGTTAGCTTTTGCTCCTGAATTTGCCAGAGGTAGCTATCAAAGGTCCCTTTTGTGACGTATCGATAGATAGCAACTTCTTCATTTTCATTCCCTTGTCTCAAAATTCGTCCTTCACGCTGCGTCAAGTCTGACGGTTTCCAGGGGCAATCAATATGGTGCGCTGCGATTAATTTATTCTGGACGTTGGTTCCGGTACCGACCTTTTGTGTACTACCAAGAAGTATGCGAATATCTCCAGATCTCATTTTTTCAAAAAGAGTATCCTTCTGAAGATCCGTTTTCGCGTCATGAATAAAGGCAATTTCTTCTGCTGGAATACCTTTTTCCATCAATTGGTCTTTGATTTCATCATAAACATTGAACTCATTTGGTTTTGGTGTACCTGCATCTGAAAAAATCATTTGAGTGGAGCGTTTTTCTGAGTTCTCTTTCCAAATGTTGAACACTGTGTTGCAACAAACACTCAATTTTGAATCGGACTCTCTAGGTTGACTCGGATCAACTAACCGACTATCTATCGCCATAAGTTTTGCTTCATGGGTTAGCTTCAACATATTGTCTTCTCTGGGATTGACCATGCCATTTCGAATCTTTTCAGAACGTGATACAAATTCATCCATCATTTGGTCTTGAAAAGCCGTTTTATTGGTGATGATCGTTTGAACTTTCTCACCTTTTAGTCTTGGAATAGGTAGATCCAACATATCTGAAGTTTGAATGTCGGCCACTAAGTTAAACATATTCATCAGCTCCGGCAAGTTATGAAATTTACTGAAGCGATCCCGCATCCGATACCCATTTGCTTCTGGAGTGATCTCTAAAGAAGAAACCACTTGTCCAAAAGTAGCAGCCCAAGAATCGAATGAACTTAAGCCCCGGCGAGTCAATTCTTGTGGTTGGAGAAAATACTGCATCACATACATCTCACTCATGGAATTCGAGATCGGTGTCCCGGTCGCAAAAACAATATTGGATCCCTCATGTTTTTCTTGAATATAGCGGACCTTGTTTAACATATCCGTTGCACGTTGACTATTTGATTTACCTATTCCAGCCACATTTTGCATCTTTGTATAGGTAAATAAATTTTTGTAGGTATGTGCTTCATCAACAAATAAAAAATCGACCCCCAATTGTTCGAAGGTCAATAAGTTATCTTTTTTATCCTCATTGTGTAAACGTTCAAGTTTGTCTTCAAGATTTTCCTTGAATTTCTCCATCTGTTTGATCGACCACCGCTGACCATCATTGTCATATAGTTGCTGAACAATATTAGTTACTTCATATATCTGATTACGAATCATTTCCTCCTGACGCTCTTGACTCAACGGAATTCGCTCGAACTGACTATGACCAATAATGATCGCGTCATAATCACCAGTCGCAATCTTTGAAACAAACTGATTCCGATTGTCCTTCTCAAAATCCTTTTTAGTCGTGATTAGAATATTCGCACTAGGATAAAACGTTAGGATTTCTTTTCCCCATTGTTCGGTTAAGTGATTAGGCACTACATAAAGTGGCTTCGAGATAATATTGTTTTTCTTCAAATACATTCCTGCACTTAGCATCGCAGCTGTTTTACCGGCACCAACCTCATGCGCCATAAGAGCAGAACCACTATATAGAATACGTGCCACTACATTTTTTTGGTGAGGACGTAAAGCCATTTGAATATTCATATCATCAAAAACTAAAGAGTCTCCGTTATAAGTTCTTGGTACTATATTGTTAAACTTTTCATTGTAGATTTCTAGAAGATGTGTACGACGCTCAGAATCAGAAAACAACCATTGTTTGAACATCTCTTCAATTTCCGCTTGTTTTTCTCGAGCAATCATTGTCTGTTCAGGATTCAGCACATATTTATATTTATTGGTATCCTCATCAAGAACCTTATCGTTTACTTTTACTTGTTGAAGATTCAAAGCAGCTTCAATAATTTCATAGGCATTCTTTCTGGCAGTTCCAAACGTTTTACTCGAAAGAACATCCCCAGTCTTTCGACCTACACCAACCACTCGCCAAGAAGCATTATGGTCTAAGTAATCAATAAAGACTTTCCCAATACCAGTTCCTCGCTGATAACTGGACACTTCCAACAATTGATACATGAACTGATTGTAGTATTCCAAAGGAATCCATGGAGATCCTAATTTGAAATCAATATCACCGGCTTGTAAAGGAGCTGGCTGTGCAGCTTCCAGGGCAACAATATTCTTTTCATACTGTGTCTTCAGTTCTGGATCACTTTCTCTAGCAGAGGCCAATGTTGCGACGGTTAATTTCTCTTTGACGTTCCCCGTTAAATATTCATCGCAATATTCCCATGAATTTTCAAATCCAAGTGATTGCAATTTTTGAGGATTCAAAAAAATCTGACCTTCTAAATCTCCGATTATTTCTTCAATCGAGTGATTTGGATAAATGGATTGAATAAATCGAAAATCTACACGTGCAGTTTTTGCCAAAGATAGCTCCAGCGCCTTTGATGAAGTATCTACTTCGGAAATAACTGTAGGCGGTTGGATTGTCGCTTTAAAAAAGATTGGCTGCTTCACAAAAGTATTGCTTTGTTCTTTTTCAATTGAACGCAGTAATGGGTATTGGTCATCCATCCTCAAGTCTCGAATATTTTCTTTCGTGTTGAAAAATCCGTATCTTGCTGTAAATCGATCATAAGAAGTATTCAATTTTTCCAGTTGAGCGTTTAATTGCTCGGGAGTATAGATTCCTTGTTGTAATGCAATAACATCATTTAGTACTTCTTTGACCGTTAGCATCATCCGGATCTTCTGTTGTCGCCGGCCTTGCGGGATAAGATCATATTTCCCATCTATATGATGATAAATGATCGTTGAGTCAATTTCTAAAAACGTAAACTTTCGAGCGTCTGAAGGAACATCGATATCTTTCGGTTTAAGCGGCTCAATCGAGGGGATTGATCTTGAGAGACGGTTGTTAACTGGTTTACTCGTTTGTAGAAATTCTTTATCTTCTATGAAAGATTGAAAAGCATTATGAAGCTGTTGTCTAAATGGCGTTTCATTTTTAGGTAATATGTCCATTGTTTGGCCATGGAAATTCTTAATAGCGATCTCGCCTAAAATGTGAGAGGGATTCTCTATAAAATATCTATTCATATGAATTTCAGGAAAATCAGGATTGGGAATTGATTCAGTCCATGTGGGTGGTTCATAGGCTTGGGTCATTTCACTGTATGACTTTTTTTGAAACAAGAGAATATCAGAAATGACCTCTGTCCCTGCCGATTGGCGGAAAGCTGTTTTTGGTAATCGAATGGCTCCAATTAAATTGGCACGCTTTGCTAAATATTCTCTTGCTCTATCAGTTTTCTTATCCATTAGAGCGGCTGAGGTAATTACCATCATGACTCCATTCTCTTTTAATACATCGATTGATTTTGCTAGAAAATATTCATGGATCGGAAACCTATGTTGATCATATTTCTTATCACGAATCCGTATATTATTAAAGGGCACGTTTGTAATCACAGCATCGACTTTTTGAGTAATCTCTACATTTTCGTAACCAGTTTGATGAATCGTAGCATCAGGCAATAGTTGTTTCGCTATTCTACTGGTCAAAGGATCAATTTCTATTCCAATCTGTTCTGTTGATCGTAAATTCTCAGGAAGATTCATAAAGAAGTTTCCTGTGCCCATACCAGGATCTAGCAGTTTCTTTTTAGAAAAATCCCCTATCTGATTCAACGCTGTGTACATCTCTTGAACGATTTCAGTCGAAGTATAAAAAGCAGTCAGCACTGAGCTTCGAGCTTTTTCATATTCCTTTTCTGGTAATAATCCCTTCAACTCTTGGTATTCCTTTTGCCATGAAGAGTCTCGCTCATCAAAAGCTTCTTGTAGGCCTCCCCATCCGCTATATCTTACAAGAATATCCTGATTCTCACGGCTAAGGTCTAATTTGCCTGATTCCAACTGATGAAGTGTGCGAATGGCACGGATATTATCTCTAAATTTTTCTCTTTTACCGCTGCTGTATTGGTTTGTTGTGTCCAGATAATAGTTTTTGCTTTCTTGTTTCTTCGTGGAAATTTCATAGCTTACTGTATCATCGAAAAAATCAAAATCAAAAAGATCGACAGGCTCATTTAGCTCAATTTTATCACCTTGGTAATTATTTGTTACAAGTTCATCGGCTAGTGATTGAGGAATTTCTGCTGGAATGATTTCATCTTCCGGATCACTAGTTTCTTCAATCTCAACTATACTTTCGGGCTCAAAAAAAGGAAGCAGAATTTGACTATCTGCTTCCTTTTCAGGTTCATTTATGGATTGTCGATCTGACTCTGAATCTCCAAAATCACTTGTTCCATCACTTGAGATTGAATCACTTTCAAGTGATTCGCCAACTGTAACGAATTCTCGGTGTTCGGGTATGGATTCACTTTCAGCGCTTGTTGCTCTAGGTTCATCTCCTGATTGATCGCACATTCTTGGAGATTGTGTAGGTACTTCATCAAGTCCCCCTCCGTCATGAGATTGGTGTACTGAAACGGATAATTCTCCTTCAGATATTCCTTCGCGATCATTCCATAATCCTGAAGCGGTTGATCGAATTCTTTCTGGTTCGACATCTGTAATAAAGGTGTGTTCATGATTTTTTTCCTCCTCTTTTTGTAATTCTTGGTGAATCGAGTAGATATGTTGCAACATTTTCTGAGACACTTCAGAGATAACAACTCCAACATTATTTAACTCAAATCCCGGTTTATAATCACGAATTTGTTCCAAAACAAAATCATCGGAAATAGTTCGAAATGAATTTATTTTTTTACCAATAACAAAGTTCACAGACTCTGAAATAAATAGCTTGGTTTGATCTTGCCGAATAAAATATGAAGTATCTTTATCCGCATAATACTGAACGCCATGATCAATTAAATCGTAGAAACCAACATCCCACCGATTATCCGGAAGCGATTCGGAAAAAATTTTTTGATAAAATACTTCTACTGCTTTTCGCGCATCATCGATTGAAAGTGCCCAGTTCGGGAAGATGATTTCTTCTCCGTATGTTTGACGGTAATCAAAGAGTTGCCGAATGGAGAAACGATCACTGAGATCTTCGAATAGAATAATACTTGACTCGTTTCTCTTAATCATCCGTCCCAGCTCATTCCAAGTTTGAAAATCAGCCAAATATTCTACATTTGGATTCTGATCATAAATCATCAATTTCTCAGGAAATGAATACTTGTGTACTTGACTACTAAAGTCTAAAAATGATTTCCATTCATCGACTGAAGAACTGATTTGCTTTGTAACTTTTTGATAGATTTCATTAAATGTTTGTGGTTGAGTCATTGATTCCCTCCTTTACTTTACTTACAGCATAAGATAATTTTTCATCAATCCGTCAAGTTAACATAACTTTAAAGATATGTTAAGCTTTACATAGTTTTAGTCATTTAGCAACTATTTTTATTAAGGGGAAAATTGGGTAATCTGTACGTCCAATTCTTGTTGACATGATTTTCGTTTTAATACATCTTAAGTATCATTTTAAGTTTTCATTTCTTTATTTCCTACTTTTTTTCCTCTTTACTCTTTTATTTCCTTAATTAGTGAAATTAATTCTCATAAGCATCGAAAACCGTTTGAATATACGCAATTAAAATATCTTTATTATTAGTCGTAACTATAAAGGGATTGATGATCACCGTATCCAAGTGTAGTTTGCAGTATTCTAAATGATTTTCACTGTTTAGCATAAGGCTTTCTAACACATGATAAACCCTAGCGCTAGCATTCACATCGGCCGTATTTTCGGAATAGCATATTCTGGCAAGATAACTTCATCGATATACTCGTTAACTTCTACCCGACAAATTGTGGTCAATTTTTCTTGTGAATAACCTATATCAAAACCTCCTTGATAGCTCCTTCTCATTGAACTATTTATGATTTTATAAACCATAAAAGCCCTTTTGTTTTTTTCGTTTCCTTATATTAATTTATTTTCAGTGCTGTACTCTTGGAAAATTTACCTTATTCTTCATCAATTGTCATGTGAGTTACCTCAAATGTTTTAGGATTATTGTTGCGTGCATATAAATTTTTCAATCAACAATTCAAGAATATTTCCTAATCATCTTTGATTATCCGATTGATTCTGTATTAGAGAAACTATGAAGCCACCCCTTTTCCATTTGCTTTGTAATCGCAGGATTTTAACCGAAAAAAGGTTTTCTATGCCTGTTTGGTAAAATCAAAAGAGACAACGGTTTTGACCGTTGTCTCTTTTGATTCAAATTCTTTTTCGTCTTGTCGGCTTTTACCATAGTGATAACTACCACCGCTTATTAGTAGAATCAACAGTATAGCGATAAGAAGTTTGATAAACTTCCTTTGAACCACCAGTCTTTTTCTCATGTACCTAATTATCTGAATTTTACTATCAGAATAGTCGTTCAAGAATTCGTCTGGTGTTGAATCGAAAATGTCACATAGCATCATGAGCTTCTCAACATCTGGAAAAGTCTTGTCATTTTCCCATTTTGATAATGTTTGTCTTGAAATACCTAGAACATCGGATAATTGAGACTGTGTCATGTCGAAATTTTTACGCTTTGTTTTTATTTTTTCTCCAATACTTATACTATTAGCTATCTCATCCACATAATCACCACCTTTAATTATATGTAATATTGATGGTTTGTAAATCAGAATAGTCAGATAAATCAACTGTTAATAGTCCATCATATGGAATAATTTTTTCAGACTTTTTATCACGGAACCTGTATAAACCAATTGTCACCTCTTCACCCCCACCTTCTATAGTATAGCCGGCTTCAACCCCTGAAAGGTCCAGAACTATTCTTAGTTTTCCCTCATTAAAATATACTTCTTCAATTTCGCGTTTTTTAAATGGAATGATATCTGTATTTCCTACTATATCACCTGTAACTTTCTCCCTCACAAAGTAAATTGAAGGTTCTTTAGGATAAACCAAATAGAAAATAATCGCTATTGTTACCAACAGTGAAACGGCCAAACCGATGGCCATCTTTTTCACTTTCTTTTTCTTTTCTAAATCAATATCTACAGCTTCCCGTACTTTTTCATCTTCGTTTAAAAGAAAATCAATCGAAACACCTAACAATTTTGATATTTCTATTAGTGTTTGTATGTCAGGATAATTTCTCCCGATTTCCCAATTAGAAATAGCCGATCGACTTACATTAAGTAATCCTGCTAAATCTTCTTGAGTAAGATCGTTTATCTTTCTTTGTTCTTTTAATATCTTTCCAAACTCCACAACAACACCTCCAATCTTCTATACTCATTAAAACATAAAGAAACGATTATTTCTTGTCACTATTTCTCAACATCGCCATTACAGCGATGCCACAAAGTGTGACATCGTATATTAGCGCTTTTTTTATTTAAAATAATAATGTAGCATTTGTTCCGTAGACGTCTGCAAAAAATAATAAAAGAAACTCAGGAGGTTTTTTTATGAAAAAAATTTTGTTCGGAATCGTTACATTATTATCATTAGCAGTTACAGTTAACACAACTGGTGCTCACGCTCAGGAAGAATCACAGAACGAAGATTCGGGTGCTATCACTACTATTTTAGATGGTGTCCACCCAGCCGGTTTGGAAAGAGGTGGATCAATTCCTAATGCTAATTGGAATGTTGCTTCACAAGGTCAAAAGAACATGCAAGGTTCTTATAATGGTGGTTATTACCTGTATTCAAACAATGTATTTTTAGGAAAGAATACCTACAATTATTATTTCCATAATCAAGGCGGTGGAACTTTAGAAATCAGAATGAAAAACCGCGCTAATAATGCTACTTTGAAAACTCACTTTGTAAATTCTGGAAAAACTGTTAGCAGCAGCTTATCAATGACGGACAAAAATTCAAGATTCTATTTTGAATTCTATGGCACGAAAAGCTATGTATTCTCAGGGTACGTTAAATAAGCCAACCTTATTCTGTAAAGCTCATTAACAATAAATAACTTGGAGTAGTGTTCCCCTACACTGCTTCGTGTACGATGATACAGACCCGAATATTCATATTGGGGTCTGTATCATCATAACATTTAAATCTTAAATGTTAATTGAACATCTCTAAAAATCTACTGTCCTTTCATACAGTTTCTAGCGAAAATAATTTCCTCTGTCGGTTCTATTTCGTCCTTCGTTTTATCAGCCATATTGAATGTATTTTTTGGCAAGTCTGTAATCTCGCCAGAATCAATCCTAAACTTATAAACATTTCTAATCGTTCCACACTCTTCTTTAGTTTCTTGCGCTATAATGTGCGTAGTTTACTCTCTATCAGAACTGTTCTGTCGATATCGCTTTAGATACCTATGGCGCGTGCCCCCCCCCGTTGGTTGGAACGTTTGAACATTCCAAAAGAAGCGATTTATATTATCCATTATCTGCTGTGATAAGTTGCCCTCTTCTGTTACAAAGTCAGATTATTATTGTGCCCCAAATATCGCTCCAAAAAGAGCGCTTCTAGCTCGTGCTATGATCGAAATTATCTTTTTAATTAATATAAGGCCCCGATCTCGTCAAACAATCCTAAAACACCTAGAAATTTTCGCCCTTCATCTAAATGTTAAATGATAAAACTGAGTTACTACTTGCTCAATATTTGATATAGCTAAGCACCCTAGCCCTTTGATAAAACTTTCATAATCAATCGTATTGAATGAGAAAAGCACGATATTACCGTTTTCGATGTCTTCGGGTATATCATTATTTTTTTTGCGTCCTCACTCTCTAAAAACTATTCACCTAAATCTGAGTAATTAGTATTTCAATCTGTGTCAATAATCCTTTGATTAATTGGACTTGTTCGCCCTTCATTTCGGATATCACCTCCAAATCTCTATAGGTGAGTTCATCTTTCTCGAAAAACTGTCTCATGTATTTTTGATGTAACTACTTTTGACTGCGATTTTCTATTTATATCCTCTGATAGTTTCAGCCATTTCAGCACCGTAAGAATTGCTGCTGATCTTTTCAGCTTGATCTATGATTAATTGGCTTTGTTCATAGAATAGATAAGTCCCTTTTCCCTCGTAATCTAAGAACTGATAAATCGTTTCTAATTCCATTCTCAAGGGATTGTCTTGTTTGTCGCCACCTCTTGTTTTCTTAACCACGATATTGTCTTGAATGAAGGAAATGATCTTCTGTAGATTGTTTTGTGATTCGTTAGCGTAAAACTGCTCGCTCCAATCAATCATTGCCATTATCCGGTCTTTGATCGATGTAGGATTACCATGTCGGACTGGATTAATCGGTAGTTGACTGTGCTCCGAAAAGAATAGTAGCTTCTTTCCATATTTCACAGCGATTTTTTGTATTTCAATGATCGTTAACGGGTCACCTTTCCCGTCTAGGAGAAAACTGCCCTAATTTGCTTAATTTTTTTTTATAAATAAGAAAGTATAAATCAATCAGTGGAATCTGCTAATTTAAGCCGTATCTGTATCTTGTCTAAATATCGTGCATCATTCCTCCATTTTCACTCACAATCATTCTAAAAAAATATGTCTCTATTGATTTCTCTATACGCCTTCTCATTCACCATATGTTGCCGATCGTATTCCAACCGCTTCATCATTTGGTTGACTTGCCTTTCCAATTTTTCTAGATCAAAATCATTTCTTTTCCCATAGTTGCTGGTTCCAAATCGATAAACTTTAGAGTCAGTTTTTATTCCTTCTTGATTGGCATAAACAAAATCAGACTTCTTTTTTTGTGTCTGAGAAACATCAAACATTGGAATAGAAATATAATCAATGAGTTCTTTGCTTCCTCCTTCTTCAGAAAATACTGGAGCAAGTATATAAACGGGGCGTTCTCTTTCTGAAGGTTTTACTTCTCGTCCAGATAACCGCCACTGATTAGGTCCGAATATGAAAGTGGCGCTTGGTAATTGATTTCGTATCTCATCCTGATTGATTGTAGAAAAGGTTGAGATATTTTTTGCTCCCTCTTCATAGTGAGCAACTTTTTTTGTACTCGTTTTATTCCTATTTGATTTCTCTGATTGCTGCATTACAGATCCAATCTTTTTGATACCTTCACTTGAGCTATTGGTCTCTGTTACTTCAATCCCAGGTGTCGCCTTTGATTGGAAACTCTCTTTCATTTTTTTAAATTTTTGATCTCTAGCTTCTTTAATGGATTTCTCAAAAGAAGCGATCTGGTCTTCAATAGGTCTTTGTTCTTTACTCAGTTCCTCTAGTCGTGATTTGAGAAGTTCAACTGCATTGGAAAATGTCGGCTTTTCAACTGGCAACTCATTAAAGTCTTGTTCCAATGAAACACTATCAGGTATAGAAAAATTTTCTTGCTCAACGAGTGGCTCATGATCGATTAAATTTTCCATGTAATAGTCGTGGCCTTCATCTGAATCATTGGTGAAAATTTCATTTGGTGAAGGGAGTGAACTTTTAATACATCGCTGTTCCATCTCTAGTTGCTGGACATCCGATAGTGACAATTTCCCGATTGGTCTTGCTTCTGACTTAGTTTTCTCCAGCTCACTTAATTGTCTTAGAATCGCATTTCCCAATGACGGATAGAGACCATCTTTTCCAAAAATTTTATTCTCCAAGTAAGTTGGTTTGTTTTGAGGATTTCCATACGCTTCTTCATATTTTTGACTGATAGGCTTGAGCTTAGTTATAAGTTCTTGGAGCTCTTTTTTCATGTACCCATTCAAGTACATCGTGATTAACTCATCCAGTTCTTTTTTGAAGTTCAGGCCAGCACCATACCCATACTTCCATCGGCTACGATTTCTTGGTAGTTTCTGCTGGAGGGAGAACAACTTTTCACTGAAAATATCATCCATGAGTGAAGGAAGGTTTTTCCTGCCTTCACTGATTAAGCTTTTTATTTCATAGTCAACGATCGCAAGATCATCTTGCATTGCTAACAGGTGATTCACGAACTTACTTTTTGCTGCGTTGATGTTTCGAATTTTAATCTTCCCTTTGAATTGCCAGCCACTGTTATCGGGATTCTTTTTATCTTCATAGAAGATCCACTCTCTTGTTGGATTTTTTTCTACCATTCCGACATGGACATGAAGATGTTGAGTGTTGAAATGAATACTACCGACCCATTCAGTCTGCAACCCCTCTTTATGAATCAAACTATTCATCGCTTCTCGTGTTGCATCATAAATTTTTTCTTCATGGATGTCATTATCTTTAGGATTCATCAACCCATTTTCGACGAGCCACTCATTACGAAAGCTGAAGACCAGCTGCCATAAAGGCGAACCATTTTCCTGCCCATCGATGAAATATTTTTTTGTATACTGGAGAACTTCTATCGGTAGCCGATCATAGCTTCGATTGAATAACGATTTTGTTTTTAATGGGTTGGATAAATAATCTGTGTACTGATCAAACATTGCTTCATCTGCACCCTCAATAAAATTCTTTCCATCTGTGTCATTGAACGCATTGAAGCGGTGGAACTTTTCATTTCGCACCGCTTCCGATCGACTCATATAATCAATGTATCCCTCAAAGGATTCTGCATGAGGCATGACAAATGCGCCTGTCAAAATGACACCCGCAGATTTCCGCTGACTCAACTACTTCGTCCTGCTTTTTTATCTTCTAAATGTTTAACGATCTCCGCATTTTTTCGCATTAATACGTGCTTCTCAGATTCGGTAATCGCAAATGATTTTCGCTCATCCATAGAGATAAAATTATCGTAATCATTGATCTCACAGATGGTGTTAAGGACATTCAACAGGATAAATTGAGATTCCATAATTTCGTTTAACATATTTTTGTACTGGCGTAATAAAGACAGCACCTCATTCTCAAATTGAGATTGCAACAGTTCACCTTTCATATAGGTCTCGACCAGTTCTTTGATGAATACGCCGCGGCCACCCAACACTCTTGACTGACAGATTTCATCAATGGTCTCTAGAATTTCTTCATCAATATAAAAATTTGCTTTCTTATTTCCCAGCTCCATCGCCTCCTTCGAATAATTCTGGCGGTAATTTGATTAGTCCCAGCTCTATATTCAGTACCAATGCTTCAAACATTTTTTCCATTGCCCTTCGATTGAGCGCCAGGGCCTGACGATACAGTGCTGCCGTCTCTGTTTGATACTCTCCACTAGCTACTTCTGTCAGGATCTCATTCAAGTATTCTTCCCGACTCTGATACCCTTTTTCCTTCGCCTGTTTTGTCAGTTCAGTTGGTACTCGATCTTCGTCAAACCGTATTTCAACCCTTGCCATGTTGATAGTTCACCTACCTATTTTTATCTCTCAGTTCTTGGCACTCGTTTAATCCCTCCTGTTTTGTGTAAGAGCATAAGGGGTTCTTCCGGGAGACAAGCTCCCGCCCTTGCAGTGCAAGGGGAACCCGTCCGGATGAGATTTGCTGATTCTTCCCATTTACTCTACACATTCTTCCCAGATGACACACAACTTCTTTGTCGTAGGTTCGGTATGTTCCCCAAGAAATGCCAGAATAATGACACCGAATACTAGACCTATAACGACTCCGAAAACCCCAGCGCCGATTATTTTTTTCATTGTGATGGCTCCTTTTTTTCACGTCGCATAAGTTCCATTTTTTCGTCTGATTCTTTGGCAACTTGCATCATACACATGATGACAACACCACTGATGGAACCCAATCCGAATACGATAAAATGACTGAGAATAAACATAATATTTCCTCATTTCTTAAATTTTTTTGTTTGGCTAACGAACTAATCTTCGAACTCCTGCAAAATGTTTTTTCCAATATTCATTCGACCAATCGTGATAACCAACTCCACTTGAATTACTTCCATACATCAGTGAGTCGCTAAGGTAAAACTCAACATGAGAAATAAAATCTGGTGACCCATAAGTCCCGCGGAAAAATACTAGATCTCCTGGTCTAGCCTCACTTAACTGAACGGGTGTAGTTAAGTCCCATTGACTCACTGTATAAGAAGGAAAAATAATTCCTTTTTGCGCATACGCCCACGATATGATTCCACTACAATCAAACCCCATGCTAGGATTTTTTCCCCCGAAGACGTATTTTTGACCTTGATAAGGTAAAATTGTGGCTAATATTGGTTCAAAGTCTCCGATATCTGGAGGCACCGTTTGATTCTTCAAGTACCGCCATACATTATCAATATAGTTAATATCCCCATAGCTACTCCATCCTATTTTTCCCGCTTGTATTGCAGAAAAAGAGATAGCCAACTCTTTCGAGTATTTATGATCTTTTGATTGCGCATAGGAGATAAATCCCGAACCAAAGTTGTATGCTTGAACAGCGGTTTTAAGCCGCTCCTCACTCTCTTCTACTCGCTTGTCACCAATCGCTTGAATGTTCTCCCAAAGAACTTTTACACCCTGTTTGATGCTTTGTGACTTGTTAATAGTGTTAGGAGAAAGGCCTAAGCTCTCACTCGATTGCATCACATCTTCGACTCGTCCTCCGCTTTCTTGCATACAGATGGCCAGCAATAAATCAATGTAGGATTCTGGCATCCCGATCTTTTTCATTGCGGATAAAAATTCTTCTCTTAATGCAAGAACTTCCGGTGATATACCAGTGGCATTAAAATCATTACGGTCGCTAGTATTTTGTGATTCAATTGCGACACTAGTGAATTCAGATACAACACCATTAATCAGTACAAACATCATTCCCAAAGCGGCAAGAACAGCGACAATCTTTCTTTTTAGGTGTTTCATTTAGCGCTCACCGCCTTCCATCACTGATTGTTTTTCTAGAAGGTTCTTACGAATTTGTTGAGCTTCAATAGTCTCTTTTTTCTTCAATTCGCGACTCGATAAGTACCCTGTTTTCTTATACTCCAGCATCTCATTCCAATCACCATCTGAAATTTTGGGAAGATGTGTTTTTAGCTCATAATCCCGATCTTTTTGCGGAGTAGCTGAATAGTTTTTTTCAACTTTCTCAATAAAATTTTTGGCTTCATGATCATTGTTCACACACAAAATGACATTGAGTTTACTATCTTCTGGATACGCAGCTTTGATCTCTTTGATACGTTCCTCGACGGACTGCCGTTTCATGCCAGCCATGGCGTGAAAGAAACAATTCTCGGGAAATCTTCCCTGATACAATTCGAGATAAGAGAGGGCTTCTATGGGGGCTTCAAACACAAATAAATGTTGCTCCGTTTTGAAATCCAAGCCAGCAGATAAATAAAAGCCACCAGTATGTTTACTACCAGTGGCAATTCCTTTAAAAGTGGCTCTCTTTAGTTTTTCTTTTGTTAAATCCTTATAGTTAATTCGTTGCTTTACGGGCTTGCGATAAGTACCAACTACATCTGCGCCAACAACATTTTGGTGACCGGAAGGTCGGAATTCATACCACTTAAATAGCAAGTTATCTCTGCTATCAGAAGAAACAAATTTTTGCTCTTCCAGAAAAGAAATCAAGTCAGAACTAATGTAGCGAGAAGACAAATACTCTCTCCCTTTATCGGTCAACTTTTCTAAATCTTTTTCACGCCAATTCTCCATAGAGAAAGGTATTTGCGTTTTGCTCTTTTTAGATTGATAAGTGACCGTTACTTGATTCTGACTGCGAAAATCGAGAAGTTGCTGAACTGTTTGCTCATAGGGTTCATGAAGGACACGCATCGCAAATTCGATTGCGTTATCAAAGGAAGATAATTTATCCTTTCGTGTTTCATCATACTGTGAAAACCAAGTAACTACTCCAGTCTTAATGTTTGCTCGCATAGAATCATGGGCTACATGTTCATAGGTTTTTCCACTTACTTTCTCAAACTTCTCGCCACGAGAAAGAAGGTATTCAAACATATTGGTTCCTCTGGCATAGCGTAACTGTCTCTCCGTAAATACGTTTATTTTCTCAACCAATCAACCACCTTCCTTACAAAACATATTTGAACAAGATGTAACAGAGATACAATATGAAAACAAAAAGAAACAGGGGCTTTGTTTTCCCTATTTCCTTCGAGTGATCCGGATTTCCTAAGATATAGCGAGAGGCATTATTCAAGCGTTGTCGAAAAGGCTTCTTATCCTTTTTTTTCATAACTAAATACTCCCCTCAAAGATTTCTAGATCACGTTTACTCACTTCTCGCTTAAACTGAATATTGGTGGTCCCTTTGATATTCAAATGGGATTGTCCTTCCTTCAGCCTTGTAATTGCTTGTAGGTCGGATTCACTAATTTCTTTACCAAAAACCTTGCGAAGAGTATCTAATGAAGAGGCATCTTGTCTGTAAATAAAGCGGTAAGTTGATAGCTTATAAAGGTTCATTACCGCTTGTGATACCGGTCCCATTCTTCCATTATCGTCCATGTCGATGAAGCAATCCTTGATGTCATGAACCGCATAATGCTGAGCAATAAAGATTTTTCGTCCTTCACGATTATTCCGATCCATTTGATTCAATAACTGGACATTTCTAGTTCGAATTGGATTATGAAATTCATCGGATACAATATCTGTAAAAATGATCTCAGACGGTTTCTTTTGCTTAGTGGTGTAGAGATACTTTTCTTGTTGCCCAACTCGAACCGCATGAGAGTAAACCATGTTATATAGGTTGAAATACTGTGCATTGTAAATGTCACTATCTTGAATATTCAACAAACTTTCTAAGTTAAAGGCAACCAACTTTTGTTGATCCAACGAGAACTCCGTATGCACATTAAAGATATCTCCATAGGTGTCTACAACCGTTTCTAAGCCGCCAATCATTTCTTTTAACGCTTGGCGCTCCAACTGATCCGTTTCACTCTGATACTGATTTTTGGCGTATTCTAATACGTTTGAATACAAAGGATATTGTTCTGGATCATAAGTTGTGATTTGATCAATATCTAAATGATACTCATCAACCCAGCTCTTATAAAAATCTGTAATATATTTTTGGCTGCTATTCGTGGTTTGTTGCGAAAGATTCGCCGCCATGGATAGAATGATCTTCATTTTCGTGACATTCGTGATAAAGCATTGACGATCTTTTGTCTGATTGCTTTGAATATCAAAGTCAGTGCTATAAATCTGGCATGGGTTAATTTTGGGTTCCCTCGCATCAAAATGGAGGCCACCACAAGCTTTGACTAATCGCTCTGCTTCATTCGAAACCATGAACAAAAAAGTATTATTTCCAAGTAAACGATTTGTCTTAGCAGTCGCCTTGATCTCAGTCGACTTACCAAATCCTTGGTTTCCTATATAAAGCCCTCCATAGCTCTTTCTGGACCGATCTTTGTGGAATTGGTTCAAGACTACTAAGCCACTCCCATAAAGCGCATAACCAGTATAGAGCGCGTTAGGATCAACCAATTTCGCACTACTAAAGAAGTAGCTGCCTGCCAACATGAACGCTCGAATTTCTTGTCCTTTACGTTTTCTTTGTTTCTGATTTTCGGTAAATGATACAAACAATGCGCGGTATTCTGTTTCTGCTTCATCAATAAAACAATGAGCGTGAAATCCATGTTTCTTTAATTTTGTTAGCACTTCTTGTTCTTTGTCGGCAAGAGCATCCAGTGAAGGTTCATGCAAAAAGATTCGGACATGAATCTGCTTTAGTGCTTCATCATCTTCAATAATCGTATCGATCGTTTCATCCAATTTACGATATTCACTAGCCGCTTTTTTCCGACTGATTCGATCTTTGCTGGATTCAATACGATCTTCATATTCGTTCAATGAACGATTAAGCGAACGCTCAAAATCAGTGCTACTCTTGTCTACATTAAAGATATCAATGCTTGTCGTAGTGTTGGCAAATTTGAAGACATTCTCTCCATAAAACAAAGGGTTCCCTTTTTTCTTATAGGCGGTAACATGCAGCGTTTTTAGATATCCTTGACTCGTCCTCAGATAATTGCAGGACTTTGTTCCGAGATTTGCTATTGGCTGGATTTGACTAATAAAGATTGGGTCATATCCTTTTTTATCAACTACTTTTTGAATCTCCTCTGGCCGCCCATCTTCATCATTGCCAGTATACGGAATCCCAGGTAATGAAGAATCACCAAAATTGTAAAGCGAATGGATTAGCCGAACTTTTCGTGCCAATGGGATCGACTGCACTCTGAAAAATAATCCATTTGATGAAAGGACCGTATTTTGGACCAATTTCATTTCCTCGTGATCGTCAGAGAACACTTGAAGGTATATTTCACCAGATAGATAATGACTATTGAGGTATTCTAACTGTCGCAGGGAGTATTCTTTTTCCTCTTTCATATAATCTGTATCGATGGTTTCCGTTAATTGAAATCTTCGCTTCGCATAGTCAATGTTTTCAGCCACATCAGTAGGATTGTTGGTAAGAATGAATTTGCAATCGACTTCCATTACTCTAAGGAAATCCCAAAACTCCTCGATAGCCGTAGCTTTGTCATTTTGTGAGCCATTGCGAACTGCTACTTCTTCAATAGAAAAATAATCCGTCACTCCATCTTCAAGAGCAATGCAATCTTCAGAAATAATTCTTCGAAAGGGAATAAACGATAACATGGGCTTTCCCTTAACAATTTTTACTTTTCTCTTTTTCTTTTTGTCTGGTTTACTTTTTTCTTCTTTCACTTCCTGCTTTACATCGGCATCATCAATAATGATCATAGTTCTAACTCCTCCTCCTCAAAATCAAATAAAGCCAGCTCTTTTTCCGATTCCAACGTCTCATCTAAGGTTTCTTCCTGTTGAAAGGAATAAAATTCCATGGATAGATAGGTCTTTTTATTTCTGGAAAGCACATAGATTAAACGGTGATAATGACGCTTTCGCTGATTATGCTTACTGGGGAAAATCCAAAACAGGTACATCCCCACTAAGAAGATCAATGATGGAACTTGAAAAGGACGGTATGCCATTTCAGTAATTTGAGTCGCATAATTAAAAAAAATCAATGTCGCCACACCATCAAAAAATAAAATTTTGCCCCAGAATTTTACTGGAGTTGTAATCTCTTCTTGAATATCAAACATCGACTAGCTCCCTTCTAAGATTTTTTTAGTTCATCAAAACTCTTTTTATCTTTTTTGTATACTTTTCGGTCTCTTGTGTATTGAACCAGATCTTTTCCAAATGCTTTCCCCTTTTGATGGGATTCATAAAGGTTCCCCGCTGCTGATTTGTTGTATTTGGCAGTTTTTGGCGTTAATAAGCGTTCTTTCGCATAGGCACCTAATGGATTGTGAGGCTTCACTGGTTTCTTGAGCTCTTCACCCTCTTGACTTGTTTGTGATTCAGGTATTTCTGAGGAATCCTCTTTGGATTGATTTTCCTCTTGTTGTTCAAAGTCCAACTGGTTGGATAACTCTTTTGGAGATTCTTCCTGTTCTGTATTTGAGTGGGCGAGATTGTCGTTAAGTCCTTCTTGTTTCTCATTCTTTTTGATCGAATCGTTTATACTTGATGAGTCTGACTCCTCGGATTGCACTTCTTGGTCATCAACCGCTTCTTGTATGCCAGTCTCATTTTCAGTTTGCTTGTCGGATTGTTCTTCAGACGAATGATCCATCTGATCGTTAATGCCTGAATTATTATCATCGTTTTCAGGCGAAGACTCACCGCTGTCCGAATAAGTTTCTAGAGTATCAGGATCTACCGATTCATTTTCATCACTGACATCTACGTGATCATTTACATCATCAGAAGAATTGTCTTCCTCTTTCGATTCCACGTTTTCTTCGCTTTTTGAATCATCAGACGTTTCATTTGGTTTGGTATTATTATCTGAGTTGTCTTGGTCCTGGGCAGGATCTTTGTCCACTGAAGGATTGATACCTTTTCCTTCAGACTGTTCTTGAGAAGAATCTTGATCCTCATTTGACTCTTTTCGCCCTTGACGAATACCGGCAAGAATACCCATAATTCCACTTCCCGCATTTGATGCTTTCTCAACTGAGTTAATAGCTAGATTTGCTGCTTTCGCAGCACCCATACTTGTTAAAACGCCTCCGGCAGTGGATAAGCCAGCATCAATGCCTAATTGCTTTTGAATGATCGCGGGTCCATCAAACAACAACCAGGCTCCACCAACGTAAAGTAAGGCTTGTATCAATACATTACGGTCCCCATTGGAAATATAGGAGTTATAGGCAATGTATAAATAGAACAAAACAAACATAGAAGCCATCGCAATTAATCCAACAAAAATTTCTTGGAAAGCTTGTTTAAACTTCCGTAAGTCACGTATATGGAAAAAAGCTGTAACATTCGTCCAGATGTAGTTAAACACTACTTCAATGCCTAAACGTCCAGCTCGAATGACGAAGAGCCCGACTGCTAACGCCAATGCAATCAAAGTAATGAATATCGGTATCCAATTAATCTTCCAACGGTAATAGGTTGGCGATACCATCTTCTTCACGAGACTATCTAATACGCTTTCACCTTCATCCATCTTTTTAATTTCATACCCTTTACCGCCTTTTTTATTGACTGCACGATAATCTAAAACACTATCTGGATCGACTTCTTTTGCATCTTCAACTCGTTCATTTTCATCAAAAAATTTTAAATTCTCTAAATGATTTCCCGTCTCTGGATTATCTGTCGTCCAACCTGCTGCCCCTAATTCATAAACATCAATGACATTGTTTTTTACTGTCTTCAGTCCAAGACTCTCGTTTTTCGCGGTCATCTCTGAACTAATCGCTTCTGTCAGTCGCACACCGTCAGTTAATAGACCCGGCAGCATAGATAAAGCACAGATAATTAAAAATGAGTTGAGTGGAACACTGCGCATTTCGGTATTTTTTCCAAAAAAAAGAACCAACCCAATGATCAGGATGGCAAATCCTAATAGCATACTTTGGATTGGTTGCAGTGTTGTTAATATCTTGGATACAGAATCATTGTTTCGGAAGTTTAAAACGGACAGGACATCCACAAAATTGTCACTCACTAAATCGACGAAGTAGACTAAGCCACGAACAAGTAACATCCCGATTTTCCGAAAACCATTCGTCCATATATCACCGATTTGTAAATAATCAGCAAATTTGATCAAGATGGCGAGAATTTCCTCTTCGGTCATTTTTTGCCTCCTTTCAATTTTTCAATTTTGGCAATCATATTTTTTGTCAGATTCTTTTTATCATTAGAAGAGATAAAGCTTAAGAGTGAATGAATAGTTTGATTCTGGCAAATCGCTTTGAATTCATCTAACACTTGATGATCTCTTAGATAAGAAATACGAATCACGACGTAGAGTTGTTGAATCTCTTTCTTAGAAAAATAATCCGCTACCTTATTGGACTCGCATTCTGGTGGGAAAGCTTTTCTTAGCTTCTGGTACAAATTTTCTTTTCTTGATAGCTCTGCTTGATCCATCGTTTGTGCCTGTTCTTGGATTTTAGTATTTGAAAATAAATCCACTGTTTCTGTCACTTTTTCACCTTCTTTCAAGAATTCTTCTGGTGAATGAATAGGTTTTACTTTTTCGATATTTTCTTGTTTATTCTTCTTCTCTTGATAGGCTTTCGTGTTCGTGGTTTGGTGCATGACCAAGTTAGGAACTATTTTTTTCTTCTCTTCTACACGATTTAGTGTAATCAATAGATCATCCATTTCTAAATCCATAAATGCATTGTTGACAGGAATTTCATCCCATGAGAGGATTTTATTCTTTCGATATTCATAAAATGGAATCATATTCGTATCTGTTTCAATACTATTGTAAATTGGGTACTGATAGATCGGTTCTCCATCTAAATCATCGACATGAGACAGTCGTAGTACAATCGTTTCAGATTTTCTTAAACGTTCCAGTTCAGAAGGATTCAGCAACTCGATTCGCTCGGAGGTTTCTCTTTCGGAAACTTTCAAGCTCAAAGGGTCCTGTCGGCTTCGGTCTTTCGAATAATTCGTTCTTTTTCCTAAGCGTTCGGAAATATATTTATTGGTTTCTAACGATCCCGATCGAATATAGATTAGATTTCCTGTATTCCCCACAATTGTTTTCTTCACTGGCTCAGAATATAATTCCGTAAGCTGTTCCAGATCTTGTAATACCAAGTGGAAGAAGAATCCTTGTCCAAGTCCAGAAGTCCATTTATTGGTTAAGTTTTGAATTGCTACACCCAAGTTCCCAGCTTCTTGAATAATGAAATGGACATCTCGACGAGTACGAGACGGTGTTTCCAACGTGCAGCGTTTCTCATTTACTTGATAGGCTTGTTCTAGATAGAGCATTCCCAAAGCATTATTACTTTTTTCAGTCTGACTCATCACGATAAAACAAGCAACTGGACGATCACCAAAACCTATTGTCTCAAAATCAAACCCATCATCTGTCGCAGACATTTTCGCATTTGCTTCATTCAAGAACATTTCCATATCACCATCAAAATGTGTAATCACATTCCCCATTGTTACTTCTGCTGGAGCACTGGCAAGAATCGCATAATAATATTTCTTGGCCGGATGGCTTCTTGGTAATTCTAAGAAGAAAACGTCTAACGCTGATTTTCCATCGTATCTCTTGAGTAACTTTCTACGTTCAATCGGATCATCAGTTAAGGAATAGATATAGTCTGGATTATTTTCGTTAATACGAATACTTTGCATTTCATTGACAATGTTGTAAATCGCATAGGGATTGAACTTAACTGGCTCATTGTTACGAACGGCTTGATCCGCAATTGCTAATCCTGTGGACATGAATAGATTACGGCAGGCTTTTACCCAAAATTCACCATTACTACTACTTTTGGAAGAATCCGACTGAAAAAAGGTAAACGCACTCCGTTTCAGTTCGTTTTCTGCTTCGGTCAAAAAACGTGTACTTTCGTGGCGATTGACTTCTTTTAGATTGATAAACTTTTTGTAGTAATTGAAAACCACCGACAACGGATTATAGGGATCGGAATAGTATTGACGAACTGTGTTACAAATACGAATCAAATATCCCCGTTGCTTTAGAGTGTCATACCACATGCGGGGCTCGTCCCCTTTTGTAGCTGTCATAATGAATGACGGGCGATCTTCGATCCTTTCTGCTCGTGACAGAATGTCAATGAAGGGATTAATGAAATAAACATCTTTCCCTCCACGAGTGAGTGCTAAAACAATCGAATTTGAAGGCTCTTGTCCGATCAAATAGTAGAATTTTCTCGGTTTTGTTTCTGGTATATGAAGTTCTTCAAAGAGCTTGATTGCAGTTTTTCCATTGATTTTAGCAGGTTCTTTTCTTTCCCGAGCTTCCTTCATCAGTTTTTCCAAAGATTGATTGGTTAAATCGTCTTGAGTAAGCTTTATTTTTTCTGTCTGTTCTTTCTTTAGTTCAAAAGATTGTGGAGCTTCCTCATTGGCCTTTTGCTGAACAGGATCTTGTTCTCTTACTTTTTCAGCATTGAAAGAAACTCTGCTAATTGGAAATCCCGGTTTTCCTTCATAATAGTCCTGCCCCTCGCATAGTGGATGAACTGGGACAGCAAAATACTGATTGACTAAATTTGTCGCAGACTCCCACTCTAATGTCCCTTGGACCAACTTATCTTCTAAAGGGGCAAAACTAGTTTTTATTCGATAGCTCATATAGAATGCAAACAGTCCATAAATCAAAAAAAGTACCAGATATATTTCTGGCACTTTTAGTATTAACGAAAAATTGAATAGATCGTGTAGCCCGATCGAAAACATTCTCGAATCGAAACGTAGTCCGCTCTCTTTTACAAGAGAGAAAAAAGTAATGAGGTAATTGCATAAGCAAAGAAATAAGACAAAGCAACCCAGTAGAACCCCTACTAATACCTTTGTTTGCCCTAAATATCGCAAAGGAGATTGATAAGCTTGCTGGTAGTTTTTTCGTTTATTTTTTTCAGTTTTTGTTTGCCATGTAAATGGCATTTACTTTATTCCTCCCTCTTTCGATCCTTTTATTTCTTCAAGTGCGTCTTCTCCTTGCCGAATGGCATTCCTTACCTCATCAATACTTGCTTGAGGATTCTTGTACACTTGCTGTATAGTCTTTAAAACTTGAGAGAATTCTTCAAATATAATTGTGGAATAATCTTTTTTTTCGATAGATTTCATCTCTTCGATTACATGAAATAATGCTAATTTCGACAATTCTGTATCAGACTTCCTTTCTAATTTTTTCATTGAATCCAATAAAGAAAGAATCTGGGTATTTACCATTTGTTGTGTTGCTGTTGAATCATCTAGCAGTACCTTTGAATTTTTCTGCTCGCTTTCTAGCTGCTGCATACTTTCAGAAGTATACAGCCAGACTTCAAATTTTTTACCAATCGGAATGAGTAGCTGTAAAATCGTTGTATTAACAGCTTGAGGTACACTTTCTTGTGCGAAACTGCTAATTGGCTCATCGTTTTCCTCTGAAACAAGCGATTCGTTGACTATTTCTTCCACCGTAGCAATTCCTTCTTGAATCTCTTCGTTTGGTTCAGATACTTCAGAAAAGAAAGACGATTCATCAGCAAAGGATAAGTTTTTTGGTTGATTTTGATCTATGCTCTTTAAGAGCTGTGAGAAGGATGATTTTTCGATTGCTCGTTGCTTGTCATTTCTTTCTATTTCATCTTCTGATAGCACTTGTGGTTTTAAAAATTCCTTTGTTATCTGTTGTGTTGAAGGAATAAAGTATGAATACTGAGACGCTGTAGAATTCATTTCGTAATTATTGAGCGATTTAGCATGTGTGAAAAGAGAGAATATCAACAATAAGACACTGATCCCACTTGCGCCAACACAAAAATAAGAGGCTCTCAAATATGATTCCACCTCTTTCCACTACATTTTTTTCATTTCTAGTTTTGTATCATAAAGCTCATCAATTTTATCTAAGATTTTATCTTTGTGTTCGAGTGGATCTTTTTCTAAAGTTTCTATTTCTTTTGATAGTTCTTGGATTTGCAATTGATATTGTTTGTAACGAGCAATATATTTTTCTAACTCAGGACTATTGATTTCTCCACTGATTTTTTCAGCTTTTTCTAACTGATCCATTTTAAGGTATGCTTGTCCGAGCAAAGTTCCACGCATCAAATCTTTTTGATCTAAAGAAAAGCCTTCTTTTTCATATTCAGCAATTGCAGATGAATAGTCATGATTTAAGAGAAAAATATCTAATTTTTCAAAACGTGATGAAACAGTCTGATAATAGTTTTCCAATTGATCGATTGGCTCTTTCGATTGAATTACTTCTTCCATCAGGTAATTTGCGGTTGCGTCTTTTTTATTAGGATATTTCTCTACTGCTAAAATATATTGCTTATTACTAAGCAGTTGTTCATAGGATTCACCACTCGCTTGAATACCTGGTCTCTTTTCAAAAAAAGAATAAAGAGCAATAGCAATTGATAATAGAGTGATTCCTCCTATGAAGAGAATAATTGTTTTATAAAGAATAGGAATAGATTGTTTTTGATTCTTCTTTCTTTTTGGTTCTTGAATATTGGGAGCATCCTCTTCGTCAATTGAACTTGTCTCCGAACCTGCTTTGATCGCTTGTTTAATCTTCTTTTGAAATTCTTTTTTTTGTTTTCGGCTGATCTTTTTCTGTTTCTGATAACTTTCTAAAACAGAAAAAATATCATCTGTCACGGTCTGATTTGAAGTCTCTTTCTCGAATTTACCTTGATAGAATGGTTCATCACTATCATATAAAGTAAACTTCAAAAATTCGCCATTCTCTAAATCTGAACTTATTTCATGGAAGTCTGGGTACGAAATGCGATCAGCCAATTCAAATTTCTCAAAAAAAGCCATGTTCGAGGAAGTTATTTCAACAGTTATCACTTATTAGTCCTCCTTCTTTTCTTTATCCGCCAACATTTCCCCAAATCAAATCTCGTAAAAATGTTGCATTCAAGATGACTGCTGAACCTAGAATGGCACTAAAAATCAATCGTTTCCCCCAGCGACCCAATTCCACTCCAAAAAATTGTGTAATCCCAAATAGACAGATACAAATGAACAGGGCTGAGTTACCGATAATCTTAACTAATTGTTCTGTCCCAGTTTCAGCTAACTTAGCCGAAGACTGAATATCAGCATAGACATAAGTTCCTCCTGCTGTAGAAACAGCTAACACTACTAAAATGGCAGCGATACACAAAGCGACACGTTGCCATGAAATTATTCGATACTTCCTTTTATTCATCCAATTCATTTATGCTTTTCCTCCATTGTTTCGTTTAGTCTCGTTTTCTTTGCGAAAAGCTTCCTTTTCAAGTGCTTTATTAATTAGTTCTTCGCTATCTGAGATGATTTGCATATGCGTCTCAAATAAATGATCTTCATAGTCTTTACCAAGTATTCGCATAATCAAAAGCGCCTTACGCTTTGCGGCATCACGGTCCTTTTTACTGATTTTTCCCAAGCGGATAACCTCCTATTTCTTTTTTTGTTGGTAAATTTTCACTCCCATAAAGGTGCACATTCCTACCATAAAGCCAATCACAACAATCCCAATGATAATCTCTGAACTCATTTTTTTCCTTCCTTTCAAAAAAGAAGCCATCAAAACGATGACTTCTAAACGTATATTCATTTGATTTTTATGATACTATGTCGCATTAGTCGGCTTTCCGAGTTTTCTTAAACCAATATAATGAAACAACACCTGCAACAGCACAAACTCCTAAAAGTATTAACCCAATCGATTGATTCTCACCTGTTTGAGGCAATGACTTCGATCGAGTTTTTTGAGGTGTTTCTTTACTACTTTCTATTTTCACTTTAGGTGTTTCCTCCTTTCTATTGGTCATTTCACATTTGACGATTTCTCCATGTTCTCTGATTTCAAACTCGTGAAGAGATTCGTCTATCAAGTATCCTTTTGGCGCTTCAAATTCCTTGAAATAGTACTTTCCTTTGGGTAGATTTTCAAAGTTGAAAATACCCTTGTCATCTGTCTTACCCTCAATAATCATTTTTTCGGCTTCATCCAAAATTTGAATGCCTGTGTCAGGTAAAAGTTCACCAGTAGAAACGTCCTTTTTGGTCAACTCAAAAATCCCTTTGATCAGATCATTTTTTACTTCAAATAAAATCTCAGGTTTTTTAAGGTCATGAGTCAATTCCTGTTCTTTCTCATCGAAAGCTTTGACTCCCTCTTTAGTTGAAACAATCTTAATCACTTGCTTTGAAAGAATAAATAGATCGCTGGATGTTTTCTTCTCTCTCAAATAGAAGATACCAACAGGAAGATTTTTTACTGTACCGATCGATTCTTCGTCAATTGTGATCGTTTGGATCGCTTGACGATTTTCATCTTCTAAAGTGAATACGGCACCTTTGGCATTGTCGCTATGCTCAAACTGATAGCCTTCTTTTTCAACCAATGTTGCTTTCTCATTGATTTTCTTGAACTGGAATTCGTTAAAGTGAAGCTTGTTGACGATTGGATTTCGGGTGATTTTTGTTCCGATTTGTTTCTTTCCATAAAGCACACGGTCCCTCCAAATCTCAATTTCTTGGACAGTCTGATTATCTTTTGCTGTAAAACTAAAATCGTATTCTGTCTCATCAAGAACATGTACATCGCCAGCATCTAATTCTTTCACATAGTAGTTACCCTCTGGTAATTGAAGTTCAAACGTAGCTATCCCATTCTTGACATCAGTAAAACCAACCAATGAATTTTCTGGAATAGAAGTACTCTCACTTAACGATTGCTCGTCACGAGTAAAAATGCCGAATGTTTGAACTGATCCCTGTTCCTCAATAACATTAGGTATATTATTTTCCCAAGAATCAATTTTTTCTTGATTCTTTTGCAATTTGATCATTAATGACTGGAATTCATTATTCACGGAAAGGGAAATTGAGGACAGTTCAACTTGCTGACCAACATATTTTAATTCAAAGGGGATTGGTGTCGGATCTATTACAACACCACTGGGTGCTGATTTTTCAATGGCCTCATATTTTCCTAAGTATAGAAATGGCGTTAGAAACTCCCCTTTTTCGTCAGTAGTCATTGTGGCGACAACTTCACCTTTTTTTGCTCGTATGGTTTCATCATTGGTTGTAATATCTTCAGCAGCAACAATATCAAACGTCACATCTCCAATAACTTTGTCATCGAAGACAATTTGATAGAGTTCACCAAACTTGGTTTCTTCTCTCTCGATACCAATTGGTGTTTTGACATGCTTAGTTAAAAATGCTGCACCCATTTGAGATTTATCTTTGAATTTTATCTCAATCAACTCATTATGTGACCCATCTACCTTAAACGGCATTGGATCTTTTGCTAGAATATATCCTTCGGGTGCTTTAACCTCAATCAATTCATAATTTCCATAAGATAGCATTTCTGATAAAATCAAAAATCCTTTATCGTTGGTAAAGAAAGTATCGGTCATACCTTCTTCATTTAGGTTTGGCATTTTTACAAAATCATTTGTTTGCTTATTTTTGATTTTAAATTCAGCTTTCGCTCGAGAAATCGCTTTGCCTGTCTCCTCGTCCACTTTAATGACTTTCAATTTTTCTTCGATTACCTTGTTCTCAAGAGCGTAATGATGCGTTTCATTTTGTGTTTTGACAGAAACTTTAAATGGTTGGATCGTCTCGTACCCTTCAGGTGTTTTGATTTCTCTGACTGTATACGTGTCATAAGGTAATTCAGTAAATTTTAAATAACCTTCAATATCTGTCTTCCCTGTTGCCACAACCTTACTAGTAGTGTCGCTTGTCACAGAAAACTCAACATTTTCTAACGGCTTTATCTTTCCTTTTTTGTTGGATTTCCAATCATAATTTCCAAATTTGATTAGATCAAAGCCACCGGTAATTACTTTTTCTTTTGCGATCGTTCGCTGGGTAGAGACTTCTACTGTTTGACCAGCATAAGCTATTTTGAATGGTAATTTCGTTCGATCCAACTGATACCCCTCGGGTGGAGTTTTTTCCAACCAATAATAATCATCTAATGGAAGACTGTCAGATTTTGCCTCTCCATTTTTTGTAGTTACAGTATCGACTAATTTATTTGTTGATGATCGATAAAGCTCATAAACAGCTCCATTCAAGGTTGCAGCTCCTTGAGCCTTCTCCCCAGTTTTCTCATCTTCTTTTTTAAGAATAGCTGTACCTTTTTGTTCTTGGTCAGTTGCTTTAATATCGGTATACGAAATATCAACTGATTGACCGGCATACTTTAGTTCAAACGGTAGCTTGGTGGTATTTAGCAAATAACCTTCTGGAGCCTTCTCCTCTACTGCATAATAGGAGCCTAATTTAAGTTTACCTAATTGAGCTTTGCCAGAAGAGTCAGTGGTCATACTCCCAACTTTTTTTCCGTCTTTAGTATATACACCATAAACAGCACCGTTCAATTTGTAATACTGGTTGAACATCGATGAACCATATTCGCGCCCAACTTTAGTAAGATTTACTTGACCTAATTGTTCTTTATTATTCAGAACGACTTCAATGGTTTCATTTGGCTTAATCGTTATTTCTTTTATTTCTCCTTTATTGACATACCCATTTGGTGCAGTGACCTCACTTACTTTAACTTTGGTTCTTGCTGTAATGTCATTGATTTGAGCCAAACCGTTGCTGTCCGTTGTTAATTCTTTTGACTGACCATCATATTCGAATTTTAGCTTAGCATTAGGTAAAGCAGCACCTGTATCCTGATCAATTTTTTTTGCTCGAATATTCCCATCCAGATTTACTTTAATGTTAAGGGCGAATGAACCACCACTGGATAGCTTGAATGTAGCAACCTTTTGTTGACCAGCGCTTTGGTAAACGAAACTTTGACCGATATGCTCATTTCCAGCAATATTGTATTGAATTTTCCCTGTTTTCTTGGAGCTACTTTGAGCAGTCAATTTCAATGTATTCCCATTTTTCTCGACTTTGAGGTTGGCGGAGTTTTCAACTAAGTGCTGATAGTTACTTAATACACCAGTGCTATCAGTTAGAGTAATAGAATCCCCAACATTTATTTCAACTGATTGTCCATTGAAAGATGGTTTAGCGTTATGCTTGTTAACTTTTGATAGAATTTGATTCTTGTGTGCTGAGTAATTTGGGATCGTCGTAGAGAGTAACGAGTCTCCTAATTCTTCCCACACAATATTTTGAGTGACCGCATAGTTTAATACTGTTGGATCAAGCTGATAACCATAATAAGAGATTAAAGATAATCGGTCTTTTTCAGCAATAGTCAATTCGGAAGGCGTGAAATCAGAGCCTCCCCATAGATCAACACCATGTTCAATACAGAATGCCGTAACACCATCTGCCTTTTTCATCCACACTTGGCTGTCTGTCCAATCCTTTCCTCCGAAACGGTTCAGTTTCCAGGAAGATGAATAATTTGCAACAGGTTCATTAGTAACTGTCGACGCTAAACTGACAATTGGTCCAATAAAAAAAGCAGCTACAATCGTCATTAGACTAAATATTGTAGCTGCGCCTCGCACTTTGATATTCATTTATGTTTTCTTCTCCATTCGTTTTATTTTTCGAATCTTTTTAAGACAGGTGGATCTCTATTTCTAATTTCTAAGTTTTTCACCTCGATTAAAAAAATGATAACTATCCTTTATAAAACGTATTTAGACTTTTTATCGGCTGCCTTAGTCCTCAGCATCATAGGATTTTCACCTCTCCCCTTTTTATGGCGAGCTTCACAGAAGTATCATTATCATTCCTATAGGTCGTGGCACTAAGATGACTAGTCTTAATTCTCCTAATAAGTAATTCGCACATGGCGCCCATTGAAATGTAGCTCGCTACAGGAAAAAAGTTACCGATAAAAATATATTCAATTTTCAAGGAACAACTGCTTCTACAATTTAGGAACAAGTTGTTCTTTGAAAAAGACACAATAGTTAATCTAAAAATTTTTCATTATTTAAAAATAAGGATATAGTTACGGATTACATCGTATTATTATAATGAACAAAAGAAATCTTACCAGCTTTAAAATACACGGTTACAAAGCTGTCGATAGTCAAGATCATATCTTTTATTTTGACGTCAGAAATATTAGTGAAAACTCTCGGATCAGGGTTTATTCTTATACGGGAATGGACCTCGAAAAACATGGACTATTGAAAAAGGAGTGATTTGAATGTGTGGAAGATATTTATTTGATCCGTTAACAGGCGAACTAGATGAATACTGGCAAATTATTGCTAATGTTGCAAAATAACAGAAAAAGTACAAAACAAAAGAAATTTCAACTGGTGAGGTATTTCCATCAAACAACGTTCTTGTCCTAGGCGCGAATAAAAATGACGTTATTGTACTTGGAATTACAAGATGGGGATTCACTACCTATAAAAAGGGACAACTTATGATAAATGCTCGTTCAGAATCGAAGAAAAGAAAAAATTTAGCAACTTATTTAAGGAGCATCGGTGCATATTTCCCGCTAATGGATTTTACGAATGGAATTCTGACAAAGAAAAATTTCTATTTACGAATGATCAAAGTGTGATATATCTTGCTGATTTTTATCGACTGCACAAAGTTGATGATGAGATTAATACAGAGTCAATTCTTCTGACAACAAGTCCAAATAAATCCATCGTCCCAATCCATGATAGAATGCCTGTTACCTTAGATAAAAGTGACATAGAGAAATGGGTGTTTGTGGTGTTAGGATGATTTAGTGGACACATTTTGGGAGAGGACTATAATAGCCTCGA
>ENA-OXVJ01000079-OXVJ01000079.1-human-gut-metagenome-genome-assembly--contig:-NODE-79-length-46035-cov-20.595716_pt1 | contig 46035 bp, 33 predicted proteins | sample MGYA00249248_ERZ652692 | MGnify/ENA primary metagenome ERZ652692 (study PRJEB26925, sample SAMN05826544) | human gut metagenome | biome: ENVO:2100002; feature: ENVO:00000062; material: ENVO:00002003... | reverse complement strand
TTTTTTAATGATACGGCGACCACCGAGATCTACACAAGGAGTATCGTCGGCAGTGTCAGATGTGTATAAGAGACAGGCGCAAGATCGAGGCAAGCGGGGCCGGGGGAGGGGGATCGCCCCGCTTGCCTCGATCGGTTCCGGGAAGGCTGCAGTTTCCTTCCCGGAACGCGACCGGGGTGCCGCCCGGCATCCGAAGATGCCGGGCGTCGTGCGGTTAGTACATCAGGACCACTGGGTAGCCCAGCTGGTAGATCAGCACGCGAAACATCACGGAGGTGGCCAGCGCGCCGATGGCGGCGACGACCATGAGCGTCTTGGAGGCGCCCACCTTCTTCTTCGCCACGAAGGCGCAGGCCGCAGCCACGATCACGGAGACGATGGAGCCCCAGAACATGGGCGCTCCCGCGCCGGACACCATGACGGTCATCAGGCTGTCGACGTGCGTGGGGGCCGTGGTCATCGATGTCGGGTCGGCGTAGTAGCCGAATTGCGCGATCTTCGCCATGGCGCAGGCGATGACGAACACCACGTCGGCCACGATCTGCACGAGGGCCGCGATGAACGTCAGCTGGATGCCCGTCGCCTCGACGGCCTCGTCCTTCTTCAGGATGGAGATCAGCCAGACGGCCGCGGCGCCCAGGAGGCACGCGTTGCCCAGATAGAACGCCACGAGCGCCAGGCCCCACGCGGGACGGGCCGGCATGAGGTAGGAGTGCGCGGTGGCGACCATCATGAGCACGGCAACCGCGAGGGTCGCCCAGGCCAGCGCCTTGGGAACGGGCTTGCCGCCTCGAAGGACCACGAACCATGCGACGATGACGATGGCCAGCGCCACGCATCCGATGAGCTCCTGGGTGATGCCCGACGTGATGTGCCCGAAGCCGTTGAAGATGCGCTCCCAGTGCTCGAGGTGCAGGAAGGCTCCGATGCCGCCTACCACCAGCGAGACGGCGGACGTGATGAGCGCGGTCATCTGCAGGTTCCTGCCCTGGCCCTTGAGCGCCAGGATGGACATGCCGCCCAGCGTGCCGCAGGTCAAGCATACGAACAGCGTGAAGATGACGAGAGGCCACTGCGTTTCCATTACTCATCACCTCCTTCCCAGTGATGGTCGCGTAGGATGTAGGAGTACGACGGCTTGTTGCCCACGTCGGGCAGCTTGTGCACGTCGGCGTCGGTGAACGGCTCCAGGAACTCCACCATCTTGCGGCGCTTGCCCAGCGGGTCCTCGGAGCCCTCGAACGACTCGTAGCCGGCCTCGGTGTCGCCGATCCAGCGGGCGTTGCCGCCGCACTGGCTGACGCACTGGGGCAGCTCGCCCTGCGACAGCTTCTGCTCGCACAGCGTGCACTTCTCGACGACCTTCTCCTCCTCGTTGAGGTAGCGGACGCCGTAGGGGCAGGCCATGACGCAGAACTGGCAGCCGATGCACTTCTCCTTGTCGATCTGGATGGAGCCGTCCTCGGCCACGTGCGACGCCTCGGTGGGGCACACCTTCACGCACTCGGGGTTCTCGCAGTGCTGGCAGCTGATGGGCAGGAAGTACATGTACACGTCGGGGTACTGCCCTGATCCGCCCGGGATGGGGTTCGGCCCCACGCGCACCACTTTGTTCCAGTAGCTGCCGATGGGCACGTTGTTGACCGCCTTGCAGGCGACCGAGCACGCCAGGCAGCCCACGCACCGGTTGAGGTCGGTGATGATAGCCTTCGTCATGGTTTACTCCCTCCCTTCGTAGGTAGGCAGCCATTCCTTCAGACGGGGGTCGTCGGAGGTATGGATGATGGGCGTGCCGGTGGAGTCGCACGGCACGGGGTTGTTGAACGGCGAGTTCTCGGGCGTGGCCTTGTAGATCTTCACCTGGTAGGCGCGCAGGTTGGATGTGCCGGAGTGCGGATCCTGGGCGTAGTGGTCGATCAGCTGGTTCACCTGGGAGAACTGCCAGCCGTGGCCGGCGTCCTTCACCTCGGGGTACCACCACGTGTGCTCGAGGTTGATGACGTCTTCCTTCACGCCGTAGTACAGGTCGGCCACTTCGCGGATCTTGCCCCATTCGGTTTCGATCCACACCCAGTCGCCCTGCTCGATGCCGTACTCGGCGGCCGTCTTCGGGTTGATCTCCACGCGCGGCACGGGCCACAGCTCGCGGCACCAGGGCAGCTGACGATGCTCGGAGTGGAAGTACACCGGGATGCGACGGCCGGTGGTGGCGGTCAGCGGGTACTCCTTGATGCGGTCGCCGTCCTTCGGGCCGTGAGGCGGCTCGGTGTAGGTGGGAAGCCTCCACTCGGGATGGTCGGGATGGTGCGATTCCATGACGGTGGACCAGATCTCCTGCTTCATCGTCGGGGTGAACCAGCCCGGCTTCCAGTCGCCGATGCCCTTGCCGGCCGTGTAGTCGAGGCGGCCCCACACGCGGTCGCGTGCGCGCATCGCGCCGGTCTGGTAGCGGCGGTACGTGCCCCAGTTGCGCGGCTCGATGTCCTTCGCCTGCCACCAGCCGTGCTCCTGGAAGGCCTTGACGTACTCGTCCCACGTCTTGTACTTGGGCGTGACCTCGGCCATCGGAACGCCGTGGCGCTCGAACGTGGGCTTGCCGTTCTCGACGTGCCACGTGGTGTAGGTCAGCTCGTCGTCGGTGAGCAGCTTGATGGAGTCGTCCAGCTGCCAGTTGATGTCGGGCCACTCGTTGCCCGGCTCGTCGGTCCACTTCCAGTTCATGCGGCGGGCGAGGTCCATGACGATCTCGGGATCGTACTTGGCTTCCGCGGGCGGCTGCACGCACTTGACCGTGGCGCCCATGGCGCCGGCGGAACCTTGGCTGGCGCGCGGCGAGTTGAGCTCGATCCAATGGGCCACCGGCAGGATGATGTCGGCGGTGTCGTTCTGCGGCGTGTGCCACAGGTTGAGGTCCACGTAGAAGTCAAGCGAGCACAGGGCCTCCCAGGCGCGCGTGGTGTTCGTCTGGCTCATGAAGTTGCCGGACTCGTTCCAGAGGGCGCGCACCGGGTAGGGGTCGCCCGTGATGACGGCGTCCCACAGCGAATGGCTGTCGCACCAGTACTGCCACCAGCCCAGAAGCGGGAACTTGTCGATGCCGATCTGCTTGCGGTTGACTTCCTCCGGCGGGGTGGTGGCGCCGGGGGCCCAGGCGCTGAAGCCCTGGAGGTCGCCGTCGATGGGGACGATGGTCGGGCCGCGGTTGCCGCCCGGGGTGTCCATGTTGCCGGTGATGCCCACGAGGTTGTCGAAGGCGCTGCAGTTCTGGATGGCGCTGCAGAAGTGCTCGACCGCCAGCATGTACTGGATGCCGCCGTTGCCGTAGCCGGTGGACGGGTCGATGCGCGTGCCGTAGGCCGTGGCCGCCGCCTCGATCTCGGAGGCGGGGATGCCGGTGATCTCGGCCGCCACCTCGGGCTTGTACTCGGCGGCGCGGGCCTTGTAGTGCTCCCACACCGGCTTGACCTTCACGGTCTTGCCGTCCTTCAGCGTGATCTCGAACTCGCCTTCCAGCGCGGGGTCGATGGCGGGGTCGAACGGCATGGGATCGGGCAGCCAGCCCTGCGTCTGGCCCGGCAGCAGGTTGTCCTGCGCGGCCTCGCGGCCTTGGCGCGCCTTCTCGGAGTCGTAGTTCTCGCCCTCCCAGAAGCCGCCGGTCTCGTCGATGACGCCTTCCTGGTCGGCGTTGAACCAGGTGAACGCGCCGTACTCGTGCTCGACGCCCTCGGCCTTCAGCTTCTCCCAGTTGTTGTCGTACACGAGGAACTTATAGGGGCTGCCGCCCTCCTTGATGTCGCTTTCCTTGAGCAGCGCGGTTTTCACGTCCCAGTAGGAACCGTCGGTGCGCACGGTGGGGAAGCCGGAGGGCTCCATGTCCTCGCACACGAGGAACGGGGCGTTCGTCCACTTCTTCACGTACAGCTCGTCGTAGAGCTTCTTCTCGATGATGACGTTCGTCCAGGCCAGGGCCAGGGCGCCGTCGGTGCCGGGGCGCAGGTGCTGCCAGTAGTCGGCTTCCTTGCCCATGTTGGCCATGCGGGGGTCGACGCTGATGTGCACGTCGGCGCGCGATGCCACGTCCACCGTGGTGCGGCAGGAGTCGTCGTAGTTGGACAGCTCGGACGCGCCGCCCCACTGCACGTACACTTTCGGGCGCGTGATGGTTTCCATCCACGACATGGCGAACTGCGACACCATGGTGGTGGCGAAGTGGCGCGGGCCCTTGCAGATCTGCCAGGCCTCAACGTTGTTCGGCGTTTCCAGCATGTTCTTCAGGATGGACTCCGAGTGCATGCACCAGATGCGCGACGTGCCCACCTGGCAGGCGATGGCCTCGCCGCCGTGCTTCGCCTTGATGTCCATGAAGTTGTCCACGATGGACTGCATGGCCTCGTCCCACGAGATGCGCTGCCAGCCGGGCTCCTCGCCCTTCGGGTTCGTGCGCTTCATGGGATAGTGCAGACGGTCGGGGTGGTACGCCGCCTGGATGGACGACTGCGACTTCGTGCAGCAGTTGCCCATGGACTGGAACGCTCCCTCGTCGCCCTCGACGCGTATGGCCCGCCCGTTCTGGACGATGACCTTGACGCCGCACTCCATCTTGCCGCAGCCGCGGCAGCACGTTTTCACGGCCACGGTGTCGTTGCCGGACACGCTGCTGTACGTCTCTTCGGCCAGCGCGGTGTGCGTCGAAGCGCCGAACGCCGCGGCTGCCGCACCGGTGATGGCGGCGGTCTTGACGAACGTGCGTCGTGACATGGTCAGGTTACCCATACTCCTCCTCCTTCTTTCTCCTCGTTCTCGTCTTGCTCGTCTTCGTTCGGGCGATCGGGGAGGGGGGCTTCCGGGCGAAGCCTCGGGCTCCGGACCGGTGCAAAGTCCCCGTGTCGCTTGGGTTGACCATACGGATGCGAGGGGATGCAGAGCATCGTTCAAAGGTTGGAAAGCGGGTTCGACCGCATCATAAATTCTTATGATCTTGTGATCATGAAAAAATCGATGACGATTTGAACTGGAAAAACATCAAACGAAGGTCATAAACTATTCTGAAACTAGAATAACTTCCTCAAAGAGGGATGCTCATCTTTTCCGTATAATCGAACCCGTCGACAGAGGGGTCGGCGCGAGCGACGTTCCGTACGGGCTCACAGGGGGTGGGGCATGGAAAAGCTTCGGAGTGCATGGGATACTGCGTTGGGGACGAGCCTTTCCCTCACGCGCATCGCGGGTGCGGCCTTGCAATGGCTTTGGATGCTCATGATGTTCTACAGCATCGTGCCGTACGGCTTCTCGTCGGACGTGCGCGGCTCGCTGTACGTCAGCCTGATCATATCGCTGGTGGCCATGCTGTTCGTCTCCGTCATCGTGCGGCGCGAGCGGGTGAGCGGCAACCGCTCCATCGTGCTGGGATCGGCCATCATGATGAGCGCGGGCAGCGTGCTCACGCCGTTCTCCGATCCTACCACGCCCGTCGGCATGCTGGTGCTGGGCCTGAGCGCGGTCATGACCGGCACGGGCTCGGCCGTGCTGTTCTTGTGCTGGATCGAGCTCGAGTCGGGGCTGGGAGGCCGCTTGGCGCTTGTGGAGCTTGCCTCGTCGCTGTGCATCGCGTTCGTCGTGGGGTTCTTGCTGATCGTAGGGCCGGCGATACCCGTCATCGTGCTCATCGTTGTCATGCCCGTGCTTTCGGCGGCAGCTCTCAGGCGCAGCGCGCCCGATACGCCGCAGCTGCCGCGCGAGCCCGAGCAGCCTTTGTCGCGCCATACGGCGACCCTGTTCGCGAAGGCGCTTCTGGGCGCGGTGCTCATCGGCATGTTGATGGGGTTCTTCGACGTGGTGTCGGGGTTCAAAACCTACGAGGTGCAGGACATCTTCGGCACGTACCTGTTTCTGGCGGGCTTCATCGGAGCGTTGGCCATCTGCCTGATAGCCGTGTTCCTGCAGCGCGACAGCGTGTTCTTCTCGTACCGCGTCTCCATGCTGATGCTGTGCTTGGGGTGCTTGTCCACGCCGTTTATGGCCGACAACAACACGTATTCGAGCGCGCTTATCTTCGGCGGCTACCACTGCTTCGTGCTGGTGCTGTGCGTGGTGTGCATCGACGTGGCGTCCAGCTTCCGTGTGAGCCCGGCGCGGACGATCGGCCTGGGGTTCGTGGCGCTGTACGGCGGCGAGACTGCAGGCCAGCTGTTCGCCCATTCGCTGGAGGCGACCGGGGTCAGCATGTTCGACCTTACGCTGGTCACGCTGGTGGCCGTGTCGCTGCTGTTCATCGCGCATTTGTTCCTGTTCACGGAGACCGACCTCATCAAAATCGGCATCGGCGAGGTCAGCCTGATGGGCACGGTGCCCGAAGAGGCCGCCGACGACCCGGCCGACCCGGTGGATCCGTGTGCGCTGATCGCGGAGCGCTTCGCCCTGTCGCCGCGCGAGACCGATGTGCTTCCGCTGCTGCTGGAGGGGCGCACCATCTCGCGCATCCAGGAGACGCTGTTCATCTCGGCGGGTACGGTGAGCACGCACATCCGCCACATCTACCAGAAGACGGGCGTGGACAACCGCCAAGAGCTCATCGACCTGGCCCACGAGACGGCCGCGCAGGACGAGGCGGTCTGAGGCGATGGAGACGGCGTATCTGCACGAGTTCGCGAAGGTGGCCGAGTGCGGCAGCTTCACGGCGGCTGCGCGCGAGCTGCATCTGACGCAGTCGACGCTGAGCAAGCACGTGGCCTTGTTGGAGCGCGAATTCGGGGCCGACCTGTTCGTACGCGACCGCAGCGGCGTGAGCCTGACCGAGGCGGGCGGCGTGCTGTACGCGCAGGCGCGGCAGATGGAGAAGCTGCTGCGCGCCACCGAGCTGCTGGTGCGCGCGGCGCGCGACGGGCAGGCTGCGGGCTCGACTGCCGGTGTCGCGGCGGGCGAGGGTGCTGTCGACGGCTCGCCCGCGGCCGCGGGGGACATGGCGCTGCGCTGCAAGTGCCGGCTCGCGGCCGAGCGCTGCGGGCTCGACCGGCGCGAGCTGGGCGCGCTCATCCTGTACGTGGAGGAGCACGGCTTCGAGACGATCCAGGGCGAGCTGGCGCTGACGCGCGACGAGGTGGCCGACGTGCTGGGCAGCGTGTACCGCAAGCTGGGCGTGGGCGACAAGCAGGAGGCGCTCGATTTCATCCATTCCGTTTCGGAATGATGGTAGACGCGCCCGCGGCGGTTGGGCATACTGCGTAGAAGTGAAAGCGCTATGAAGCTGGGGGGCTTCGAGCAAAGGGCTTCATCCGAAGAATGGATGGAGACCGAATATGAGTGCTTGTACTGCTGCGTCCGTCGAAGACGCGGCGAACAATCTTCTTGAGGAACTGAATAGCGGCGCGAAGTGCTTGTGCGTGGAGCACGATGCGTCCGACGACGTTGCGCCGGCGTTGCTGCGCGCGGCTCGCGCTCGCGTCGAGGCGGGGTCGAACGTGCGCGTCGTGTGCGCCGACGCCGTTGCAGCCGCGCGCTTTCGGGCGCTTGCGGCCGACGATCCGCTGCTGGGCGCGCTCGACGTGGTGTCGGTGCGCGAGCTGGCCCTCTCGATTCTGGGCGATGCGCGGGTCGGCGACGCCGTGGGACGCGACGCGCGCGTGCTGGACGAGAACGAGCTGGCCGTGCTCATGGAGGACGTGAAGGTGAGCGGCCTCAAGCCGGGCCGGCTGCGCGAGATGCTCAAGTTCTTCTACAAGAGCATCAGCGACTGCGCCGACGATGACGAGCGCTGGCTGATCACCGCCGAAGAGCAGACCGTGCACGCCATCCTCACCGAGAACCTGGAGGCGCGCCGCGCGCTGCTGCCGTGCGAGGTTTCGTCGCTGGCGTATCGCGGCCTTGTGAAAGCCGAGGTCGAGCGCGAGCCGCTGACGCTGGTGGCAGACGACTTTGGGTCGCTCAGCAAGGCGTCGCAGCGCCTCGTGCGCCATCTGGCGACGGACGGCCTCGTGGCGGCCGGCCGCACGCTGGCCTCGTCCAGCTCCGAGGAGCCGTACCCGTGCTTCGACGGGTTCCGCGCGCTTGCCGACGAGGCCGACTGCCTGGTGACGCTGGCGTGCGAGCGGCCGGCCGCGGCGCGCGAGTCCCGCGCGCTGGACGACCCGGCGGCCGAGTTCGCGTTCGCGGCGGCGTCCGTGGGGGAGTGCCTGGTCGATGGCTTCCGGCCAGGCGACGTGGCTGTGGCCGTGCCGAACGCCGCTTGGGGCGAGCGCATCGCGGCTGAGTTGGAAGGGCGCGGCATCGCCGTGGAGCGCGGGTTCGACGGCGGGAAGATCAAGGGCGACCCGCGCACCGAGGGCCGTTACGCCGACCTCAAGCTGGCCGCGTTCCTGCGGTTGTACCTCGATCCGCACGATTTCACGTCGCTGCGCTCGTGGCTGGGGTTCGGCGATTGGCTGCTGCGCTCCGATGCGTTTTTGGAGCTGATGGCGTACGCGCGCGACCATGAGACGACCGTGCCCGAAGCCGTGGCGCAGCTGCGCACGCAGCGCGACGCCGACCGCTCCTCGACGATCTTCGGGAAGTTCGACGGCCCGCTGGACGAGCTGGACGAGCTGCTGCGCGCCTGCGCTGGCGGGTTGTCGCGCGATGCTGCCGTAGCGCTGTTCGAAGCGCACGGAATGCCGTTGTCCCCGCGCCACGTGGAGCTGCTGGGCGACGACCCTGCGCATGCGGACGTCGAGCGCTTGGCGCGCTGCGGGTTCGCGAAGCCGGTGGAGGACGTCGCGCGCGATGCCGTGCATGTGGTCTCCTACGCGCGCTGCCACGGGCGCCATGTGCGCACGGTGTTCGTCACCGGCCTGGTGAACGGCTTCTTGCCGGCGAACGACGCCGTGGACGACAAGTTCACCATCGACCATCGGCGCGTGGCGCTCGAACGCGAGCGCGCGCTGTTCCTGGACGTGCTGTCCTGTGCGAGCGAACGAGCGGTATGCACGCGGTTCGTGCGCGACCTTTTAGAGAACACCGCGTTCACGAAGGTGCAGACCTCGCGCGTGTTCGTGCGCGACGGCGAGCGCTTCGCGCGCGTGACGCCGTCGGAGTTCGCGTCGCTGACCGACGAGGTGCTCTCTCCCGCACCCGACGCGCCTCGCGAGCTGCCCACGAAGGTGCTGTATAACGTTTCGACGGTCTGACGACCGTCGAGCCTGCTCGACGCTGCGACTTCGCGGGGCGCCCGTCCTTGGCACGATCCCGAAAGCTCGCGTACCGAAGTACGCTTCGCCTTCGCGATCCCGCCAATGCCGGGCACCGCGCGAACCCTCGCTGACTTTATCTGACAAGTGAGCTTGAAAGGACTGATAGATATGAGCGATGTCGATGTATTCGTGATCGATGACGATTTCGATCCCCTGGCCGACCTGAGCCTGGACGACGGCGAGCGGGACGATGCCGAGGCGGATTACCTGCCGCCCATCCCCGATGCCGACAAGAGCGTGGTGCCTCCCGTGGTGCCGCTGTCTGCGGCCGAGCGCATCGAGAATCTGCTGGCGGGCATTCCCGGCCAGCAGTTCCGCCTGCTGCACGCCGTGGAATTCTGCACCGAGCCGAAGACGATGGACGAGGCCGTGGCCGACTTGGATGCGGCGTATCCGAACACGACGAGCGTGTACGGCTCGGCGCAGGTGGTGCAGCTGCTCGAGCGCGACGGCGCGCTGGAGCGCATCGTGGACGAGGACGCCGCCCATGCGGCCGCCGGCGACGCTGCCGATGCGCTCGCCGAGGACGAGGGCTTCATCTCGGTGACGCCCGCTCCGCCGTGCCGCTACCGTGCCACGCAAGCGGGCCTCGATGCCGTCGCGGCGCACGTCAACGAGGGCCTCGTGGCAGAGAAGATCGAGGAGGACGAGCGCTATCTGCCCATCTTCCAGCGCGTGCTTGAGATGTGCGCGCGCGAAGGAGGCTGTCCCACCAAGGAGCTGGACCAGGCGGTGGACGGCGACCCGCTGTGCCAAGAGCCGCGTCGCTTCTGCGGGTTCTTCCGCGGCAAGCTGGAAGAGACGGGCGCCATCGAATGGCGCGACGCCTGGACCATCACCGATCTGGGGCGCAGCGTGCTCGCGTCCGGCTTGTTCGCCGCCGCCTCCCCGTCCGAACGTTAGAGAAGGAGCCACCCATGTCCCATGATCAGGAAATCGACTTCGCCGACGTGCTGCGCGGCCGCAGGGCAACCTACCAGTTCCTCTCGCGCCTGTTCCGCGTGGAGGTGGACCAGGAGCTGCACGACACGCTGGTGTCCATGCGCTTCCCGACGAACACCGGCAACGCGCTGGTGGATGAGGGCTATCGGATGATCTGCGGCTATCTGAGCCAGGCCGACGGCACCGTGCTCACCGAGCTGGCGGTGGACTACGTCCGCGCGTTCATCGGGTCGGGCAACGACGGCTTCTCGGCCGCCTACCCGTACGAGTCGGTGTACACGAGCCCGAAGCGCCTCATGATGCAGGACGCGCGCGACGAGGTGCTCGTGCTGTACCGCGCCTTCGGCCTGGACAAGCAGGAGAGCTGGAAGGAGGGCGAGGACCACATCGCGCTGGAGCTGGAGTTCGAGCAGATCCTGTGCGAGCGCGCCATCGCGGCGTACGAGGCCGGTGACGAGGACGAGTGCCTGAAGCTGCTGCTGTCGCAGCGCAACTTCCTGGAGGACCACCTGCTGGCGTGGTACCCCATGATGGCGGCCGATCTGCAGAAGTTCCCCCAGACCGATTTCTACAAGGGGCTGGGCAAGCTGACCGACGGCTTCCTGCGCAACGACCGGGAGTTCCTGGACGCCGTGCTGTCCGAGAACGAAGCCGAAGTCGAAGTCGAGGTTGCATGATGGACGAGCACGACGTCGAGCGCAAGCGCGATGCGGGTCCCCGCGTGTCGCGCCGCACGTTCGCCCTGGGCGCCGTGGGCGCCTGCGCCGTCATCGGCCTGGGCGGCGTGAAATACCTGCCCAGCGCCACGTTGCTCAGGCCGCCGGGAGGGCAGGACGAGGAGCAGCTCGTGCGCGGCTGCCTGCATTGCGAGAAGTGTCGCGAGGTGTGCCCGAAGCACGCCATCGCGCCTGCTCATCTTGAGGACGGCATCCTGAACGCGCGCACGCCGCGGATGGATTTCAAAAGCGGCTGGTGCGATTTCTGCGAGAACGAGCCGGGCGGGCCGAAGTGCGTCGCGGTGTGTCCGACGCACGCTCTCGTGTGCCCCGACCCGTCGCAGGTGATCATCGGCAAGGCGGAGCTCAACCGCGATTGGTGCCTGGCCGCGAAGGGCATGGGCTGCCACGAGTGCGTGGACGTGTGCAACTACGAGGCGCTCGAGCTGGGCGCCGACAACGTGCCGGTGGTGGACGTGGACGCGTGCAACGGCTGCGGCGCCTGCGAGCTGGCGTGCATCTCGCTGTCGGCCGGTTCCATCACGGCCGGTGCCACCGATCGCGCCATCGTCGTCCGTCCGACCGAAGAAGTGGAGGCGTGAGCGGGATGAAGAAGCTCAAAACCTATCGACTGCGGTTCCTGATCATGCTGGCGGTGCTCGCCGTGGTGGCCGTGGGGTACTTCATGGCCGGCGGCATCGGCAACTTCTGCGGCATCGGCTTCGAGTCCATCACGCTGCTGTGCCCTCTGGGCGCGCTGCTGGCCATGATCGCCGAGCGCACGGCCATCCCGATGGCCGTGATCAGCGTGGTGGTCGTGCTGCTGGTGTGCATCGTGCTGGGCAAGGTGTTCTGCGCCTGGGTATGCCCCGTGCACTTCCTGTCGCGGGGAAGGAAGAAGGGGGATAAGGGGGACAAGGAGGGTAAAGGGGGCAAGGTTGCTTCCCCTTGCTCCGCGTGCGCTTCCCCCTGCGGCAAAGCCAAGGGCATCAAGATCGACAGCCGCCACGGCATCCTCGCGGCGGCGTTGGGCTCCACGCTCATCTTCGGCTTCCCGGTGTTCTGCCTCGTCTGCCCGATCGGCCTCACGTTCGCCACGGTGCTGCTGGTCATGCGCCTGTTCGCGTTCGGCGACGCCACGTGGACGGTCGTCGCCTTCCCGGTCATCATCGCGCTGGAGATCCTGCTGCTGCCCAAGTGGTGCCAGCGCTTCTGCCCCCTGGGTGCGCTGCTTTCGCTGTTCAGCGGGCTGAACCGGACGTTCCGCCCCCAGGTGGACGCCGAGAAGTGCCTGCGCGAGGGCCGCGGCAAGGCCTGCAACCTGTGCGAGCAGGCGTGCCCCGAGGGCATCAACCTGCACGACATAGCGGCGGGCGAGACCACGCTCAACGACTGCAGCAAGTGCCGCGCTTGCGCCGACGTGTGCCCCGAGCACGCCATCACGTTCCCGCTGCTGCCGAAGAAGCAGACGCAGGTCGCGGCGCTGCCCGTCGACGACGAGATCCCGGAAAGGGGGTAGGCCATGTCCCTGATCAACGGCCTGTTGGCCCTGCTGGGCGAGATAGAGAGCGACGCCATCGCCGTGCACGAGGAGCGCTGCATCTCGGTGCGCAACCGCAACGCCGACTGCCTGCGCTGCGTGGAGGCCTGCACGTCGGGCGCGCTGGCGTATCGCGACAACGAGCTGCTCGTGGAGCCCGAGCGCTGCATCGGGTGCGGCACGTGCGCCACGGCGTGTCCCACCTGCGCCATCGAACTGCGCAACCCGACGGATGCCGAGCTGACGGCGCAGCTCAAGCACTCCATCGTGGCGACGAAGGGCCATCCCGTCATCGTGTGCGAGACGGCGCTCGAGGCGGCCGACGTCGCGGCCGACGACGCGCCGGCCGCGTGCGTGGTGCCGTGCTTGGGCCGCATGGACGAGTCGGCGCTCGTGGGGCTGGCGGCGTACCGCGCCTTCGACGCGACGCTCGCGTGCGGCTCGTGCGAGACGTGCCGACACGCTCCGGGCGGCGCGCTCATGCGCGACGTGGTGGAAGGCTCGCGCAACCTGCTTGAGGCGTTCGGGTCTTCCATGCCTGTTGACGTGGTGGAATGCGTGCCCGAGCGCGTGCTGGCACCCGGTGCGTCTGGCGGGTCGCACGGCCAGGGCGGCGACGGGGTGGGGCGGCGCGATTTCTTCCGCTCCGCCAAGGACGCGTCGACCCGTGCAGCCAGCGCGGCGGTGGCCGAGGAGCTGGGGATGGCCGGGGCCGAGCCCGTTCCCGCGGCGTATCGCAAGGTGGAGGCCGACGGAACGCTGTCGCACTTCGTCCCCACGCGCCGCGTGCGCCTGTACAACTACCTGCAGCACGTGGGCCAGCCGGTGGCCGACGAGGTGGAGACGCGCGTGATCGGCGCCGTGTCCATCGACGCCGATCGGTGCAGCTCGTGCCGCATGTGCGCGGTGTTCTGCCCCACGGGCGCCATCAAGAAGCTCGACGAGGACGGCGTGTTCGGCATCGTGCACCGTCCGAGCGCCTGCATGCAGTGCCGCCTGTGCGAGCGCATCTGCCCCGAGCAGGCCATCACGGTGAGCGGGCGCGTGCCCATCAAGCAGTTCATGGGCAAGGAAGCCGTGTGCTTCGCTATGAAGCGCCCAACCTGGACCCCGAACAAGCCCTCATCGATGTACGATAAGCTGCACTCAACGCTCGGCGAACACTTGGAGATGTGCATGTTCTAGGGAAGTTCCGGCGGTTTGTCGGCCGCCGGAACTGCTCGACGCTGCGGAGCTCCCTGGCACCCGATCTCGCGGCGAGGCCGAGGACTCGCGTACCGAAGTACGCTTCGCCCTCGCCCTCCCCACGATCTCGGGCACCAGGGAGCCCCTCGCTGACGCTACGAACGACCGGTGATTTTGGAGGAACGAACGCATGATCAACTACACGCTGCCGGATTTCACGGTGGGGCTGGGGCTCAACCTGTTCTTCATCCGCTTGCTGGAGCAGCGCCCGGCGCTGTTCCAGGACGGCGTGCGCATCGACAGCGTGTACGGCTGCTTTCCCGCGTGCGACCTGAACGGCGGCCGCGCGTTCTTGCGCGAGCGAGCCACGCCCCGGCAGATGGAGGAGGCGTTCTCGCTCTTGGCCGAGCACGGCGTGAAGGCGCGTCTCACGCTGACGAACATGCTGGCCGACGAGGACGACCTGCGCGACGAGTACCTGAACGCGATGCTCGCCATCGCCGGCCGCTACGATGCCGAGGCCATCGTGTACGCCGACCTCGTGGGCAACTACGTGCGCGAGCGCTACGGCATGCGCTGCGTGCTGTCCACCACGCGCGCGCTGGCGGACGCAGCCGAGGTCAACCGCATGACGAAGCGCTACGACTACGTGGTGCTCGACTACAACCGCCACAAGGATCCGGCGTTTCTCGCGGCGCTCGAAGACCGCGACAAGGTGGAGGTCATGGTGAACGAGTTCTGCGCCTACCAGTGCCCGCATCGTGCACAGCACTACCTGCATAACAGCGAGGACCAGCGGTCGGGCACGATGCGCCCCTTCGAGTGCGTCGCGAAGCGCGCCGATTTCTTCGACCACGAGCCGGGCCACCCGGTGATCTTCACCGATCGGGAGGTGCGCGACCTGCACGACGAGTACGGCATCGGGTACTTCAAAATCGTCGGCCGCGGCGTGGCCTTCCAAACCGTGCTCGAGGCCTACGCGTACTACCTAGTGCGCCCCGAGTACCGCGAAGACGTCAAGCGCATGGTCATGCGCGCCGCGGGGTAGGAGCAGCGTAGAAGAACGGTTGGTTTCGCATGGGGTCAGGCGTCTGTTGCACAAAAACCCGCGACGTGCGATCTGAACCGATGTTTTCTTGTCGCCCACTCTGATCAGTTTTGAAGAATCCCCAGGTCGTTGAATCGCCCTCGATTGCAGTGCGCGGTGCATTCGCGAGAGACGGCCGTTCAACGGCCTTCAAGTCTCGTACGTCGCCAATTTTTGTGCGCTGAAGGGCGAATCACGTGCAGATGCCGTTCGCCGAAACGCTTTCGCGCTTTAAGCGTGGGACTTAGGCAGTTGTTCGCTTCTTGTGGAAACGCATTCGCGTCCACGCAGGCAAATCCGCGGCATCAGCTTTCAATCGGTTCGAGATCCACTGCCTGGTCGTCGTCGAACGCGTCACCCGTGGCAACGGCGGTGACGCCTTCGCTCGCTTGCAGTTCGAAGGCGATTTCGGCACTCGCATGCGCCCCGACGGCTTTGAGGGCGTACTCTCCCCGGTCGAGCGTGAAGACGCGGCTTCCGCGAGCCGTTCCTTCGCAGACGGTATCAACGTTCTTCTCATCGACGAATACGATCTTGAAGTCGCCGTCCGATACGGTCGCATCGTAGTTGACGCGAAACTCCCCGCCTTCGTTGGGGACGGAGATCCGAAGCCATGTTTCCAGGCCGGTCAGTCCGCCGATCTTTCTGTCGAACAGGGAGCCGGTTCTGTTCGCAACTGTGTACGTGTCGAATTCTTGGGCGATGCGGGCATCGTCGCAGTAGATCGATTCCTGCATCAGATTGAGGGGTCCTGCGCAACCGGCCAGAACCAGACACGCCGCCGCGAACGCCGTCGCCATGCCGCGTTTCCTGGTCATACGGCACCTCCTTTGCCGGGATCTGCCACTGTCTGGCATTCTAGCAGCTCGAAACGCGTCGGGGGGGGGGGCACTTTTTGCCAAGCGGGGCTTCCTGTGGTACAAATGGCCGAATGGGATGACGGTGGAAGGGACGGGCGGATGACCGGGAAGACGACGAGCGCGCAGTGCGATCGCGAGCGGTCGCTCGTGGCGGCGGTCGAGCGGTTCGCGCCGCTGCGGCGTCTGGGCTGGGCGTTCCTGCTGGCCTGGGTGTTCTGCGTGTTCTACACCAACGCGGTGAGCGGCTACACCGGCGCGAAGGCCTCGACGCTGGCGGGCGGCGCGGGCTGGGACCTGTTCTTCACGGGGCTGCCCGTGTCCATGTCGGTGGTCATGCTCGTGCTCATCGTGGTGTTGGAGAAGCGGCTGGGTTCGCCCACCCAGCACGCGGCGCTGTTCTGGATCGCGCCGCTGGCCACCGCGGTCTCCACGCCGCTGCTGTTCTGCGAGCTGCCCGACTTCGGCGCGACGGCGGCGTTGTTCGTGATGGGCGCGGTGCTCACGGGGTTCGGCAGCGGCTTCATGTGGGTGATGTGGGGCGAGTACTACGCGAAGGTGACCCAGGAGGAAGTGGAGTTCCTCGCGCCGGCGTCGGCCGTGGCGGCCGCCGTGCTCGTGCTGATGGTTTCGGCGATGCAAGGTTGGATGGCGCTCGCGGTGGTGACGGCGTTTCCCCTGTTGTCGGGCTTGTGCCTGCTGCTGTCGTGGCGCGACGCGCAGGCGCGCGACGCCACGGCCGAGTACCGGGGCGCCGCCGAGCAGCGCGCATTCGCGGAGGCGCACGACAGCGCGCGGAAGGGGCTGCCGCGCGTGCTGAAGTCGATGGGGCGCGCCGGGTTCGGCATCCTCGCGGCATGCCTGTTCGTGTGCGTGGAGGGCTCGTTCTGGCCGGGAGCGTCGGGGCGCGACGCGACGGCCTCCCAGGTGGCGCTCGTCGTGAGCATCGTGTTCATGCTGGTGGTGGGCCTGTCGGCCACGGCGGGGCCGCGTCGCGTGTCGCTGTCGTTCCTCTACCGGTGGATGTGCCCGGCGCTCGTGGTGGGTTTCGCGGCGTTCATCGTGCTGGGGGAGGGCGCGGGCGCGTACGTCGCCTACGTGGTGGCCATTGCTGCGCGCTTCGCGTTCTGCCTGATCACGCAGATGTACTTTGCGCGCTACGCCGTGCAGGGGGCGGCGACGCCCGTGCAATCGTACGGCTTGGGTTGGATCTTCGTGCACCTCGGCGACCTGCTGGGCGTGGTGGCGCTCGTGCTGGTCGAGTCCGGCGTGGCGGCGGGGGCGTTCTCGCTCGACCAGGTGGTTGCCGTGTCCATCGCGCTGCTGGTGAGCGCGACCATGTTCGTGCTCAGCGACGGCCGCGCGTTCGCGTTCGGTTCGCGCAAGGAGGACGTCGCGGTCGCGGCGCTCGGCGAGTCCGTTCCCTCGCCGACGCTCCCCGGCGATTCCGTCGTCGATGCCGCGTCGGAGGTGGACGAGCTGACCGCCCGCATCCTCGAGCTTGCCGAACGCGGCGGCCTCACCCCGCGCGAGACCGAGGTGTTCGACCTCCTGGCGCGCGGCCGATCGATACCGTACGTGCGCGACGCCCTCGTCATCTCGCGCGAGACGGCCGCCACCCACGCCAAGCACGTCTACGCCAAACTCGACGTGCACTCCCGCCAAGAGCTCATCGACCTCGTGCATTAGCTCGCACGTTGCCTTGCCGTCCTGAGCAAGCGCATGGAAAGCCCCGCGTGCGGGGCTTTCCGTTAAGGGAGGGAGGGTTGGCTCGGGTGGTGCTTACGCTGCGCCGAGGGCGTGCTTGGCGGCGATGCGGGCGAAGGTGGCGGTGCGGCCCGCGTTGATGCCCGTGAAGTTGCTGGGATAGTTGTGCGGGTAGAAGCCGCCCTGGTCGTTGCCGCAAACGTAGAGGCCCTCGATGACGCTGCCGTCCTTGCGCAGCGGCTGCGAGTCGGCGTTCGTGATCACGCCGTGGATGGTGACCAACAGCTCGCCGGCGATGCGCGCGGCGTAGAACGGCGGCTCGTCGACGGCGCTCAGGCGGTAGGCAGGCTTGCCGAAGTCGACGTCCTCGCCTGCAGCGACCAGTTCGTTATAGCGTTCGATGGTGGCCTTGAACGTGGCGGTCTGGTCGGCGTCGAACTTCATCTCCTTCGCCAGCTCGTCGAGCGTGTCGCACTTCTTCAGCGCGCCGCTCTCGATGCGCGGCTCCAGCCAGAATGAGTCGAGGTGCTCCTTCGTGATGGCCTCGCAGTCGTACACGTCGGCGTTGAACGCGGTGCCCGACGGCGCGGGGAACAGGCGCGAGCAGCCGCAGGTGTCGAACCGCTCGATGTCTTCCCAGTAGCTGCCGTCCCAAACGATCCACGAGAAGTGGCCGGGCTGGTTCGCGCCGCCGGCGTAGCTCATGGGGTAGCACTGGTCCTCGTTCATGAAGCGCTCGCCGTTCGCGTTCACATGGAGGAACGGCTGGCTGCCGGGAAGGAAGATGTCGCCGCCCTGGTAGGAGCCGTCGAACTCGGTATCGTCGAACATGATGCCGCGGTTCCAGATCATGCAGGCGCCGCCCGCTTCCAGCTCGGCTCCCGCCCACAGCGCCATGCGGATGCCGTCGCCCTCCTCGGTGACGCTGTCGCGCAGCACGCACCAGTTGGAGTTGCCGGGGCACAGGTCCTGCAGCATCTCGTCGTTCGCGCCGTAGCCGCCCGTGCACACGATGACGCCGTTCTTCGCGTTGATTTGGATGACGCCCTTGTCCTTGCTCTCGGCGATGACGCCGCACACTTTGCCCGACTCGTCCTGCACGAGCATCTTCGCGGGCGTCATGAGCATGACTTCGCCGCCCAGCTCGCCCAGCACCTCGTTCATCACTTCAAGGTGGGCGTACGCGCCGTAGTTCGGGCCGTCGGGGTTGTACTCGCCCATGCAGGGGTTATAGCACATGGCCGGGTAGTAGGCGTGAGGGTCGTCGGGCTTGTGCCATTCGAACGGGAACAGCATGCCCTTGGGCTCAAGCGTCTCCTTCATCCATTCGATCATCTCGCCAGACTTCTCGGCCCAGGTTTTGTACAGCAGCATGTTGGCATCGCCCGCTTGGGTCTGGTTCGCATGGTTTAGCAGTGTGGGGACGTCTTCGACATGGTCGGGCTCCAGCGCGGAGTTGAGCGCGCCGATAGCCTCGCGTGCGGCGGCGATGTTGCCGCCCTTTTCCAGCACGATGACCTTCGCGCCGTTCTGCGCGGCCGTGGTGGCGGCCACGAGCCCGCCGTTGCCGGCGCCTACCACCACGAGGTCGGCTTCCAGCGTCTCGGCGATGTCGGCGGGCATCTCCGGCTTGTCGCGCCAACTGCCCTGAGCGTCGGCGTCGGCCTTGCCGCTCTTTCCGCCTTCGGCCTGCGCTTGCGGCGCGCATCCGGCCAGCGCCCCTGCTGCGGCCAGCGCGCCCGTCGCGGTGATTCCCGCCAGGAAGTTGCGGCGGCTGATGGTTCGTTCTCCCATGATTCCCTCCTCGGTCGTTTGGTTTCAACGAGGTGCATGCTACGCGGGGCGCGGGGCCGCGTCATCGCGCGGATCCGGGTATATTCGTCCATGTCCAGGCAAAACGACGAAGATACCCGAAAACGGGGGAGGGCTGCCGAACGCGGTTTACGAGGTCGGGCGGCGCGTGGCGCCATGCGCGAGGTGCTATCATGATGCGTTGCATGCGACGGGCGGGGCGAAAGGGAGTGCTTCATGGAGCGGACGGACGAGCGATACGGGCGGTACGTGGCCATCCTCGAAGAGGAGCTCGTCGCCGCGATGGGATGCACCGAGCCCATCGCCATCGCGCTGGCAGCCGCGCGGGCGCGCGAACTGCTGGACGCGGAGCCTGCTCGCGTGGAGGTGAAGGCCAGCGGCAGCATCATCAAGAACGCGAAGAGCGTGGTGGTGCCCCACACCGGAGGCCTGAAGGGGATCGAGGCCGCTGCGGCGGCGGGCATCGTGGCGGGGCGCGCCGAGCGCAGCCTCGAAGTGATCGCCGAGGTTTCTCCCGAGGAGATTGCGGGTATCGCGGCCTATGTGGAGCGCGCGCCCATCGCGGTTGAGCGCGCCGCATCGGAGCTGGACTTCGACATCGTCGTGCGTGTGTTCTCGGACGCGGAGGCGCAGGCGGCGGCCGCGGCTGATGCCTGCGCCTCTCCCGCTCGCAGCGCGCTCGTGCGCATCGCCGACTTCCATACGAACATCGTGCGCGAGGAGCGCGACGGGAAGGTGCTGCGCGACGTGGCGGTGCCCTCCGTTGGCGGCTCGGGCGACGGGATGACCGATCGCGGCGTGCTGTCGATGGAGGGCATCTGGGACTTCGCCATGACCGTGGAGCTGGACGACGTGCGCGACCTGCTGGATCGCCAGATCGCCTGCAACGGCGCCATCGCCGACGAGGGGCTGGCGGGCGACTGGGGCGCGAACATCGGCAGCGTCATGCTGGGCGCCTACGGCGACGACGTGAAGGTGCGCGCGTGCGCGTGCGCCGCGGCGGCGTCCGACGCGCGCATGAGCGGCTGCGAGCTGCCCGTGGTCATCAACTCCGGCAGCGGCAATCAGGGCATCACGGTGTCGGTTCCGCTCATCGTGTACGCGCGCCACCTGGGCTCTTCCGACGAGCAGCTCTACCGTGCGCTCGTGCTGTCGAACCTCGTGGCTATCCATCAGAAGACGGGCATCGGACGGCTGTCGGCGTTCTGCGGCGCAGTGTGCGCGGGCGCGGCTGCGGGCGCGGGCATCGCGTATTTGGATGGCGGCGGCTACTGCGAGGCCTGTCATGCCGTGGTGAATGCGCTGTCTATCGTGGCCGGCATGGTGTGCGACGGCGCGAAGCCATCGTGCGCCGGCAAGATCGCGTTCTCGGTGAACGCGGGCATCCTAGGCTACGTCATGTACCGTGACGGCCAGCAGTTCTACGGCGGCGACGGCATCGTGAAGAAGGGCGTCGAGAACACCATCGACAGCATCGCCCGCCTCGGCCGCGACGGCATGCGCGCCACCAACGACGAGATCATCAGGATCATGCTGGGAGCGTGAATCGCGGGACGAGCGAAGGGAGGTAATGAACTGTCAACCCCGTCCCTTCGTCTCGTCACCGGGAGTCAACGGGAATGAGTCAACGTCTCGTCTCGAACCGGCGAACTTCGCTCGAATTCCTCGAACGTGGGCGCGAATCGACAGCCATGACATTTTCTCTCTCGCCTGAAGCCGCATATCGTCGTAGGCTCGAAATGCGACCAGGCCTTTTGCGCGCGCTTCTAGCGAGAAGCGCATTTCGAGCACTTGAGAATTGTCATGGCTACCGTTTTGCGTCCACCCGGGACGAGGCCGGAGCGGCCGAAGCGAGGGGAAGAGGTGTTGACTCCGTCCCCTCGGCTCACCTCTGTTTTTCTTCGTATTCCCAGATCAGCGGCATCACCCCTGAGGTTTGATGCGCGTTTTCGGAAGATTGCGCTCGGTTCAAACCTCTGCGGCGATGCGGTGGGCGTCCTTCTCGATGTAGCATCGGCCTACCGAATCGGGATATTCGGGAGAAGCGAGCACCATCACAACAAGGAGGGCGTCATGTCGAATCTTTCACGTAGAAATTTCATTACCGGTGGAGCTATTGCTGCTTTGGGCGGGACGCTGGCGATAGCAGGTTGCGCCCCGAAAGGCGAAAGCTCGTCGACGGTCGCAGGCGCTGCGGGCGAGGGCGCGCAGGCATGGACCGGCACGGCCAACGGCAAGGGCGGCGAGCTTACCGTCGAGGTCATCACCGAGGGCGATTCCATCGCCCGCATCAACCCGTTGAAGTCGCGCGAGTCCTACGGCGTGGGCACCGCCGGCATCGACGTGCTTTCCGATCTCATCGTGAAGAACCAGACGCTCAACGTGGATATGGTGACGGGCGCCACGGTTTCGTCCATGGCCTTCCTCACGGCCGTCTCCGACGCCGTCGACGCCTCGGGCATGAAATCGAGCGAATGGAAGAAGCGCGAAAAGGCCGTGCCGCAGGCTCCCGAGGGCCTGACGACCGATGTGGATGTCGTCGTAGTGGGTGCCGGAGGCGCGGGCTATGCGGCCGCGCTGACCGCGGCCGAGGCCGGCAAGAACGTCGTGCTGTTGGAGAAACTGGGCATCGTCGGCGGCGATACCATCCTGTCCGGCGGCGCCATGGCCGTGCCGAACAACTGGTTCCAGAAGCGGGACGGCATCGAGGACAGCGTGGAGAAGATGGCCGAGGACATGATCGTCGGCGGCGATCATGTGGGCGACCCCGACCTGGTCAACGTCATCTGCGAAGGCGCGTACGGCGCCATGGAGTGGCTCATCTTCAACGGAGGCGTGGCATGGCAGCCCTACGAGCGCTTCTTCGGCGGCCACTCGGTCATCCGCTCGCTCATCCCCGAAGGCAACGAGGGAAGCGGCATCATCTGCAAGCTGGACAAGCGCGCCGAGGGTCTCAAGAACCTCAAGGTGTGCCGCAACACGAAGGCCGACGAGCTGGTTCAGGACGCCTCGGGCGCGGTCGTGGGACTGAAGGCCACGAACACGGCCACGGGCGAAACCTACGACTTCAAGGCGAAGGCCGTCATCCTCGCGGCCGGCGGCTTCGGCTCCAACGTCGAGATGCGCATGAAGTACAACCCCGAGATGGACGAGAAGATACTCTCCACCGACTCGGTGGGCGCGACGGGCGACTGCCACGTCATGGCCGAGAAGATCGGTGCGAACCTCATCGACATGCAGTACATCCAGACGTATCCCACCTGCGACACGCAGACGGGCGCCCTCTTGTACGTGGGCAACATGCGCCTGGAGAATCGAGCCATCTGCATCAACAAGGAAGGCGACCGCTTCGTCGAGGAGATGGAGCGCCGCGACGTCATCTCCAACGCCATCAAGGAGCAGACGGACGGCATCGGCTACATGATCTTCAACCAGGACGGCCTCGACCACACCGACATCGCCACGGTGAACGCGGCCGAGATGGACGGCTTGTTCGGGCGCGGCCAGCTGGCGAAGGGCGAGACCATCGCCGAGGCGTGCGAACCTTTCGGCATCGATGCCGCTGAGCTGCAAAAGACCGTGGAGAAGTGGAACGGCTACTGCAAGGACGGCGCCGACCCCGACTTCAACTACCGCGCGGCGCTCAATCCCATCGAGGGCGGCCCTTACTACATCTTGGCGTACAAGCCGTCGGTGCACTACACCATGGGCGGCCTGCACATCAATACCGACGCGCAGGTGCTCGATAGCGACGCCGCGCCCATCCCCGGCCTGTTCGCGGCCGGCGAGCAGGCAGGCCATAAGATGGGTACGAACCGCCTGGGCTCTTGCTCCATCACCGACGTGTTCGTGTTCGGCCGCGTGGCCGGTGCGAACGCGGCGGCGCTCGCATAACGCTCGCCAGCCTTGACGTTCCTCCCTCTCCCAGAACCCGTTCGACGGCTTTGCGCTTCGGACGGGTTCGCCTTGTGCGAACGCGTTCCATCGGCTAGTATGTGCCGCATGCGCAGCAACGCTTCCATAGCGGACGATACGACGAAAAAGACCTCCCGGTCAGGCGGTGCCGTGCCGTTCCCCAAACCCAATCGCGCGATGCTGTTCGATAGCGCGGGGCTGGCTTGCTACATCGCTTGGAGCTTCGTGTTCTGGAACGGATCGGTGCTGTTCGGCGACCTGCGCCATGAGGCGCCCGTGGGCGAGGCGCAAATCGTGCAGGCGGCGCTGACGGCCTTGGCCGCGCTCGTGCTCGTGCTGCTAGCGCGCAGGACGGCTCCTCTTAGGCGACGCACCGTGCTGTTGGCGGTGTTCGCCGCCGTGTCGAGCCTGGCCATCGTAGTTGCCGCGCTTGCCGGTTTCGGGCGGGCGCCGATGGGCTGGATGCTGATCGCCTTCGCGCTGAGCGGCTTGGGAAGCACGCTGCGTCTCGGATGGGAAGAGCGCATGAGCGTGCAGGGCGTGGAGCGCACCGCCGTGTGCGCAGGGACGGCGTACTTGCTCGGATTCCTCTTGTTCGCCCTGATCTCGCTGTTGCCCGCCCTGTCGGTGCTCGCGGTCTCCGTGCTGCTGCCGTTCGGCGCGTTCGGGCTGCTCGAAATCGCGGTGCGGGGCGAACGGGAACGGGGCGCATCGGAGGTGCGGATGCTGCCCGCTTCTTTGGACGGCGACAGTCTGCGCGTATCGTTGTCGCGCGTTCCCTGGAAGCCGATGGCGGCTATTTCGCTCGCGTTCTTCGGCTACGGGGCGACGCGGGCGAACGGCGTGATCGGCGGTTTCGAGGTGTCTTCCGAGTTCCACGGCGCGCTGGCCGGCGTGCCTGCGCTTGCGTCGTTCGTCGCTATCCTGTTGGCGTACCTCTTTTATCGCAAGAACGCCATGTTGGCTTTCTACCTGGCGTTTCCTTTGATGGCTATGGCTTCGCTGCTCCCGGCATCGCTTGATCCTTTCGGGGGCGGCACTACGTTCAGTGTGGCGCTGGTGGGGGCGGAGCTGGTTAAGTACCTGGTATGGTTTCTGCTCATCGATTCCTTCTTCAAGGACGGCCTGTCGGCGCTGCTGTGCCTGGCGCTTATGCGATTCGCCCAATGGGGCGGCAGCTGTCTGGGCCAGATCATGACCGATGTGCTGCCCACGTCCGAATCGGTGGCCATCGCCATCTTGCTGTCGCTTATGGCGGCGTTGCTGGTCATCATGGGATCGCCTCTGTCTCTCAAATCGCCTGCCGTCGTCGAAGAGGACGCGGTCGACGCCCTTGCCCTCCGCGTGAAGCGCGTGGCCGTGCAATGCGGCTTATCGCCGCGCGAGCAGGAGGTGTTGGCCATCTGGGCAACCGGCCACACGGGCGCCTACATCGAGAAACAGCTGTTCATCTCCAAGAACACCGTGAAGACCCACCTCAACCACATTTATGCGAAAACGAAGACCGCTAACCGGGAGGAGCTGTTGGAGCTGCTGGAGAGTGTGGACGCCGGATAGCTCGCCCCGACCGATCCTCGCTCGAAAAACACGCCTCGTTCGCTGAGGCGTGCTTTTCGAGATCGTCAAATCGGCGGGTCTGCGAAAGCCACCCCAGTCGCGGCTACTCCTGCGCTGCGATTTGCTCCAGGAATAGGCTGGGCTCTATAGTGCAGGTGCGGATACCGTTCTTGAGGCGGATGCGACTGATCTTGAGCTTCAGCTTGCCGGCGCTTTCGAGGTCGGTGGACGTGAAGTACGACAGCGCCACCGCGCGGCCGGCCTTTCCTGTGAGCGCGCGCACGCGTCGTTCGTCGACGGCGCGCATCTTCTCCTGGCGCTCGGGCGGGGTCACCGTGGCGTCGAAATAGTCGCGGGAGGGGATGAAACCGTTCACGAAGCCGGCGACGATCAGCAGGTCGGGCGAGAAGCCGCAGGCGAAGTCGTAGGGGACGACGGCTACCGCGTCGGCAACCTCCAGCGTGGGCGCGAGCAGGCGCTCGGCCATGCGCCGCGCCATCGCCGCAGCATCGGCATCGTAAAGGCTTTCCGGGTTTTCATCGGCTGCGTTGCCGTGCTCGAGGCAGAGCTCGCGCAGAACGGCGGGCGCTTGGGATTCCGCTCCGTCGGTGACGATGCGCGTCAGCTCGTCCAGCAGTGCCGTGCCCCGCAATCCTCGTACCTGCTCGATGAGCGCGCGACCGTCCTTGTAGGCGGTCGCCACGCGTTGCGCGCCCACTACGTGCTCGCAGTCGTTTTCGCTTAGCATCTCCAAAGCGTCCACGAGGCCGATACTGCGCTCCTTCGCGCAAGTCCGCAGGCTGGCGAAAGCCGCGCTGTTCACCAGGTAGTCGCCGAATCCACACCAGCACCGCCAAGCCGCGGTGTCGTCTGGGTTCGCCACGAGGTTGAGGGCCGTGGCGATGCGCGCAGGCGTGCAGCGGGCGTTGTCCCGCACGTCGCCGCGCAGGGGCTGCGAGATGGCGAGCGCTTCGGTTGGCACGCCTCGTGCGTGCAAAGCGGTTGCGATGTTGCGCGACCACACGCTGTTCGGTACGGCCACGACGATCTGCCGTGCGGGCGTTCCTGCGGCGACGGCTTCGGCCACCGTGCGCGCCACCTGTTCGAACTCGGCTTCGGGCGTGTCGCTTGCCAGAGCGACCCGTTCGACGGCATCGGGCGCGTCGGCATCCAGGTGCTCGCAAGCAGCATCGGGATGCGTTGCGAGGAATTCGTCGATTCCGGCGGCATAGGGGTACGAATCGTATGTCTCGATGCAGGTTTCCGCGTCGCCCGCCACGGTGATCGAGCAGGTTGCGACGAGATTCGCCAGCGTCTGCGAGGCACGGCTTGCGCAGGCGTAGTCGTCCATCAGCACGTGCGCGTAGGAATGCGCCGCCCGCGCTTCGTCGTGTTCTCGGAGGTAGCGTGCAGCAAGGTTCGCCGCTTCGGGTTCTATGACGGCGCGCATGAAGACCAGGTTCTCTTTCAACAGCGTATGGACATCGGCCTCCTCGCCCGGTAGCAGCCAATCGGGATCGTCGTCCGCCAGCTCGGTCCACGAGCGGTAGAAGAACTTGAGCATCTCGCGCAGCCGCTTCGGCCGCAGCCCGCTCACCTTCATGTCCTCCATGAGGAACGTCTCTTCGAAGGCGGTCAGTAGTCGCGGCTCGCGCCCCGACCAGCGGCGCGCGCCGTCGTCGGCCAGCACGTCGAGCGCTAAGGCGCGTGCGGTGGCGACGGTTGCGCCGGCAGCGCGCTTGGCACCGACGCGGGCTGTCAACCGCTCCGAGAACAGGCGTGCGGCCTGGGGCGTCGCGCACAGCACGAGCACGTTGCCCGCGGCGGCGTTTTCGGCCAGCAGCGCGGCAGCGCGCTCGACGAGACGTTGCGTTTTGCCGGTGCCGACGCCTCCGGTGACGAGCAGGGCCTCGGTCGATTCGCTTGTCGTTTCGTATGCCATGGGTTTTCGTCCTCCCACGTCGTGGTTGTCAGATGAAGGCCGGAAGCGGCATCCCTCTTTTCGCAGGGAGGGGGAGCGGGGATGTCGCTCCCGGGCAAAAGGCGGCTCGTCCCCCAAAGCCCTTGCCAAGCCGCCTTTTGCCCGGGGTCGGGCTCGGCCCGATTCCGGATGCGCGACCAGACCGCTGCAGCTGCGAGCCGGGTCGCGCAGGAGGGGCTTTACGGAACGGGGCGCGCATTCTCCGCGTCGATCTTCTCGGCGTTCGTTGGCACGGCGACAGGTTCTGCGGTAGACGGCGTTCGCCGCGGCAGCAGCGGCATGGTGATCGCGTTCGCAGGGCATGCGTCCACGCAGGCGCGGCACTTGGTGCACTCGCTCCATGCCGCCTGCGAAAGCTGCGGGTGGCGCGGGTCGATGCCCTCCTCGCAGACGCGGCCGCAGGCCCCGCACGCGCCGCCCTTCGCCGTTTCCAGGCACTTCGCATCGTCGATCGTGGGCACGAAGGTCTTGTTCGCCTTCGCGATCAGGCTCATGAACGCCGAAAGCGGGCACAGCTTATGGCACCACTTCTTGAACAGCAGCACCTCGGCGATAAGCAGCGCGGGCACCACGATGAGCGACCAGGTGACATCGCCGTGTGAGAACAGGTTGATGACCAGCAGGATGGTGGCGAACGTGAGTCCGATGGGGCAGACGAGGCAGAACACCGGGAATCCAAAGATGAAGGTGGACGCCAGCGCGCCGCCCAGCACGAAGTGGCGAGCATCGAGCGCGGCTCCGCGCTTGGAGGCGCAGGACGCGCATCCGCTGCCATTCTTCGACCCCTTCGAGCATGAAACGCCCAGCGCGTCGATCTCGACTTTCGTGAGCGGCGCCGCGGCAGGATCGGCATCGTCGCCGCGTTCGACGGGTTGCTTCTTCGCGAACAAGCCGCGCAACTTCTGCACGAGCGGCACGGGGCAAATCCATCCGCAGAACGCGCGGGCGAACAGAACGATGAGCAGCACCATCACGATCAGCGAGATTACGGCGCGCGGCACCATCATCTTGGAGGCGAGCATCGTTCCCAAGGCGCCCAGCGGGCATAGGATGGAGATGTCCCAGATGCCCGGTGCCGACATGGTGCCGATCCCGACGTTCGTGACGAAGCCGACGGCGACGACGGCCACGATGGCCAGTGCGACGAGGGTGCGCAGCTTCTTGGAGTTCTTCTTCATGAGGGCACCTTATCCTTCAACTTCGTCAAGCGGGTGGACGACGATGGCGCGCGCGGTGGCTCCTTCGGAGATGGAGCCGTTCTGCAGCGAGACGCACACGCTCTCGCACGCGCCGCAGCCGTTGCACTTGTCCTCGATCACGACGGGGCGGTTGTTCTCGTCGAGCTCCATGGCCTCGTAGGGACAGGCGTCGTAGCAAAACCGGCATCCGATCAGCTTGTACGCCAAGCACCAGTCCGTGTTGATAACGGCTTTGCCGATGATGGTGTTCTCGGCCGTGGCGTCGTCGGGCAGCTTGAGCGCTTCGGTGGGGCAGGCGCTCACGCACAACGGGGTGCCGTCGTGCTCTTCGGCGCACCAGTCGCACCAGTTGGCCGAGAAGTCGAACGTGGGGGTGCGCATGTTCAGCACACCGTCCTCGAGGTGGGCGGGCGCGATGACGTCGCGCGGGCAGATCTCGTAGCACTTCTCGCAGCGGATGCAGGCCGAGATGAGCCGTTCCTCGTCCTGGCCTCCCGGCGGGCGCACGAGCGGTTGCGATCCCGCGTACTTCAATCCGCCTAGACCTAGCATGACCGCAGCGCCGCCTGCGCCCAGGCACAGCGTGCGTCGCGTCATGCCGGCGTAGGTTTTCTCCTGCTTGTTGTCCATCGCTCCTTCTTTCGATCCTGTGCAGTTAGTCTTCGGCCAGCACGTCGTCGAGGAACGTTTGGTCGGTTTGGAGGAACCCGTCCGTCAAGTACGCCAAGCCCCGGTAGAAGTCGGTTTGCGCGAATCGCTTCATGTCGGAGGTCATCATGGGAGCCCATGCCGCCAGATGGTCTTCGAGAAAGTTCTTCTGCGTGGTCAGCAGCGCGACGGCCTCGTCTTCGTCGCCTTTGCGCAGCGCTTCGACCGTGCGCGTGGCCATGATCTGCTCGAATTCCAGCTCGAGCGCGATATGATCCTCGCCCTCTTTCCATGTGTCCTGCTTGTCGAGGCCTGCGCTGCGGTAGATGGCCAGCACCTCGTCGCGTGCTTCCTGCATGAGCAGGCGCTTCTCGGAGGTGTACACCGATTCGAACGGGTAGGCGGCCGAGAACGCGTCGATGCCGTGTCCGATGAACACGCGCACGTAGTCGATGGCGAGGTCGGTGACGCTGTTGTCCCAGGTGTTGCTCAGGTACGTGGCCAGCAGGCGGTAGCCCTCGTCCACGTTCTCGTTGCCCGTCTTGGCGGGGAAGCGCATGCTGCGCAGCTCGTCGAGAAGGGGCTGGTCCACCTCCACGCGGTACAGGCGCGACAGCAGGCCGTACGTGGCGGCGCGCTGCTCGTTCAGTTTGACGAGCTCCTGCATGGTCGCTTCGTCGGCGAGGGTCTCGGTTGCGGGCGCGGTTGCTTCGGTCATGGTTAGTCCTCCTTGGATGCGGCGGGATCAGGGGTTGCGGGGGTTTCGGGCTGGGTGGCGGGCGCGTTCTCGTCTACGACGTCTGCCAGCATATCGAGGCCGGCGCGTCCGATGTCGGTGATGCACCACGCCTTCTTCCAGGCCAGCGCGTCGCATTTCTCCAGGCGGTCGACGAAGTGGGGCGCGTAGAAGCGCGGCTTCTGCACCAGCGGGTTGTGGTCGACCGCGTTGTTGATGGCGGGTGTCGTGGCGCCGCCGTCTGCTGTGCACAAGCGGAGGATGCGCTGGTAGATGGGCGCGTAGGCGGCATCTTCGTCCAGGAGGGCGCGCAGGCGCTCGAGCGGTTTGTCGGCCTCAAGCGCCGCGCGGCCCGGCTCGGTGATGTGCCAGTAGATCTCGACGGGTTCGCGGGCTTCCAGGTATTCGACGCCGTCGACGACGACGGTCTGTGGCTCGATTTCGATGTCCTCCGCGGGTTCGCCCTCGGCCGTGACGCGCTCGATGGCGCCCGCCTTCTCCAGCAAGGAGCACAGGTTGGCCGCGCTGTACACCGAGAAGTTGTTCTCCTGCAGCTCGTCGACGCGAGCGTTCACGGCGGATGCCGGCTGCGGCTCGGCGCAGGCGGCCAGGATGCCCAGCAGCACCGTGCGGCGCGGCGCCATGGCCTCCAACAAGTCGGCGATGCGCTCTTCAGCGGGCTTTTCGCAGATGGCGGGCGTGGCGGGTGCCATCGCGTCGTGAGCGAGCGCGTCTTCGGCGGCGCTCACCGTGGCGACGAACTCGTCGGCACGGCCTTCGACCTCGGTCGCATCGTCTTCGAAATCTTCAAGTGGATCGAACCCGTCGTAGTCGGGCTCAAGAGAAAGATGCTGGTTCGTGGAATCGTGAGTCATGTTCCGCCCCTCGTCAGACATTGTTTGCACTTACGGCGCACAGCACCGCGAAACCTCACCCCTGAGGTTCCCACTTTTGCAAACAATGTCCGCTTCGCACGCGATCAGCGTGCCGGCGGACTCCCCAAGGCCACATGATAGGGAGGCCTGTCGAAGGTGTCAAGCGCGTTTTTTCTCGCGTGAGACGGCGAAAGTGGTTATACTGTGCGGTGCAAGGGGGTAGACGAGAAAGGGTGAAGTCATGGCTCACGTGACGAATTTCCTCGGTCTGCTCGAACAACTTCAGAGCGCCGACATTACGGTTCATCAGGGTCGTTGCGCTATTGTGCGCAATCGCAACGCAACGTGCATGAAGTGCGCCGACGTGTGCACGAGCGGTTGCATCTCCTATGACGACAACGAGCTGGTCATCGAACCCGAGCGGTGCATCGGGTGCGGAACCTGCGCCACCGTGTGTCCCACCTGCGCGCTTGAAGCGCATCGTCCGAACGATGCCGAGCTTCTGCAAGCATGCCGCGCGGCGGCTGACGTGGCCGACGGACAGGTGGTTATCGCCTGCGATCAGCTGCTTGCCGCGGCCGACGGGTTGTACGACCCCGAGAAGGTGGTGGGCGTCACGTGCCTGGGGCGCGTGGAGGAGAGCCTGCTGGTCACGCTGGCGGCGTTGGGCGTGCGCCGCGTGAGCCTCGTGCAGGCGCGCTGCGCGCAATGCGAGCATGTCTCGGGTTTCGAGATGGCGCGGGTTGTGTGCGACACGGCAAGCGCGCTGCTTGCAACCTGGAACAACGATATGCGCATCGACCTGGCGGAAAAGCTTCCCTCATCCGTGCGCCGGGCGGGCGACGAGGGCTACGACGCGAGCCGTCGGAGCTTCTTCTCCAGCATGAAGGACGAGGCTAAGAACGTTGCGGCGGTGACGGCTGACTACGCCGTCAAGGACGCATTGGGTGTGGAGGAGCGGCGGGAGCCGAGGTTCGTGAAGGTGGGCAAGGACGGCACGCTGCCTCACTTCATTCCCGACCGCCGCGAACGTTTGCTGGCCGCGCTCGATTCGTTGGGGCAGCCGCAGGATGTGCTCATGGACACGCGCTTGTGGGGCCATGTGATCATCGATCCCGAGAAGTGCTCGTCGTGCCAGATGTGCGCCACGTTCTGCCCCACCGGGGCCATCGCGAAGTACGCGGGTGAGGACGGCTCGATCGGCGTGACGCATCGTCCGGTCGATTGCGTGAAGTGCCGCTGCTGCACCGACATCTGCCCGGAAGGCGCGCTCGAGCTGTCCGACGAAGTGTTCGCCGTCGATCTGCTGTCGGGCGCGCAGGAGCGCTATCCGATGAAGCCGCTCAAGAACCCGCCGGGCAACCCGCACCAGATCTGGCACTCCATGAAGGATCTGCTCAACTGCGACCAGGTGTACGAGCGCTAACCCTCGTGCGCGATGTCGGGGCCGAAGCGTCGGGCTTCTTCCTCGAGAGCGTCGGGGAAGAAGCCGATGGCGCTGGTGCGCTCATCGGCTCGGAACAACGCGTAGTAGGGAAAGCGCGCCTCGGCGTCCGCGAAGGGGAGCGCGCAGCTTCCTTCCGACTGCGCCAAGGCGACGCATCTAAGACTTCTCTACGCTCGACATCGCGGACAACATCCTGGTGGTGGAGGAGCCCATCCGGAAGCGGCAGCCGCAGTCGGGCGCCCGGCTCGGTACGCCCTTGGATCTCTGGCGGCCGCCTCGCTTACGCGACTTCTTCCTCTGAGCCCTCCACCAGGTCCATCAGCTCTTGCTGGGTGTGGATGTCGAGCTTTTTGTAGATGTGGCGCATATGGGTGCGGGCGGTGCCCTCGGAGATGTAGAGCTGCTTCTGGATGTAGGCGGCGTTGCGGCCTTTCGCCAGCAGGAACAGGACTTCTGTTTCCTTCTTCGACAGGAGGTAGCGGTTAGCCACCAGCTCGCACTTGCGCTTGAACCGCCCGGCGCGCGCTTTTTCGGGGGACTCGGCGCGCTCGCGCCCGCGGAGCATCTCGCCTGCCGGGTTGTCCGATTCACCCACGATGAGGGCGCGCAGCTCGCTGCCGCGCGGCAGGGCGCCGAAGCCGAAAATGATGCATGCGAACACGATGATCAGCGTGTTCGCCGGATTGGTTGCGGAGTCGAGCGCGGGGATGGCGAAGGAGGCCGTCATCCCGATGAGCGCGCCCAGCGCGAGTGCCCCGCGTCCGAACCCGAACACCACGAACGACGTCAGGCGGAAACGCTGGGTGATGTCGGCGTAGCTCACCCACATGGTGCCCTCGAACAGGAGGTAGCACAGCAGCAGCGCGAACGTGGTGAAGGGCGTCGCGTCGGCGATAAAGTAGACCGCGACCAGCGCGATCGCGATAAGGGGCAGCAGGGGGCGGAACATGAAGTTGATGTGCTGGCGCTGCGTTAGCATGACGGCGATCATGAGCGCGCACGCCGTGAGCGCGGCCGCCCCGATGCAGACGACCTGCGTTCCCAGGCCCCCTACCAAGTGCATGTCGGCGATGGCTTGCGTGCGCACGGCGCCCAGCGCGAACCCGAACAGCAGGCTGGGCGCGCACAGGCGCAGCGCGAACGGGGTTTTCCTCACCTTGAGCGTGATGGCGGCGAACTCGAGCTTGTCGACGAGCACGGTGCTGCACCGGTAGAGGCACCAGCACTCGAGGAACGGGATGAGGGCCGCGGCCAGGGCTCCCAGCGGATGGAGCAGGTCCAGGTTAGACACTGCCGTGTACAGCGCGATGCCCGCCACCAGCGAGAGCGCCGTACTGGTGACGATGGTGGCGATGTCGCATTGCCCGAACGACACGCCGTAGCTCATCAGGAGGATGGCCGAGCCGATGCCGGTGGTCGCACCTCCCGCCGCGAGCGCGGCGATGCCCGCTGCGCTTCCGACGTCCGCCAAGCACATGAACAGCGTGCCGGCGAAACCGAGCGTCGCGCCGATGAACCGTAGGCGTGCGCGTCGGCGCTGCGTGGCGAACAAACGGCGGTATGCGCGCGATAGCACGCCGTAGGACAGCAGCGTCATGACGAAGAACACGAGCGACACGGGGTGGAAGAGCCCGGCCGGCACCGCCGGATCGGCCGCGTTCCAGAAGAACAGCTGCTGGCCGTTGAACATCGTGAGGTAGACCCACGCCCAGTGGGCGCCGAAGCCGACGATGAGCGCTGGCGACAGCTTTCCCAGCGAGAACCCCTCATCCTCGCGCACCTCCACTTTGACCCGCGGAAGCTTGATTTCCATCAGGTACCCGCTTTCCCCTCGTCTGCGAACCCTTGCTGTTCATCATACTGCACCGTCATCGGGTTGCTGCTCCGCGCCTGCCACCTTTCCCCTTTGTCGATGGCTGTTTCCTGGGGTTTTGCGAAAAATCATAGCCACGGTATGATGCCCCGCCACTCCGTCTCGACGCAAAATCATAGCGCTGCTGGGAGGGGATGCCCGCCTTCGCCGCTTAGGATGGCTCCATCGTTTCAGGTATGAAGCGAGAGACGAGAAAGGAAGGTGGGGATCAATGACTCAGCTCACGCTCACGCGCCGCAGCTTCATGAAGGCGATGGCGGTCACCGGTGCCGCTGCGTCGCTCACGGCGGTCGCCGAGCCGATGCGGGCGCTTGCCGAGGGCGTCGATGCCGATGCGGGGGAAGTCAAGCGCGTTCGCTCGTGCTGCCGCGCTTGCGGCAAGGTGGAGTGCGGCGTTTGGGTAACCGTGCGCGACGGCAAGGTCGTCAAGGTGGAAGGCGACGAGTCCGCGCCGCAAAGCCGCGGGCACTGCTGCTCGAAGTCGCAGTCATCGATGCAGGCGCTATATCATCCCGACCGCCTTCGTTTCCCGGTGAAGCGCACGAACCCTAAGGGCGAGGACGATCCCGGTTGGGTGCGCATCACGCTGGACGAGGCGTTCGAGATATGCGGCGAGAAGCTCAAGGAAGTGAAGGAGAAGTACGGCGGGGAGTCCATCTTCGTGATGTGCGGCACGTCGCGCGTGTGGTCGCTCGGGCCTTACCAGGGCATGAAGCAGCTGTTCGGCACGCCGAACGCGCATTTGGCCTACCAGGTGTGCAAAGGCCCGCGCCACTTCGGCGGCATCATGACCGACGAGATGGGGTCCCCGTGGATGGAGGTGGAGGCCGAGCCCAGCGTGTACGTGCAGTGGGGCACGGCGTGCGAGTACTCCAACTACGACTCCACGAACCGCACGGTCACCGACGTCGCGCATCGTGCGTCTAAGCATATCGTGGTGGATCCGCGCGTCACGCCTTTGGGCAAGGAAGCCGACATCTGGCTGCCGCTTCGTCCCGGCACCGACGGCGCGCTGGCGCTGTCGTGGCTCAACTGGATCATCGAAAACGAAGCTTACGATGACACGATGGTGCGTCGCTGGTCGAACGCGTCGTTCCTCTACGTGGACGACAAGCCCGAGCTGACGCAAGGCTGGTTGGTGGAGGGCAACGGCGGCATCAACATGAAGACGAAGCTGCTGACCGAGGCCGACCTCAAGGAAGATGGCAAGTACCAGCGCTTCATGGTGTGGGACGAGGCGAACGAGCGTCTCACGTACTGGGATGCCGAGCTTGGCATGTGGGAGGGCGAGGAGCACCGCATCCCCACCACCGGCACATGGATCGAGCATCCGTACAAGCCGCTTGTTGCCGATGCATGGCTGCCCGATCAGTCGACGTTCGCCGATCCGGCTACCGAGCCCGACCGCTTCCCCGACGGTTTCGAGGAATGCAATCCCAAGGGGTTGCCGAAGCGCCCATCTCTGCTTCCTGGTGAGGTAGAGGTAACGCTCAAAGACGGAACCGTGCACAAGGCTCGCTCTGTGTGGGATGCGTTCCATCAGATGACCAGCGAGTACACCATGGAGAAGGCAGAGGAGATCACCGGCGTGCCGGCGGCGAAGAGCGAGGAGGCTGTACGCGCCTGGACGACGCGCGTCAATCCGCTGCATGGCAACGGCGGCATCCACTTCCAGCTGGCCACCGACCAGAACGGCAACTCCATCCAGAACGTGCGTGCGCTGCAGATCCTGTCGTGCATCACCGGCAACTCCGACGAGCCGGCCGGCAACCGCGGCTCGTCGAAGGCGCAGTTCGACGGCAATCCAGGGCGTTCGAACATGCAGGCCGGCGCGCCGTACGGCGACGAGGCCAAGATGTGGGACGGCCGCGACGTCGACCTCGAAGGGCTCGCCGCGAAGATGCAGGATTTCGTGCAGTACCTCATCGACAACGATTCGCCCCTGGCCGAGCGCTACGGCAACAAGGTGCCCAGCCATGAGGAAGCCCTCGTTATCGCCAAGCGCATGGGCGGCGCATTCCGCACGTCGCAGGCGTGGCCGAACCCCAAGACCGTGTTCGAGCGACAAGCCAACGAGGTTGACGCCGAGCGATTCCCCCTCAACCGCTACTGGGCGCGCTGGGCGGACGCGAACTCCATCTGGGACGGCTGCCTGGACAACGACGTGCCGTACCAGTTGCATGCGGGCGTGTGCCAGTCGGGCGACTTCATGAATATGGGCAACATCGACGTGGCGTGGGAGGCCATGACGAAGCTGGACTTCTTCACCGACATCAACCTGTGGTTCTGCCCGAACAACGGCAACGCCGACGTCATCTTTCCGTGCTACCACTGGTTGGAAGTTGACACGACGCGCGTCAGCCAGGGCGCCGGCGGGTTCTTCGGCTGCGGGTGCGCCGCTGTCGAGGCGCCGGGCGAGTGCATCTACGATCCCGACTGGAACGTGGGCATGTACAAGGCCATGGGCGTGCCATGGAACACGAAGGACGAGTCGGCCGAGCCGTCCGAGATCCTCAACTTCGGCGAGAAGACCGACTACCGTTGGCCGAACCGCAGCCGCGTGCTCAAGGACAACGTGGACGCGTGGAAGACAGCCGAGTTCCCCGACGGTCCCACGTGGGAGCAAGCGAAGGAGCACTTCCAGAAGAACGGCTGGATGGATTGCCGCACGTGGCATCCCGAGCGTTGGGGCACGTATCGCCGGCACGAGATGGGCTGGCGTCGCCAGCAGGGCGGCTTCAACCTGTTCCCGTTGGTGGACGACCATCCGGGCTTCATGACGCCGTCGGGCCTCATTGAAATCTGGTCGCTTGTGTGCGAGGCGTACTTAGGCGACGAGGACAAGTTCCCCGTGTACCGCGAACCCACGAACTCGCCGGTGACCACGCCCGAGTACTTCGACGCCGCGAAGGTTGCCGACATCGATGAGTCGAAGCTGCGCAATATGGATTATCCCGCCAGCCTGCAGGAGCACGCCGATGCGACGTTCCTCATGACCACGGGCGCGCGCCAGCCGGTGTACTTCCACAGCGAGCATCGCCAGCTGCCGTGGTGCCGCGAGCTGTGGCCCGCGCCGCGCCTGGAGATGAACCCGAACGACGCTGCGCGTCTGGGGCTCGAGCAGGGCGACTGGGTGTGGATCGAGAGCCCGTGGGGCAAGGTGCGCGAGGTGCTGGATCTGTACTACGGCATCAGCAAGGGCGTGGTGAACGCGAACCACGCGTGGTGGTTCCCCGAGATGGACACGGCCAGCCACGGCTACGAGCTGGTGAACATCAACTGCGTGATGGATCCTTACGGCCAGGATGTGGTGTGCGGTGCAGCAACGATGCGCTCGGTTCCCGTGCTGGTTTATAAGGCTACGGCGGAAAACTCGCCGTTCGGCAACCCGGTGCCGTGCGATCCGCAGGGTAACCCGTGCATCTGCGATGCGGGCGATCCGCGGTTGAAGGAATGGATGGGAACGGGATTGCGATCTCGCGTTGAAGGCGAAGAGGCGTGGACCGGAGAGGGGGCGTAGACGATGACACAGTACGCAATCATCACCGATTTGAACCGGTGCGTCGGATGCCTTGCGTGCACGGTCGCATGCAAAGCGGTGAACAACGTGCCCGTCGGGGCGTTTTGGATCAAGACGCTGCGCGTGGGTCCGAATCCGATCGAGGGCGGAAGCGGCGATTGGCCCGACGTTGAGATGTATTTCCTGCCCATCCAATGCCAGCATTGCGCCGATCCCGAGTGCGTGAAGGTGTGTCCCACGGGCGCCTCGCATAAGGCAGCCGACGGCACCGTGCAGATCGACAAGTCGAAGTGCATTGGCTGCCAGTTCTGCGCGATGAGCTGCCCCTACAACGTTCGCTACCTCAACGAAGAGGAGCGCGTGGTGGAGAAGTGCACGCTGTGCGAGCAGAAGATCGCCCAAGGCGAGCTTCCGCAGTGCGTGGCGCAATGCGGCTCGCGTGCGCGCTTCTTCGGCGACTTGGAGCAGGGCGTGGACGGGTTCGAGGCACCGGCTCCGCCTCAAGCCCTGTCGTGCGACTACGCCGAAATGCAGCAGACGCGCGTCACGCTGAAGGAGTACGTCGAACCGTATACGGAAGACGAGATCCATCGTCTGCCCGATGTTGGAAATGGCCCGGAGCTCATGTACCTGCTGCGCTCCGACCGGAAGTGGAGGGGGTAGACCATGGAATTGCAATGGCCTTTGATCATCTTCACCACGCTGGTGGCGTGGAGCGCGGGGCTGTTCGGGACGCAGGCCCTGATGGCCGTGTTCGGCGTCGGGAAGCGCGCGCAGGTGCCGGCGTGGGTTGTGTCGGCGGTGCTGCTGGCCGCGGGCGGGATCGCGGTGTTCTTCCACCTCGAGCACTGGGAGCGCATCTTCAACGGCTTCGGGCACCTGACCTCGGGGATCACGCAGGAGCTGATAGCCATCGTCGTGCTGGCCGCGGTGGCCGTGGCCTACCTGGTCATGCTGCGCAAGTCCGACGACGGCGCGAGCGTGCCGAAGTGGCTGGCCTGGGTCGCCGTCGCCTTGTCGGTGGTGCTCGTGGCCGTCATGGCGCACTCGTACACGATGGCCGCGAGGCCGGCGTGGGACTCGGTGCTCTGGATCCTCTACGTCCTCGGCAACGCCTGCGTCCTGGGCCCCGCGACTTTCCTCCTGGTCTTGGCTGCAGGGGGACCCGGGGACCAGCCCGCCGATCGCGCAGCCGACGCCGGGGCCCCCGCAGGTAGGACGGCCCTCGCCGGCGCCGCCATCAACGCCCTCGCAACCCTCGCCTTCGCCGCCTTCCTCCAGCTCTCCGCCGGCTCCTTCGCCGACGTCGGCCTCTACTTCGACCCGACGCACCCCACCAAGGCCATGGCCGACGCAGCCGCGACGGTCGCCTCCCAGGCCCCGCTGCTGTGGCTGGGAGCCGTGGCCGTGGGCGCGATCGTGCCCCTGGCCGCCGCCTTCATGGGCAGGCGCACGGGGAACTGGAGGCTCTGGGCCCCGGTCGCGATAGCCGCCGCCCTCGTCGGCGCCGTCTGCATGCGCGCCGTCTTCTACAACCTGGGGCTCAGCGTGTTCATGTTCTACTAGCGCGTCCCCCGGGTCGCGCCTGCGGAGGCCCCTCCAACGAAGCAAGTCCCTCCGCAGGCGCACAGGGCGGCCCCGGCCCTCCTCGAGCGCGATTCGTCTCCCCATACCCCCTTGCAAACGACGGATCGCTCTCGAGGAGGGCTTTGCCAATGCTTTCATTAACGATAGATTTGAATTTTGACAATCCTCGATAGCCGTTCTATACTATCGAAATAAAAATCTATCGTTAATGAAAGCATTGACACATGGAACTGATCGATTTCTCCCTCTATGAGCGCGGCTGGATAAACTACGGAGGCTCGGAGCGCAAGGAATCCATCCTTGTTCCCAACGGCGACGGAACCTTCAGTGACTACATGCTCAAATTTCGCAAACGCACGCCTTTCGGCATGAGGTACAACCACGTTTCCGAATACCTCGGCTCGCATATCTTCGAGCTGCTTGGATTCGATGCCCAAAAGACCTTCCTCGGCACATTCGAGGGCGAGGACGTGGTTGCCTGCAAGAGCTTCGTAGGCGCGGGCGAACAGTTCGTCCCGTTCAACGATGTGGGCGAGAGCACGCTCGACCAGGATAAGGAACGGTATCAATACGAATACGCGGACATCATGCAGATGCTTCGCGACAATTCGAAGCTCGTCGATGTATCGGGGACGATCGCAATGTTCTGGGAGATGTTCGTTGTCGATGCGCTCCTCGGAAATTTCGACCGGCATGGAGCCAACTGGGGATTCGTCAAGCGGAACGGAGCTTATTCGCTCGCGCCGACCTTCGATAACGGCTCGTGCCTGTTCCCCGCGCTTGTCGACGAGGACGAGATGGAGCGCGTCATGGAATCGGAAGACGAGACGGCGAAGCGCGTATACGGGTTCCCCACTTCTCAAATCCGGTTGCGCGGGCGGAAAAGCTCGTACTACGACGTCGTGTCCAGCTTGGAATTCGACGAGTGTAATCGAGCCCTGCGAGAGGTCATGGAGCGTATGGATTTGGAAGCGGCTCATCAGCTCGTGCGATCCGTTCCGAACATAAGCGATCGGCGCAAGGAGTTTTACTGCCATATGCTCGATGCGCGCTATCGGGTCATTCTGGAAGCCCCCTATTCGGACCTGGTGAGGAGGGGCGCATGAGGGAATCGACGACTACGGGGATGATCAGCCTCGATGGTCCCGGGGGCCTGGTATACGAGGTGGGGGCGATCACGTACCTGGTGCGCGAGGACGAGTCGTTTCGCTATACGTTCGTTCCGAATTGGCCGGTGATCGATTTGCTCGAGCCCCCGCTTTTCCAGGGGGTGCCGGGGTACGACCTGTCGTTGCGCAAGACGGAATACGTGCGCGAGAACGTCACCCCGACGTTCGTGAGCGAGCGGGCGCCGTCCGAGAGCCGCGAGGGCTTGTGGCAGCTCCTCGATGCATGCGGCATGGAGTACCTCGACAAGATCGAATGGCTCATCAGGACGGATACGCGCTACATAGGAGATGGCTTGTACGTTCGGCCATTTGAAGAACGCGAGGTCGGTGCCGATGTCGACGTGGCCGACGCGATCGCGGGCGCCGCGAACTCCGAGCAGGCTGCAAGAGCGGTGCTTTCGGCGCTGTGCCGAGGCGATGCCCTCTTTCTGAACGGCGAGCCTATTGCCGACAGCGAGCGCAAGGTGCTGCACGACGTCCTTCTATCCATGTACGAGAAGGCGTATCGCGCGCGCGAGGAGAAGCGCATCTCGGGCGTGCGCGCGGCTGCCGAGCGGGGCGCGTACAAGGGCCGCAAGCGCAAGCCGATGGACGAACTTGTGCTGCGTGAGGTGGTTTCGAGCTATGAAGCGCGCGAGCTGGATGCCGAAGAGGCGGCGGCTCGGCTCGGCGTGAGCGTCTCGACGTTTTTCCGGAGACTGAAAGAGCTTCGGTTGCAAGGGTAATGGCTGTGCAGCATGCTCATGCCTTCTTCTGCTCGTCGATGGTCTGCTCGACCAGATTGAGGATCTCCTGCTGGTTGTGGACGTCCATCTTCGCATAGATGTTGCGAAGGTGGGTCTTCGCGGTGGACTGCGTGATGACGAGCGTGTCCGCGATATGCTGCGCGGTGCGGCCGCGTGCCAGCAATACGAGGATCTCCTCCTCGCGCCCCGTCAGCTGGTACTGGTCGGTGAGCGCATGGCACGCGTTCTGCAGCTTGTTCGCGTGGGGAAGCGCATCGTGAACGTCGGGTGCGTCAGGGCCGGGCCATTGACCGCGGATTGGCGTGTGGTAGTCGGTGATGCTTCCCGAAAGCGACGTGATGGCTCCGCAGGCGAACAATACGACAAGCGCGATGACCGAGCTGGACACGAATACGTCGGGCGACATATGCTCCAATAGAAGAGAGCTCGCCGCTTTGCCCGCGGTGAACGAGAGGAACGCGACGCACCAGGGCATCAGGTAGGGTCGTTTGCTTTCGATGAGGAAGGGGGCCAGCATGATAAAGAGGAACACCAGCTTCTGCGTGATGTTCAGCAAGACGAGGTAGAGGAATATCCACGTCTCGTTCACGAAGGACGACAGCCACAAGGCAAGAAGCACGGTGGGTATGAGGAACACCTTGTACAGCTCGAGGCTCCGCCTGTTCCAGAAGTACTGGACGAGCACGAGGATGGCCGCTCCGCCGCATGCGGTGCCCACGGCCGTGCCCAGCTGGATGATGAGCGATACCGTCCCGCCGTCTTGCAGGGGAATCCATTGGTAGTGGATATGTCCGAACACCACGGCATAGCAAGCCAGCGACAGCATCATCGTCACGACGAATACTCGTCGACCGCGAGGAGCCTGGTCCGAGGGGACGATGAGGGATCGATCGGGGCAGCCGATTCCCGCCACCATGCTCCGCTCCGGGCTCGCGCAGGCATCCTCGCTCGGGATGTCGTCGCGATCCGCACGCGGCGCGCGCGAACGGGCGTATTCCCTGAAATAGCAGAGCAGCACCATCGACACGATGGGGAGCAGCGATACCGTGCCGTAAGCGGCATCCACCTTCAGAAACGCGATGAGGCTGTTCATTGCCGCAACGACGATCGTTCCCAGGCCCAGCACGGCGGCGCAGGCGCGCGCCCCGTAGGGAAAGAGCGCTTTCATCCAGAGAAACAGGATGACGCCCTCTCCAAGCCCGAATACGATGCGCGCGATGGAGGATACGATGGGGTTGTCCTCCCATACGCTTTGCTGCAAGACGACGAACATGGAAGCCGACATCAACGCTCCTGCGCCGATGACGATCGCGGCGGGAACGTGGGTGGGCGCGTCCAGCTTGCGATACGCAAGAGCCAGCATGATCAGGAGAAGGAACGATACGAGCGACGCGACGGCGTGGTAGTCGCCGCTGATATTGACGGTTCTGATCGTCGAGAGGCGGTCGCCTTCGATGGCGAGCAGCGCGCATCCGAAGCCGATCGAAGCGATCGCGATTCCCGGCACCTCGCGAATCGCCAGCGCAAGCGGCGACGATCCTCGTTCGTCTGTCATGCGGACCCCCTTTTACTCACATCCCCATGGCGATAAGGCTCGTTCGAGCATTGTCGTCAGTATAGCAATTCGCCGATACCGCGGCGGCGGGCGGATGGCGAAATACCACTCTCGGTGGTAGGTCTTTCATGAGCTCGATAGTAGGGTTTCTGACCTGGTTGAACAGAGTTCGCATCAGCGGTGGGGTGCTCAACTCGCGCTCGATCTGCATCATGGTTCGCACGGACGCTTGGTCCGGCCCGCTCGTTGGAGTGCGGGTGAAAAGGGAACCGGCAGAGGAGGAGCTATGGCGAACACCACGCAAAGGCGGTCGTTCGGCACCATGAGCCGTCGCAGCTTCATGAGGCTCGCAGGGGTGACGAGCGCTGCGCTTGCGCTGACGTCGGCAACGGCGCCGGCGGCGCTTGCCGAAGAGCACGACAGCGGAACGGTTGCGTCGTCGGACGGCGTGCAGCGTATTCGCACGATGTGCCGCGGGTGCGGCAAGATGGAATGCGGCGTGTGGGTGACGGTGGAGAACGGCCGCGCCATCAAGATCGAGGGGGACGAGAGCTCGTTCGCGTCGTCGGGGAACAGCTGCAGCAAGTCGCAGGCTTCGCTGCAGGCGTGCTACCATCCCGATCGGCTCGCGTATCCCATGAAACGCACGAATCCCAAGGGCGACGACGATCCGGGTTGGGTGCGCATCAGCTGGGACGAGGCTCTCGCCGAAGCCGGCACGAAGCTCAACGAGATCAAGGAGCAGCGCGGCGGGAACTCCATGTTCTCGATGTGCGGCACCAGCCGCATCTACTGCATGGCGAGCGCGCTCGGCATGCAGGGCATTCTGAACACGGCGAACACCCATCAGGCGTACCAGATTTGCAAGGGTCCCCGCCATGTGGCCACCGGTATGGTGTCGGCTCGTGCGTACAGCTGGATGGCCACGGTCGACCGGCCGAGCGTGTTCGTGCAATGGGGCGGCGCTTCGGAGCTGTCCAACTACGATGACTCGTGTCGCACGACGGTCGATGCTGCGGTCAAGGCGGACAAGCACATCATCGTCGATCCGCGTCAGACGAACCTCGGCAAAGAAGCCGACATATGGAATCCGCTGCGTCCCGGCACCGACGGCGCGGTGGGGCTCGGCTGGCTCAACGTGATCATGGAGAACAACCTGTACGACGAGCTTTGGGTGAAGCGGTGGACGAACGGCCCGTTCCTCGTGTGCGAGGATATCGAGCCTTCCGGTTGGCAGCAGATGGGTGCCGGCGGTCCAGAAGAAATCAAAACGCGCCTGCTCAAGGAATCCGATGTGCAGGAAGACGGCAGTCCGAAACGGTTCATGGTCTACGATCAGTTGAACCAGCGGCTTACGTATTTCGATGCGGATACGGGATACTGGGAGGGCGAGCAGCCGCGTACGCTGACGGGGAAGGAGGCGCGGCAAAAGCACCTCGCACCCGGCGTGACGCAAGGTTGGGTGCCCGATCCTACCGGGTTCGATCCGGAGATCGATCCTCAGATATTCGGGCAGGTGGAAGTCACCCTGAAAGACGCTTCGACCTCGGTCTGCAAAACGGTGTGGCAAACGTTCTCGGACTACGTAGCCGATTTCACGCCCGAGAAAGTGGAGGAGATCACCAGCGTTTCGGCTGATGCTTTGCGCGAGGCGGCCATCACCTATGCGACGCCTATCGATCCATCGACCGGATACGGCAACGGCGGCATCCAGTACATGCTGGCCATCGAGCATGCGTGCAACTCGGTCCAGAACAGCCGTATCTGCGATCTCATCGTGGGGATCACGGGGAACTTCGACACCCCCGGCGGCAATCGCGGCGCAACGGCCGCGACTTTCGACGAAGAGTTCGCCATGATGGGCAGCGGTCTGCCCATGGCGTCGGCTGACTTGTGGGACAAGGTGCTGGGCGTGGAGGACATTCCTTTGCTCAAGCATCACGGCATCTGGGCCGATTCGACGGCCATTTGGGATGCGTGCAACAACGAAGGGGCGCCGTACCCGTTGTACGGCGGCGTCTGCCAGTCGGGCGATGTGATGAACATGTCCAACGCTCTTTGGGGTTGGGAAGGCTTGAAGAAGCTGGACTTCCTGCTGGACATCGACCTGTGGCATACGCCCACGTCGCAGCTGGCGGATATCCTGCTGCCTGCGCGCCATTGGCTCGAGGTGGATTGCCCTCGCCGCTCCCAAGGGTCTGGCGGCATGGAGGGAAGCCATTGCAAGTGCGTGGAGCCGCTCGGCGAGAGCTGGTTCGACGTGGACATCATCATCCAGCTGTGCAAGGCCATGGGCATTCCCTGGAGCGCCGACCCCGACGATCCGTGGCCGGACTCCATCAAGGAGCTTGATGCGGCATGCGAGCCGATGGGTCTTACCTGGGAGGAGTGGAAGCAGGAGTTTCAGAAGACCGGTTTCCGCGACTGCAAGAAGGAATACCCCGACGACTGGGGCACTTACCGACGCTACGAAACGGGCCACTGCCGCTCCGATGGCAAGCCGGGCTTGCAGACGCCCACGCTCAAGCAGGAGATATGGTCGACCATCATCGAGACGTACCATCCTGACGGCCGGTACAACCTTCCCACGTATTCCGAGCCCCCGGAGAGTCCCGTTGCGCAGCCTGAGCGGGCTCAGGAGTACCCCTACATCATGACGACGGGCCGTCGCATTCCCGTGTACTTCCACTCCGAGCACCGGCAGCTGCCGTGGTGCCGCGAGCTGTGGCCGGTGCCGCGCGTAGAGATCAACCCGAAGGATGCGCTTGAGCTCGGCATAGAGCAGGGCGATTGGGTGTGGATCGAGACAGAGCGCGGCAAGGTGCGACAAGTGGCGGATCTCTATCACGGCATCCGCCCGGGGACCATCAACTGCGAGCATCAGTGGTGGCTGCCCGAGTTCCACGGCGCGACGAAGGGTTTCGACCTCATCAGCATCAACTGCCTGGTGAACAAGGACATGCGCGATCCTCTGTGCGGATCTTCGTACGCGCGCGCTTACAACGTGAAGGTGTACAAAGCCACGCCCGAGAACTCGCCGTTCGGCAATCCCGTGCCGTGCGACGTCGACGGGACCGAGATGATCACGTCGCCCGATGACCCGCGTTTGAAGGAATGGCTGCCGAACTACGAGGGGAGGGACTAGGCTATGACTCAGTATGCGATTGCCACCGATCTCAATCGGTGCGTAGGCTGCCTGGCATGCTCGGTGACCTGCAAAGTGGTGAACGACGTTCCTATCGGGTCGTATTGGAACAAGGTGCTGCGCATCGGCCCGAATCCGAAGTTCGAAGGCGCCGAGTTCCCCGATGTGGAGATGTACTTCCTCACCGTGCAATGCCAGCACTGCGCCGACCCCGAGTGCGTGAAGGTGTGCCCGACCGGTGCCTCGCACAAGCTGGAGGACGGAACCGTGCAGATCGACAAGTCCAAGTGCATCGGCTGCCAGTTCTGCGCCATGTCGTGCCCGTACGGGGTGCGGTATTTGAACGAGGAGGAGCGCGTGGTGGAGAAGTGCACCTTGTGCGAGCAGAAGATTGCCCAGGGCGAGCTGCCGCAGTGCGTCACGCAATGTGGCGGCCGTGCGCGCTATTTCGGTGATCTGGAGCAAGGGATCGCAGGTTTCGAGGGCCCGGCTCCCATCGATATCGCTTCAAGGAACGTCGACTACGATGCGACCGTCCAGAGTCGCGCGAAGTTGGTCGACGAGATCGAGTCGTATGCCGAAAGCGATGTGTATCGCCTGCCGAACGTGGGGAACAACCCGAGCTTCGTGTACATCCTGCGCAATCGTACGTGGCAAGGAGGCGGTGAATAATGGAACTGCAGTGGCCTTTGATTATCTTTACCACCCTGGTTGCCTGGTCGGCGGGGCTGTTCGGGACGCAGGCGCTGATGGCGGTGTTCGGCGTCGGCAAGAAGGCGCAGGTGCCGGCTTGGGTTTGCTCGGCCGTCTTGCTCGCGGCCGGCGGGATCGCGGTGTTCTTCCACCTGGAGCACTGGGAGCGGATCTTCAACGGGTTCGGGCACCTGACGAGCGGGATCACGCAGGAATTGATCGCGATCGTGGTGCTGGCGGTCGTCGCGGTCGCGTATCTCGTGCTCATGCGCAAGTCCGACGACGGCGCGAGCGTGCCGAAGTGGCTGGCCTGGGTCGCCGT
>ENA-OXVJ01000078-OXVJ01000078.1-human-gut-metagenome-genome-assembly--contig:-NODE-78-length-47080-cov-40.445423_pt1 | contig 47080 bp, 35 predicted proteins | sample MGYA00249248_ERZ652692 | MGnify/ENA primary metagenome ERZ652692 (study PRJEB26925, sample SAMN05826544) | human gut metagenome | biome: ENVO:2100002; feature: ENVO:00000062; material: ENVO:00002003... | reverse complement strand
GAGCGGCAGCAAGAGATAAACTTACAGCACGATCGCGATCCGCGCAACCCGGGCCACATGAACAACGCGTGAACCGTTGGAAATCCAACGTTCCATCGGCGTGTCGAAAACCGGGAAAATGCGTCCGGAAAGCGCCGATACCATCAGAATAGACCCCGAAAACCACAACCAGGTGAACGCAAAACCAATAGCTGTCGGCATGTCGACCATCAACATGGTCAACCACATCCGCATTTTGCGGTCCAACCACGGTTCTCACATAACAAAAGCCGGAAGCTCCGTGGTTGGCGGAGACTCCCGGCTTTGTTGTTCGGCTACTGGATATTCAGCTTTGGTCATTCGAATCGCTGACCATTGCTAATGCTGCCTGTAACCGACTGTTTTCAGTTATTACTTCAGTTATCGCTGATCAGGCAGCTCACTCGGCATTGGCCGGGCCGGCGGCAACCGGTTCTGCAGCCGACTCGACCGTGGCGACAGCCTTCTTGCGGTTCAGGTACCGCTTGATGGCCACAATCTCCAGGCCGATCACGAGCACCGCGGTCACGCCCCAAGCCACGTACATGGCGGTCTTCCAGATCGGGGTGGCGACCTTCGGCTCGCCATTCGCGTACTGCCAGCTGTTGGCGGCGGTGTACAGAATGTTGTGCGCGGCCTGACGCATGGCCTTCACGGAAGTGGCGGACTTATCGGTGATGTGGTTGGTGATCTTCGTGGTGGCGAGCATCGAGTCGTTGCCCGCACGCACTTCCTGATCGGCGTTCTGGTAGCCGTAGCCGCCGAAGTAATCGGTCAGGACGAAGCCCTTGAAGCCCCACTCGTCACGCAGCACGGTCTGCAGCAGGTTGCTGGAAGCGCCGGCGTAGGTGTAGCCGATGTAGTTGAAGGAGCTCATCACGGCCTGGGCGCCGCCTTCCTTCACGCTCATCTCGAACGGCTTCAGATAGGTTTCACGGATGGACTGCTCGTTGGCCCACGTGCACACCATGTTGGTGCGGTTGGTCTCCTGGTCGTTGAGTGCGAAGTGCTTCATGAAGGAGTACACGCCCTTGGATTTGGCGCCGGCGATTTCGTTGGAGGCCATCGCACCGGAGAGCAGGGAGTCCTCGGAGAAGTACTCGAAGGTACGACCGGAGAATGCCGAACGGTGGATGTTCATGGCCGGAGCGTACCAACCAGCCACGTGCATGTCGTGAGCCATGTCGCCGATCATCTCACCGAACTGCTTGGCGAGATCACGGTTCCAGGTGCAGGCGAACGCGGTGGAGGCCGGGAAGCCGATGGAGCCAACACCGGTGAAGTTGTTGTTCAGCGAGGCCGGGCCGTCGGCGTCGGTCAGCTGGATCTTGCCGACGGACTTCACAGCCGGAGTGCCGTAACCACCATTGGCGATCAGGTTGTCCATATCGTCGAAGGTGAGCTGGTCGAGCAGCTTGTCCCAATCGGCGTCGTCATAATCCTTGCCATACATCTGGTACAGCTTCAGGCCATTCTTGGCACCGGTGGTCGGCATCTCGTCCGAATCGTTGTCATACTTCTTCGGATCGTAGTTGCTGTTGTTGGTGAACTCGGCCTTGGCATAGTTCGCGAAGTGGCCCGCGCGAGACAGGTACGTCACGTCGCCGGCGGCGTAATCGAACTCGTTGGTGGCGGCCACGGCATCGCCGTTATGGGTGTTCGAGTCGGAATTGTAGGTGACGGTGTCCTTCACGGTGACCTTCTGATGATCGATCACGTGGTGCGAATCGGACTGGATGGAGATGTCGTAATCGCCCTGCTCCAGCACGTACGCCTTAGCGTCCTTCTGGTCGTAGGAGGCCATGTCGTCATCGTCGAACTCGATCTTCACGGTCTGGGAAGCGCCCGGCTCGAGCTTCTTGGTCTTTTCGAACGCAACCAGGTTCTTGGAGGCCTTCTCGATGCCGCCATCGGTGTACGGCGGGTTGTAGTAGACCTCGACCACGTCCTTGCCGGCCTTATCGCCGGTGTTGGTGACGGTCACATCGAACGAGATCTTGCCGTTCTTGTAGGAGACCTTGCCCATCTCCTGCTTGAACGTCGTGTAGGACAGGCCGTAGCCGAACGGGAACATGACGGTGTCGTCGTAGTTGATCAGACCTTCGTCAGCGGCGGTCTCATAGAACTTGTAGCCAACGTAGATGCCTTCGACGTAGTTGACGAACGTCGGGGTCACCGTGACCTTGTCGCCACTGAAGCCCATGTAGGAAGCAGCGAGATCATCCGCATTGTCGTAAGTGAACTTGCCGTTCGTGCCGACGGACGAAGCGTTGCCGGCGGCAGTGCCATCGGTGTTGTTGAACACAGCGGTCTTGGTCAGGTCCTTCACGAACGTGTCGGAGGTCTTGCCGGACGGATTCACATCGCCGGCGAGCACCTCACCCAGTGCGGAGAAGCCGGTCTGGCCGGCCGGCGGGCACCACAGCACGGACTTGATCTGCGGATACTGGGACAGGAAGTCGAACTGGAACGCGTTGGCGCCGTTGTAGACGAGCGTCACCTTCTTGAAGTTCTTGGTGACCAGGTCGATCATGTCGCGCTCGGTCTGGGACAGCTGCAGGAAGTGCTCGCCATCCTTGAAATCTTCGTAGTCCTTGGAATTGTTGTTGTAGGTGATGCCCTTCGCCTTCATGTTCGTCGGCAGGTCAGCGCCTTCGCCGCCGACGCGGGTGATGGTGATGACGGCTTCGTCGGAGAAGTCCTTGGCGTCGGAGATCAGCTTGTCGGAATACTGCTTGGCCGGAACCTCAGGCAGGGTCCAATCCTGCGACCACATAGCCACCATCGGGCGGTCCTTGCGGTAGTCGGTGTACAGCTTGGTCAGCTCGGAATTGGTTTCGATGCCGGCCTGCTTCATGCCGTCAAGCATGGAAACGGTCTCGTACTGGTCGGACATGGAGCCGGAGCCGGTGCCGCCGTAAACCGGGTTGGTGGAGCCCCAACCGAACACGTTGACCTTCTTGTTGGACAGCGGCAGGTTGGAATCGTCGTTCTTCAGCATGGTGATGGCTTCGACTGCACTTCCTTGGCCAGCTCGTTGGCTTTGGAAACGGTGGTGTCGGACAGCATGTACTTGGTGGTGGTCGCGTTGTTGAGCAGCGTGGAAAGCGGGCCGGTCAGCATCATGGACACGGCCACGACGATGCCGACAAGCGCCACCAGCCAGGATTCGGAATGGACGATCTTACGGGTCGCCACTTCCTTGACCGTCTTCTTGTTGACGGCAAAAGTGATAATCAGCGCGAGCGCGAACAGCACGCCAATCGCAATAAGGTACGGCGTCAATGAACCGATGACGTTCATGACATCAGCCATGTTGATTTGCAGCATGGTCTGCCTCCTCCTTGATTCTCATAACCAAACGACACATTGGCTCCGATGCCTTTATCGGAACCGCGAAACCATTCAACACTGCCCCGCATCTCATGGTTTCGGTGAAGTGGCTGCAGATGCGTGCGGCAAGTGAAGACACTTCTTCATGTCGATGATTCGATTTCATCAGACTTCAACGTGCGGCACATGGCGTTTTCCCCAGCCTGTCAATTCGCGTGCATAATCTGCACGCCAAGTACGATGGAAGTATGAGCGACTTAAGCGCATTGAATCTGGAAGCAGGCAGCCTGGTTGGCGGCTACACGTTGATTTCCCGGCTTGGTTCGGGTGCCATGGGCTCGGTATGGCGTGTGCGGGACGATGGCGGCCATCAATATGCGATGAAGATTTTGCGCGATTCCCTCTCCGACGACGATTCCCCGCAGCGGCAGCGCGACGAGTTGACCGCACGCGAGCGCCTGCGCAGGGAGGCGATGGCGTTGCAGAAGGTGCGGCATCCGGGCGTGTGCGGCATTGTGGATATGGAACTTGACGACGCGTTGGCTTTTATTGTGACCGAGTTGATCGAAGGCAAGAATCTGCGTGAGGATGTGCGCGTCAATGGCCGATATGTGGGCGACGATTTGGAACGGCTGGCACGCAAGCTGATTGAGGCGGTGCGTGCCGTGCATGCGTCCGGCATCGTGCACCGCGATATCAAGCCGACGAATGTGATGGTGTCGAGCACCGGCCCGGTGCTGGTGGATTTCGGCATCGCTATGGGCGAAGGCGAAAGCCATGTGACGCGTACCGGTCTGGTGATGGGCACGCCGGGGTTCATCGCGCCGGAAATCATTGATGGCGCGGAATCGGATGAAATGACCGATTGGTGGTCGGTGGCGAGCGTATTGGCGTTCGCCGCTACGGGTGAGCCGGTGTTCGGCACGAAGCCGATGATGACCGTGTTGGAACGTGCGGCGGCAGGCAGCGCCAATCTTGCGGGACTGCCCGCGGGCACGATGGCCGCGTTCCGTGCGGCGCTCAACCCTGATCGTACGAAACGTTGCTCACCGGAGGATTTGTTGCAGGCGATCGCCGTGGATGCGTTGAATCCGCAGGCGTGGGTTGCGGCCGACAATGGTGGCGCAGCGGATGGCGATACGGAGGCGATGCCCCCTTTTGTTGAATCGCCCGACAATCCGCGCACGTTGTGGCGATTGCAGGACGATATAACCGGCGAAAACGCCATCGGCACACGCACGATGCCAAGGCTCAGCGAAGCAACGCAGGCGATCGGGCAGCCCGATGTGAGCGCAACTCAAGTAATCGGGAAACAAGTGACCAGCCAATCCGACGCGAGCGCAACGCAGGTGATCGCACCTGTTGACGATGCCGAGACCAGCGTGCTTTCCGACGCACTTCCCAACGTGGACAGCACGCGCACGATGCCGCAATCGCAAGGCACGCGGGCGATGCCGACAGGCACGCAGGTAATGCCGCAATCCATGCCGTCAACACAAATGCTGCCGGCCCAGAACGCATGGAATCCAGCGGAAGCGCCGACGCAAGTCGACCCGACCATCAAACCCGCGTTGCAACGCATCGCCATGCGGCAGCCACCGTCCGTCATACCGCAGGCCACGGTGGCCGCGGCGCAGCAATCGCCCGCAATGTCATTCCCGCCGGTACCCGGTATGGATGGGCCGAACGTTGCGGAAGCACCCAATCCCGCCGATGTGAAGCGTGGCGCGATGTTGGGCCGGGGCATGCTCCCCTGCGCGCTGATGGCGATTCCCGTGGCCGTCTGCGGACTGTTCTCACTGTGGACGGCGATGGCAGCCGCGTTGCTGTTCGCCTGTGCGCTGGCCACCATCGGATTCAACACGGAGGCGCAGCTCGAGCGCGAAGGCAAACGTGGCGGCGAGAAGAAAAGTTCCGACTGGCTGCTGCGATTGGCGGGACTGCCCTGGCACATCGTGAAGGGCTTCGGCGTCGCCATCGTGCGGACGCTGATCATGTTGGCCGTGGCCGCGCTGGGTTTGTCGCTCACCACGGTCGTGCTGCAGCTTCCGTATGCCGTGATGGATACGTGGATATTTGGATTGACGATTCCGATGCCGACGCTGCTTGGCGGTCCGCTTTCCGAAAGCGGGCTGGCGCAGGCTGCGTTCTGCGCGATCGGCTGGCTTGTGGCCGTGGCCGCTCCGGGCGCGATCGTACTGCGATTGGGCGGCGGCGCACTGCGTAAACAGCCGTATCTGCGCCACTTGAGCGAGCTGCCGACGCAATCGCAAGGCAATACGGAATTCCCGGCGAATCGATAGCAAGGCATCGCTAGTATGGTGCCCAGCATAACAACGTGAGGTCGAAAGGAATACCGATGGCCCAGAACAGCAAGGATGCGCAGAAGCGTACCAGCCGCGCCGAGCGTAGGGCCGCCGAGGCCGCGGCGATGAAGGCGCGCGCCGAGCAGATGGAAAAGGAACGCAAGCAGCAGACGATCATCGGCGGCATCGTGGTGGCGGTGCTGGTGATTCTGGTGGCGATCGGCGCGTTCACCGTGTACCACAACATGCATAAGAAGGCCGAAACGAAGGCTTCCACCGAAACCGTGCAGGAAGCGTACACGGCGTTGCAGAAAGTGAAGAACACTCCGAAGCTCGTCGATAAGAAGGGCGGCCTGCTGATTTCCAAGAACGGCTACGGCAAGGCTGTGGAGGGCGCGCCGACCGTCGAGCTCTACATGGATTTCCTGTGCCCGGGCTGCGGCAACCTGCACCGCCAGTTGGACGCCGACCTGCAGAAGATGGTCGATGCCGGCCAGATCAATCTGGACCTGCATTTCATGGCGTTCATGGACCGTTGGTCCACCGACGAGTATTCCAGTCGCGCGGCGAACGCGGCCATCTACCTGGCCGAGCATGACAGCGACCCGAACCATCTGATCTCCTTCCTGGAGAAGGTCTACGCCGAGGATTTCCAGCCGGAGGAAGGCTCCGCATACAAGTCGGTGAGCGACGCCAAGATCAAGGAGCAGATGATCGCCGCGGGTGTTTCCAAGGATGTTGCGGACAAGGCGTTTGGCCGCGATTATCAGGAATGGCTTGATGCGATCGACACTTACACGCCGAAGCGTTCCGAACTGTGGCATCAGTCCGGCAGCTACAAGGGCAGCATGACCACGCCGACCGTGATCATCAACGGCAAGTATTGGGATATGGACCAGCTGACCACCGCCCAGACGACGGTTAAGGACGGTCTGTTGGAATCGATCGGCCTGAAGGACAGCGAAGTCGGCGTTGCCGGCAAGATGCCGTCCATCGGAGCCAAGAAGGGGCCGATTTCCGTCACCACGGGCGAATAACCCCTTACGGGCAGCCGGCGCGTCTCAACCCGCAATACTAAGTTGACGGCGGTGGAAGCGCTGGTTATGCTATTCATCGTTCCTCTGTTGTTTTCATAGCAAAAGAGGACATGCCTCCTTAGCTCAGATGGCCAGAGCGGCCGCCTTGTAAGCGGCAGGTCGTCGGTTCGATCCCGACAGGAGGCTCGAACCCGTATGACGGGCTTGGACCTCTTACCATGGGTAAGTGCTCCAGAAGTCTTCCCCCAACTTGAGACTTCTGGCAAAGCGGACGAGACGTCCCCCAACCTGTCTCGTCCGACCGGGGGCAGGACATCCCCTTCTCTCCTGCCCCCTTTTTATTTTTCGCTTTTCGCACCTGCTTTCAAAAATGTGGCGGTATGGATAAAACCATCGGAAAGCACGGCGACCGTTCCAGCTGAGCCGTTACAATAACGGCGTTGTAGGCAGCGCTGAAAAGAGGATAAATGACGAGAAGGTGGACCCCTCGGAGATTCGTGACGCTTCGTCGTGTCCGCGTCATGGCATGCGTGGCCTCATTGACTTTGACTTCGGCGTTGGCGTTTGGTGTGGGCGCGCGCAAATCCGTGGCATTGACCGTCAATGGGGAGACCACCACGGTGACCACATATGCGATGAGCGTGGACCGTCTGCTGCAGGAGCAGGGCGTGAAAGTCAAAACGCACGACCTGGTGGAGTCGACCAGCCCGACCAGCATGCTGAAGAACCATGATGTGGTGAACGTGCAGAGCGCATACCAGACCACCATCACCATCGACGGCCAGGAAGTGCCGTTCTGGACGGTCGCGTCCAGCGCCGAGCAGTTGCTGGACTTCTTCAACCAAAACGAAACCGAAGCGGCGAAAATCACCGTCAATATCAGCAACGTCTACAACAAGCTCACCGGCGGTCTCATCATCAACCAGAAGGGGCCCGTCACCGTCATCGCGGACGGGAAAAGCTCGGTGGCGCCGAACGGCAAGCTGCCCGCCGCCTCCATTCTTGACGCCAAAGGCATCACGTTGGGCAAGGAGGATCGCGTCAGTGTCGAAAAGGACGGCAAGACGACCATTCTGCGCGTCCGCCGCGTGACGCATGGTGAGGAGACCCGCACGAAGGAAGTGCCGTTCGGCACGCAGACCATCATCGACCCGAACCTGCAGCCGGGCGAAGTCACGGTACGGCAGGAAGGCGAAAACGGCGAAATCCAGCAGACGTACGCCGTCACCTACGTGGATGGCGTGAAGGAAAGCGAGACGCTGACCGGAGAGAAGACCACGAAAATCGCCATCGACAAAGTCATTGCGGTCGGACCGGAAAAAACTACGGACGATACCGACAAGTCCGACAAATCCGACAACAGCGGCAACAGCAACAGCAACGGCGATTCCGGCAAGACGGACGACGGCAAGAACGATTCGGGTAAGAACGACTCGAATAAAAACGACAATAAGTCCGATTCGAACAAGTCCGATTCCGACAAAACCGATTCGAACAAGTCGGATTCCTCGGATAAGAACAATTCGAACAACAACTCGAATAACAATTCCAACAACACCAAGAAGGACGATCCGGCACCGACCCCCACACCAACCCCTGCACCGCAGCCGACTCCCGCACCCCAGCCGACTCCCGCACCCCAGCCCAAACCGCAGCCCACGCCGCAGCCGAGCAATCCTTCCGCAGGCTGCCGCTTGTACCATCCTTCCGCGGCACAGGCACAGGCCTACGCTTCCGGCGCGGCGGCGCAGCGCGGCTGGACCGGCCAGAACTGGACGGATCTGGTCAAACTCTGGAATCGCGAATCCGGATGGAGCTGGAGCGCGGAAAACGTGTATTCGGGCGCATACGGTATTCCACAAGCGTTGCCGGGCAGCAAAATGGCCGCGTTCGGCGCGAATTGGAAGGACGATGCCGCCGTGCAGATCGACTGGGGTCTGAGCTACATCGCACAGCGGTACGGCAGCCCGTCCGCGGCGTGGCAGCACTCCGAACAGACCGGATGGTACTGATTCGGCTAATCGCCAACGATTTTCGTACCGGCATGAACGGATAATGAGGGAATGACAGAAAACGTGAACGAGCATACGCAGGGCCATTTGCTGGGGGCGGCCGACATCCGACGCATCGCCGCCGACGCGGGTATCAGCCCGACGAAGAAATTCGGGCAGAATTTCGTGATTGATCCGGGAACCGTGCGTCGCATCGTGCGCGAGGCCGGCGTGACCGCCGACGACCATGTGCTGGAAGTCGGTCCCGGACTGGGTTCGCTGACGCTGGCGATTCTGGAAACCGGCGCCACGATGACGGCTGTGGAAATCGACCCGCCGGTCGCCGAACGCCTGCCGAAAACCATCGCCGAATTCATGCCGGACGCCGTGGACCGCTTCCGTGTGGTCAACCGCGACGCACTTACCGTCAATCCGGAGAATCTGCCCGATTTCAAGGATGACGATTCCTTCACGCTGGTGGCCAATCTGCCGTACAACGTGGCCACGCCGATTCTGCTCACCCTGTTGGAACGTTTCGACAATCTGGGCACCTTCCTGGTGATGGTGCAAAAGGAAGTGGCGGACCGTTTGAGCGAGAAGCCCGGTTCGAAGATCTACGGCACGCCGAGCGTGAAGCTCGCATGGTACGGCACCGCGGAACGCGTGGGCGTCATCGGTCGCAACGTGTTCTGGCCGGCCCCGAACGTCGATTCCGCGCTGGTGCTGTTCAAGCGCTACCCGGGCGGTCACACCCCCGCCGCGGACAATGCGGACGGTTCCGTGGTGGATCGCGAAACCGTGTTCCGTTTGATCGACGCGGCTTTCGGGCAGCGCCGCAAGACCCTGCACGCCGCATTGAAGAAAATCGTGCCGTCCGAAGCGTTCGAGAAGGCCGGCATCGACCCGACCCGTCGTGGCGAGACGCTCACCATCGACGAATTCGTGGCGTTGGCACGCGCGTTGGATGAGGTGTTCGCGTCATGAGCACCATTGATTCGCCCGCCATCGGAACGGCCACCATCAACGCCGTGAGCGTGGACTGCCCGGCGAAAACGAATCTGACCCTGCATGTGGGCCCGTCGCATGCCGAATGGGGCGGCCGTCATGAACTCGACACCATCTATTGCGCGGTCGGCGTATACGACACCGTCACCGCCACGCGCAAAGCGCCGGGAAGCGGCTTCTCGCTGAATCTCGAGGGCGCGTATCTGGGCGACCTGGCCTCTTCCGGCAGCGATATGCGCCGCAACCACGCCGTGCTGGCATTGTTCGCCATGGCCGAAGCGAGCGGCCATGAGCCGGACGTGGCGTTGAACATCGACAAGCGCATCCCCGTCGGCGCGGGCATGGCCGGCGGTTCCGCCGATGCGGCGGCGACGATTCTGGCATTGAACACGTTGTGGGATCTCGATTGGCCGATCGAACGCCTGCAGGAAGTCGCGGCCACGCTGGGCGCGGACATGCCGTTCTGTCTGACCGGCGGTTACGCGCGCGGCACCGGTTTCGGCGAACGCATCGAACAGCTTGATGACGATGGCGATATCGTACGCGATCTTACGGAACGTGGGTTTACCGGCCATCTGCTGGTCGGCGCATACCGTGCGGAACTGCGCACGCCGGAAGTGTATGCCACATTCGATCAGATCGGTGCCGGCGATGGCGATGAGAACCACCTGCAGAAGGCGGCGGTCTCCCTGCATCCGCGTAGCGGACAGGCGATCGAGGAAGCCTTGCGTGCGGGAGCCAGCCAGGCGTTCGTCTCTGGTTCCGGCCCGTCCGTCATCGCGTTCGTGCCGACGGAGGATGCTGCGGACGCCGTGCAGCGGGCATGGCAGGACAGCCGTTGCGTCGATCGCATCATCGCCACGAACGCCCCAGCCCGACCGATTGTGCATATCACCGCATGACACATATCACCGCATGACAGTAAAGTTGATGGCAATTGGTTTGTTCAAAAGGAATTCGTAAATGACCCAGGCTAACGACGAGCGCGCCGCGCGCAAAGAGTACATTCGCCGCCGTCAGAAGACGGTGTTCAGCATCGTCGGAGCCGTCATGGTGGTCGCCATGGTGGTGTCCCTGCTGTTCTTTTTCCATGTCGGAGGCCTGGGCAACGTCAAGTCGGCCGCCGTACAGCCGAACTACGGCCAGCAGGCACCGTGCCCCATCAAGGAAGCCGACGGCAACAAGGCCAAGTATGTGGAGAATCGCAACATCACGCTGCGTGTGCTCAACGGCACGAAGTTCTCCGGCTTCGCCAAGGCGGTGAGCGACGCGTTGCAGAACCGCGAGTTCAACCCCCAGACGCCGGGCAACTACACCAAGAAGGTGGATCGCACGATGATCGTCTTCGGCAAGAACGGCGTGAATCAGGCGTACACCGTGGCAAGCAATTTCACCGATGCCATGCTGGTTATGGACGACCGTCAGGACCAGCTGATCGACGTCATCGTGGGCGCCACGTTCGACAATCTGCAGGATACGAAGAAGGTTCCCGCCGCAGGCAAGGCGATCACCGGCATCCAGGGCTGCGTCGCGGTGGACAAGATGACCGACCTGCCCAAGGCGCCCGAGCATGATGCGGTGAATCCGCAAAGCTGACCGCCAATCGAAATCGATATAGGCAATATGAAAAACCCGCGCTCCCCCAATCGGGAACGCGGGTTTTCGTATTCGAGCTGTTCCAAGCACACTGTTCCATGCATGCGGCGAAACCACCGCATGTCAATCGCTATTCGCCCTGCTCCTTGTACCAGCGTTCCAGCTCGGCAACGGCCACGTCACGCTCCACCGGACCGTTATCGAGGCGGTATTCCAGCATGTGCTTGTACGCCTTGCCGACCATCGGGCCTGGTTCGATGCTTAGCAGCTGCATGATCTCGTCGCCGTTGAGGTCAGGACGGATCGCGTCGAAGTCTTCCTTTTCTTTCAGGTCGCGTACACGCTGTTCCATCTCGTCCATGGCCGCCGAGAACATCATGGCCTTGCGCTTGTTCTGCGTGGTCGTGTCGGCGCGCGTAAGGCGGTTCAGACGCTCGTACAGCGGGCCAGCGTCCTTGACGTAGCGGCGGACCGCGGAATCCGTCCACGGCTCCTCCACGTAGCCGTGGAAGCGCAGATGCAGGTTGACCAGCTCGCTGACGTCCTCGACCATGTGGTGGTCGAAATGCAGTGCCTTCAAACGCTTGCGCGTCATCTTCGCGCCGACGGCGTCATGACGGTGGAAGCTCACCTTGCCGCCCGCTTCGAAACGACGGGTCTTCGGCTTGCCGATGTCGTGCAGCAGAGCCGCCAGACGCAGCGTCAGGTCCGGGGCCGGCACCGGACCGTCGGAACCGGTTTCGAGGGCGACGGCGCGTTCGATGACGATCATGGTGTGTTCGAACACGTCCTTATGGCGATGGTACTCGTCGATTTCCAGCTGCAGCGCGGGAATTTCCGGCAGCACGATGTCGGCAAGACCGGAATCGACCAACGCTTCGATGCCGGCGCGCGGGCGATCGGACAGCAGCAGCTTGACCAGTTCGTCGCGCACACGTTCGGCGGAGACGATTTCGATGCGATCGACCATGTCGGACAGCGCTTCGGCGGTTTCCGGCTCGATGCGGAAGCCGAGCTGCGCCACGAAACGCACGGCGCGCATCATGCGCAACGGATCGTCGTCGAACGACTGCCGCGGATCGACGGGGGTACGCAGCACGCCTTTGGCCAAATCGTTCGCACCGCCGAACGGATCGACGAATTCGAGTTCCGGAACACGCAACGCCATCGCGTTGACGGTGAAATCGCGGCGGGAAAGATCGCCTTCCAGCGTGTCGCCGTAATTGACTTCCGGCTTGCGCGAGTCGGGGTCGTACGTGTCGGAACGGTAGGTGGTCACCTCCACTTTCACCTCGGTGCCGTCCTCACGCCTGCGCATCGCGCCGAGCGTGCCGAATTTGCGGCCCATATCCCAGAAGCCATCATGCCCAAAACGGCGCAGAATATGCTCAAACTGCTCGGGACGCGCCGATGTGCAGAAATCTAAATCATGCGATTTACGATGCAGCAGCAGGTCGCGGACAGGACCCCCGACCAGTGCCAGTTCGTAGCCTTCCGCAGCAAACATACGTCCTAATTCAATGGCCTCTGGCCACACTTCGAAGTTCACGCCATACCTTTCAGCACCACAAGTTTTCCGTTTACCAGCATACCGTTACCCCACCTGCACACAGAATTGAGTATGGTTGGAATCATGATTACGCCCGCAGACCTTGCACGCATGCTTGCCCATGCTGCGGACGACCATGCCCAAAATCCGCTGGAACCGGACGAACTGCTGTACACATCGCAGTCGGTTTCGCTGCAGCAGCTGCAACAACTACAGCAATTGCAGCAGCGCACGATCATCACGCCGAGCGCGCCTACGCCGGCGATGATGCCGCGCCGGCGCACCGCGGATGGTCCGACCACGTTCGCATCGCTTGACGCGCAGGAGCTGCCGGTGGTGCGCGAGTATTCGGCGGGCGGGCTGGTGTTCGACGACAAGGGTCGCGTGGCGATCATCGCACGTCATTCACGCAGCGGGCATTTGGAATGGTGCCTGCCGAAGGGACATATCGAAAAAGGCGAAACGCCGCAGCAGACGGCCGTGCGCGAAGTGCATGAGGAAACCGGCATTCTGGGCGAGGTGGTCGATTCCATCGCCACCATCGACTATTGGTTCACCGGTACCAGCCAACGCGTGCACAAGCTGGTGCACCACTTCGCGTTGCGGCAGATCGGCGGCGAGCTGACCGTCGAAGGCGATCCCGACCATGAGGCCGAAAACGCTATTTGGGTGGATTTTGCTGATTTGGACGATGTGCTGAGCTATCCGAACGAACGGAAGATAGCATGGTTGTACGCAAGGAAACTCAACAGACAGGCGTAATAGTGAATCAATCCGCACAACGGCACGTTTCGCGTGGCCTTCGCGCGTTATCATCCATCCTCGCCATGGTATTGACCATGGCGTTGATGTTGTTATACGCACCCACGCCATCGGCAAGGGCCATGGAATCGACCACATCGGCGGAGTCGACGGACGGTATGTTGTCCATCAACTCTTCCACGGCCGTATTGACGGACACCTCCGGATACCATCTGAACGCCACGGTGACCAACACGACCGGACAGGAGATTCCCGCGGGAACGCTGACGCTGGCCATGAACGCCTTCTACACGTTCGTTTCGCGCAACGACATCCAGGATTGGTCTGAAAGCAACGGGCGAATCCCCACCCCGCAATCCGTGGGACAGGCCGATGTGCCCGCGTTGCAGCCGGGAGCCAGCGCCAACGTGAGCATCGACGCGGACGCCCATCAGGAATCGCTCGCGGCCATCAACTCTTGGGGGCCGAAGCCGGTGCTGCTGAGCTATTCCGCCAACGGAACCCCCCTTGCTCAATCGCATACGTTCGTGACGCGCACCGGCGCGGGACTCCACACGCCCAGCACGCCGGCGCTGCACATCACCGTCGCCCAGCCGCTGGCCGCCAACGGGTGGACCACCGACAGCAAGCTGCTTGGACAGCTGGTCGATGAAGGGGGTATTTCCTCCTCGAAACTGGCGAAAATCGCCATGCCCAGCAAGGATGACGACGCACGGCTCAAATCGTTGCAGCAGACCTTCGCCAAGCACAACATGCTGCAGGTCGTAGGAGATCCGACCTACCTGCAGGCGATGGCGATGCCAACGCGGGTCGACGGCATCACCCAGCCCGCATTGTTCGACATAACCGCCTACAGCGCCATGAACAACGCTCCGGCCTACAGCGCAGCCGGTATCAACGACCGTCAATGGTCCGCAGCCAAAGCCCGGAAAACCTATCAATCGGCATTGGGTGACAGCAACGCGGACATCACCGCATACGCGTGGCAGGGCAACGGCAATTGGACCCTACAAGCGTTGACGAAGGCCCGCCAGCAGGGGTACGGCACCGTCATCGCCACGCATGACTTCGAAGAGGACGATGCGGCTACCGTACGTACCGGCAAGACGGTGGTCTCCACCGACGCCGGGGACATCACCGTGCTTTCCGCGCAGAATGTGCTTTCCGGCCTGGCCCAAGGCAAGGCGACCAGTGACGATGCCAACGCCGACAGCGAGGGAACCACGGCCGGCAGATTGGCGCGATTCGTCGCGCAAAGCGCGTTCTACCAGATGGAACAGCCTTATGCGGAACGCAACCTGCTGGTCTGTCTGAACGAGGATTCCGACCCCAGCGTTGTAGACGCGCTGATGAGCGACATCGAGCAGTCGCCGTGGCTGAACCTCACCGATCTCGCCACGTTGAAGGATGCCGACATCTCCGAAGATGCGGCCAGCATGTCAACCGATCTTCCCCAAACGGACGGCCTTACCGATAGCATGCGCAGCGACGTCCAGCAGACTCTGAGCGCGCTGGCGAACTCATCGAGCAACATCAAACGTTTCAATACGTCGATCCTCATCAAGCCGAACGGAAAAGACGAATCCGACGTCAACACCTGGAGCAGGCAGCTGACGAACACCCACACCATCATGGCCCTGCACGCGTTGGGCGGCGAAAGCCCTTCCAGAAGCACGATGGCGGAAGGCGCGAACCAGCTCGCGGCCCTGCTGATCAACGGTGTGGCGATCACGCCGACGGAAAGCGTGAACGTGGTCAGCGAAACCGCGAAAATGCCGGTGACCATCAGCAACAGCCACCCGTACCCGGTAAAGGTGAAGGTCTCGTCGCTGACCGATTCCATGCAGATCGTCACGTCCCGATTCGACACCGTGCAGGTGCCGCCCCACGGCGAAGCACAGGTGGCGTTCACCATCCGTGTGTCCACGTCCGGCACCGCCAACGCCACCATCAGCCTGTTCGACAGGAATGGTGCAGCGTTTGGAGCCACGCAGGTCACCCACATCACCAGCGCGCTGCAGATCAGCGACAAGAGCGGTTTCGTCATCATCGGCTTCGCCGTGCTCTTGGGCGCTGTGGGACTGTGGCGTCAATTCAACCGTAAGAAGGATCCCGACGAATGAGTTCTTCCGTTGGCCGTAACTCACTGATCATGGCCTCCGGTACCGCCGCTTCGCGCGTGACCGGCCAAATCCGCACCATCCTGCTTGCCTGGGCCTTGGGCACCACCGGCTATGCCGCCAACGCCTACCAGGCCGGTTCGATGATTCCGCAGGTCATCTACACACTGGTTTCCGGCGGCATCTTCAACGCGGTGCTTGTGCCGCAGATCGTGCGCACGCTGAAATCGAAGGACGCCGAAACCAAGCTCAACAAGCTCATCACCCTTGCCATCACCTTGTTGTTGGGTGTGACGCTGCTCATGGCCGTTGCCACGCCGTTGTTGACCAAACTGTATGTCAACGGCAGCGCCGAAACCATGGCCCTCGCCACCTCCTTCACCTTGTGGTGCATGCCCCAGATCTTCTTCTACGGCCTGTATACGGTGATCGGGCAGATTCTCGCGGCGAAGGACCATTTCGTCACGTATGCGTGGAGCTCGGTCGGCGCGAACATCATCAGCTGCATCGGTTTCGGCGCGTTCATCGCGATGTTCGGCAGGGCCACGGAACGTCCGCTGGACTTCTGGACGCCGACGAAAATCGCGCTGACCGCCGGCACTTGGACGCTTGGCGTGGCGTTCCAGGCGCTGGTGCTGTTCATTCCTTTGACGAGAATCGGCCTGAAATACCGTCCGAAATTCGGCGTTCACGGCATCGGACTGCGTTCGATGGGACCGGTCGCCGCGTGGAGCCTCGGCATCGTCGGCGTCGATCAGATCGTCAACATCATCGTCACCCGCGTGGCCACCAGCGCGCCGTTCAAGGCTTCGGAACAGCTGCATATGAGCCAGTTGGACGTGGCCGGCAACGCCTCGTATCAGAATGCGTACACCATCTACATGCTGCCGTATTCGCTGATCGCCGTGTCCATCGCCACTGCGATCTTCCCGAAAATATCGAAAGCCATCGCGGACCGCAATATCGACGAGGCGCGCAAGGATCTGAGCTCGGCCCTGCGTAATCTCAATCTCATCATGTGCTTCTTCGCAGCGGCGTTCATCGTGCTTCCGTTGCCGATCATCCTCGCACTGCTGCCGTCCATCAGCGTGCGTGAAGCGCTGCTCATCAGCGCGCCGCTCGCCGCTTTGGGCATCGGCCTGCCACTTTCCAGCTCGTATTTGGTCATCCAACGCACGTTCTACGCGTTCGAAGACGGCAAGCATCCGTTTATTTTCATGGCGATCACCATGGCCATCCAGGGTGGCGCCATCATCGCGTCGACGTTCATTCTGCCGCCCACGCAGTGGATCACCGTCATCGGATTGGCGATTTCGGTGAGCTTCATCCTGCCGTATCCGCTGCTTACGCACATGCTCCGTTCCCGTTTCGACGGCGATGTGGACGACAAGCGCATCATCACCGCCTATGCGAAGGCGCTGGTGGCCACGATAGCCGCCTGCGTGATTGGCCTGCTGTGCCGCAACGGCGTCTACCGGCTGGTCGGAGCGCATATCGGCCCCGACGACGGCACTATGAACTGGGGTCAGGCGGTTCTGTCCGCGATACTGCTCACCATCGTCATCGCCATCGTCTATCTGGCGTGCCTGTGGGCGCTGCGTGCCGAGGAGCTCACTTCGGTTGTGGGCATGCTCGCCGCCCGCATACCAGGGCTTGGCAACAAGCCTAAGTCTGGCGGAACGGCCAGCCCCAACGGTAAACTTGAGCAAAGTACCGCCGAAAACGGCGACCAAGAATAACAGCGTAGGTAGAACAATCGTTACAGAGTTGAAGGAAACCATGAAACCTCAACTGGGAGATACCATCAGCAACCGCTATGTGCTGGTTTCGCCATTGCGCGAGGAAACCGGCTTGCAGGTTTGGAAGGCAAGCGATCACGTGCTTGCCCGGGATTGCCAGCTTTTTATCGTCAACAACCGCAAGGCTTTGCAGGACGTCAATGCGACGGCCTCCATGCTGGCGATTTCCCACGACGCCCATTTCACGCAGGTGCTGCAGCTTCAGCACGTGGGCGAGGTGGCGTTGGTGATCACGCAGCTCGATGCCGGCATGTCGTTGAGCGAGTATCTCACGCAGTCCAGCAAGCCGTTGAGCTTCACCGCGATCCGTTCCATTCTTGGTGAGGTCGTCGAAGCCCTGCACGTGTTGCAGAAAGACAATCTCACGCATTTCTCGATCAGCACGGACACCGTGCGATTGACCCGCAACGGCATTGAAATCGCCGACGCGCCGGTAAGCATCATGCTGGCCGATACTTCGCGCGTGCAATCCGTGGAAAACCAGGAGCAGCTTGCGATTCGCCAGGTCGCTTCCCTGCTGTATTCCCTGCTGACGCGCACGCCGTCGACGCTGTCCACGAACTACCATCTTGACGCGATTTCACCGAACGTGCCGATGGAGTTCCGCGTGATTTGCAAGCGTGGTCTGGATCTCAAGGAGAAGGACGGTTTCCCGACCGTTCCGATGGCCACCATCGCCGAATTGGAGGCGTTGCTGGGCGACTACGAGCCGCTGGCGAAGCTTAACGGCCCCGATATTGCGTTACCGTCCGCGGATTCGGAATGCTCGATTGTGAACGTGCCCCTGCTGCAGATTCTCGAGCAGGATGCCATCACCTTGCCCGATACGCTGGCTGAAACCGGAAGCATTCCGGAAATGACGTTCGAAGCGCCTGAACCACACACTGATTTCTCCGACAGCAAGGAAGCCTTGGCCAAGGGTATGGCCGCGACCGGCGGTGCCGTGAAATCGCTGTGGAACAACAGCCGCGAACTACTCAGCGAAGAGGACCTCGACGGATCCTCCGAAGATGTGGATTCGCCGTTCTCCTTCCCCATCCGTGTTTCCACGCCGTCGCCGCAGGGCGATTATCATACGGACGATTCGCAATTGGAGAAGACCGGTCGTATTCCGGTGATCGGACCTGACGGACGGGTCATCGAGCCGGGCGAGGAATCCGCACGCGCGTTGAAGGCGGAGCAGGAAGCGATCGACGCGGCATATCAGAACGAAAACGGAGCCCCCGTTGCGGTGCCGCCGAGCTTTGCCCCTAAAGCCTCTTCCTCCAGTCCGGCCGAGGTCGCCAATGCCAAATTGTTCGGCAAGCTCACCACCAAGGTCGTGGCCATTGTGGTCGCGTTCATTGTGGTGGCCGTCGCATTGGGATTCGCCATTCATGGTTTGACCAAGAAGCCGGATGACGGCATCACCAATACGAATTCCAACAATCCGTGGCCGGAAATGAACCTTGACGACGTGCCTTTCGGCAATAATGGCGATTCCGGCAATGGCAGCAGCTCCGCCAGCGATGCAAACAACGATTCCAACGATGCCAACAGCTCCGACAACGGCAGCTCCAATTCCAGCAAGCCGAAGAAAACCACGAAGAAGAGCCATTCCGCCAAGAAGGACGTCGACAAGGTGGTGACTTCGGATAAGAAGGTGCGGAAGGTTCCGGAACCGAAGATGCCGGAGAACACGACTCCGTATGAGATCGACAACCGCCAGTTCCTGTCCAATCCGGACGGACAACAGGGTTACGGTTATTACCTCCACCTCAGCCAGCCCCAGAAAGCGTATCGCATGGTCATCAAGATCCGTTCTTCCGGCGGCCAGGGCTACATTCGCGTGAACGCCAAGTCCAGCCCGAACCAGGGTGAACAGGTCGCCCAGTTCGAGTTCGACGCCAGCGGCACCACCGAAATCAAGTTCAACAAGGCCGTGGAGACCCAGGACATCCTCTTGTGGGTGCCGTTCGACAGCCTTCCCGGCAACCAGCTGTACATCGATTCGGTGCAGATTTTCTGACGCATCGGCAGACAAGGAGGGTGTGCGGATTGTTCCGCACACCCTCTTTTTGTTTCACGTGAAACAACGTGACGGATAGCTGACTTTTTTGAACGCTTTTTTGAACGCCATCTGCAAAACCGCCCGCAACCGTCGTGGAAACTGCATTACAGTAGCAACCATGAGTGATATGCGTGATGTGGTGATTATCGGTTCCGGCCCGGCTGGCTATACTGCCGCGATCTATCTTGGCCGCGCCGGCTTCGAGCCGCTGGTCGTCGCCGGCGCGCTGACGCCCGGCGGCCAGTTGGTCAACACCACCGAAGTGGAGAATTTCCCAGGCTTTCCCGATGGCATCATGGGTCCGGATCTGATGGACAATATGCGCAAGCAGGCGGAACGGTTCGGCACGCATATCGTTTGGGACGATGTTGTTTCGGTTGCTTCGAATGCCGATTCCGGCATCAAAACCGTCACCCTTGACGGCGGCGACGTGTACGACGCACGCGCGCTGGTCATCGCAACAGGCTCAAACTATCGTAAGCTGGGCGTGCCAGGCGAGACGGAATACGCAGGCAAAGGTGTCTCCTACTGCGCCACCTGCGATGGTTTCTTCTTCCGCAACAAGCCGATTGTGGTGGTCGGCGGCGGCGACAGCGCTTTCGAAGAAGCTGATTTCCTGTCCCGTTTCGGCTCGTCCGTCACCCTTATTCATAGGCGTTCCACGTTCCGTGCTTCCCGCATCATGGTGGAGCGTGCGCAACGCAATCCGAAAATCGATTTCATGCTTGACGCTGTGGTGCAGGAGATTCGCGGCGACGAGAACGGCGTGCAGAAGGTGGAGGTGCGCAACACCGCCACCGAAAAGACCTCTGTAATCCCCGCTAACGGCGTTTTCATGGCGATTGGGCACACTCCTGCCACTGCTTTTCTTAACGGGCTTGTAGACGTCGATTCAGCCGGTTATATCACGGTCGATGGCGCCAGCACGCGTACCAGCGAACCCGGCGTTTTCGCCGCGGGAGACTGCGTGGATAGCGTCTATCGGCAGGCCATCAGCGCGGCGGGCATGGGGTGCCGCGCCGCGCTGGATGCGCAGGCTTATCTCGATTCGCTCAAGTAAGGCTCAAATCGTTCAAATCATTATCGCTCGCCGAGCTCGATTGGCTCGGTTCGTTCATCTCTGCTGCTGCATAAGCAGGTCGACGATGCGTTTCATATCGTCTTCCGATTTGAACACGATTTCGATTCGCCCGTGCTTCTTCGATCCCTTGATGGAGACCTTGGTGCCGAAACGCTGCTCCAGACCAACCTGAACGGGGGTACCAGCCCACGGATTGAGCTTGCTGGCCTTCGGCTTCTTGGGCTGGTCGCTTTCGGCGGCCTTCATCGACACGATTTCCTCGGTGCTGCGTACGGACAACCCCTCGGCGATGATGCGCGTGGCCAGCTGTTCCATATCCGCTTCCGTCGGCAGTCCCAGCAGCGCACGCGCATGGCCCGCGGACAGCAGTCCGGATGCGACCTTCTTCTGCACGGCGGCCGGCAGGTTGAGCAATCGCAAGGTGTTGGCGATTTGCGGACGGGATTTCGACACCGACTTGGACAGTTGGGCCTGCGTCAGGCCGAAATCGTCGATCATCTGCTGGTAGGCAGCCGCCTCTTCCAGTGGATTCAGCGCGACGCGATGCAGGTTTTCCAGCAGTGCGTCACGTAGCATGTCGTCATCGGCAGTGGTTTTGACGATGGCTGGAATCGTTTTCAGGCCGGCGATCTGCGATGCGCGCCAACGACGTTCGCCCATGATGAGCTCGTACATGCTATCCATGCGCCCGTCGAACATGTTGTGCGGTTCGGCCGGTTTGGCTGCGGCTTCCCTGCGGGCGGCTTCGATTTGCGATTGCGGACGCTTGCGTACGACGATTGGCTGCAGTACGCCGACTTCCTTGATGGATTCGGCTAGCTCGCGCAGGTCGTCTTCATCGAAAATGGTACGTGGCTGATGCAGATTGGGACCGACGTCGCTCAAACGCAGTTCAACCAGATATCCACCCTGCACGGGAAGCAGTTCCGGTTCGTCCTTCTTATGTTCGGTCGGCGTGGTTTCACGTGAAACACTCCCCTGCTGCTCGCCCTGTTCGGAAGCCGGCTGAGCGGTGGAGCCGAAGAACATGTCCGCGGGATGCGCGCTTTCGTTCAACGAAATCGACGGCATGCTGGCACGACGATGCTGGTTTTTCTTGGTTGTTTCACGTGAAACAGCATGCTTCATCCCCTGCACGGCGTTCACCGATGCCTGTGCGGTAGCGGACGCGCTCTTGGATTCCACATGCCCATCAGTCTTGGAAGCCTTGACTTCTTTGGCGGCAGCGGCAGGCGCCGCATGCTCCTGATGCTGCGGCTCCCCCGGAAGAGAAGGAAACAGTGCGCCAAGACCTTTACCCAAACGCGACTTAGTTGCCATGATCAGTTCTCATTCCTTCTTGCATCGATTGCCTGCAGCACCGTATCGGAACGACGCGAAAGTTCCAGCGCGGCTTCGCAGTACGCGATCGCACCCATGCCCTTGGGGTCGTATGCGATCACGCTTTGGTTGAAGCTTGGCGCTTCGGAAATCTTCACCGTGCGTGGAATGGTGGTGTCGAGCACGATTGTCGGATAGTGCTTCTTCACTTCCCCATGCACTTCGCGGCTCAGCAGCGTGCGCTTGTCGTACATGGTGATGAGCATCGTGGAGACCAGCAGCGACGGATTGTAATGTTCCTGCACCAGTCCGATGGTGTTGATGAGCTGGCCCAAACCTTCCAAGGCGTAATACTCGGCCTGAATCGGAATCAGCATTTCGTGCACGGCGCACATGGCGTTGATCACCAGCAGACCCAGGCTCGGCGGGCAGTCGATGATCACGTAATCGTAATGCTCTTCGCTGGTGGCGAGGAACTCGTCCACCGCGTTCTTCAGCAGCGAGTTGCGATCCGCCATGTCGGCGACCTCAAGTTCGGCGCCACTCAAATCGATGGATGCGGGGACCACGTCGAGGTTGTCGAAATCAGGGCACGTGCACTTGACTTCCGCGATGCGCTTGCGTCCTTCGATGACGTCATACACCGAAGGCTGACCGGAGGCGTGCGGGGCACCCAATGCCGTGGAGGCGTTGCCCTGCGGATCCATATCAATAAGCAGGACCTTGCATCCGAAACGGGCCAAGGCCGCGGACAGGTTCACCGCGGATGTGGTTTTGCCGACGCCACCTTTCTGGTTGGCGACTGCGATCAAGCGCGTTTGGGCCGGCTTCGGGCAGACCGCATGCTCCAATGCCTTGTATCGCGTCGATTCATCAGCGATTTGCGCGCCTACGGGGGATGTCGAGCCTTCGAAGATTCGCTTGATGGTTTCCGTGGCGGATTCCATCGACGTCAAATTGTCTGGTTCTTCAGGTCCAGTCATGAACTAGCCTTCCTATACATATTCAACAATCAAGTTTCATCATTTGGGTGGACAGATTTTCACCCGTTCACGGCCATGTGCACCATCGTGAACAACGGTGGATAGTTGGTGGATAACTCATCCGACCACCCAAAAGTTATCCACAGAACAATCGTTGCAATTCCAAGCTTCTTCAAGATGCTTCGTAACACATTTCCGCGATTGTGGATACTGTGGATAACTCACGCGATTTTGTGGATAACTTATCGCTTGTCCACCATCAGCACATGCGTCGGTTCCAGACCCGGACCGACCTCGGCCTCCACCACGCGGGGATGGATACCGCCGTTTTTGGAGATCTCTTTGGTGGCCTTGACGATTTCCTCCTGCGCGGATCGTCCTTTCAGGGCAACCAGCCGTCCGCCTTTGTCCAGCAACGGCAGCGTCCATCCGGATAGTTTGGTCATCGGCGCGACCGCACGGCAGGTCACCACGGCAAACGGATGCCTGACCGGGATGGGATTTCCGTCGAGATCGACGGCATCCTCTCCCCTGCCCTTCCGGCCACCGTTCGAACCGCGGACGGCTTCGATTACGGCGTTGGCTCGGGAGCGCACTATCGAGACATTGTCCAATCCCATTTCGTCAACGCACTCATGAAGCCATTCGATACGGCGTTCCATCGGTTCCACCAAAGTGAACTGGCGGTCCGGCAGGCAGGCGGCCGCCACGATACCGGGGAATCCTCCACCACTGCCGATATCCGCCACCGTCTTGAATTGCCTCTTGGCCGTTGCTTCACGGATGAACGGTACGATGGCCGCGGAGTTCAGAATATGCCGTTCCCAAATAATACCGACATCGCGTGGCCCTATCAGCCCGCGCGGTTCTCCTTCCGCAGCAAGTTTCACGTGAAACACCTTCAACTTGCCCAATGCATCGCCAAGCACTTCCTCAAGAATCGGCGACCCATCCAATTCGTCATTCACATCACTCATGCACACCATCCTAATCTACAGGCATCAAAAAGCGCCGCGAGAAACTCGCGACGCTTCATGTTTCACGTGAAACTATTTCAGGCTTCGTCGATCTCGTCGGCGTCATCGGCTGCGGAAGCCTTGACGTACACCGTGACGTAACGATGCGGTTCTTCGCCATGGGACCGAGACTTCATGCCTTCCTCGCGCACCACATCATGGATGATCTTGCGTTCGAAGGAGTTCATCGGCTTCAGGTCCACCGGCTCGCCAGTCTCGCGCGCCTCGTCGATGGCATCCAGCGCAAGGTCGTGCAGGCGCTGGCGCTTGCGCTTCAGATAGCCGTCCACGTCCACGATGAGGTGGGACCGCTCGCCGGTCTTCTGCTGTACGGCGAGTCGGGTGAGCTGCTGCAGGGCGTCCACGACTTCGCCGTTGCGTCCGATCAGATGTTTGATGTCGGTGTCGTCGTCGGCAACGATCTGCACGGTCGGACGGTTGTTGCGCACGCCCATTTCGATATCGCCCTCGTAGTCGACGATGTCAAGCAATCCTTCAAGGTAATCGGCAGCGATGTCAGCTTCGTCATTGAGCTGATCGATGGTTTTCTCAGCATCCTGCGCCATGGTGTTTTACTCCTTTGAGCGGGGTTCGTATTATTTCAAGTCTACTGAAAGTCTACTGATTGGGTTGTATCATATGGGCGATTCGCCCGATACAAAAGCGGTGTGTCCTGCGTTTCACGTGAAACACAGGACACACACTTGATGTTATTTCTTCTTCTTTTTGCGGCTTGGCTGCTGACGCTGGAAGCCGTTCTTTTCCTTCGCCTCCGCGGCCTTCTTGGCTTTCTGCAGCTCCTCCTCTTCGAGGGACGGCAGACCGGCCTTGGCGCGGCGGGCGTTCTCGTGGGCGTGGTCGCGCTTTTCCTTCGCCTCGGCGGCCGGGGATCCCGGAGTCGGGAAGACGTGGATCTGCCAGACGGAACGCAGCAGGTTGCAGATGTTGTTGGTCAGCCAGTACACCAGCACTGCGAACGGCATGGCGACGCCGGAGAAGATGTACATGATCGGGAACATCCACAGCATCATCTTCTGCATCATTTCAGTCTGCTTGTTCGCAGCGCTCTGGGCCATGTTGCGCTTCATGCTGTTGTACTGCATGAGCCACAGGCAGAAGCACATCAACGCCACGAAGATGCCGATGATGATCTTGCCGTGGATGTCGGCGGTGGTGAAGTTCTCGGCCACGTTCACGCCGAACACGTTGGTGGAGGTGAACTGCTTGGCGGTGGCGATGTCGAAGGCGCCGAGGCCGGAACCGTTCCTGAACTTGCCACGGGCGATGTATGGAATGGCCGACAGGGTGTAGAACATGCACATGAACACAGGACCCTGCACGAACATAGGCAGCATCGACGTGCAGCCGCCCATCGGGTTCGCGTCGTTGTCCTGGTAGAGCTTCATCATCTCGCGTTGCAAAGCCTCTTTGCTGGCGGGATCGTTCTTGCCCTTGTACTTGTTTTGGATGCGCTGCATCTTGGGCTGCAAAACGGCCATCTGGGCCTGCATCTTGCGCATGCCCTTCATGGACTTGTAGAACAGCGGGAACACGCACGCCTGGACCACAATCACCAGGAACACGATGGACATGACCCACGAGAAACCGATCTCGTTCATGCCCAGCATCACCATGAATCGGTGGAATCCGGCCATAATCTGCGTCATGAGCCACTCGACGGGGTACAGGAGCTTGTACAGCCAGCCCCAGAAACCACTATCGAGGAGGAATTGATCTTGATTCATTACAGGCCATTCTCCTTATCGCCTATAGGTTCATCTACATCCAGAGGCGTGAGACGAGGCTCCTCGTGTGCCTTCGACCACGAACATCTGTAAAACAAGGAATAGAGCTGTGGAACGTCGTCGATTCCTCCACGGTTCCACTGGTTGCAACGAAGAAGGCGTAATAACGCAAGAAGGCCACCTTTAAGGCAGCCAAATCGTTCAATCGCCTGAATCGCATAATTGGAGCAGCTGGGATAATACCGGCACCGAGGTGCGGTATGGGCGGAAATATGTTTCTGATACCAGCGGATGAGCCGCACCATCCAATTGCGATGATGCCCCTTGCTCATTGCCGGGAAGCGGTTTTACGTTTCACCGCTTCGAAACACGATGCCATCTGCTGCTCAAGCGACAGGAAATCGGCACGTGCGGCACTTGGCTTGGCACGCAACACGATATCGCAGGATTCAGGTAATAGTGATTCGTACTTTCGTGCAAGCACACGGAAACGCCTTTTCACGGCATTACGCGTGACCGCGTTGCCGACGGCTTTGGAAACGGCCAAGCCGACACGGCGGCCTTGCACCGTCGCTGTATCGCCCGTTACGACATCGTCGTGCATCAGATAATGCACGACGATGTCTTCTCGCGATACCCTACGACGGCGTTTGAGCACCGCAACGAAATCGCGATGGCTTTTCAGCCGTTCCACCGCTCTATGCCACTAAAAAATCAGGCAGCGAGGGACTTGCGGCCCTTGGCGCGGCGACGGTTGATCAGAGCGCGGCCTGCGCGGGTGCGCATGCGCTGACGGAAACCGTGCTTCATGTGGCGACGGCGGTTGTTCGGCTGGAATGTCCTCTTCATAATTAATGCTCCCGGTGTTTTTAGCCATGCCAAGGCACGGCTCCTCATGAGTCAAGCTCTACTAAATTACTCTGACCCCTGAACAGATTGTCGCGTCGTCCATTTTTCTTCACATTTTCATGGGGATTCCCCGCATAAAACAATCCACATAATCGTTGCGATTCCGCCGAATTCCCCACAAAAGTTATCCACAAACTACAACAATGTTATTCACATTTCAATCTTTTCAACACGCACGCCGGTGGATAACTCGGGGAAAAGAGAGTACAAATATACAGTTGCACATCAGTAGTACGTCTGTCGAGAAAGGATTATCCGTGGCTGATAACACGACAACAGATCCTCTCGAGCAGGCTCGTGGGGTGTGGTCCGACGCTTTGGCCCTGCTGCACCAGAATCCGTCGCTGTCCGTACGTGACAAAAGCTGGCTGGAGAACGTCCATCCCGAAGGCATGTGGGGTCCGACCATCATGCTGTGCGTGCCCAGTGAGGCGGCTCAGCAGGCTTTGCAGACCGAATTGAACAAGCCGTTGATGGAGGCGTTGCGCGAATCCGCCGAACAGGACATCTTCCCCGCCTTCAAAATCGTTGAAATGAAGCCGAAAACGGAGGAACAGCCGGAGGAAACCTATCCGCGCTTCTCCCCCGCGAAATCGCCGGCGAAGTCCCCTGCGAACGAGACGATGCAGGGCCAGTTGCCGATTCCCGCGACGATGCCGCCGGAACAGGACCATTTCCAGAGCGGCCAGAACAGGCCGCTGCTCGACCCCGAAACGCATTTGAACAAGAACGCCACCTTCGACACCTTCGTGCCCGGCGATTCCAACCGTTTCGCACGTACCGTGGCGCTGGCCGTGGCGGAGGGTTCCGGCCATGATTTCAATCCGTTGTGTATCTACGGAGGCTCTGGCCTGGGCAAAACCCATTTGCTGAACGCCATCGGCAACTACGCGCTGGTCAAGGACCCCAATCTGAAGGTCCGCTACGTCACCAGTGAGGAATTCACCAACGAATTCATCGAGGCTCTGGCCGATACGAACCAAAGTTCCGGCCAGATCAAGGAATTCAACCGCCGCTACCGCGAGGTCGACGTGCTGCTCATCGACGATATCCAGTTCCTGAGCGGCAAGGACGCAACCCTTGAGCAGTTCTTCCACACGTTCAACACCCTGCATCAGGCCAACAAGCGCATCGTGATCGCCTCCGATGTGCCGCCGAAGGACCTGCAGGGCTTCAACGAACGTCTGATCTCCCGCTTCGAATCGGGCCTGACCGTGGACGTCAAACCGCCGGATCTGGAGACGCGAATCGCCATTCTGCGCATGATCGCCACCATGAACGGCTCCAATATTCCCAACGACGTGTTCAACCTGATCGCGGAACGGTTCACCGAGAACATCCGCGAGCTGGAAGGCGCGCTGAACCGTGTGACCGCCATGGCGTCGCTGAGCAACCAGCCGGTCACCAAAGCCCTTGCGGAGCAGACTTTGCAGGACTTCTTCACCACCGACGTGGAAATCAAGCCCGCGGACATCATCACGCAGGTGGCCAAGTACTTCTATTTGACGTTCGACGACATCGTCGGCCGTTCGCGTACCAAGAAGATCGCGCTGGCACGCCAGATCGCCATGTATCTGGTACGCGAGCTGACCAGCATGAGCCTCAACGACATCGGCCTGGTCTTCGGTGGCAAGGACCACACCACCGTGATGCACGCGTATACGCGCATCAACGACGAGATGCAGGAGAAGCAGGAGATCTACAACTACGTGACCGAGTTGACTCTGCAGCTCAAGCAGCGTTCCAACGACAAGTAACGGAAGCAACCACAACAAACGGCGTATTTCCAACGGTTTTCCTTAGGCTGGTAAATTATTTACCAGCTTTTTTACTATCCGCGTGACACGCCCGGACATAATTTCTTGTACATCGAGTTTTCCACATACATATCCACATTTCGGGGAAAGGTCTGTGGAAAAGCCGTTGGAAACACGGAAAACGGCAGTGGATGGCTCGTGGATTATTCACAGTGAATTGTGGATAAGTTTTGCGCGGCCATGAGCCTGTGGATAACCCATGCTCTTATCCACATTCGACTCAGAAGTTATCCACAGATGTCGCCTCGTACTGAGACGTTGCTGCGCTTGGGCTGAACGAGCTTATCCACACTATCCACAGGGCTTATTATTACGGAAGTACGTTTTTCTTACTTTCATCGTCATTCTCGTAATGCGGGGAATTCCCCACGCTTTCGTCGTCGTTGCTCTTATCGCTAGAATGGCATGTGGATCGAACGAAACGAGGAATACCCCATGAAAGTCGAAGTCAATTCCCAAGCTCTTGCCGATGCCGTGGCATGGACCACACGTGTCATCGACGCACGTCCCGCAACCCCGATTCTGGCGGGCATCCGTCTGGAAGCCATTGACGGCACACTCCAGCTTTCCGCCTTCAACTACGCCATTTCCGCACGCCACCACATCGAAGCCGGCGTGGACGAGGCCGGTAGCGTTCTGGTGCTGGGCAAACTGCTTGCCGACATCACCAAGTCGCTGCCCGCTGCGAAAACCTATCTTTCCACTGATGGTTCCACGATGACCATCACGTCGGGCAAGTCGACCTTCACCATGCAGCTCATGCCGGAAAGCGAATATCCGGATCTGCCCGTGGTGCCGACGAAACTGGGTCAGGTGGACTCCCCCACCTTCGCTCAGGCCGTCAACCAGGCGTCCGTCGCGGTCTCCCGTGAGGAGAACCGTCCGGTGCTCACCGGCATCCGCGTCCAGTTCCAGGGCGACAAGGTCATCATGAGCTCCACCGACCGTTTCCGTCTGGCCCGTTCCAGCTTCACCTGGACGCCGGAGGATGCGACCATCAGCACCACCGCTTTGGTCCGTGGCTCGCTGCTGCGCGACATGGCGCGTTCGCTGGACGAGCATCAGAACGTCACCATCGATTTCGATGCGGACAACCCGTCCCTGCTGGGCTTCGAGAACGCCGGCCGCGTGTCCACCTCCCAGCTCATCGACGGCGAATTCCCGGCCGTTGACCGCCTGTATGCCGATGAATACCCGATTCATGCCGTCATCAACAAGCAGGCCCTCATCGACGCCATCAAGCGCGTTTCGCTGGTCGCCGAACGCAACGCCCCGATCCGCATGGTCTTCTCCGGCCAGGAGCTGACGCTGTCGGCCGGCACCGCCGACGAAGCACAGGCGAAGGAGATTCTCGACATCGACATGGACGGCGAGGACATCACCGTGGCGTTCAACCCCTCCTATCTGGTCGACGGCCTGAGCGCCATCAGCGAGCCGTTCGTGCGCATGAAGATGACCACCGCGGTCAAGCCCGTGGAATTCAACGGCCAGCAGGAAGCGGATTCCGACGAATCCATGGACTACCGTTACCTGCTCGTTCCGATGCGCTTCAACAACTGATTTCGTTCCACCTGTGGCCCGGACGGCAAGTTCCCGTCCGGGCCACCATGCCATCACCTTCAAGGAATTCCGGTTTTCATGCATATCTCCCGTCTCGCGCTCGACCATTACCGGTCATGGGACCATTGCGTGCTTGATTTCGAACCGGGAATCAACATTCTCCAAGGCTCGAACGGCCTAGGGAAAACCAATATCGTGGAAGCCGTGGAAGTGCTGTCCACCGGCTCCAGCCACCGCACCTCGTCATCGCTGCCGCTGGTCGAAAAAGGCCACCCTTCCGCCACTGTCCGGGCCAACGTCGAAGATGCGGGCGAACAGCGCACATATGAGATCACCATCGCCGCGCGAGGCGCCAACAGGGCGCGCGTGGACGGCGGAAAATCGCAATATCTGAGGGATATCGTGGGTTTGGTCCCCTCCGTGTCCTTTACCCCCGAAGACCAGCGGTTGGTGTCTGGCGATCCGGCCACCCGACGGAACTTCCTCAACCAGGCGGCTTCACTGCTGTTGCCCCGTTATGCGCAGTCGTTGCAACAGTTCACGCACGTTGCCAAACAGCGTGCCGCATTGCTCAAACAGCTGTCTGACGGCTCCGGCATCGATCCCGAATACGGGCGTCAGGCCGTGCTGAGCGGTCTGGAAGTGTGGACCGGCCAATTCATCGCCCTCGGCGTGCAATTGACCAAGGACCGGAACGATGTGATCGGACTGCTGCGCGAGCCGTTCACCCGCATTTATGCTTCGTTGGCGGGCGAAGAGGAACAGGCCGACCTGGTGTATGAGCCGTCCTTCGACGAGGTGCTTCTGTTCGACGAGCCGGCCGCGGAAATCAGCCGTCATTTCCAACGCATCTACCCCGGCGAAGTGGCCCGTGGGCAGAATCTGATCGGACCGCAGCGCGATGATCTGACATTACGCCTCAACGACATGCCAGCCCGCGAATTCGCTTCGAACGGCGAGATGTGGACAATGGCGTTGGCCTTGAAAATGGCGCTGTACGAAGTGGTTTCGGCGCAGCGCGACGTCAAGCCGATTGTGATACTCGACGATGTGTTCGCCCAGCTCGACGAGTCCCGTCGCGGGCAGATCCTCGACTTCGCGCGACGGCAGGACCAGGTGCTGATCACCGTCGCCGCGGCAAGCGATATTCCGCAAGGCGAGGCGCATGTCATCGACGTTGCCGCGCTGCGTGCGCAATCGCAGGAGACGGACGGCGATATCGCGGCGATGGCGGCCATGCTTGCCGCCGGACGTGGCGCGCAATCGCAAGGAATCGAGGCCGAATCCTAATGCCGAAACCACCAATCTGCGAACTGCTGAACCTCGACCAACGCAAACTGCCGGCCGAAGTGTTCGACCGCATCAGCGACCGTGCCGGGCGGCTCAAGGAACGCGAGGAACGCGCGCGCAAGGCGTGGGAAAGCTTCGGCAAACCCGGACGCGATCCGGAAACCGTCGGCAGCCTGTTCAATCTGCTGGCATCGAACGGCGCATGGATACCCCACCTCAAAATGGCGCAGATGCGCGACCATTGGGACCAGGTGGTGGGCGTGGAGAACGCGAAGCACTCCTACCCCGCCAGCCTGCGAGACGGCGTGCTGACGATACGTTGCGACAGCCCGGCCTGGACCACCACCCTGTCGTATATGACGCCGTTGCTGACGGACACCATCCGCAGGAAACTCGAAGGTCTGACCATCAATGAGGTGAGGGTCACCGGCCCGCAGAGCCAAGGGTTCAGCCGTGGGCGTATCTCAAGGAAGATTCGCTACTGAGGGCTATTGCGAAGTCGACTTACAATCGACCTCTCTGACAGGAGAGATCGATTGTGGCGCGCGTGAAACAGGCCGTTGCGACGGGGTTTACGGAGGTTTTCCGGCTCGTCGGACGCGTTCGGAACCATGCCGAAGCCGTTGAAAACCGTTGAATTCCAAGGACAAATGTCTATAGCGCGCTGTCCCCCTCCATGAGTAGAATATCCAGCAGTGTATGTAAACGCCTAGAAGGGGCCTTTATTTGCGTTCTAGGTGGTATCACCTGCGGAAATGACCCTTGACGGCGGGAAAAATGCAGGAAGGAATCTCTGTGGCAGACCTTGATGCGGATTCGCTGAACGAATCAGCTGAAAACACGCAGGAAGATCAGATTCAGGATCAGATCCAGAACGACCAGCTCGAAGATGCGCAACTTGACGATTCGCTGTCTCCGGAACACTACGACGCGTCCGATCTGAGGGTGCTGGAAGGCCTTGAGGCGGTGCGTATCCGCCCGGGCATGTATATCGGCTCCACCGGCCCTCGCGGCCTGCACCATCTGGTGTATGAGATCGTCGACAACTCCGTCGACGAGGCGCTTGCCGGCTACGCGTCGCACATCGAAGTGACGATTCTGCCGGACGGCGGCGTGCGCGTGGTGGACGACGGCCGAGGCATCCCGGTCGACGAAGTGCCGGGCGAAGGCATCTCCGGCGTCGAAACCGTGATGACCAAGCTGCACGCGGGCGGCAAGTTCGGTGGCGGCGGCTACGCGGTCTCCGGCGGCCTGCACGGCGTGGGCATCTCCGTGGTGAACGCGCTGTCCACCCGCGTGGACATCGAAGTGCGCCGTCAGGGCTTCCACTGGACCCAGACCTACATCGACCAGAAGCCGACCGCGCGTCTGCTCAAGGGCAAGCCGATGGAGGAAGGCGAGTCCACCGGCACTTCCGTGACCTTCTGGGCCGATGGCAAGATCTTCGAAACCACCACCTACGATTTCGAGATCCTGCGCAACCGCTTCCAGCAGATGGCGTTCCTGAACAAGGGCCTGAAGATCTCCCTGACCGACCTGCGCGAGCCCGACCAGGCCGGCGACGAGGTTTCCGGCGAGGAATCCGAAACCGAAGACAAGTTCCAGACCGTCACCTACCAGTACAACGACGGCATCAAGGACTACGTCGACTACCTGGTGAAGTCCCGCAAGGCCACCCCGGTCGAACCGGACGTCATCGACTTCGAGGCCGAGGACCTGAAGATCGGCATCTCCGCGGAAATCGCCATGCAGTGGACCACCGCGTATTCCGAAGCCGTGCACACCTTCGCCAACACCATCTCCACCACCGAAGGCGGCACCCATGAGGAAGGCTTCCGCGCCGCGCTGACCTCGCTGGTCAACCGTTACGCCCGCGAGAAGAACATCCTCAAGGACAAGGACGAGAACCTGTCCGGCGACGACGTGCGCGAAGGCCTGACCGCCGTCGTGTCCGTCAAGCTCACCAACCCGCAGTTCGAAGGCCAGACCAAGACCAAGCTCGGCAACTCCGAAGCGAAGACCTTCGTGCAGCGCGTCATGACCGACAAGCTCGGCGACTGGTTCGACGCCCACCCGAACGAGGCTAAGAACATCATCCAGAAGGCCATCGAGGCCTCCCGTGCGCGTCTGGCCGCCAAGAAGGCACGTGAGAACACCCGCCGCAAGTCGATCTTCGAATCGGCCGGCATGCCGGACAAGCTCAAGGACTGCCAGTCCAACAACCCCGAAGAATGCGAGCTGTTCATCGTGGAGGGTGATTCCGCAGGCGGCTCCGCCATCCAGGGACGCAACCCGATCACGCAGGCCATCCTGCCTCTGCGAGGCAAGATCCTCAACACCGAGCGCGCAAGCCTGGACCGCATGATGAAGTCGGACACCATCGAATCGCTGATCACCGCCGTCGGCGGCGGCTACGGCGAGGACTTCGACCTCAACAAGGTGCGCTACCACAAGGTCATCATCATGGCCGATGCAGATGTGGACGGCGCGCATATCGCAACCCTGAACCTGACGCTGTTCTTCCGCTACATGCGCCCGATGATCACCGCTGGCTACGTGTACGTGGCCATGCCGCCGCTGTACCGCCTCAAGTGGACCAAGGGCCCGCACGACTTCGTGTACACCGACGCCGAACGCGACCGCGTGCTCGCCGAAGGCAAGGCCGCCGGCCGCCAGCTGCCGAAGGGCGAAGGCATCCAGCGCTACAAGGGTCTGGGCGAGATGAGCTACCAGGAACTGTGGGAGACCACCATGGATCCTGACCATCGCATTCTGAAGCAGGTGCAGATCGAAGACGCGGCCGCGGCCGACGAGACCTTCTCCATGCTCATGGGCGACGAAGTCGAACCACGTCGTCTGTTCATCCAGCGCAACGCACGCAACGTCAGCTGGATTGACGCGTAAACGCGTAGGGTTTCGCAGGACTTCAAAGCAAGGATTAGAAATTGGCAGACGAAAACAACAGCAACGAAGACGGCCAGTTCGTGCCTGACGGCTCCATGGAACCGTTGAGCCCGCAGGAGGCCGACAACACCGATTACGGCCTGATGGTCGGCGAACGCGTCCAGAAGAAGGATCTGCAGCAGGAAATGCGCGAATCCTATCTGGCGTACGCCATGTCCGTCATCGTCGATCGTGCCCTTCCGGACGTGCGAGACGGCATGAAGCCGGTGCACCGCCGCGTGATCTACGCGATGTACGACGGCGGCTACCGCCCCGACCGCGGCTACTCCAAGTGCGCACGCGTCGTCGGCGAAGTCATGGGCAAGTACCATCCGCACGGCGATTCCGCCATCTACGACACGTTGGTGCGTATGGCGCAGTCGTGGTCGATGCGATACACGCTCGTCGACGGCCAGGGCAACTTCGGCTCCCCCGGCGACGACCCGGCAGCCGCAATGCGTTACACGGAATGCCGTATGGCGCCGCTCGCCATGGAAATGGTGCGTGACATCGACAAGGACACCGTCGATTTCCTGCCGAACTACGATGGCAAGACGCAGGAGCCGACCGTGCTGCCGGCCCGCTTCCCGAACCTGCTGTGCAACGGCTCGTCCGGCATCGCCGTCGGCATGGCGACCAACATTCCTCCGCACAACATGCGCGAGGTGGCAGAAGGCGTGCATTGGGCGCTCGACCATCCGGACGCGAGCCGTGAGGAACTGCTCGACAACCTGATCCGCATCATCAAGGGACCGGACTTCCCTACCGGCGCCACGATTCTCGGCCATAAGGGCATCGAACAGGCGTACCGTACCGGCCGTGGCCTCATCACCATGCGAGCCGTGGTGAACACCGAGGAGATCAAGGGCCGCATGTGCCTCGTGATCACCGAACTGCCGTACCAGGTCAACCCGGATCGTCTGGTCGTGTCCATCCGCGAAGCGGTGCGCGACGGCAAGATCCAAGGCATCGCCGACATGCGCGACGAAACCTCCGGCCGTACTGGCCAGCGCCTCGTGCTCGTGCTCAAGCGCGACGCCGTGCCGAAGGTCGTGCTCAACAACCTGTACAAGCATTCCCAGCTGCAGCAGACCTTCGGCGCGAACATGCTGGCACTGGTCGACGGTGTGCCGCGCACGCTGTCCCTGGATGCGTTCATCCGTCATTGGGTAAACCACCAGCTCGAAGTCATCGCACGCCGTACCGCCTACCTCAAGCGCGAGGCCGAGGAACGCGACCACATCCTGCAGGGCTATCTGAAGGCCCTTGACATGATCGATGAGGTCATCGCCCTCATCCGTGCCTCCGAGTCCGCGGAGACCGCCCGCACGGGCCTTATGGACCTGCTTGACGTGGACGAGGTGCAGGCCGACGCCATCCTCGCCATGCAGCTGCGCCGACTGGCCGCCCTGGAACGTCAGAAGATCCTCGACGAGCACAACGAGCTCATGCGCAAGATCGCCGACTACAACGACATCCTCGCCAAGCCGGAACGCCAGCGCAAGATCGTCGGCGACGAGCTGGACGAAATCGTCGCCAAGTATGGCGACGAACGCCGTACCAAGATTCTGCCGTACTCCGGCGAGATGAACGTCGAAGACCTGATCGCCGAAGAAAACGTGGTCGTCACCGTGACCCACTCCGGTTTCATCAAGCGCACCAAGGCCGACGAATACCGCGCGCAGCACCGCGGCGGCAAGGGCATCAAGGGCGCCAAGCTGCGCGAGGACGACGTGGTGGACCACTTCTTCCTGACCAGCACGCACAACTGGCTGCTGTTCTTCACCAACAAGGGCCGCGTGTACCGTCTGAAGGCATACGAGCTGCCGGAAGGCTCCCGCGATTCCAAGGGACAGCACGTGGCGAACCTGCTGCAGTTCGGCCCGGACGAGACGATCCAGACCGTGCTGTCGATTCCGAACTACGACGTGGCCAAGTACTTGGTGCTCGCCACCCGTTCCGGCAAGGTCAAGAAGACCGCGCTCGCCGAATACGACTCCCCGCGTCAGGGTGGTCTGATCGCGGTACGACTCATGACCGACGAGAACGGCGAGAACGCCGACGAGCTGATCGGTGCCGCGCTGTGCAACGCCGACGACGACATCATCCTCGTCTCCAAGCAGGGCATGAGCCTGAAGTTCGAAGCCAACGACGAGCAGCTGCGCCCGATGGGCCGCCAGACCGCCGGTGTGCAGGGCATGAAGTTCCGCGACGGCGACGAGCTTTTGGCCATGGATGTGGTGCAGGGCGATTCCGACAGGGATCTGCTCGTGGTCACCAACGAGGGCTTCGCCAAGCGCACCGCCATCAGCGAATACCGTCTGCAGGGCCGTAACGGCTACGGCGTCAAGGCCGTGCAGCTCGCCGAAGGCCGTGGCTCCCTGGTGGGTGCCGTGATCGTGGAGGAATCCGACCAGATCATGGCCATCATGAAGTCCGGCAAGGTCATCCGCTCCAACGTCGCCGAAGTCAAGCGCACCGGACGTACCACCCAGGGTGTGACGCTCGCCAAGCCTGACAAGAACGACGAAATCATCTCCATAGCACGTAACGAGGAGACCGACGAGGATGACGCCGAGCAGGCCGCCGCGGAAAACGGAGCAGTCCAGAACGACGCAGCCGCGCAATCGCAAGCCGAAACCACTACTGAAAACTCCGCTGAAACCGGTACGGAAGCCACTTCCGATGCCGGCGATGGCGAGAATGTAGAGGCCTGAGACACAGGCGGGGAATCGTCTGCGAAAACTGGTAGCCTCGGCTAGAAGTAGGCAAGATTCTGCAAGGAGCAACGATGAGCGAGAACAATGAAAGCCATCAGGCGCAGGCAGGGGCGCAGGCCCCACGCGTGGCCCGTTCCGCATCCAGCCAGCCGTTGAGCGGTACGGAACAGTCTCAGGCGCATGAGAACATGGCCGCCGCGTCCGGCGGTGTGAAGGTTCGTGAAAAAGCGCGTCGTGGCGCGCCTCGCGCCCGCCGCATGAGCCTGTCCCTGACCCGCATCGACGCATGGTCCGCGGCCAAGGTGGCGTTCATGCTTTCCATCGCGGGAGGCATCATCCAGATCGTCGCGGTGACGCTGCTGTGGCTGCTGCTGAATGTGGTCGGCGTGTTCGATCAGGTGACGCAGATCGTGTCCTCCACCGGTCTTGACGCCGGCGGATTCGACCTTGCCAACGTGCTTTCGCTGAGCACCGTGCTGAGCGCGGTCACCATCTTCTCCATCATCGAAGTGGTGCTGTTCACCGTGCTGGTGGTGATTCTCACGCTGCTGTACAACGTGGTGAGCACGCTGGTCGGCGGCATCCACGTGACGCTCGGCGACGACTGATCGATTCGTCATACGGCGTTCGTACGGCGCTTGCGCAACGTAAGCCGTTCGTGCAACATAAGAAGACGGCGCTTCCCTACTTCGGGAGGCGCCGTCTTTTCTTATGTAATCGCGATTATGCGGTCGCTTTTATGCAATCGTCATACTGCGTTGCGCGTTATGCCGTAACGCATATGAAAACGGTCCGTGCGAACGAATCGCACGGACCGTTGAAACGGATTGTGAAAGACGATCAGAGCACGCCTTGGGCGACCATGGCGTTGGCGACCTTGACGAAGCCGGCGGCGTTGGCGCCGAGCATCAGATCGCCCTCATGGCCGTACTCCTTGGCGGCGGCCAGGGAATTGGCGACGATGTTCTCCATGATGGACTTGAGCTTGTTGTCCACCTCTTCGAACGTCCAGGAAAGGCGGTAGGAGTTCTGGCTCATCTCAAGGCCGGACACAGCCACGCCACCCGCGTTGGCGGCCTTAGCCGGGCCGTACAGCAGGCCGTTGTCCTGATAGACGGCGATTGCCTCCGGGGTGGACGGCATGTTGGCGCCTTCGCACACGACCTTGCAGCCGTTGGCGACGAGGGCCTTGGCGGACTCCTCATCGATTTCGTTCTGGGTGGCGCACGGCAGCGCGATGTCGCACGGCACGGTCCACACGCCCTTGCAGCCCTCGTGGTATTCGGCACCCGGAACACGCTCCGCGTACTCCTTGATGCGGCCGCGGTGGCCGAGCTTGATGTCCTTGACGATGTCGAGCTTGATGCCGTCCGGATCGTAGACGTAGCCGTTGGAATCGGAGGCGGTGACGACCTTCGCGCCGAGGGCCTGGGCCTTCTCGGTGGCGAAGATGGCCACGTTGCCGGAGCCGGAGATGACGACGGTCTTGCCTTCGAAGGAATCGTTCTTCAGGACGCGCAGGGCTTCCTGGGTGTAGTAGCACAGGCCGTAGCCGGTAGCCTCGGTGCGAGCCAGGGAGCCGCCGAATTCGAGGCCCTTGCCGGTGAGCACGCCGGAGTATTCGTCGCGGATGCGCTTGTACTGGCCGAACAGGTAGCCGATCTCACGGGCGCCGACGTTGATGTCGCCGGCCGGAACGTCGGTGAACTGGCCGATGTGACGGCACAGCTCGGTCATGAACGCCTGGCAGAAACGCATGACTTCGGCATCGGACTTGCCCTTCGGATCGAAGTCGGAGCCGCCCTTGCCGCCGCCCATCGGCAGGCTGGTCAGGGAGTTCTTGAGAATCTGCTCGAAGCCAAGGAACTTGATGACGCCCTCGTTCACGCTCGGGTGGAAACGCAGACCGCCCTTGTACGGGCCGATCGCGGAGTTGAACTGGATGCGGTAACCGCGGTTGACCTGCACCTTGCCCTCATCGTCCGTCCAGGCGACGCGGAACTTCACCACGCGCTCCGGCTCGACGAGGCGCTCGAGCACGCCCGCCTTCTCATATTCCGGGTGCTTCTCAACAACCGGCTCGAGGCTTTCGAAGACCTCGCGAACGGCCTGCAGGAACTCCGGCTGGTCGCCATCGCGCTTCTCGACCTGCGCGTACACGCGCTTGACGTACTCATCAGTGAGCATATTTTTCCCCTTCGGGATAGTTGGGTTATCAATACGGCGGTTTCATTCTATGTGCTTGACTGTGAGACGCACAAGATATTGCTCAAGATTTGGCTGGAGGCGTTTGGAACGCCATAGGATAGTGTGTGGAAGGCGAGGAGAGAGCGTCGTCCGCAACATCAACTCCCTCATTTCCCACAGGAGAAAAACCATGCTTGAAGGATTCAAGAAGTTCATTGCACGCGGCAACATGATCGACATGGCTGTCGGTGTTGTTATGGGCGGTGCCGTCACCACCGTGGTCAATTCGATCGTGAACAGCGTGATCAACCCGTTCATCGCCATGATTTTCGGCAAGCCGAATATGGACGGCCTGCTGGCGATCACGTTCAACGGCGCGACCGTCTCGTTCGGCGCTGTGCTGGGCGCGATTCTGAATTTCCTGATTATCGCGGCCGCCGTTTATTTCTGCATTCTGGTGCCGATTAACAAGTTCCGCGACATGACCGAAGCGCTGCTTGCCAAGACCAAGCTTGCCGAGCAGAAGGAAGCCGAGGAAAAGGCCGCTGAAGAGCCGTCTGCCGAAGAGCAGACCGTCCAGCTGCTGCAGCAGATTCGTGACGAGCTGGCCAAGCAGAACGCGGCCCGCAATTAGTTGCGATTCGTGGTGCCACTCCCCTATTGATTTGATGATTCCGGCCGCTTGCGGGTATGCAGGCGGCCGTTTTATTTGGTTTGCGGGCGATCGCGTCCGTTGGATGGTCGACAAGAGGCTGAATACGAAAAAGGCTTCCGATTACTCGGAAGCCTTCAATTCTGTGGAGCTAAGGGGATTCGAACCCCTGACCCTCTCCATGCCATGGAGATGCGCTACCAGCTGCGCCATAGCCCCGTGGAGCTAGCCGGGTTCGAACCGGCGACCCTCTGCTTGCAAAGCAGATGCGCTACCAGCTGCGCTATAGCCCCATAGGTGAAAAAAGCGGCTATGCCGCTTCCTTACCATCTACGTGGGCCCGGGAGGACTTGAACCTCCGACCTCATCCTTATCAGGGATGCGCTCTAACCACCTGAGCTACGGGCCCAACTTGCTGTGTCTTGAACACAACGAATTGAAATAATACTTGAATCACAGGGAAAGTCAAGTGCCGCCGTGTCATCGGCGTGTCGTGGCATAATGCAGGCATGACATACGGGCAGCGCAACGGCGGTAACGGCCGTTACGGCAGGGGAGTGGGGCATCGCAACCGCAATCGCGTGATTTCCGAAACGACGGCGAGCATCGCCGGCATGCGGGTGGCCATCGTGCGCAAACCCATCAAAAACATGTACCTGCGCATCAAACCGCCGAACGCGGATATCGTCATCTCCGCGCCGCAACGAATGTCGCAAAGCGCTATCGAACGGTTTGTAACGGAACGCAAGCCGTGGATCGAACGGGCGCAACGCAGCATGCGGCAGGCCAGAGACGCGCAACTCAACGCGCAGCGTGCGCAAAACGGCAATATTGGCGATACTGGCGCTTCCGCCAACCCGCCCGCTTTCGTATGGACGGACGAGGCCAAGGCGCGGGCGCAACGCAACATCGAATCGCAATTGCCTGTGTTGCTTGCCAAATGGGGCCCGATCGTTGGCCGTACGCCGACGCATATCACGTTGCGTCTGATGAGTTCGCGTTGGGGATTGTGCACGCCGAAGACCGGACGTATCCGACTTAACCTGCAGCTTGGTTTAATGGCCCCTAGATTCCTCGAATACGTGCTGGTGCATGAGATGACCCACCTGTGGGAGAACGGCCACGGAGAGGGCTTTCAAAGGCGTATGAGCGCCTATCTGCCGCAATGGAGGCAGTTGCGCCGCGGCATCAACCGGCAGGTGGTGCTGTAAGAGGCCGCTCGGGTTACTTGCCGTCCGCCGCGGAATCGCCAGCCGCGGAACCGTCCTCATCGGCGGTGTGCCGACGCACTTCCAGCGTCTCGATACGACGGCCGTCCACCTTGGTGACGACCATGTCATAACCGTCATCGGACGACAGCACGTCGCCGACCTCGCCCATTTTGCCGGTGTGCGCCAGGAAATAGCCGGCAACCGTCTCGTACGGGCCGTCTTCCAACTCGATGCCGGTCAAATCCGCGAAATCCTCGATCGTCATGCCACCTTCGATGGTGGCCACGCCATTGACGAAAGCGGTGCGTTCTGTGCGTTCGCCGCCCTTTTCCTCCGGCAGGTCGTATTCGTCGCGGATGTCGCCGACCAATTCCTCGGTCATGTCTTCCAACGTGACGATGCCGTCGGTGCCGCCGTATTCGTCGATCACCACGGCCAGGTGAATGCCTCGTTTGCGCAGCAGCTCAAGGCTTGGCAGCAGCTTCGACGTGCCCGGCAGGGAAATGCCCTCACGCGTCACGTCGGCAACGGTTCTCGCCTTCGGATCGCGGATGTCAAGCAGGTCGCGCACGTGCACGAAGCCGAGCACGTCATCGAAATCCTTGCCGGTGACGGGGTAACGCGAATACGGCATTTCACGCACGTACGCGGCGGCTTCCGCAATCGGCATGGAGCCGTCCAGGAACGCGACGTCGGCACGAGGACGCATGACCTCCGCCACGATGGTTTCGGATGCGTCGAACACGTCGTCGAGGATGGTGCGCTCGTCCTTGCTGAGGTTGGTGTTGGTGTTGACGAGCACGCGCAGTTCGTCGTCGGACACCTCGCTGTCGGTTTCGTTCGGATCGAAGCCGAGCAGCCGCACGATGCCGTTCGTGTTCTTGCCGATCAGCCAGATGATCGGCTTGCACACTTTGGCGAACACATGGATGGCCGGCACCACGGCACGCGCGATCTGCTCGTTGCGTTGCATGGCGATACGCTTCGGCACCAGTTCGGAAATGACGATCGAGCAATACGAGATGATCAGTGTCAACGCGATGGTGGTCAGGGGAGCGGCGACGTTATGCGGCACACCCCAGTCTTCGATGACCGGCACGATATACGGGGCGATTGAGGATTCGCCGAACGACGCGGACAGGAAGCCGCACAGCGTCACGCCGATCTGCACGGTGGACAGGAACGTGTTCGGGTCGCGTGCGATCTGCGCCACACGCTTGCCGCGCGCATCCTCCTGTTCCATCTGGTCGATCTGCGATCCGCGCAGGCTGACCAGCGCCAGTTCGGTGCCGGCGAACACGGAACCGAGCAGCAGGAAAATGAAAATCAGAAGGATGTTCAAACCAAGCGACATGATTCCAATCTAAAGCAACGGCATGTCAAAACAGCGCGACGCAACGGATCCGGAAGCCGTCTTTTTCCGGAAAATCGTCAGAAGCTCAGCACTTCCACCTTGCCGGTGTCGAGCTGGTAGCGTGCTCCGGTGATCATCAGCCGATCCTCGGCCAGCGCGCGCTGGATCACTTCGGAACGTTCCACCAGCTGTTCGATGGTGCGTGCGATGTGCACGCGCTCGAAATCCTCCGCCGATTCCAGTTCCGATTCGTGCGCCTGCCAAATCGAAAAACCGACCGTGCGCAGCATCAGCGATTCCGCGTTCATAATGCGTTCGTCGATGTCGGCGATGCTGTCGGCGGCCATCAGCGAATCCTCCGCGTCGGCGGTCAGCTCGTGCAGCAGCGCCTCGTATTCCTTGCATGCCTGTTTGATCGCACCGCAATTCTGGTGGCCGAGCACCACCAAAAGGCGCACGCCGAGCACGTCCACCGCGTATTCCAAAGAGGCGATCACAGCATCGTCTATGACCTGCCCTGCCGTGCGCACGGTGAACAGATCGCCGATGCCTGCGTCGAAAATAATATCGGGGCTGACACGCGCATCAGAGCAGCTCAATACCGCCGCATCCGGCTCATGCGTGTCGATAGTCGCCTCGCGCGCTTCCACGCTGCGGTTCGGATGCTCCAGCTTGCCTTCCGCGAATCTACGGTTACCGGCCAGCATACGGCTCCACACGCCGCTTGCGGTGCCTTCCACGTCGTTCTGGTTCACAAATGGTTCGTCCGTCATTGATTCCACCTCTTTGTCATTTCATCACAGGCTATGGTTCATCATAAACGGTGTTTCTGAAGTTGTTTCGATTGAATCGCCATCTAAGGCAGGGGCTGCGGACGTTTTCTTGGAGATAATCACGCAGCTATTCCTTGGCTCTGACGGTATCGTGCCGGACTCATCCAACCGAGCGACTGCCCCGGGTTCTAAATAGACGTGCAACGCCTTGTCTAGGTTTGGAAGTGTTCAGTTTCTAATTTAAGAAGGCGTTGCGCTTACAAGTTGAATCCGGGCTTTGCGTCACTTTAATTGTATTTATTTTATACTGATTATCGTTGTTCTCATAATTTTGTCGGCGAAGGTTTGTCCTTTGGTGTCCCATAAAGGCCAAAGAAACCCAATGAAACATGGCACGAAATCAACGCAGTGAGCTATCTCGCGTAAACCCATCCTTACTCCCGATATGGGCAGGTTGGAATATTGATCGACTACCTGCAGTCCTAGAAAATGATGCGACCAAGCTTGTCCGTTGCGCGTAGAACAGGCAGAAATCACGCAAACTATGATTATGGAGACGCAGTTAATCCAGATTCCCATGGTTCCATCTATGGAAGATCTCCCATATAAAACGCTGTTTATTAATTGTGATAGCAATGAAGTTGGCAATATTATGCGAAGAATATATGACGCTGCTCTGCGACACCATATTTTCCCCATTGACGGCCTCCTTGACGAACCCGGCCAGATTGGAAACAGTATAAGAAAAGGTTCAGTGTAATGCTGTAGTTCCCCTTCTAAGTTATTTCAATCTTATGTTGGATTCCATAAGAATAGGACAAAACGCCGGATAACGCGAGCGGGGAGGCCCGCGCTGTCAACGGCGTAGGCCTCCCCGTTCATCGAGCGGTCGGTCAGCCGAAGATCAGCCGGTGTTCTGCAGGCCTGCTGCGACACCCGACACGGTGCACAGGATCAGGTAGGTGTTACTGCAGTCTGCAGAAGATGAAAAGAATAAGAGCTAAAACAAGAAAGGCGGCACCGCTTATTCTCATTAAGGATGTGTATAGATTGCTCGGATCTCCTTTTTGAGTCCAGAGGAAATTGCTTATTTTCCAGAGTTGCCTTGGAAAAATAAGCATACATAATCCTAGCAGGGCAAGTGCTGTGAGATATATGTACTGCACTGTTCTCCTTCTGGTTTGTCCCTACTGTTTTATTGATAACCCTTTTGCCTGAGGTTGTGGACAAGGCTAGAACTATATTGGCTCCAAAATCGACGGGGTTAGCTCTATGCGCGTGCATTTCGAAACTGGTCACACGGCTGGAGACTTGAGGGTGCATATAGAATTCGCCTCCATTGGTGCCATTGTTGAAAACAATGGAAGGTGAAACCATATAGGTGGAATATTGATCATTTGAACTTTGCCCATCGAGATTGACTACCCGGTCGATGACGTTATTGGCGACAATCCATCCAACCTGCCACCAATTTACAGCAAAGGCTGGAGTGGTCATAACTGTGCATAGGCAAACTGAGATAATTGTGGAGAATAAAAAACTCTTCTGGATTTCATAATTTCCTCCATGTGAAAATTTAATCTCAATCGACAATGATTAAGATATTAAGAGTATTCTAATGGAAAATGAGTAGGGGTGCACTCTAGGGTGTGATTTTCTAGTGAAAATAGCAAAGGTTCTCTCTCGTGGAAGTTGCAAACGAGGGCTTCGCTATGTGTCTGTGTTTCAGGAGTCATGCAGTTGTTACTGAATCATGAGTGGATTGAGGATAAGTATGCTAGTGCTGCATGTTAGGCGCTGAACAAAAACCTTCGAGTGCGGCGTCTTCCGTCAACAACACAACTCGTTCAGGAATACACCCAATATGGTCAAACAGTAAGACAGCGCTATGATGCGAACAATCTTCTTCCAAGACAGTTTGTCATGAAGGAAAGCCGTAACCAAAAGGGTTGTCATTGGGGTTATAAGCAGGACGAGGAAGAAATAGAGAAATGTGGACTAGGCTCAATCTGCCGAGAATATAAGTCTGACCGAACCAGTTGTATAAGCCCACGATGGCTGTCGGTGTCGCGGCGTGGATAAACGCGGACAGGCGCCGGGTTACGTCGGATGATTGGGAGTCTGTCGCTCGGCCTGCGTGCCTGTTTTGTGCGCTGTCGCCGGCCAGGCTAGGGCCGCGCGACGCGAGCGGGGAGGCCCGCGCCGTTTATCGGCACGGAACCTCCCCGCTCGCATCATTCAGGCGGTCAGCCGAAGATCAGCCCGTGTTCTGCAGGCCTGCTGCGACACCGGACACGGTGCACAGGATCAGGTAGGTGTAGTTCTCCTTCTGTCCGTGCGTGAGCTCTTCCTTGTCCACCTTCTTGCGCAGCGACCTGAGGGCGAGCACCTGGGTGACGGACAGCGCGTCCACGTACGGGGAGCGGATGCGGATGGCCTGGCCGAGCACGTGGCGGTGCTGCAGCGGCCACTTGTCGCCCACGATGCGCTCAAGTTAGTCCGGTCAATGGCTTTGGAAAATCATGGGGAGTGCGGCTGCACGGGTTCGCTCCTCGACAAGGTGACTTGATTTGGGACCGCCGTTAACTTTCGTCAGACACATCGTAAATCCCGTCCAAGTATCCGTATCGTCCGTTGTGCTTGTCCTTCGAGAATTCGACGATATTGATGTTATCGTCAAGAGGAATGCCAGCCATGTGATTCGTGTTTTCGATAATGATGATTTGTTGTGAAACCGCTTGTTTTCTGCTGCTACGCGTGAAACGTTTAAGCAGAGTGAGACCCATCGTATCGTTCGATTCTACGACGAACGTTTTGCATCAAGCGCAGATAATGTGGTGAGTGCATATTCAACAATGGCGGACGGTCTTGATGCACTTGGTTTGACAAATATTGGAATGAGCGAAAGCATCCTAAAAAAGGCTGCCGGTACAGACAAGCTTCCTGATAAGCAGGAAGCTGAAGTGAGTGCTCGGGCGTTCGCTGCATTCATTGATCAGCCAAGACGGTAGCTCGCATAATGCATTATGTGTGGGCAGATGTGTCGTCTGCCCACACATTCGCTGTTGTGCTTTCGATTTGGAATTCCTCTGCCAGATACGGGGAAACTTCTAAAAGGCCGCTATGCCGAGGAAGAGTCCTGTAATACCGGTGGCCATCAATACGATGATGGTGATGATTCCGGCGAAGATGCGTACAGGAAGGGTTTCTTTTCCATGGTTTGATGGGCTGTCCGCAACTAATCTCATTACTCCAGCTGTAACCCAGCAAACTGCGCCCAGGACTAGTGCCAGGAATTCTCGACACCATTCCGTTTCAAGTGCGGGAATGCCGACGATTGATGACGGGTCGCTTGCCAGTCTTGGCGGAATAGCGCATAGGATACGCTCCAATATCAGGTAAGGGGTATCAAAATGGATCAGAGTCAAAGCGAATGGGAGCTGTAGCGCCAGTCCTATCCACCACAGCGTGCGTCGGATGGTCGCGAGTCTGTCGCCCGGCCTAGTATCCGGCTTGCCGCCTTCGCCCTCCGTCCCGGCACCGTCCGCGGGCGTGTGGTCCCCCTCGTGCGCGTCCGTCGTCCCGTCCGTGTCCCTTTCCGCGTCCATATGTCCCCCTCCGATCATCCGAGTCTGTCGCTCGGCCCGCGCGCCCGTTCCGTGCGCGCCGTCGCCGGCCAGTCTAGGGCCGTGCGACGCGAACGGGGAGGCCCGCGCCGTCAATCGGCACGGAACCTCCCCGTTCATCAAGCGGTCGGACAGCCGCGGATCAGCCCGTGTTCCGCAGGCCGGCGGCGACACCCGAGCAGGAGTGTCACAAAGCCCCTGCCGCTCTGGGTACCCAGGTGGCGGTTTATGAGGACAGCATCGGTCAACTCATCCTGCAATGGCTCCGCAAACCTACGTACTGGTCGGAAGGTAGTTCCGGCACGCAGGCACTATGGCATGCGTACA
>ENA-OXVJ01000076-OXVJ01000076.1-human-gut-metagenome-genome-assembly--contig:-NODE-76-length-47505-cov-35.050369_pt1 | contig 47505 bp, 32 predicted proteins | sample MGYA00249248_ERZ652692 | MGnify/ENA primary metagenome ERZ652692 (study PRJEB26925, sample SAMN05826544) | human gut metagenome | biome: ENVO:2100002; feature: ENVO:00000062; material: ENVO:00002003... | reverse complement strand
GCCATCGTCGGCCTCCAATCTCATGTCATTCGTCCCTCATCGGACTGTCTAATACATTGTAGCCAATCCATTCCGGTTGGGAGAAAGGCGCGGTGGAGAACGCGGTCGGGTTCCTCCGCCGCAACCTCATGGTCCCGCCGCTGGAGGCCGAGACCCACACGCAGCTCGGACGGATCATGCTCGACAGATGCGATGCGCTGGCCGCCTCGTCGAGGCATTACCGCAGGGGCGCCGCCATCGGGGACGTGCTCGGGGAGGACCGCGCGGCGCTGATGCCGCTGCCCTCCACCACGTTCGACCCGATCAGATGGGAGAGCCGCAGGGCCGACAAGTACGGGCAGATAGACATCGACTCGAACCGGTATCTCGCCGGCCCGGCGTTGCACGGAAGGAGGCTCTTGGCCGCGGTCCGTTGGGACAGCGTGCAGATCACCGACCCCGGCACCGGGGAGATCGTCGCTGGATACCCCCGGATATACGGGCGGAGCCCGTCCACGCTGCAGGACCCGGAACTGGCCATGCCCGTGCTCGCGGCCAAACCCGGATCCTGGAGGGAATCGTCGATACGCCCCGATTTCCCCGAGGACGTGCGCGCATGGCTCGACGAGGCCGATTCCAAACGCCTCGCGCAGAGCCTCAGATCGATAGGCGCGGCATGCGCCGCCGCCGGTTTCGGCAACGCGGTCGCGGCCGCGAGCCGGGCGATAGCCGACAGGCCCGGCTCGGCGTTGGACGAATCCACGCTCGTCACCCTCGCCCTGCGCGCACGCGACGCCGACGACGGCGCCATCACCGACGACGGGCCCGACCTGGCCGGATACGACCGGTTCATCACCGGGGACGGCGGAAAGGAGGCGGGACGATGAACGGCGCGAACGGCCGGAACACGGCACGCAGACGCAGGGCCGACACCATCGCCAGATGCGAGAGGATCATGGAGACGGCCAGACGGCTGCCGTTGACACGGGACGTGCTCGCCGAGGCCATCGAACGGGCGACGCCCGCCCAGCTGGACCTGATGGAAGGCTGGCTCGACGCGGAGATCGAGTCCAGGGAACGGTCGAAACGCGCCAGGCTCCTCAAGGCCGCGGGATTCCCGAACGCGAAGGACATCGAGGGATACGACTGGTCGAACCTGCGCATGCCCGCCGACTGGGGGCGCGCGCAGCTCGAGACGCTCGACTTCGTCGACCGTTGCGAGGACCTCGTGCTCTATGGGCCCGTCGGCACCGGCAAGACCCATCTCGCGGTCGCGTTGGGCAGGCTCGCGTGCATGCGCGCGATACCTGTCAGGTTCTTCACCGCGACCGGGCTGCTCATGCTGCTGCGCCGCGCGAAGCGCGAGGACCGGCTCGACGCGGAGCTCCGGCAGATCGCCAGGGCGAGGCTCCCGGTCATCGACGAGTTCGGCTACATGCCGATCGACGAGGAGGGTTCCAGGCTCCTGTTCCAGGTCATATCGGATTCCTACGAGACCCGGAGCGTGGTCTACACCACGAACATCGAGTTCTCCGGCTGGGGGCGCGTGCTCGGCGACAAGAACATGGCCGCCGCGTTGATCGACCGCACCGTGCACCACGGAAGGCTCGTCAGATTCGAGGGAGGCTCCTACCGCAGCGAGCACGCCCTCATGACCAGATAACCAAGGAAAAAGGGGCGGCGGGTTCCGACGGCGCGGTTCCTGCTGGAAACCAGCCGCCTATGCTGCCGAAAAATAGTGCCTATACTGTGGACGCCAACTTGCAGAAACACAGCCAAAGGCTGTTCGCCGGACAACGCCGCCGCGGAGGGGTTCTTCGGGCGTATGAAGACGAAGTCCGTCTATCCCGAGCATTGGGAGGAGCGTACCCGTGACGAGGTGCTCGTCCTGATCGATGATTACATCCGCTGGTACAACCACGAGCGCATCGAGCAATCACTCGGTTGGATGAGTCCGGTACAATACCGTCAAAGCCAGGGAATGGCTGCGTGATCATCTCCAAGAAAATGTCCGCAGCCCCTTATCCACTTGAGATCAACATTGTCGCGCACAAAAATCAAGCTCGTGCTTCCAGTTTAAATCACGTGCAATATGACGACAACCCAGATTAAGCCCAATACGCTTTCACCCAAATGACTCAGAATATAGGCAATCATCCAATAACTAAACGACTAGAGTAGCACTCCTAAATAATCCTTATTTTCTATTTTTTTGCGACAAGTTTTTTTAGGCTCCAAAAAGCCATTAAAGGCATATTCTTTTTTACCAAGGCGATAATAGCCATCATATGAATCTTTTAATTGAAATTTAAACTTTCGAAAGAAAGGCTTATACTGCGTTAGAGACTCCTCTGGCACAGTCACGAGAGGATAATCATCCTTCAGAACATCCAACGCATGTTTAACTAAAGCCGTACCGACACCTTGTCCACGGTATGGCTCAAAAACACGCAAAGAACAAATCTTCTTTTCCTGTTCGCAATTTTTAATTATACAAATTCCCGCTATATCTTTTCCAATTTTTGCCAGAAAAATCTCACGAGTGACACCCAAATTAGGTACCACTTTTCGCATAAACCATTCATCAAAATCTGGATAAAACCGCGTAAAAACATCCAGATATGCATTCAATAAAGAATCACCAGAGATAGTCTCAAGTGAAAAAATTTTAATCCCATCAGACATCATACCCCTCGATTCTTCAAACACTTAAACTATTATAATAGCGTTAGGGATAGACTTACCAGAGCCTCCTTCAGATGCGTGAGCAGGTTCTCCACCACAGGCAAAGACATAATGACTGTTTCAGAAAAATTAAAAAAACAATCAATCACAAATAAAACAAGTATATATAAAACAATTGTCTTCCAATTACAAATATGTCTTCGAAGCATTAGGTTAATTTGTAACCATCATTTTTTTCAAGCTTTTTTGTCCAATGCCATGCAGCCACGTTGTCAAAGTCTTTTACGCATGGTGCATAATCATTCCAGATATCTTTTTCGAGTAAACGACGCCCTTTCCCCTCATTAGAATCTGAATTAACATCTATAGACATCAATGACATTAGCAAAAAATGAACTTTTATTTCATTAATTCGAACACAATCCTTGTTTTTACCATAAATATTTGCAATTATCCGCTCGTCATCCAAGGATCGATAATCGTTAAAACGAAAATCAATAACTTCTTCTCGGGAAAAAGCACTCGTAAGCAACCAATCTTTCGAATGCGATGATGCAACCAGATTTGACACAAACATTCCAGAAAGTCTAAAACGATAATATATTGGCTCATATTCCCTATCCGATTCCGGAGGAAACATCGTATTTGTAAGCATAATTTTAACGATTGTGCCTTTATCGTCAATTTCTTCAAATTGCACGTTGTCACAACTACATATTGCAAATTTTGGATATGCATCATCACCATATAGTGTCACATAACCAACAGAATAGATATCATTCTTAGTATAATTGCAAGGACTATTAAAGATAGCGCCAACTGTCTTATTATCCATTTTAGGGAAAAGATTTTCAAAATTTTTCTTCTCTAAAGGAAAAGGGCAATAAAATGAAATGCTTTTGACTACCTCGCAAATTTGTTTCCTTTTGCTCGACTTTTCCTCTGGGATTAGCATCACACCAACGTCAAGGACTGTATGAGATTCCCCTTTTTCCGCCTCGGCCCAAAGATTGAAATTCATTAATACCTTGACCCCGGTCGATTCGCCGGCATTTTTCGCATCACACCAAAGAGCAAAACTCTTCATACGGAACGCGCCCCTTACTAAACCCCTAAACGTCTCAGAATAGACTACCGCTAAATATACATAAATGATTGCGGAGGTCTACCAGAAGCACCCGCAATATTAGAAATCGGTATTGGGCGATTATACAACACTGGATTGTTCAGCTCAATCGCATATCCCGAATCACAGCCTTTGAAGTATTTTTCGAAAGCCTCAAACGTTATGCCACCGTGCTGATTTGTTTTCGCCCAAAGCTCATCAATCGAGTCAAAAACGATTCCGCATATTTTTACTTCACCGACTACAAGTGATACCGGCGCAGATTCATAAATCACTAAAGAAGACACATCGCTACGTTTAAATATTCGACGCCGGTACTCGTACTTCTTTTTTCCTTGTAGAATTTGCTCTGCATATAGCGGCTTGATGGACATTAAAACTTTCATGCTCTTACTCTACCGAATATTAAATCGTTCCAAAGGCACGTCATAGCAAAACAATAATTCGCACCAATCACCTTTTATTTTCTTGCAGAGGTGATATGGCCTGATTTTTGTTCCGCCCTTATAGTGGGGCGGCTTGCGCCGCTTGGTTTGCATAATACTCGGTTTCGGTCCGTTCCGGTGTCCTGTGGCCCAAGGACTGGTGCAGACGCTTCGAGTTCCACCACGAGACCCACCGGAACGTCGCCAATTCCAGGTCCCTCAAATCCCGGAAGGGCTTGCGTCGCCAGACGAGCTCGGTCTTGTACGCGCCGTCGGCGCTCTCGGCCATGGCGTTGTCGTACGAGTCGCCGACCGTGCCGGTCGAGGGAAGCATGCCGAATTCCCCGACCCTGGTGGTGTACACGAGGCTGATGTACTGCGCGCCATGGTCGGAATGGTGCACGAGACCGTCCGTGCCGCCATGCGAGGCGGCCCATGATATATCGCCTGTTCCAGCGCCTGCAGCGGCGGCTCCCCGGTGTCCATGGTGGTGGCGCACGCCCATCCGACGATCCTGCGGGCGAACACGTCGGCGGCGAACGCCGTGCAGCCGAACGAGCCGTTGGCCATGCGCACGTAGGTGATGTCGGCCACGTGCGGCCGGTTCGGCGCCTCCGCCTCGAACCCGCGTTCCACGAGGTCGGGCCTGCCGCCCGCGCCCTTCGCCGGTTTGGCGGTGACGGGCGTCCTGCCGCGGCGCACGCCGCGGATTCCCGATTCCCGCATGACGTTCATCACCTGGTCGCGGCCGATCTCGGCCGGATCCCGGCCCCGCGCCAACAACCGGGCGTGCGTCTTGCGGTACCCGTACGCGGCCATGAAGAAATCGGCATGGATCTCGAGGATGTCGCGGGCCAGCGCCTCGTGCCTGGCGGCCATGCGGCTGACGGGCCTGGATCTGAACATGCGGTAGCCGCGCGGCGTGATGAACCCGCAGTCCAGCGAAGCGGCCAGCACCCTGCGGATCGGCCCGACCCTGAAACGGTCCTTGAATTCGTCGATGTAAGCGACCATCAACGCCGTGTCGGGTCGAGCCGTGCCGCGAAAAAAGCCGACGCCGTCGTCAATATCTCGTTCGCCCGCCTCAATCGCGCGACCTCGGCCCGCAACTCTTCAACTCCGCCATCGCGTCTTCGGCCGACTGCTTGGTCTCCGCCGCGACCGTGGCGTCCGTCTTGCTGCGCCAACGGCGCAGCGTCTCCGGCGCGACCCCCAGATCCTTGGCGACCTGTTCGATCGCCTTGGTCTCCGACGAATACGAGCCGCGCGACTCGGTCGACAGCCTGACGGCCTTCGCCTTGAACTCCGGCGTGTATCTCGTTCCTTTTGCCATGGTTCCATCATCTCCCATCGAGTTAGGGGAAATGCGGAACAAAAATCAGTTCATATCAGTCTGGTTCCAAATGGAAGGTGGGGGAGCGGAATTCAATCTGTGGACTGGAAGAGCGTGTGGACCCGGCTATGCAGCAGATGGTGGATAATGCCATGGATTCATCGAGCGGATACGGACAGCAGCTTTCCGAAGCGTGGCATTACATGTTTGGCCGTGAACCGAACTATTCCGCTGCGTACGCGGCCGCCATCAAGGCCGTCGAGTCGATAGCTTTGCCCATGGTGGAGCCGAACAACAAGGACTCGACCCTGAGCAAGGCGTCACGGGTCATGCGGGATCAACATTGGGAATTCCAGATCGAGGCGCGGGAAGAAAACAATGTTCCTGGCGGTGTCATCCAATTACTTATGAGTGGTCTGATGAACAGTCAGCCCGACCGTCACGGCGGTCCGGATTCTGGAGTGGTCTCTAAGGAGAAGGCTCAGGTGGCCGTTTATTCCGCAGTGTTTCTAATCCAATGCTTCAAAGCAGGTCTTGTGCGGAGACCAGCAATCTGACTTAACATCGGTTCGTGGGGTTTGTACTCTCGCTGAATGAATGGTCTTATGTATCATGCACGGGAAGACAACAGCAACAAAGTTCCTTGCTCATGCCATGGGCGAGCTGTTACTTGCTGTTATCTGAAGCTTGTTGCAGTACTTCGATTACTTTTGGCATATCGGTCCAAGGGGCGTATTCCTGCTCATGATTAGGCGCGAGTCTGTTACGCCCCTGGCGGTTTTCCGTTGTATTGTGCCGGGCTGCATTGCGTATGGCGGCATCGAGATGTTCTTTGTCAATGAGCTCGGTGTTGATGTATTTGTTACGGTTTCCGCCGACAACTTTAGCTTCTGCTGCAGCTGACTCGACATCAGGTGTCAGTGTATAGCTTGACGGGCAAGCCTTCACATAGTCGAGCAGCCAGACCTCGAAGCAAGGATTGGAAATGATGAGTTCGATTCCATTGTCATTGCAGATTCTCGCTGCTTCGCCGTGGTCGTGAAAATCGTCAACATCGACCACCACCCAGATTCGTTCATAACAATCTGTAGAAGTATCTCGCTTGTCTTCCCTCTTCAACTTAACAGCGAGCTTCGCGAGCTGCTTAGGGCTGTTGTTCTTCTGTTGATAGTCAATGATGACATCGTATAGGGACTCAAGCTGCTTGAAATACTGTTTCTCAGTGACTGCTCCGCCGGCCACGACAAGAAAGCGTCTCTTGCGCGGTCGGCGCGACCGTGCGGCTTTACGTCCATGTGCAGGAACGTTTCGCTTTTTCGACATCAGGCATCAACCACATTCACGATCTGGGCGAAAGCGGTATGAAAATCAGGCCGTGGTATGGCGCCGTACACGCCGTTGAGATAGTTCTTACCGATGTTTTCCATATTCCGAATACCCAGATTGGTCACCGGGAACAATTCCGAAACGCCTTCCTTGTTCTTTTCCACAAGCCAGATCTGATCTGGTGCCAGTAAACGCTTTGCCAAACCGGACTGATTGATCAGCGACACGTCATGAGTCGTGAAAATAAGCTGGGAACCGTGAGGATTCGTTTCCGCGTCGGCATACAGCGCCACCAGCTCCTTCACCAGAGCCGGATGCAGACTGGTATCGATCTCGTCGATAAGCGTCACCGACTGCTTCGACAGCTGGCGAAGAGCAAGCGAGAAGAATGACAGCGCAGCAACGGTGCCCCTGGACTCATCATCAGGACCGAATCCTGCGGAAGATGATTCGCCGGTATGAGTGAACATCAGCTGGGAAGCGTTCTTGACATTGAATGTCTCATCCACTTTGTTCTCATCCATGCCGAGTTGCTTATGCATCTCTTCCTTGAACTGAGCCCAGAGATCCGGTGGGACGTCCACAGGAACGCTTTTCACGTCACTGATGCCGAAGTCTGCATACCTAATCAATGTGGCCAGATGTTTCGAAAGCGGTGTCTCTTTCTTGAACTCATCCAACAGTGTAGGCTGCTCCTGTTCGAAAGCGCTTGCTTCGTAATAGGCTATGCCACTTTGGAAGAATGAAAATGCCGGCCGAATGGACTCAATACCGGCAGCTGCGGCTGCGGAAAGCAGAAGTGCATTCGGCCTGAGTTCTATGGTCTTGCGTACTTGTGAGCGAGGTCCTTTGAAGGAAGGACCGAATTTCACCCCATCCGTTGAGGAACGGGAAAACAGCAGAGAGGAGTGCGTGGAAAAACGTCCTTGCAGTTTTTTGAAGAAGATGAGATCTTCCTCAAGAATCCGTTCATTGTCATAGCGGAACCAATACTGGTATTTCAGTCCATCGTTCGCGATGAATGCAAGGAAGAACATGGACGAATGCGAGAAAGGATCCTTTCGTAACAGAAAAGGTTCCCTGGGAATAGGACTGCTTGCATCCCCTTGGCTGTAGCTATTTACCACCATGTTGCGCATAGCGCGCAATGCCTTCAGAAAATTGGACTTTCCCGATGCATTGGCGCCGTATATGGCTGCGATTGGAGAATGGAGAGACTCATCAGATTCCATGAACCGTTTTTCGCGAGTCATGGAGAAAGACTGCTCGTCTCGGAAACTCCTGAAGTTCGAAAAACTAAAATCAATCAGCATCTGGTTGCCTCGTAAGTATATTTTGCTCCTTTGATACTGAGATTATATCCAGAAATATACGCGTTTTGCAATTTTCTGCTAAAAGCGGTGGTTTCATTGTGCTTATTGTTGCCGTATTGGAGATATCTAGTTACCGTTATACCCATGCTTGCGCGTATCCAGAGTCTCCTTCCAATAGGATTCCCTGGCGAGAACAACGTCTTTAGGCACGGTGAAGTCGTAATGTTCCAGAAGCGTGTAGCGAAAATGCGCCTGCACGTACTCCAACCCGTGCTGTTTCACAATGGCAATCAGCCCAGTATCGTTTCCGTGACCATCGCGGATGTAGTCCTGCCAACGCTGGTATATGCCGTTCCTTCCGGTGGCGCTTCCCACATACAGTTTCCCGTTATCGGTATTGGTAATTACATACACGCCTTGCTGACGGGACAGCGTATTCTTCCAGCTTGCCTTGTCGTTCTCCCGGTAGTGCCCGAATAGTTCGAGGGGGAAGATTATTGTTGGAAAGGATATTGTCAACGTGAGATGGGGAAGTTCAGTGACTTCTGTAGAGAACGCTAATGTGCAGCAGCCTACCGCACCGCAAGGGGTAGTTGAGGAAGCGGATGACGGCATCACTCTGATGGATCTGCTCAAAATCATTCGTAAGCATCTGGCCACCGCGATTATTGCATTCGTGGTGGTGGTGGCAGGCGTGAGCGCCTATACCTTCCTCGCTCCGGCGAAGTATACGGCTACGGCTCAGACCATGGCTACTTACAATGCTTCTCAAAATGGTGTCGACATTAACCAGCAGTCCGCTGGCGGCAGCTACATTTCCAACCAAATCACCTCATATCCGACGCTTGCCACCACTTCGAAGGTGCTTAAGCCGGTCATTGATGATCTTGGTCTGGACGAAACTGTGACGGATCTTGCCGGCCAGGTCACCGTCACCAATCCGACCAACACCGCATTCGTGAACATTGCCGTGGTGGATGGAGATCCGAAGCAGGCCGCGGACATCGCCAATTCCGTTGCCGAATCGCTGAAGAACGTCATTGAAAGCGACCTGTACTCCGGAGATAAGTCCCCGGTGAAGCTTTCCATCGTGCAGAAGGCACAGGTCCCGACGTCTAAGTCTTCGCCGAAGACTGCCCTGTATTTGGCTGTCGGTGTGGTGCTCGGCATCATCATCGGCGTGTTCGCCGCACTCATCAAAGACCTCCTCAACACCAAGGTTGAAGAGACTTCCGACGTGCGCGGCATCGTCCGAGCATCCTCCCTTGGCTCCGTTCCGATGGACGCTTCGCTTGATGATAAGCGCCCGGTGTTGGTGAGCCAGCCCAACGGTGCCATCGCCGAAGAATTCCGCCGTATCCATACGAATATTGAGTTCCTGCAGACCGACCGCACCGAAGGTGTGGGCCAGCTGCTTGTCATCACGTCTGCGCAGCCGTCCGAAGGCAAGACCACCATGGCTATCAACACTGCGGTGGCCCTTGCTGAAGATGGTGCGAAAGTACTGCTTATCGACGCTGATCTTCGCCACCCGTCCGTTGCTCACCACTTGGGCATTGAAGGTGCCGCCGGTCTGGCGCACGTGCTGTCCGGACAGATGGGCCCGAAGGACGTGGTGCAGAGCTACTGGAAGCCGAACCTGCACATTCTGCCTGGCGGCAAGAGGCCGGCGAACGCTGGCGTGCTGCTGGGTTCCGAAACCATGAAGCTCATGGTGGAGCAGGCGCTCACCCAATACGATTACGTGATTATTGATACCGCCCCGTTGACGGTGTCCAACGATGGCGCGGTATTCGGCCGTTGGGCCAAGGGCCTTCTGCTGGTGGTCAGCCGCAACGTGTGCGAGAAGAAGTCCCTGCAGGAGGCGGCCGACACGCTCGCCACCGCGCAGGTGCCGGTACTTGGCTTCATCTTCAATCGTGCAGATCCGAAGAAGACCAATACGCATTCCAATTATTACTATTACTATGAGGATGGTGCGCCGCGCAGCAGCCATCGCGCGAAGGGGAAGAAGCGGCACTGATGGTTCCCTTCTCCATGGAATGAGGGGTGTATGGCAACTGAGAACGATGATTCCCAGTCTATGAACGGTATTTTGTCCAACATATCTCGGGATGTGGTGGACACCAGCTGGGATATTCCTCCGCTGACCTTCCCCAAATTGCAGCCTACCGATTCGGAAGAAGCCGATGGTGCGGATGAGGCTTCGCTTGCTGAGCCCCGCACCATCGCTTCCTCCGTGCCTGCGCAAACGGAACAGCCGGTTTCGGCTGCGCCAACAATCGCGGATATTCCCAGTATGCCGCTCGATACCGTCGATTTCGATGATGCGGTTGCACCAGCCGATGCCGAGGAAACCGCCACTTTGCCACCCCTCGTCTCTTCGACAGATGAACAGGACGTCGAAGCGACTCAGGCCTTTGATACATCAGGTGGCATAACCGACCTAGAGGAGCTGGCCGCGGAAGATCCGGAACATGATCCGCTGAAAACCATTCCGGTCGCACCGAAAGAGCCGTCTGCGGACAAGCGAAAGATTATTGCCATTGTCGCTGCGATTGCGGCAGTGGCGGTTGCTATTGCCGGTGTCATCGTGGTACGCAATCGTATCAATTCGAAAGAACAGCGTGCGGCAGTGGTGGTATGTGAGAAGGCGAAATCCAAATACTCCAAAGCCAACGAAAAACTGCAAAACGCCATCGAACAGGCAACTAGTCTGCAGGGCACTGCGGCAAACCAGGTGGCGGATGCCGCCACAATCGACCAGCTCACTCAGGCCGTGACCAAGGCGCAAAACCTCAAGACGGTCGGCGGATGTTCGGTGCTGCTGTCCGAAACCACACTGCGTGCGCACGCCCGTAGCATGAGCAAGCAGATCAGCAATATCAAAGAACAGACCAAGGCCGTTACCGCAGCAGCCACAGCTGTGGACGCCAGCAAGCGAGCTTTGGAAGTGAATAAGACGACTGCCGCATTGCAGAAGGCCATTGCCGACGCAAAGACGTTGCTTGACGGTTCTGCAGGCCAGGTTGCGGACGAGTCGACACGTGACGCGCTTGCCAAGGCGATTGACGCTGCCCAGAAACTCCTCGATGGCAAAAGCACCGATGTTGCGGCCATGCAGAACGCTTCGAAGGTGATTTCCTCGACTTCTGACGGCGTAAACAAGTCTGTGGCGGAGCAAACTGCGGCCAATGCCCAGTCGAATACCAATTCGAATACCAATAACGGCACTACGAACCGGCGTTACACATATACGTGGCAATTTGGTCCGGGCTCTGGAAACGGTGTGAACGGTGGTGGTTCGACCGGTGGCAATAACAATGGTGGCTCAACCGGTGGTAATGGCGATTCGACCGGCAACGGCAACGGCGATTCAAACGGCGGCGGTAACGGCGATTCGAATGACGGTAATGGTGGTTCGACCGGCAACGGCAACGGCGATTCAGATACAGGTACTGCTGGCGAATAAGCCATACCGGAGAAGGATTTGGATATAGCGAATGGTACCCCCATAGGTCCCTCTTAATTTCTGGGGGGGGGGCTGTGGTAAATTGTTTGCCGTATGCAGCTGAAGGGGAGGGAGATACATGCAAGGCGTGAATACCGGTGAATCCGGCGCACCAAACGGCGAGCAAGGTATGAGGACTCAAGAGATTCATATCGTCTCGTCCAATGCGCATCGACAGGCATACGCGTCCATGCAGAATCAGCGTCTGCAAAAGCAGTTCGAGCCGATGACTTTTTCCAATACCCCGTTTCCTGCGGAAAAGGAAGGACATAGGCGCGGCAAGGCTGAATCGACTCCCCGGTGGCGTTTCGCCTTCGTCGCCAGCCTGATCGCCATCGATTTGGCAGTGATGCTGCTTTCGTTGACCGTCAGCCTTGTAATCAACGGTGCTGCTTTCGATGCCATCGGCGATGTGATGCCGTTTTGGCTTTTCCTCATTCTGTTCAGCCTGATTTGGTTGCTGTGCTTGGCATTCGCGGGCACATACCACCGCCATGTTATGGCGGACGGCTATGAACTGTATGCCAAAATCATCAATGCGTCGTTGCTGACCATCATCTCATACTGCAGCCTTGCATTTATTTTCAAACTTGCATTGCCCCGTACTGCGTTGATTATCGCGCCAGTCATCGCCTTCTTCTTGGATATCATCGCACGTTGGCAGATGCGTCAAGCGTTGCATCGTCACCGCAGCAAAGGCTCTTGCAAGTACAGAACGGTGGTCATCGGATCTTCCGATGGCATCAACAAAGCCTTGCAGACCATGCGCAACTGCATGAATTGGGGGTACGAACCAGTTGCTGTATGCCCAATTGAAGCGGATCCAGCTTCAAAAGACGCTTATGTGGTTACCTCATACACACCGGATGCCAATATCGAAGGCTCCAGCAAACTCAAGGTGATTCCTTTCAACTCGGCATTCCCACGTATTTGCGAAAGCCTCGGTGTACAGGAAGTCTATGTGGCTGACGTGCTTTCGCGTGATTCCGAAATGCTGCATGGTCTTTCTCTTGCGGTGGAGTCGCTGGGTATGGAACTTGCCTTGGCGGTCTCCCTGGCGGATGTGAGCGGTCACCGTTTGTATCTGCGAAACACCACGGAACAGCCGGTTCTGTTGGCTTCCCTGCCGCAGTACACGGGAGCTGCGAACGTAATCAAGCGTTTGCTGGACATCATCGGCTCACTGTGCGCGCTGATTATTTCCTCTCCGATTCTTCTCGGCGTCGCCATCGCCATCAAGCTTGATGATGGCGGTCCGGTGTTCTTCTCTCAGACCCGTATCGGACTGCACGGCAAGCCGTTCAAAATGTATAAATTCCGTTCCATGGTCACCAATGCTGAGGAGCTGAAGAAGAAACTCGCTGAGGAAACTGGGCAGGAAGACCGGTTCATCTTCAAAATGAAAGATGATCCGCGTATCACCAAGGTAGGTCACTTCATCCGTAAGACTTCTTTGGATGAGTTCCCGCAGTTCTACAACGTGCTCAAGGGCGATATGTCTCTGGTCGGTCCGCGCCCGGCATTGCCGGAAGAAGTGGCCCGCTATGGTTCCCTATATTCCGCCCGACTGCTGGTCAAGCCGGGCATCACCGGTCCGTGGCAGGTGTCCGGCCGGTCGGATCTTTCACAGGAGCAAAGCGAATATTTGGACGTCTCCTACATTGAGAATTGGTCCATCGCTGGAGATCTTGCGATTCTTGCCAAAACCGTGATGGTAATCTTCACTGGCCGTGGATCGTACTGAGCCAATAAGTGGGTTTTCTGTGATTTTCCCTCTGTTCTTGTGACGGAACAGAGGGAAATTTCATTTGGCGGCCGAAAAAAGGGGTGCCATGTGGCACAATAATGCGCTGGAATAGTCAAATTGAGTGCTTAATGATTTGAGGAGCAAAGCATGGGGCAACATGCTCAAGCAATACGGGAAAAACATACGGCACGGAATGTGACGCTTATTGTACTTGCGGTGCTGATCGTGCTACTTGCCATCGCCGCAGCGTTCGGTATGCAACTGTATAAGCAGGCAAAAAGCGTCAAGGCACACGAATCGCAAGCCATATCCTCACTATCCGCAATCAATGACCCTGCAAAGCTCAAGGATGCCGCCGCGTTGCAGGCGTCCATCGCGCAGGCTCAGCAGCAGACGGCGCAGGCCAAGCAGATTGCGCACGGTTCATTATGGAACGTGACTGCGAAAATGCCGTTCGTCGGCAGTGACATCGCCACTGTGCAAGGCATGACGGAAGTCGTGGACAATCTTGCACAGCAGATACTGCCATCGTTGACCACTGCGGTGCAACAGCTTGCCGGGGCCAATCTTTCCGGTGCGGAAGGGCAACTTAATCTGCAGCCAATCGCCGATGCGCAAGGCAACTTCGACAAGCTCAACCAGCAGGTGCAGCAGCAGAACAAGCAGTATAACAGTCTTGCCGAGCCGAAAATCGGCATGGTGAAGAAAGCCTATCAGCAGGGCAAGGACCAGCTTGACAATATCGCCGATCTGGTCGGGCAGGTCAGCAACGCCACTCACATGCTGCCTTCCTTCCTCGGCCAGAACGGTGCCCGCACATACTTGCTGGCGGCACAGACCACATCCGAAACACGTTCCGGCGGCGGCTTGGTTGGCTCTCTCGGCACCATGACTGCGGATAATGGCAAAATCGCGGTGGGGGACTTCCACCCGAATGCTGAATTCGTCAATGGCAACAACGGCACCGCTGAGGAACATGCGGTATTCAACAGGCCGTTGGGTTTCTCCTTCGACGTGCGAGACACCTTCGCGGTGCCGGATGTTTCCCGCAACGCGGAAATGCTCAACGCTTCATGGCAGCGTTCGCAATATGCCTGCAACATCGACGGTTTGATTTCCGTGGATCCGGTGTTCATCCAGAAAATGGTGGAGATCAACGGACCAGTCACCTTGTCCAACGGCACTGTGCTTACCGGCGAGAACACCGCCGAATACATGCTCAACACCATCTACAAGGACGTTCCTGTGGCACAGCAGGACGAATACTTCGAGTACATTGCCAAAACGGTGATGGACGGCGCTTTTGGCAACATGACTGTGGACAAGATGATGAAGGTGGCGCAAAGCATCGGTGATTTGGCCGAGAACCGCCACTTCTACGCCTACACGTTCCACGAAGACGAAGCGAAGTACTTCCAAGGTGCTGGACTCGCCAAGAATGCGCCTGAAAGCGAAACCAATCCGGAAACGGGCATTTACATCAGCGAGCAGAATCCTTCGAAGATGGGTTGGTATATCGACCGTACCAGCGAAGTGACCAAGACAGGTGACAAGACCTACCACGTGAAGTACACGCTGACCAACCGTATGACTTCCACGGAAATGGCTACCTGCACGAGTTACATTCTCGGTGGTGAGCAGAAGGGCGTTGGTGGCGTGCCCGTGGCGCCGAGTGGCACATCCGCGCAGCGTGTGCTGATTTACGCGCCTGCAGGTGGTTCGATTGGATCAATCGCCGTGACCGGTGATGTGCGTGACCGTAGCAATGCCACCATGGACGGCAAGCCATTGAACTCCAGTATGGCGTACATCGCACCTGGCAAGAGCGTGACGTACGAGTTCGACGTGACCGTGTCTGACAAGGCCACGGCTGATATGAAGCTCGATCAGACGCCGTGTGGCAAAATGACCAATGATGTGAAATACAACTATTGAAATATGGCGCGGTAATTCTCGACATTATTGGTGCATGATTTCCTTGAGTTCATCTCAATGAAAACTTGTTCAATGAAGTCTATGAATTATTGCTATATTCTTGGAAATACAGGGGGTATTCTGCTGGAAAGCGGAGATACACCCTATTTTATTAGTGAAAAAAGGGTGTATTTATGCGAATTGTTGTATTATATTGCATGTAATTAATATCCTATATTTTCAAGGGGTTGGCATGTCTGTTCTTGACGGATTTGAAGCAGTGGGAGAAAAGACCACCACCAATAAGATGACCATGACGGTCATGGAATCATCCGTTCGCTTTTCCAAAGGCGTGACCGAAGCGCTCGGATGCCCGGCATACGTGAAATTGCTGGTGAATAACAAGCAGAAGAAGATCGCAGTCCAGGCATGCGACGCCAAAGACGAGAACGCCATCAAGTTCTGCAAGACCAAGCGAAGCAAGGCCGATGGCGTCGACTCTGACGCTGCAGGAAAGGCTTCTTCCGTGACCGTGCGTACCACCGATGTGCTGGTAGCGGTGCAGAAGTATTTCACTTTCCCGCCGGTCGCAGACGACCAGATCGCCTATTTCGCCATGGATGGCGAGTCCTACCCGGATGAGAAGGTTGTCATTTTTGCTGTGGCCGATGCTGCAAAGGGTGTATCCGGCAAGCGCGGTCCCCGCAAAGGTTCGCATCATACGGCCAAAGATGGCGAGTAAGTGAACAATATTCCGCTCAGCTTGAAAAATCGCATATAGTACAGTTCTCTTGATGTGAGTGCTGTACTATATGCAGTATCTTGATAGGCTGTGCGAAACGTCCATAAACGCTAATAATGAGTACGTATGCATCCAGCCCAAAAATCCTGAAAAAGGGAGCTTGGAATGAATGTGGCAGGTAGTGGGCGTGTAGGATCTTCGTTCAGTATTCGAGTCGCTCAAAATAACGTGCTTGGTTGGCGATGGACGGTGGAAAAAGAGCATGACGGCTTTTTCGAGCCCGTTGCGTCTGGCCGTTCGCTCACGCGTAAGATGGCCAAAAGGGCCGCGATAAAAGCGATGAATGAATTGCGTGCATAAACAACCGTAACGCCATGAATGGCCTGCATCTTTCCATATGAAATATAAAAGAGGCGTATAAGACAGGAGAGGCTCCGCACAATGTGTGCGGAGCCTCTCCTGTCTGAAAAACTAAAACTCAGTAGCAGTGGTTGGCAAGCCAGTAGGTGTAGGCGCCCTGGATGGAGCCGTAGCGCTGTGCGCAGTAGCCCCAGAACCACTTGAGCTGGGTCTGGTAGTTGGTGGCCCAATCAGCACCGGCGCTCACCATCTTCGAACCAGGCAGCGCCTGCGGCAGGCCGTACGCGCCGGAGCTTGGGTTCGTGGCTGCGACATTCCAACCGGACTCATGAGAAATGATGTACACGGTGGCGGTGAAATCGGCCTCGGAATAGCCGCTGGACAGCAGATAATCGTGAGCCCACTGCTGCATTTCGCCAGCCGGCACGGTGGTGCCGATCGACGCTGCGGCCGCGGACGGCGTGGACGAGGAGCCGGTGCCGACGAGAATCACCTTGTCGGTCGGAGCCTTCTTCACGAAAGAGCTGATCATATTGGAAGACATGACCTTGCCGCCGGACTTGGTGACGAGGTTCGTGGTCTCCATAACACCGTTCGCGCCTTCGGTCTCGACCTTCTCCTGGCCCTTCGGCAGGCTGGAGGTCTCCTTCTTGACCGTGTTGAATGCGATATCCGTATCAGACACCTCAACGGAAGCGCCGGCACGTTCGATCTTGATGACGGTGTTCTCGTTCACCTTCGTATCCAAAGACGGGGAAACGGTGTCTTCCGTATCAAGGGTGATGTCGCCCGCGTCAAGCACGGACTTCACGTCGGTGAAATGCATGCCGGGAACCACGCGGGTCTTGCCGTTGATCTTCACGGTGACGTACGAAGTATCTCCGGAAAGCGCCTCACGGGCGTTGCCACGGGAGGCTTCGATGCTGTCGGTGACGGAATACGCGGTGACCTGCTTGGCAGGAGACTTCTCCGCGGTGGCGTACAGATTATGCGACACGATGCCGCCAGTGGCCAACAGCCCCACTGCCGCAACCGTTGCGACAATCTTCACCATCTGAGATTTGCCCGGCAAGGCAAACGTAGTTGGTTGGGCATGTTTCTTATGGCTAGCCATTCTGCTCCTACATCGGGTACAATTCCTCGGCGGATTCCGTGCCTAGGGCACGGCGCACAACCGCTAGGGTTCCGCCGGAATGCGCGCAACTGCATATAGTCTACCGCACCCCAAGGAACTTGAAGATAACGTATGCAACGCGCAGGCGACGGGCCGAATCATCGTTCCGACTGACTACTTGGCGTTTTCACTTTGGCGTCTCCGCTGGAAGCGGCGTCCCCATCGGAAGCGGCCGCATCCATGTCCAACGCCTTGGCCTGGCTGATCAGATCATCCAAATCGGAAGCGCGCAACGCGCCGGCCTGCTGGAAGATGATCTGCTGCTTCTTGACGACCATCAGCGTCGGCACTGCCTGAACCTTGGCCGCGGCGGCCAGATCGGGATTCTGATCGATATCCACCTTCGCGAAATAGACGTCCGGATTCGCCTCGCTTGCCTTCTCGAACGTTGGGCCGAATGCACGGCACGGACCGCACCACGTGGCCCAGAAATCCACGAACACCAGATCATTGGATTCGACGACCTGGTTGAAATCCTGCGAAGTGACTGCATGCGTTGCCATATGCGTTCCCCATTTCCCGGCTTACGCTATAAGCCGATTTCAAAAAACAATATCGTGCAATGCTGCGCAATATTGCGAAAGCCCGTTTGCGAAAAGTATATAGCCGCACGCCACGCAAACACACTGCCGCACCCGATTGCGCTATGGGAAGAATCGGAAGCACGTGACATTCACATGCCGTGCGTGATAATGGAACCATGCCAGTGATGAATGATGAAGTGCCCGACGAGGGCGATTTCGACGCCAACCGCCATCGCGGGGAATTCGACGACATTACGCCGGAGGATTTCATCCGCGGAATGGGCAACCCTCCGGGATGGCTCCCATCGGACGAAATCAACCGCATGCGCCACGAAATACCGATTCCGTACGTCGTGGTCGTGCCGGTGCGCACCGACGATCTCGGCAGGGTGGCGCAAATCGGCTCGCTGCTGCGCGTCACTGACGACGGCGGTATCGAACGCACATTGATCGCCGGACGTGTGCTCTATCACGAATCGTTGCGTGAAGCGGTGGCGCGCAACGTCGCAAAAGATTTGGGCGATATCGCCCTGCCGCAGCTGCCGATCAGCCTGCAGCCGTTCACCGTGGCCGAATTCTTCCCGACACCCGGCCTATCCGACTATTACGATCCACGCCAACATGCGATCGCGCTGTGCTACGTGGTGCCGATCGCCGGCGATTGCAAGCCGCAGGACGAGACGCTCGATGTGGAATGGGTCGACCCGTCCGGAGACATGCTCGGCACCTTCGTCGGGCAAATGGCCAACGGCTACGGCACCATCGTGCGGCAGGCGCTCGCATGGACCGGCAAGTAGGACAAGCCGCGCAAGCGGGGCAAGAGCTAGGCAAACTAGGCGAATAGACAGATAGGGGAGGATTAGAAAAATATGACGATTGAACTGAACAACAACGTATATACGGACGGCGGCAACGATACCGAAACCACGCCGGTGGTGCTCGTGCACGGCTTCCCGGTGGACCACCGCATGTGGGACGAGTGCGCGACGGCTTTACGCGACCAAGCTGTGAAACAAGGCGTGAAACCATTTGCGATCTGGGTTCCGGACATGCCCGGCGCCGGCGAAGGACCGATTCCGTCCGACGAAGACAGCGGCGGCAAGGACGCCGACGGCGCGTTCCCGTACGGACTGGACCGTATGGCGGACGCGTACGTGGACCTGCTGCACGCCGCCGGCTACGTCAAAGCCATCTGGGTGGGCCTGTCGATGGGCGGCTACCTGATTCTCGACATCCAACGCCTGCATCCGGAAGCGGTGGCGGCGCTCGCCCTGTGCGACACGAAAGCCGACGCCGACTCCGCCGACATGCGATTGAAGCGCGTCGCAATCGCCACCGACTGCGAAACGACCGGCACACACGAGCCGGTCATGGGATTCGCCGTGCCGTCGGAAGCCGATTCCACCGTGAAGCAGTCGGACGCCTACTGCAGGCAGTTCGAAACGTGGATCAACGAACAGCCCGCCGACGGCATCGCCTGGCGCGAACGCATGGCCGCTGGCCGTCCCGACCTGAACGACGTGCTGCCGAACATCAACGTGCCAGTCGCAGTAATCTGCGGCGACAAGGACCCGTCCAGCCCGCCGGCAGTGATGAAGCCGGTCGCCGACGCGATGACGAAAACCGACGTGACGATGACGGTGATCGACGACTGCGGCCACTTCAGCGCGTACGAACACCCCGACCAGGTGGCCGCCGCGTTGCTGGAACTGGTGAAGCGAGTCGGCTGAGCCGGCTGCGACATTATCTGTGGCAGACCATCCGGCGTATCGACAAGATATAGAGAAAATATATAAAACGTATATACGAAATATGTACTACGTATGTATAACGAATATATTCCGTATATAACACGCATGAAAGAGGCAACACAACCATGAGCGTGTTCTCACCACTGGCATTGACGCAGACCCTGCCGTTCCTGCCACTCGCCCAAGGAGACATCGACTACGAAGTGGCACGACGCGTCGAACCCGACCTGTTCGCCAAAGTCCTGGCGGAACCGGCAACGAAAGTCATCCTCGTCAAAGACGGCAAAGTGGCCGTGCCGCACGGCCAAGGCGCCATCGCCGACTATGCCAACGTGAAAATGCGCCTCGCCCAACTGCCGGGCGCGTACGTTGCCGCGGAACTCGAATCGCACCCATCGGCGCTCGCCATATTCCTCGGCTCGTACGGCGGACGATTGGGCGAGCACGTCGTCGCCGTGGACGTGACGCACGTCCAGCCGAACGATACGACGATTATGGCTGCGACGGCTCGCAGCGGGGGAGCGGACGACGCGTTCGCCGAAGTGCCGGCGCACGAATCGCAGGAAAACGCGAAATCGCTGCTGGAAAGCGCGGCAACCCGATTCGACTGGGTGGACCTGCGCGGATTCGCACCCCACGCCAGCGCACGCGAAGCCGGACAGGCAACCTCCGCCATCTCGCTCAGCATGTGGCACGCCCGGCAGCGTCACTGCCCGACGTGCGGCGCGCCCGTCGAACCGGCGCTCGGCGGCTGGGCTCAGCACTGCACGAACGATGAGGATGGCAATCGTTTGCTGTTCCCCCGAATCGAGCCAGCGGTGATCACCGCGATCGTCGACCATGATGACCGTCTGCTGCTGCAGCACAACAGCGCATGGCGCAACAACGGCCTGTACTCGGTTTCGGCCGGATTCGTGGAGGCTGGCGAAAACCTGGAGCACGCATGCCGGCGCGAAGCCAAAGAGGAAGTCGGCATCGAAATAGGCGAACTCAAATACCTCGGCTCCCAGCCGTGGCCGTTCCCCTCGTCTCTCATGATGGCGTTCAAAGGCGTGGCGGTCACCACCGACGTGCACGTGGACGGCGAGGAAACGTTGCAGGCGCGTTGGGTCACACGCGACGAATACATGAGCGAACTGGTTTCGGGACGTATGGAGGCTCCGGGCAAAGCCACGATCGCACGCTACATGATTGAGGAATGGCTCGGCCACGACCTGCCGTGACAAGACCTGCCATTAAAAGGTGGTATCGGCTGAGCCTGTCTTCGGGGCGGTTGCCGGGGGAGCTTGTTTAGGTATTCGTTTGGGCACTCGTCTGCGTATCATGCTGCATGGTATGTACCGTTAAGAGAGTGAATGAGGAAACCACATACATGTCTGATAGAAGTGGGCAGAACGATACGGACAACAGCTTCGCCGGCATCTCGTTTGAAGGGGTGAATGCCGTGCCGCAGCAGTCTGGTGAGAACGGCGATACGATCAATCTCGCCGACGTGGCCGATATGTCCGAACAGGACGACGTGTCCAACGCCGCCACCGAGACCATGCCGCCGTTGAATTTCGCATCGGACCAGACCCAGCCGTTCCAGTCATTCCCGACGGCCGGTGCCGCCGAAACCACGCCTGCCGGAACTGTCCCCAACGGAGCTATTCCCACTGGTGCCATTCCTACCGGTGACATGCCCTCATCCACGCCCGCTCCCGCCATTCCCGTGCTCACCATGCCGGTCGAAGGAGAAGCCGTCGTGGCCAAGAAACGCAAACTGCCGCTGATCATCACCGGAATCGTGCTCGCCGTGCTGGTGGTCGCCGCGATCGCCGGCTTCTTCACCGCACGCTGGTACTTCCAAGACAAGGCCGCGCCGGGCGTGACCTTCGGCGGAACCAGTGTGGCCGGACAGACCGCCGACCGGCTGAAAAACACGGTGACGGCCGCCGTGAAGAACACCACCGTGAACATCAAGGACGGCAACGGCAACAACGCTTCCGGCAGCCTGAGCGACCTCGGCGTGAGCTACAACGTCGACAAGACGGTCACGGAACTGCTCGCCGCCAAGCACCAGACCAACGGCGCACTCGAATACATCAACGAAGTCAACCCGTTCGTCAAGAAGAACGTGCCGCTGAACGCCAAGTCCAACAAGCTGGCCCTCAGGACGTTCGTCACCGACAAATTCGTGCAGGACACCGACCGCGCGGTACCATCCACCGCATCGTACGATGCCAACGCGCGCGCCTTCGTCGCAGTGGAAGGCCGCGGCGGCAGGTCCCCGAAGGTGGACAACGTGATCGACACGGTCGCCAAAGCAATCGCGAACCCGGGGCACAGCGGCAGCGTGACGATCACGTACGAAACCATCGACGTGCCGGTCGCACTGCCTGAAGCCCAAAACGTGGCCGACCAGGCAAACGCGCGACTGAATGCGCCGATTGTGCTGGACAACGGACAAGGCAAGACCTTCCAGATTCCAGCCGAAGTCGTGGCCTCATGGCTGAAAACCGACGCCGACCTCGAACACGGCACGCTTTCGCTGTCCTACGATGACAACGCCATCACCAACTACGTGCAGCAGCAGGTCCCAGCCCAGCTCAACCAGGACGCGGTCGACCAGGAAGACGCCGTCGACAACAGCGGCAAAGTGCTGGCCACCATCGTCAAAGGCGTGAACGGCGTGAAGGTCAAGAACATGGAGGCGCTCGCACCGAAGATCGGCGAAGCGCTCAAAAACGGCCAAGGCGCCACCATTCCGGTGGACGGTGATGTGCAGAACTTCAAAACCGTGCAGAAGAAGAGCGAATACCGCATCGTGGTGGACCGCACCGCGCAAACTGCCACCGTGTATCACAACGACGAGGCCGTCAAGACCTTCCCGGTGTGCACGGGCACCACCGGCAAGCACGAAACCGACCTGGGCACCTTCTACATCTACCTCAAGTATCAGATCCAGGACATGACCGGCCTGAACGACGACGGCTCGCGCTACCTGTCCAAGGGTGTGAAGTGGGTAAGCTACTTCTACGGCGGCGAAGGCTTCCACACGGCAAGCTGGAACAATTACGGCATCGCCCACGGCGACCCGGCGCACTACGGCTCCCACGGCTGCGTGAACATGTACGAAGCCGATTCCAAGTGGATCTACGACAACTGCCCGGAAGGCACCATCGTGCAGGTAGTCGGCGCCATGCCATCCGGACCGGTACGCTGACCCGTTACGCGTGGCGCGGGTGCGCGGCGTTCGCATACGCCGTACAATGGGCGGCATGAGCGAAGCAAACGATAGCAAAGTGAACCTCGACGTGCCCGAGCACCTCGAATACTCCGACGAGCACGTGTGGGTGGATTCCTCCGTTGAACCCGCCATGGTGGGCGTTACCGAATACGCCACCGAACAGTTCGGCGAACTCGTGTACATCGATTTGCCTGAAGTCGGTACGCAGGTCGAAGCTGGCGACGAAGTGGCGGAATTCGAATCCTCCAAGGCGGTCACCGCGCTGGTCTCGCCGGTGGCTGGCACCATCCGCTACGTCAACAACGAGGCTGCGGACGATCCGAGCATTGTGACGGACGATCCGTACGGCGAGGGCTGGATTTTCAAGATCGAGCTTGAGGATGACGAGCCTGACCTGCTTAGCGCTGACGAGTATGCCAAGATTGTGGCTGACTGAATAGCACGGACGTCTAGTTTTAATTACGGCTGCGGACGGCGGGTGCGATGCGCGGCACACTCAAGGCCGTTCGGCCGGGCTTACGGTCGCGCATCGTACCCGCCGGCCGCAGCCTTTTTATGGGAAGTGCCTTGCGGGGCCCTGAAAGTTCCCTGATTTTCTCGGTGGCGTTACTGTTTGTTCGAACGCGACCCCTATAGTGGGCATATGAGTGAAATTCAGCCGTTGCCGCAGTTCCCGCCGCAGCGTGCGCCGCAGCATGACCAGCAGCGCGAACAGCAGCGTATGGGGGAGCGGATGGACGATTCTTGCGATGACATGCCCACCGTGCCGATTCCGGCACGCAAGGTGGTCACCACCTTCGACGCGGCCTCCAGACATGAGCGTCTTGAAGTCAAACCGCCGCTGACCAGGCTGTTCCGCCGCACGATCACCAAAGCATTCAGTGTCTGGCTGAAATTCTCGACCGCATTGGTACGGTCGCTCGACTGGTATCCACGTGTCGAACCCTACGTCGGCTACGGCACCGAACACTACTCCCGACTGATCTGCCGTACCGTATACGGCCCGTTCAAACGGCAGGCCGGCCGCCTGATTCGCGGCATCCGTGGCATGCTGATGGTGCCGTCCCCGCATACCAAAGTGCGGATCGCCATCGATGACGTGCCCATCGAAACAGTGCAGGTGGGTGCGTCGGAAGTATACGACGCGATCGACAGCAATCCTGATATTTCCAGCGAATTCGCGGCATCCGACGATGCCGGCTACCTCGACCTCGTCGCCGAGCATTCGCTCGAACCGGGCATCCACAACGTCTCGTACAAAGTGCGCAGCCGCAAGCCGGTCAACGCCAATCTTTTCACCATTCCCAGCGGCACCAAAGTGGGCGTGATCTCCGACGTGGACGACACCATCATGGTCACGCAGGCGCCGCGTCTGATGAAGGCCGCCTACAATCTGCTGCTGCTTAATCCGCGCAAAAAAGTGCCGGTGGCCAGCATGAACCTGCTGTTCAACCGCATCGCGGACATGTTCCCGGACGCGCCGTTCTTCTACCTGTCCACTTCGCCATGGAATGTGGAAAGCTCGATCCGCCATTTCATTACGAACCACGGTTTTCCGGAAGGTCCGCTGCTGCTGCGCGACCTTGACCCGAGGCCGAAAACCTTCATTCCGTCGGGCGTGCAGCACAAGCTTGAATACGCCGAACAGCTCATGGCCGATTTTCCAGATATGAAGTTCATTCTGATCGGCGACGACGGGCAGAAGGATCCGACCACATACGCCACAATCGCACGCCGCTACCCGGGGCGTGTGCTGGCGATCGGCATCCGGCAGCTGTCCCCGCGCGAAGTGACCGGCAATTTCGGTTCCGTCGCCGGGCGCGTGGCCACGCAGCCGATGCCGGTCACCGACGTGCCGGTATTCACGGGAACGACCGGATCGAACATCATGAAAACCATGCTGCCGTACCTGCGCGCCGCGCAAAACGGCGACTGACGGCCGACACAAGTTTGTGTGGGTCGTCAGTATAATCGCGTGCATGAGTGAATTTCGGGGTATGGAAAACACCATGAACGTGAAGGAAGCGACGAACGCGCACGACGAACACCAGAATGGACTGGCGGTGCCGGAAGCGAAGCGGGTGCCAAAGGAGCGCACCTTCCACGGCGATACGTTCATCGATAACTACGAATGGCTTCGCGACAAGGAATCGCAGGATGTGCGCGACTATGTGGCGGCGGAGAACCGCTACTGCGAACAGCGCATGGCACCGCTCGCATCGTTGCGCAAAACGTTGTTCGACGAATTCAAGTCGCATGTGCAGGAAACCGACATGTCCGTGCCGACGCGCATGGATGGCTACTGGTACTTCACCCGCACCAAGCAGGGCGAACAGTATGCCGTGCAATGCCGGGTGCCGATTCGCGGCGCGGACGATTGGGATCCGCCGACGGTGGAGGCCGGTGTGCCACTCGACGGCGAACAGGTGGTGTTCGACACCAACGCCGAGGCGCAAGGCCATGATTTCTTCCGTGTCGGCGGCATGGACATCTCCAAGGACGGCCGCTGGATGTTGTACGGCACCGACACGAGCGGCGACGAACGCTACGATTTCCGCATCCGCGATCTTGAGACCGGCGACGAGTTGGAGGAACGGTTCGAGGGCATCGGCGGCGCCTGCTTCACGCCGGACGCGCAATGGGTGTTCTACGTGCTGCTCGACGGCGCATGGCGTCCGTACGCGGTGATGCGCCACCGTGTCGGCACCCCCGTCGCGGATGACGTGGAGGTCTACCGCGAGGCGGATGAACGCTTCTGGGTGGGCATCGGACTGTCCTTCGACGAACGGAACATCGTGATTGGCACCGGGTCGAAAACCACCACCGAGGTGCTGATGCTGCCGGTGGACACCCCAGAGGGCTCGTTCCAGGCGTTCATTCCGCGCGAAACCGACGTGGAATACGACGTGAGCTTCGCCTGCTTCGAAGGCGCGGGGGAGCATGGCGAGGATATTCCGCTCGCCGTGGTGTACCACAACGCGTTGAATCCGAATTTCGAGATTGACGTGATCGATATGCGGACGCACGAGCCTCCATACCGGCTGGGCGAAGGCGTGCGCGTGGCGGTCGGATCGCCCTACGGTTGCGAGCACGGCGACGACGTGGACCCCGGCGCCTCCTCCATGCCGATCGGCACCCCGTATTCGAATCCTTGCAATCCCGCCATTCTGCGGGGCGCGCATGGTTTGGGCATCGAGGGTATCTCGATCCATCGGCATTTCGTCGCATTGCAGTACCGCGCGGAAAGTCTGCCTCATATCGCGGTGATGACGAAGCAGGCCGCCGCCGAGGATTTCCTGGCCGGCCGGCCATGGCGGTTCACCGAACTGGTGCCGCACGCGCTGGAGGACGATTGGGACGTCGACGAATCCGTGGACGAGATCAACGAGGAACGCGCCGAGATCTGGGGCAAACTGGACGTGGCCGCCGCCGCGCAAGGCAAGGGATCGGCCGTGCATGGCGTCTCGCGTCGGGCGATGACGTCGTCGGACGGCGCCACCGCCGACCGCATGCCGGGGGAGACGCGCCGCCTGTATTCGATCGGCGTTGGTGGCAACCCCTCGTATGACGCGCCGCGCATGCGCTACTCGTTCGCCAGCTACACGCGCCCCGGCGAGCTGCATGACTACGATCCGGACACCGGCGAGGACCGTCTGCTCAAACGCGCCACCGTGCTGGGTGGTTTCGATCCGCGCGACTACATGGAACGCCGGGTGTGGGTCACCGCGCGCGACGGCGAACGCATCCCCGTCTCGCTGGTATGGCGGCGTGACGTGCCGACTTGCGATTCCGCTATGTTCATCACCGGCTACGGCGCGTACGAGATCAGTTCCGATCCGGGATTCGCGGTGTCACGCATCAGCATGCTCGACCGCGGCGTGCTGTACGCTGTGCCGCACATCCGCGGCGGCGGCGAAATGGGACGCGCCTGGTACGAGCAGGGGCACCTGCTCAACAAGAAGCATTCGTTTGAGGATTTCATCGACGCCACGCGCGCGCTGCAACGCGCCGGACTGGCCTCGCCGCTGCGTACGGTGGCGAACGGCGGCTCGGCGGGCGGCCTATTGATGGGGGCGGTCGCCAACATGGCTCCGGAATGCTATGCGGGCGTGGAGGCGGATGTGCCGTTCGTGGACGCACTGACCTCGATCCTTGATCCTTCGCTGCCGTTGACCGTCACCGAATGGGACGAGTGGGGCGATCCGCTGCACGACGCGGATGTGTACGCGTACATGAAGTCGTACACGCCATACGAGAATGCGCCAGATAGTGAAAATGACGAAAGAACTGCCGTTTTTCCGAAAATTTTCATTACCACATCCATGAACGACACCCGCGTGCTGTATGTGGAGCCGATGAAATGGCTGGCCCGGCTGCAGCATGCCGGTGTGGACGCCGTGGCGAAAATCGAGGTGGAAGCCGGCCATGGGGGTACGTCCGGGCGGTACAAGCAATGGGAGGAAGTCTCGTACGAGAACGCTTGGTGCCTGTCGATGATGGGCATCGGCGGCTGAGTGGCCCCGAGGGTACTCCGGGGGATTTACCGGGGGTAGAAGAATCATGACTGACGAAAACCCATTGTTGCAATCGTTTGCAGCAATGGGTTTTTGTTTCAGAAAATTTTCATGAAACATTGCAAACACCCCTCGGCGTTTCGCGAATCCCCTTTCGGGGCACTCTAACGTCAAACGTTTTATACCGCGCTTTTTAGCACTTTTATAAGGAAAGACACTGTTTCATACGTCAATGTTGACGTCGTGACACCGTGCTTGCATGACAGTGGCGGTAGCTGGGGCAAGGTAGTGGCTGCCGCCACCTTAGGTTGTGCTTAATCGTGAAGCGAGGGATTATGCATAGGCGCAAGGAGTTGGCGTCAAAGCGCTGTGTGAAAACGTTTGCTGCCATGCTGGTGACATTGGCGACCATGCTGGCATGCGTATTGATCGGGCCCGTTCATGCGCAGGCCGCGGAATACAACATCGGCGAACTCGGCTGGGTGGACAAGGGCTCCTCCAAGCTGACCATCGTGTCCGGCGGCCAGGAAAAGCCGTTCATCTCCGGCACCACCGTCGACTACGGCGATGAGATCAATATGCAGCTGCATTGGAACGTGCCGAACAACATCACCGTCAAATCGGGCGACACCTTCGTCTACGATCTGCCCGAGAACCTGACCTTCCAATCTGGGCAACAGTACGACATCATCAACGAATCGGGCGATGTGGTCGGGCATTATGTGATCAACGGCAATCGCATGGTGGCCACGTACACCCGCGGCGAGGACGCGGGATCGAACGTCACCGCGTACGTGACGGTCAAAGGCACCATCAACTCCGACAAAACCGGCGGCAACAACGGCGGAGACAAGACGTTCTCATATCCGGGCTACGGCGACGTGACGCTGAAGGTGAATCCGAAGCATGAAGTGAACGCTTCCAAATCCGCGGCCATCTCCACCTCGGACCCCTCGAAGTGGGAATTCGTCATCAAGGTCAATTCCGTCGGCACCAACCAGAACGTGCAATTGAACGACACCATGGGCGAGCTGATGAAGCTTGATCCGGACAGCATCCATATCTACACCGACGCGGATTGCCAGCAACCGTATGAGGGGACATGGAACGCCACGCCAGCGGCGGGCAATACCGGGTTCAGCGCCACGATTAAGTCCATGGAGGACGGCGAAACGCTGTATGTGCGCTACTCCGTGACTGCCGACCGCGCCACTCTCGTGGCGGCCTGCAAACAAGCGGGCGATTGCTCGCAAGTGCTCGGACTGAAGAACTCCGTGGAATACCACAGCGATGACAACACGGACCACAAAAAGACCGAAAACGCCATCTGGGTCACTTACAAGGACTGGTCGGTGACCAAAGGCGGCACCCAAACGACGATAGACAAGTCCGGCTTGAACGGCAAGAAGGACGTTCCAGGTATCCAATGGACCATCAACATCACCAACGGCACCGACACCGACATTTCCGGAGCCAGCATCAAAGACGCGCTGGGCAACGGGCTGGAAGAGCCATCCGGCGATGTGGTACTGACCTGCAGAAAAGCCAATGATTGGAAGACGCAGTGCCCTACGGATGCTCCGGGTGCATTCGAAAGCGATCCGTACAACAACCAGTGGTCCATTAAGGTTCCTTGGCTGGATCTGGTGAACGGCACATATACGCTGCCATCCGGCTTCGACTCCTTCGCCATCACCTACACCACCGAAGTGACGGACGCGCCCAATGCCGACAGTGGCGAACATAGGACCTACGCCAACGATGTGACGGTCACGCCGAAAGGCCACCCCGGCAAAAGCGCCACCGGCACGGCGGACGTCGGCAAGGACGCAGTGAAAATCGGCAAGAAGTGCACCTCACCGGGGTCCGAAAGCAAGAACCTCACATGGGTGACCTCACTGACCGCATTGACCGCGATGGACAACGTGGATCTCAAAGACACCCTTGATCAGAAAGGGGATGGCTCATCCGCCGGATTCCAGCAGAGTCTGGTACAAAACAGCATCGTCGCGTATACGGACGAGGCAATGACGAAGCGCATTAATGCCAGCGCCTATTCGATTATGTCCACGGACCGTGGCTTCACCATCACATTCGAGCATCTCAATGCCAACCAGACCGTGTACGTGGCCTACCAGTCCACCGTCAAGGATGGCGTGACCGCCGAAACGGTGTACAACACCGCCGAATCGAAGCATAAGACGGCAACGGCAAGCCATACTCACCAAGGTGACAATCTGAAAAAGGAGGCAGTGAACCAGTATTGGGACGAATACGGATACGGCCAGACCGCCAACGCAGCCGGGGTCCTACGCTGGCTGCTGACCGTGCACGACCTGCCGGAGAAGGCCCAATCGGTGACTATCAGCGACTCGTTGCCTGAGAACACGATGTTCGTGCCCGGTTCCGTCAAAGCGGTGAGTCCCAATGCCAAAACCACCACATTGAGTGGCGTATCGGCCAAGGACAACGGCAACGGCACAGTGACGTTCACCATATCGCCGGGCACGGCCGCATTCAAACAGGCCACCACCTCAGAAGGCCTGCAAATCGTCTATGACACGCGCGTCGACGCGTTGAAAGCGCAGGAAGGATACCACGAATACACCAACACAGCGCATATCAGCGTAGACGGCAATGGCCAGACGCCCCAGTCCTACAAACTCGGCATGAACACGCCGAAGCTGGTGAGCAAGCAGGGAACGTACAACGAGTCCACGGCGCCGAACGTCAACTACACGGTGAAGATCAATCCGGGCGCACAGACGCTGAACAACGGCAAGGCCCTGACCCTGACCGATACGTTGGGCAGCGCGCTTGATCTGCGCATGGACAGCATCCTCATCGCCGATTCCGCCTCGGGAAAGCAGATCAATGGTGCGACATGGTCATATGAGCCGAATTCCAAGAAACTGGTCTTCTTCATTCCGGACAAGCGGGCCGTCACCATCACATACAAGGCGACCGTGCAGCTCAAAGCCGGAGAGACCATCGAGGGAGCCGTGGGCCGCAATGAGATTTTGCTTGAAGGCGTAGATGCAAGCAAGGGCAGTGATGTCTCCACTGTCACCGGAACGGTGAAAACGGCCCAAGGTGGCATGACATTCGACAGCAACACCCTGCAAATCTACAAGTACATTGATGGCGATACCGGCCGGCCGGGCGCCAACGCGATGTTCGAAGTGCAGGAAGTGAACGTGGATCTGGCCCAGTGCGTCGGGTCGGACTCAACCACAGGCAAGAAAACCTGTTCCGGCACTGTGGGCGAGACCGTGATGAACAACCTCACCACGGGCACGACCGGCTACTCCAGCCAAGTGCAGCTGAATGCGGACCGCATCTACAAAGTCACGGAACTCGTGGCCCCGGGAGAAAAAGCCGACACTACCAACAGCGCGTACGAGAAAGCCAAGCCACTGTATGTGGTCTTCCCCGGCAACGATGCGCGAAGCGCGGATTCGAAAACCTACAATGGCAAATACGACAATCTGGTCATCTCCGATAATAAAGGCAACTCGGGCTCTTTGACCGTGGCCGTGGCCAACAACGCCACGTTGGGCAACTACCTGTGGTATGTCAACAACAACCACAAGAAGAAGACCAAGGTCAGCATCGCCAAATTGGATGCTGCCGACATCAAGGTTCCGGTGGCTGGTGCCTCGTTGAAGCTATCCAAATGGGGGTCGTCCGAAGCGCCGGAAGTCTGGTCGAATTGGTCTGCATCAATGCAGGGCGTCAGCAAAGACGACACCGGCACCGCACTGACCTGGACCACCGGCGATACCGGGAAACAGGAATTCAAACTGCTGCCTGGACGCTACTGGCTGGAGGAGACCGCAGCCCCCGACGGATACCAGATCATGAGCCCGATCACCATCACCGTGGGCGCTGACGGCGTCGTGACAGTTAACGGCCATAACGTGACCGACAAGGGCGGCACCGGCCAGGTGCAGGCCTTGGATGCGCCGAAGACCACGAATCTCACCGTGAACAAGGTGTGGGACGACAACGATGACCAGGACGGCAAGCGCCGCACCGTGACCTTCGACCTATATCGCAAGCTTGCGGGAGAAGCCGACTATACGAAGATGGACGGCCAGAGCCGCGACATCAACGTCAACGCCGGTGATTCCGCTGCATATTGGTTCGACCTGCCGGTCATGGTAGGCGGCAAGCAGGCCGAATACAAAGCCGTGGAAGCCACCGCGATCGATGGATACACCACACCGCAATGCACCGATCCGGCCTCCGCGGTCGACGGCAGCGGCATGGTCATGACCTGCACCAACACGCATGCGCCGGAAACCACCAGCCTCGGCGTGAACAAGAAGTGGAACGACGCCGATAACCAGGACAGAAGCCGACCGAACTCCATCACCGTGCATCTGGTGAAAAACGGTGTGAAAACCAACCAGTCAGCCACGTTGAACGCAGCCAATAATTGGAGCAATGCCGACGCGTTCACCAATCTGCCCGTCTACGAGAACGGCATGAAGATCACCTATGGCGTGCAGGAGGATGTGCCGTCCGGCTACACCGTCACCACAGACGGCGTCGACAAGAACCGCAACATCACCCTGACCAACACCCACCATCCCAACAATAAGAAGGTGTGGTTCTCCAAGCAGAGTCTTGGAGGGCAAGAACTCGCCGGCGCGATGATGAGGCTCACCGGAACGTTGAACGATACGACGAAAACCTTCGCCGCCCAAACATGGACTTCCAACGGCAGCCAGCAGAGCTTCATACTGGACCCGGGCACCTACACGCTGACGGAAACCAAAGCTCCTGCGGGATATACGAAGGCCGATGACATCGTCTTCCGCGTGGACACCGGCACCGACGACAAGTTGCAGGTCCGGATACGACAGTCCGACGGCAGCTACGTCGCAGCGGACGACAGCCTGATCACTATGGTCGACGCGTACCAACCGCATCGCGTCGCCATCGCCAAGAACAGCCTGACGGACGGCATCACCAACATCGCGGGCGCAACCATGAGCGTCACGGGGCGCACGCTTGACGGCAAATCCGTCAATTCGATCACATGGACTACCAAGCAGGGACAATCGCAGCAGCTCGACCTGCAGCCGGGCACCTACACGCTGTCCGAGACCAATCCGCCGGCAGGCTATACGAAGGCCGATGACATCACGTTCAGCGTCGACATCAACGGCAAAATCACCGTGGATGGCAAGACCCAGACGGACGGGACGCTCACCATGGTGGATAAGCCCGACACCAACGGCATCTTCTTCTCTAAAACCGCGGTAGGCGGCGGAGCCGAACTCGCCGGAGCCGAATTCAACCTGACCGGCAGCACATTCGAAGGCAAAACCATCGACCCGATCACATGGACCAGCGGTGGAACACCGAAGCGGTTCATGCTCGAGGACGGCGTCTACACGCTTACCGAAACCAAGGCCCCAACCGGATACGAGGCGGTCAAACCGCTCACATTCACCGTAAGAGAAGGCCAGGTGTACATCGACGGTGTGCTGCAAAGCGACCGTACCATACGTGTAGAGGACTGCATCGCCACCACCATGGTGCGCGTGCGCAAAGTCTGGTCCGACTCGAACTATGGGGACCGTCCGGAGAAAGTCACCTTCCATTTGCTACGCAATGCCAAGGAACTGATCGACAGGCAGTACACGGTCGAGGTGGATAGTTCCAGCTTGTGGACGCATACGTGGACCGATCTGCCCCGATACGACGAGAACGGCGAACGCTACAACTACACCGTGGACGAGGAAACCACGCAAAAGCTCAAGGATGGCTCCTACCGAGTGTCGATCACCAAGCGACCGTATCAGGACGGCGCCGAATACACAGTGCTGAACACGCGCGAGCCGGACGCCATCAACGCCAAGGTGACCAAGACATGGGAAGACAACGCCAACAATGACGGCAAACGCCCGACGAAACTTACCTTCCACGTGTGGGGTACCAGCGACCAGCCGAAGGATCCGACGGATCTGAGGCAAGGTTTCGAAGCCAGAACCGAACAGATAATCGTGCAGGACGTGAACGTGTCCAGTGACGCCGACAAGCAATTCTGGACCTTTGAGGGCCTGCCAAAACAGAACATCTACGGCAAGTCGTACACGTACACCGTAACCGAGGAAAGCGTCGACGGCTATACGACAAGCGGATGCTCCACAGATGCGGATGGTACGAATGGTTCGGACGCGAAAGCCGCGGAACAACGGACCGGATGCGTGTTCACGCCGACAGGCTCCTCCACCGAAAAGGAGAAGGACTTCCAGGTGACGAACAAGCATACGCCGGAAACGACTACGCTGAACGTCACCAAACAGTGGGACGACGATTCCGATTCCGACAATGGAAGGCCGAACAGTCTGACGATCTGGGTGCTGTCCAGCATCTGGAACGGCAAGAACGACCAGCCTCTGCCGGGATGGCCGACGCCGCAGAATAACAGCATGTGTTCGGATCCGAAGGATACGAAGGCCAAGAACCCCGTCGGCGTCAGCTGCGCGGTGCTTACCAAAGACAATGCCAAGAACGCCGTGACCACCACCGAGGCATCCTCGGATGGCGCGAAGGAGACGGCTGGTTCGTCCGGCTCGGATACGACGAACGTCGCCTCCAACGAATGGGCCTACGCGTTCACCAACCTGCCCAAGTATTACAAGGGCAAGGAAATCCACTATTCCGTAACCGAAGAAGCCGTGAACGGCTACAAGCCGGTTTCGCTCACCGGCGGCAAGACCGTGCCGCAACAGCCGAATCAATCGGAAACCGGCGCTGACGAAAGCAACGCCCAAACCGCAGCGGCTGATCCGAATACGGCAACGGACGAATCACAGGATTCGACTGACGGAACGAACGCAACCGCCGAATCGTGGAACTACCAGCTGACCAACAAGTACACGGCGGTCAAGCTGCCCTCCACCGGTGGCGAAGGCGATGGAACCTACATGCGGGCCGGACTGATCGCGCTGCTCGTCGGCACGCTATGCCTGGCCATGGCGCTGCGTCGTAAGGAAAGGGACTGACGATGAACCAGCATGCGCACCACACTGCACGCCGCATCACGGCCGCTGCAATCGGACTGGCGCTTTCCTGCGCGGGGCTTGGCTCGCAAGCCGTCGCATACGCCACACAGCCGGCGGCCACCGACGTGACGGTGATCGCATTCCAGCAGAACTGGAAGACCGTGGCCGAGGAATGCACGAACACATACGGTCCGGAAGGCGTGAAATACGTGCAGATCTCCCCGCCGCAGGAATCCGTGCAGGGCACGCAATGGTGGACCGTCTACCAGCCGGTCAGCTACAAGCTCAACTCGCGCTTCGGCACTGAGGACGAGCTAAAAAGCATGATCAAACAGTGCAACGCGGCCGGCGTGGACGTGATAGCCGACGTGGTGCTCAACCACACCACCGGCCATGACGTGTCCTGGGTGGACGACCAGTATGGCGTGGACGGCACCGCATACAACGGATCCTACGGACGCTATCCAAGCATGGACCCGTATGCGGAAGGTGGCACGCAAGGCCTCTACCAGTACCAGGAAAGCGGCAACAACCACCAGTACGGTCTGCCGAGCGGGGACTTCCACACCTGCAAGTCCAACGTCTCCGACAACATCTCCGACTACTCCAACGCCGACGAGGTATGGAACTGCAGGCTGTCCACCATGTGGGACATCAATACAGGTAACGGACGTGTGCAGAACATACAGGCCGATTATCTGAACCGGTTATGGCAGGATGGCGTGCGTGGCTTCCGCATCGACTCCGCCAAACATATGGATCCGGACGACATCGCGGCCATCAAACGCAAATTCATGGACAAGGCTGGTATCAATGGCCAGTCGTTCCCGTGGTCGCAGGAAGTGATCTACCATCAGGGCGAATCGAGCAAGTTCGCTCCCGAACGGTACGAGAAAAACGGCGAAGTGACCCAATTCTCCTATGCGTATTCGCTGCTCAAGGACTTCAACGGCTCCATCACCGACTTGAAATACATCACCTCCGATTTACTGAAACGCTCCGACGACGCCACAGTGTTCGTAGCGAACTGGGACAGCGCCCGCGGCTCCGAAACGCTGAGCCCCACGTCCGGCGCCCGCTATGAGCTCGCGAACGCGTTCATGCTCGGTTACGACTACGGGCATCCGAAGATTCTGTCCGACTACTACTTCGACAAATCCACGCAGTACGACGATGGCGTGAAGGACACGTCCGACACCAAGGTGCCATACGTGGACATGAACAAGGCATGCGCCACTTCGAAGGATCCGACGCAGATGACCTACGGCGACTGGAACTGCCAGCAGCGTTGGACGTCGATCCGAGGCATGATCCGCTTCCACAACGCCGTCAACGGCACGAAGGTGACGAATTGGCAGGAACGCGGCGACAACAACATCGCATTCGACAAGGCCGCCGACGGTTCCTCGCCGGCGAAAGGCTTCATGGCCATCAACAACACCCTGCAGGATCATGACGTGGATTACACGACGACGCTGCCCGATGGGGAATACTGTGACGTGTACGCGTCACGCGACTGTTCGAAGACGGTGACGGTATCCGACGGACATGTTAAAACCACCATCGGCAAGCGCAGCGCGATCGCGCTGTATCAGGGCGCTGTGGCGGAAAGCGATCCCGGCAAGGGTCAGTATGAGCCGCAGTACAGTGATTCGCCGAACAGCACGTTGATCGGCGACAAGACACTGACCGTGTATTACAAGCCGAAGCAGAATGATACCGCCGTGCCGGAACTGCACTATCAGAAGACCGACGGCACGGAACAGCACATATCGATGAAGGCCGTGGAGGTCGCGGATTCCACCGATGCGCGTGGCTGGTACAGCGCCGATCTGCCGGAAGGCGCGAATCTCGCGGCGGCGAAGTTCTACTTCACCGACGGCACGGATACGGACCGTCCGGACGGTAACGGGTGGTACCAGTCGCAGGTTGGCGACACCATGGTCAACGTATGCGACGGCACCGTGGGCCGTGGCGTGCCATATGCGCGCACATACACCGGTCAGCATGCCGGCCAGACCAAGGTGACCGTCAACTTCAAGCCGACCGATTCCGTCGGCGAGCGTGCCACCGGTGTGCGGGTGTGGACGGATGATCAGACGAAGTCCACGTATCTTCCGTTCGACGCGACCGGCAACGGTTTCGGCAAGATCGCGCAAGGCTATGTGGATGGCACGCAAAGCCAGGTGAGATTCCGCATCGTCGACGGCGAAACGGCCGATGAAGCATCCGCGGGAACCAAAGACAGCTACTTGGCGAGCACATGGAAACTCGACAAATTCGCCGACGCGTACGTTGACGGCGCCATCGAGGCATGGGTGGACGGCAACCAGCCGCAGACCGTCTCCGACAGGTCTCCAGAGAAGGCGTCGCCGGCCGCCACGCCGCAGCCGAACGACATCAAGAACCCGAAAACCCTGACCGTCAAACTGCACTATTACCGTGCCGACGGCAGATACCAGGACTACGACATGGAGTCCGACACCTGGAAGGGCTGGGATCTGTGGAGCTGGTACAAGGAAAGCACCAGTGGTGTGGCCACGCCGTTCAACGGGCACGACGATTTCGGCGAGGTGGCGGAATACACGCTGTCGCAGACCGGCAAGGGCGTACGCGACCCTTGGTTCATCATCCGTAACGGCGGCTCGTCATGGACAGGCAAGGATTGCGACGACAACGATCGTCAGATTCCTGAATCCGTGATCAACGTGCAGGCCGGTGACCTTGCTGCCGGCACGGCGGAATTCTGGATTCTGAGCGGCGATCCGACCATATACGCGCATCCGGTGGCTGCGACCGGCGTGACCTTCGATACGCAAGGCGGCTCGTCGGTGGGTGCGCAGACCGTGAAAGTGGGCGGTATGGCGAGCGAGCCGGCCGCGCCGACGAAAGACGGCTACAAGTTTGTGCGCTGGACCACCGACGCGGCCGGCACCAAGTCGTACACGTTCGGCACTCCGGTCAACGCTCCAGTAACGCTGTACGCGCAGTGGGCCGAAGCCCACAAAGTCACGTTCGACACGACCGGCGGTAGCGCGGTCGAAACGCAGCTCGTTGGCGACGGCGAAGCAGCCTTGATACCGGCTGCGCCGACCCGCGAAGGATACACATTCGCAGGGTGGAGCGCGAGCAAGTCCGATGGCAACGCTTACGTTTTCAGCACGCCGGTGACCAAGGATGTGACGTTGTACGCGCAGTGGACTCCGAACACATACACCGTGACCTTCAATTCGAACGGAGGAACGCTCGTCACTTCGGCAACCGTGAAATACGGGCAAACCGTGACGAAACCGACCGATCCAACCCTTGACGGCAAGGTGTTCGTCGGCTGGACCACCGATGCGGCCGGCACCCGGCCGTACGGCTTCGGCACCCCGGTGACCGGCGACCTGACGCTGTACGCCAAGTGGGCCGATGACGGCGAGACGTACCATACCGTGACGTTGAACCTGAAAGAAGGCACGGACTATCCATCGACCGCATTGCAAAGCATGACGCTGTTCGTCAAGGACGGTGAGAAACTGGCGATTCCGGATCCCGCACCCACCCGTGACGGGTACCGTCTGGCCGGTTGGACCACCGATGAGGCACGGCAGACCGACTACACGGCCGACGCTCCGGTAACCGACGACCTGACGCTCTACGCCAAATGGGTCAAGACCTGGACCGTGACCTTCGACACCCAAGACGGCACGCCTGTTACAACGCAAATCGTGGATGACAACAGCCATGCCACGGAACCCAATCCTGCGCCCGCCCGCGACGAATACAAACTCACCGGCTGGAGCACCGATGCGACCGGTGGCGCCGCCTACGATTTCAACGCCACTCCGGTGACCGGCGACGTGACGCTGTACGCGCAATGGGCACGCACCGCACACCAGTGGACCATCAAGTTCAACCTCAACGGCGGTGCCGCTCCGGAAGGAAAGGAAGCCACGAAACTGTACGCGGACCAGAAGGTCTACGACGGCGACCCGCTGATCTCCCCAACCGTGGACCAGACGAACGTGCCGGTGCTCGACGGCTACGAATTCCAAGGCTGGAGCACCGTCCGCAACGACGCGCTCGCCAAGAGCGTCCTCTCGTTCGACGAGAACGGCAAGTCGCTGATGCCGATCGACCGCGATGGCACGGTATATGCGTTGTGGGCGAAGATGGGCACAGTGGTCTCCACTTCCGACTCCACAACCCAATCGCAGATCGGCGCGTATTCCAATACCGAAACCGGACTCAACGGACTGGCCATGTTCGAAGCGGTGGTCCGTCAGCCAGGCAAGTTCCCGAACACCGATTTCGGGTCAATCACCGAGGAATCCACTCCTTGGGTTAACTGAATCAGCCGATTCGCCATACACGTTGGCGTCGCGGACCATCCGTCCACGGCGCCAACGTGCGTATGTGGGCGGTGCGTACGTCCATATATATATGCACATTCATGTCTGTCCATCGCTTTGTTGGGCATTGCGCCCATTGCGTTCTTTGTGCCTATCGAAACAAACGGATATCCGCCCGCCGTACGTGGGGCATGGAACGGGTGTCCATTTGCTGAGCGGTTTTGGTCCGCCTGATGAATCACTGACTAGAGTCGCGAGCTATGAGTGATTCTGCAAAGAAGTACACCATCGCCGTCATTCCGGGCGATGGCATTGGCAAGGAAGTGACTCCGTGGGCTCAGAAGGCTCTGGAGAAGGCGGCCGAAGGCGTCGCCGAATTCGAATATGAGAAGTTCGATCTGGGTGCCGAGCGCTATCTGCGTGACGGCGCGATTCTTCCGGAAGAGGAAGAGGAGCGCATCAAGAAGACCGACGCCATCCTGCTGGGCGCCGTCGGCGACCCGCGCATCAAGGCGGGCATTCTGGAACGCGGCCTGCTGCTCAAGCTCCGCTTCGACCTGGACCAGTACGTGAACCTGCGTCCGTCCAAGCTGTACAAGGGCGTGACCTCCCCGCTCGCCAACCCGGGTGATATCGACTTCGTCGTGGTGCGTGAAGGCACCGAAGGCCTGTACTGCGGCGCCGGCGGAGCGGTTCGCCGCGGCACCCCGAACGAGGTGGCCACCGAAGTTTCCATCAACACCGCCTACGGCGTGGAACGTGTGGTGCGTTACGCCTTCCAGCTGGCCATGAAGCGCAGGAAGCATGTGACCCTCGTGCACAAGAAGAACGTGCTCGTTAACGCCGGCGACATGTGGCAGCGCATCGTCGATAAGGTCGCCGAGGAATATCCGGAAGTTTCCCACGACTATCTGCATATCGACGCGACCACCATTTTCATGGTGTCGAATCCGTCCCGCTTCGACGTGATCCTCACTGACAACCTGTTCGGCGACATCATCACCGACGAGGCAGGTGCCGTGGTTGGCGGTGTCGGATACTCCGCTTCCGGATGCATCAACGCTTCCAACGAATACCCGTCCATGTTCGAGCCGATTCACGGTTCCGCACCGGATATCGCAGGCCAGAACAAGGCCAATCCGACCGCCGCGATCCTTTCTGCGGCCATGCTGCTGCGCCACCTCGGCTTCGACGATGCCGCGGCCAAGATCGATGCCGCCGTCGAAGCGGACATCGAAGAGCTTGGCTCCACCACGCGTTCTACCGACGAAGTGGGGCACGACATCCTGGCCCGCATGTGATTGGCATTCGCTGACATTCCATTTGGATGTTCCATTTGGTGAGACGCCCGCCGAAACAAGGTTTTCCTTGGAACGGTGGGCGTCTTCGCATAATCAGGGGATTTTTTCAGGGGTTTTTCGGGGTTCGTGCCAGTGGTAAACGCCCGATGACGGGCAAACCTTGGGATATTGTTGAGGCATGAGTGATAACAACGCCGATTTCAACGGCACCGGCCAAATCAACAATCCAACGTCGGATAACGCAGCCCAGGCCGACTACAACCAACCGTACATTCCACAACAGAACGATGCGCAGATGAACCATCCGGAGTCGCAGCCGGAAACCCCCGCATACGGTCAGAACTCCGCCGCATACACTCAGCCCGCTCAGCCGGCCGAGCCTGCCGTTCCGGCGTACGATCCGAACGCTTCCGCATACAGCCAGTATGGCCAGACCGCACAGTCGGCCCAGACCGCTCAGCCGTCATACGGTCAGCCGGCGACTCCGGCCCCGGCGTACGGTACGGCTCCCGTCTATACCCAGCCCGCTCAGCCGGCCACGCCCGCTGCTCCGGCGTATGATCCGAACGCCGCATCGTACAACCAGTACGGTCAGTATGGCCAGCCGTCCCAGCCCGCCCAATCTGCGCAGCCGTCGTACGGTCAGCCGGCAGCCCCGGCGTATGACCCCAACAACGCTTACGCCCAGCCGGATTACAACCAAGCGAACTACGGACAGCAAGGCTACGCGGCCCCGTCTTACAACCAATCCGCCTACACCCAGCCCGCCTACGCGCAGCAGCCGGCATACGGCCAGCCCGTCGCACCGGCCGGATACGCCCAGAAGTCGAAACTGGCAGCCGGTCTGCTTGGCATCTTCCTGGGCTGCTTCGGCGTGCACAACTTCTACTTGGGCAACACCGGCAAGGCCGTGGCACAGCTGCTGCTGACCGTCATCGGCTGGATTCTCATCATCGGCCCAGCCGTCGCAGGCATCTGGGGACTGGTGGAAGGCATCCTGATTCTGTGCTCCCACTACGGCTCGCAATGGCACCGTGACGCTCAAGGCGTCGAACTGCAGGATTGATGACTCGAGGACTTTACAAACAGCCGGGCGGCAAACTCGTTGGAGTGACTGTCCGGCTTTCTCATGCCGATCCGGATTGTACCGATTCGGATTACGCCGATTCGGACTATATTGATTCGGCTCATACGAATGCCGTGAAAACGGTTCCATACGCTGGGCCGGCTGCATCATCGACTGTTATCGAATGCCATATCGACGGCGATTTCTTCCTCGACGGGGACGATGCCGGAACGCGGAATCTCTTGCATTCCATGGAATGTGCGCTGGAACAGTGCGCGGCCCGTTGCCTCAGCGGTTCGATGGTTTCCGAACGTGACGTGACCGCCGCCGTCGAACGGACGATGCTGCACCATCCGGACGTGCGCATCGTCGGCATGGGCGCGCGTGGCATCGCCATCGCCTTTCAACGTGCGATTGACGGCATCGATGGCGCCGATGGCATTGCCGGTATCGGCGGTAATGATGTTACGAAAGTGGAACCACGCGACGACCTGCGCATTCGGCGGCATACCAGCCCAATGGAAACCGCAGAAACCGCGGAAATCGCAAAAAACATTGAAAACGCTGGAACCGCGGAAAGTGACGAAAACGCTGGAACCGTTGGAACCGGCGACATCGCCGAAACCGGCAATTGGGCGGAATACGCGCGACGCTGGCACGCACTCAAACCGAACATCGTGCACGACGACCCCCGCAAACCGCAGGAACAAATGGACCTCGACGTCGAATGGGCACGCGAAGTGGCTGCCGGAACCCGCGAACCCACCCTGCGTTTCTGGGAATGGGCCGAGCCGGCCGTGGTCATCGGCAGATTCCAGTCGCTCGAAGACGAAGTCAACGTGCGCACCGCGCAAGACGAAGGATTCCACATAGTCCGCCGCTGCACCGGCGGGGGAGCGATGTTCATCGAACCAGGCAACACCATCACGTACTCGCTGTACGCCCCGCTCGACTTCGCCCACGGCATGAGCGTCGAGGAATCCTACGAACTCTGCGACTACTGGCTCGTCGAAGCGTTACGCGCCCTCGGCCTCAACGTACGATTCGCCGGACTCAACGACATCGCCACACAATACGGCAAACTCGGCGGCGCCGCGCAACGCCGGTTCGCGCCCACCCACGGCGGACCCGGCGCGATTCTGCACCACGTCACGCTCGCCTACGACATCGACGCGGAAAAGATGACCCGCGTGTTGAACATCTCACGAGAGAAAATGTCCGACAAAGCGGTGAAATCAGCGGCAAAACATGTCGATCCCATGCGCTCTCAAACCGGCATGGGCCGAGACGAGGTAGTGGCGCGACTGGTCGACGCCGCCGTTCGAGTTACAATGTAGCCCGAATGGTCGATGGTGCCCGACTTAACGAGCGTTGGCATGGATGTCGACAACGGAAAACGCAGAAGCACGTCGGAACGGAGGCACGTCGATGGTCACCCCGAATGGAACCAATGGGATCAATGGTTTTGGTGGTTTCGACGATGAGCGTGAGACGTTGCTGCACACCGCGCTGTTCAAGCAGGTTTCGTCCGAAGAAGCCCGGGAACTGCTGCCGTATCTGCAGCATGCCGAATACGACAAGGGCGATTTCATCTTCCGCGAGGGAGACACCGACCATCGCATGTATCTGCTGGAGGAAGGCCGCGTCAAACTGACCAGACAATCCTCCGACAAGCGTGTGCAGCTGCTGAGCATCCACGCGTACGGCGAAGTGCTGGGCGAGATTCCGGTGTTCGATCCGCATGGCGGACCGCGTACCGCTTCGGCGGTGGCGATGACCAACGGCACGCGTGTGGTCTGGCTGGAACATGACGCGCTGTTCGACTGGCTCGACGAACATCCGCGCGTGGCCGTGGACATGCTGCAGGTATTGGCGCACCGCATGCGCAGCAACAACGAACGCATCTGCGATCTGGTGTTCATGGACGTTCCCGGACGACTCGCCAAAACACTGCTCAATCTGGCATCACGATTCGGCGAACCGGTCGAAGCCGGCCTGAAGGTGCCGCACGATCTGACACAGGAGGAGATGGCGCAGCTCGTCGGATCCTCACGCGAAACGGTGAACAAGGCGTTGATGGATTTCGCTAACCGCGGATGGATCGCCAGGGAAGGCCGGTCCATCATCATCTACCAGCCGGGCATGCTGATTCGCCGATCAAGACGATGACATTCGGCTGGTTTTCGGCTGATTTCCAACTTTTCCTAAGAAATTGTCTGTTTTGTGAGAAACCCGTGACGGCTTCCGGCACATGCGTTGGCGGGCATGTGTTTAGTAGACCCGCCACTTTAGAATGGGCGTCATGCCCAAGAAGAAGACCCTTACCGTTCAACGTGTGCTCGCATTGGTAATCGCATACATCACGTTATGCGTGGGCGGCGGCGTTGTGACGAGTATTTTCTTTATGCCCGCTGTGTTCGCCGCCAATAACGCGGCCAAAGCCGTCATTCCGTCCCTTGCGGTCGAAGGCATCGATTTCGATGTGACCTCGCTCCCGCAACGCTCGACGATGTATTTCAACGACGGCAAGACCGCTTTCGCGGAATTCTATACGCAGAACCGCGAGGTCGTGCCGCTGAAGAAAATCTCCAAAGCCATGCAGCAGGCCGTCGTGGCCCGTGAAGACAAGCGCTTCTTCGAACATACCGGCGTGGACGTGCAGGGCGTGTTCCGAGCGTTCTTCCAAACCTATGTCAGAGGCGGCGACCAGCAGGGCGGTTCCACGCTGACGCAGCAGTACGTCAAGAACGTGCTGTCCACCCAAGCCCGTGAAGACGACGATCCGATCGCCGAATACCATGCGACGGAAGACACCGTGGCACGCAAGCTGCGCGAGATGCTGATCTCGGTGCAGATCGAAAAGAAATACTCCAAAGCCGAGATTCTGCAGGGCTACCTCAACATCGCGCAGTTCGGCCGCAACAACCTGTGCGGCGTGGAAATGGCCGCCAAACGCTACTTCAACGTCTCCGCTTCGGAACTGAACGTCACCCAGGCGGCGACCATCGCGGCAATCACCAAGAATCCGCAGAACTTCGATCCTTCCGTGGAAGCCAACCAGAAGGAAGCCGAACACCAGCGCAACATCGTGCTGCAGCTGATGCACGACCAGGGCTACATCACCTCCGAAAAGGAATTCAAAGACGCCATCAACACGCCGTTGAAGGACACGCTGAACCTGCAGGACGTGAGCTCCGGATGCCAGTCGGCCATTGAAAACACCGGCTTCTTCTGCTCGTACGTGGTCAACCAGATCCTGAAGAACAAGGCGTTCGGCAAGGACGACGAGGCTCGCGAGAAGCTGCTGAAGGAAGGCGGTCTGAAGATCGTCACCACGCTCGACCGCAACGCCAACAACGCGGCCATGCAGGCGGCGAACAGCACCGTGCCGGCCACAGACCCGTCCGGATTCGAAGTGATGATAGCGGCCGTGAAGCCGGGCACCGGTGAAATCCTGTCGTTCGGTATCAACCGAACCTACGATGCCACGGATGACGCCCGAACGGATGAGACCAAGACCTCCATGAACTACATGGTCGATCAGGAGGACGGCGGCGGTATGGGCTTCAACGTCGGCTCCACCTGGAAGCCCATCAACATGGTGGCGTGGATGCAGAAAGGCCACTCCATCAACGAGTCGCTCGTCACATCCACCGTCTACGACACGTCGAAGTTCAACTGCAACGGCTACGGTTTCGTCGGCCCGTGGAGGGTGCAGAATTCCGGCGGCGGCACCACCTCTCCGGAAAGCCCGCTGCAGGGTCTGATCAAGTCGCACAACACCACGCAGGCCTCGATGGCGTCGAACATCGGTCTGTGCGCGATCGCCGACGCGGCCAAGGAGATGGGCTACCACAACGCCATCTCCAACGCGTCCGACATCTACTCCGCTAACTCGTTCCAGCCGCCAATGACCATCGGTACGGTGCAGGCGTCGCCGTTGACCATGGCCAACGTGTACGCCACCATGGGCGCCAACGGCGTGGAATGCACTCCGATCGCCATCACCAAGGTGACCGACCGCAGCGGCAGCAAGGTGAAAGTGCCATCCGCGAACTGCCATCAGGCCATCGACCCGGACATCGCGCAGACCGTGTCCTACGCGCTGAACCAAGGTGTCGTGCAGCCTGGCGGCGAAGCGTCGACCACGCAGCTTGACAACAATCGCAAGACCTTCGCCAAGACCGGCACCAACGAGAACACGGTGATGGCCACCGCAGGCTTCGTGCCGAACCAGGTCGCGGCGTTCGTCGCGGTCGCCGATGCGCAGGACCCGATCAACAACACCTTCGACAACAAGACCATCAACGGCGTGTACCGCCCGTCCTGGTACGGCATGTACATCGCAACGCCGGCGTGGAAGCAGTTCATGAACACGTATCTTGCCGCCATCAACGCGCCGATCGACAACGATTACGGAAAGGGTGCCGACAAGTACACGGTTTCGAAGGGCGCCACCAGAACATACAACCAGTACCAATACCAGCGCCAGCAGAACAGTCAGCAGCAAAGCCAGCAGCAGACCAACCAAGGCCAGCAGCAGCAATCGCAGCAACAGCCTGCTGAGCAGCAAAGTGACCAGCAGCATCAATAGTTGCGATTGTCGGCTATTCATGCCGACTGGCCGCACTGGCTGCCTGCGCTGACTGTTCACGCCGCTGGAGCGTAAATCGCATGGCAAAGTGAACAGTCCATGAACGCCCGCCCCAACCGGCGGGCGTTCCGCTTACAATGCAATCGGTACCATGCCCGTCGCGTGGGAACGCGGTGCGGATATCGACGATTCAGGCGATACCAACGATTCATAAGAGAGATGACGATGAGCGAAGACAAGAAGAACGGCAAGCAGAACAAGACGGTCAAACCGTTCGATCCGATGACGTTGCGTGGCGTCACCGTGCGCAACCGCATCTGGCTGCCGCCAATGGACACGTATTCCGCATTGGCGCAGGACGGCAAGCCCACGCCATTCCACTACCAGCATTACGTTTCGCGTGCGATGGGCGGCTTCGGCATGATCATCATGGAAGCGACCGCCGTCGCGCCGGAAGGCCGCATTTCGCCGTGCGATCTGGGATTGTGGGATGACGGACAGATGGATGCGTGGCGTTGGATCGTGGCCGACGCGAAGGCAGCGGGTGCCACGATGGCGGTGCAGCTCAACCACGCCGGACGCAAGGGTTCCACCGGCTGCCACGCGATCGGTTTCGATGGACAGAGCGTGCCGGAAGAGCAAGGCGGATGGCGGACGGTTTGCCCAAGCGCCAACGCATACGGTTCCCTGGCTCGTCCGCGCGCGCTGAGCGTCGATGAGATCCACACCATCGTGGACCAGTTCCGCGACGCCGCCTGGCGTGCCATGAACATCGGCTTCGACGCGGTGGAAGTCCATGCCGCGCACGGCTACCTGCTGTCGCAGTTCCTCGACCCGCTCATCAACGAGCGTGACGACGAGTACGGCGGATCGTTCGACAATCGCGTCCGCATGCTGGTCGAAGTCGTGGATGCGATTCGTTCCGTCGTGCCCGATACCATGCCGGTGCTGGTGCGCGTCTCCGCCACCGACTGGGCCGCAGGCGGTTGGGACCTTGATCAGACCGTCGAACTGGCTAAGATTCTGAAGGCCCACGGCGTGGACCTGATTGACGTGTCCACCGGCGGATTGATTCCCGACGTGACCATTCCGGTGAAGCCCGACTACCAAGTGCCGTTCGCCGAACAGGTGCGCAGTCGCGCGGGCATTCCCACCACCGCAGTCGGGCTCATCACCAAGCCGAAGCAGGCGAAGAAGATTCTGAAGTCGGGCGCCGCCGACGCCGTGGAAATCGGCCGCGCTGCACTGCGCGACCCGTATTGGCCGCTCCGTGCCGCCCACAAACTGGACGTGCCGGTCGAGGAAGCCCCCTACCAGCCGCCATACCTCCGCGGCGCCTTCTGCTGACCCTCCTTCCCTTCTTCCCCCTTTTTTTCTTATTGCGAAAAGTGGATAACACCCCAATGCAACATAACAAAAAAACGAGTGGGAGGGCGGGCGTCCTGTTCACGACCGTAAGCCTGGCCGAACGGCCTTGAGTGCTGTCTCTTATACACATCTGACGCTGCCGACGATACTCCTTGTGTAGATCT